>Ga0308171_1001127_pt1 | contig 40344 bp, 40 predicted proteins | sample PhyGR1_FD_202135 | JGI IMG/M metagenome (GOLD analysis project Ga0308171, IMG submission 202135) | Phyllosphere microbial communities from UC Gill Tract Community Farm, Albany, California, United States - DLSLSG.R1 | ecosystem: Host-associated > Plants > Phyllosphere > Unclassified | place: USA... | reverse complement strand
AGGCTCGCTCCTTGGGTGAGCAGGCTCTACGACAACAGCGATTTACGGCAGCAGCACTGGCATAATCCCCGCCGCCCGAAGAATGGAATCTTTCATGTTCGCTATCTACCTGCGTCACGCCGTGGCGCTGGCCTCTCTCGTCATTGCCTGCACCGCCCACGCCAGCAGTTTCGATTGCACCAGTGCCGACAGCAAAACCGAAAAAGCGATTTGTAGCGATCCCTACCTCTCAAGCCTCGACGACAAGCTCGCCACGCAATGGCGGAACACGCTGGGCAAAGTTGCTGATCCCAAAACTCTGAAATCCGACCAACGCCAGTGGCTGAAACACCGCAACGCTTGCGGTGCCCAGAGTGCGTGTCTGCGTCGTGAATATCTGATGCGCCTCAGCGAACTCGGACACGCCGTCCAACCGTTCAGTTGGGACGCCACTTGGCAATTGATCCCGCCCGGCACCTCGACCTCGGCGACCCTTGTCACCCAACGTCGTGATGCCACGCATATCGCCATCGATATCTCAGCAGGCGAGGGCGCCAATTCCGGAGACTTGACCGGCGTTGCCATACTCAAGGATGGAACAGCCCTGTACGCCGAGGACGCCTGCAAACTCGCCTTCACGTCCATCAATGGCGTACTGAACGTCACGCAAACCGGTGCGGATTCCGACTGCGGCGGTGGCATGGGCGTGTATTACGCCGGTCGGTATGTCGCCTCCGAACAACCGCTGAAGCTGGATTACGATCTGCTCAGCCTGGGTCTGGCTCGCACACCCGCAGAAGATCAGGTACTGCGTTCGCTGCTCAAGACCGACTACCAGAAACTGGTAGAGACCTCCGGTTCCTTGCAGGTCGGCGAAGACTCAAAAGATGTGGCCGATGCTCAGGTTGTAGAAATGTGGATGCGCGGTCTCGGCGGCATCGGCATTCTGATGAGTGCTGCAGACGCACAGGTCTGGCTGATCTTCAAAAGCTACGATGATCAGGGCCATGAACATCTGCGGTACTACACCAACGTGGCGAAGTGGAAGAAGCGGTTGCCCGATGTGCTGCAGGGCTGGTATGACCGCATGCAAGAAAATCAGTCGTCACTGGTTCTGGAAATGATGCCCTGAGCCACATCTCCATCCGCCTCACACAGCAACCGCTCGATCTGCGCCAGTTCCCATGTGCTGAGCAGACTCACCGGGTCCGTGCCATAACGCTGCCAAGTGTCCAGCGTCGCTTCATCCCCGGCGCAGTTGCGCGCGTATTCACAGTGATGCAAGTGTCCCTCGGCGAAGTCCAACAGCAGATGCCAGCCCTCGATGTAAACGGCAATCAGCCCGGACTGGGACATTACCTCGCAGACTTCGAACGCAAGCACGCCCAGCGCAGCTTCGCGCAGACGCTGACACACATCCCGGGCGGACAAAAACGCTGACATGCTGCGACTCGATTCGATGGACAAGCCTGCAAGGATAAGGTCCGCGCTACTCCATGTCAGCGTTTCACTGGCCCGAGGCCGAACAATTCCGTAACATTCGCCTCCCTCTTTTTTCGCGAAAACAGCAGCCGTGCCCAGCGGCCGCTCAGTCAGGTAAGCCATGAAACCGATTCGTCTGCGCGCCGATGTCCTCGCCGGACTCACCACCTCGTTCGCCCTGTTGCCCGAATGCATTGCTTTCGCCCTGGTCGCGCATCTCAATCCGCTGATGGGCCTGTATGGCGCTTTCATCATTTGTACGCTGACGGCGCTGTTTGGCGGCCGGCCGGGCATGGTTTCCGGCGCGGCGGGCTCGATGGCGGTGGTGATCGTCGCGCTGGTGGTGCAACACGGCGTGCAATATCTGCTGGCAACGGTGCTGCTCGGCGGTCTGATCATGATGGCGTTCGGGCTGTTGCGCTTGGGCAAACTGGTGCGCATGGTGCCGCATCCGGTGATGCTCGGTTTCGTCAACGGCCTGGCGATCATCATTGCCCTGGCGCAACTGGAGCACTTCAAAAGCGGCGAGCACTGGCTCAGCGGTACGCCGCTGTATCTGATGACCGGGCTGGTGCTACTGACCATGGCCATCGTTTACATCCTGCCGCGCCTGACCAAAGCGGTACCGCCGGCCTTGGTGGCGATCCTTGGTGTCGGCCTGCTGGTCTACCTGTTCGGCCTGCCGACCCGTACCCTCGGTGACATGGCGCACATTGCCGGCGGTCTGCCGACTTTCGCCATGCCGGACATTCCGTGGAGCCTGGAAACGCTGCGCATCATCGCTCCGTACGCGATCCTGATGGCGATGGTCGGCCTGCTGGAAACCTTGCTGACACTGAACCTGACCGACGAAATCACCGAGACCCGTGGCTATCCGGATCGTGAGTGCGTGGCGCTCGGCGCGGCCAACATGGTGTCCGGTGCGTTCGGCGGCATGGGCGGTTGCGCGATGATCGGCCAGACCGTGATCAACCTAAGCTCCGGCGGGCGCGGGCGCTTGTCCGGTGTTGTTGCCGGTGTGCTGATTCTGTTGTTCATTCTGTTTCTGTCGCCGCTGATCGAGCGTATTCCGCTGGCCGCACTGGTGGGGGTGATGTTTGTGGTATCGCAGCAGACGTTCGCCTGGGCGTCGTTGCGGGTGATCAACAAGGTGCCGCTGCACGATGTGCTGGTGATCATCGCCGTGACCACCATCACCGTGTTCACCGATCTGGCCACGGCCGTGCTGTGCGGGATCATCATCGCCGCGCTCAACTTCGCCTGGCAGCAGGCGCGCGAACTGTACGCCGATGAACACCTGGAGGCCGACGGCAGCAAGCTCTATCGCCTGCACGGGACGCTGTTCTTTGCCTCGACCACGCCGTTTCTCAATCAGTTCGATCCGGCCAACGATCCGGCGAAAGTCACTCTCGACTGCCGACACCTGAGCTTTGTCGATTACTCGGCGATTGCCGCGTTGAAAACCCTGCGTGAACGCTACGCCAAGGCTGGCAAGCATTTACAGGTGTTTCACCTGTCGGAACGCTGCAAGAAATTACTCAAGCGCGCCGGCGTCGATCACGACTGACGCCGCTGGTTTTGCGTCCTTGAGCCAGGTCTTGCCGAGAATCCGTGAGACCTGTTCGGCGGAGTAGGGCTTGGCGAGAAACTCGAAACCTTCGTAACCGCTGCGGGCCAGTTCTTCGCTGTAGCCGGAGGTCAGAATCACCGGTAGATCGGGGCGGCGCTGGCGCAGCTCCCTGGCCAACGCGACGCCGGTGATGCCCGGCATGACCACGTCGGAAAACACCGCATCGAACGCGCTGGCATCGCCGCCCGCCAACTGCAGGGCTTCTTCAGCGTTGGTTGCCCATGCGGTTTCATAGCCCAGATCCTGGAGGATCTGATTGGCAAAACGACCGACATCGAGATTGTCCTCGACCACCAGTACCCGGCGTTTTTCGCAGGCCGGCTGCACCTCGCCATCGTCCTCGGTGTTGTCCTGTTCAGCCTCGTCCGCCGGCACTTGCGGCAAATACAAGGTGAACTCGGTGCCTTGGCCAAGGACGCTGGAAACATCGACGTTGCCGCCCGATTGCTTGGCAAACCCGAACACCTGCGACAGCCCGAGCCCCGTGCCTTTGCCGACAGCCTTGGTGGTAAAAAACGGTTCGAAGATGTGTTCGAGGGTGTGTGCGTCGATGCCGGCACCGTTATCGGCCAAGGCGATCGACACGAAATGGCTGCTGGACCCGGCGTGACCGCGAATCGGCGGCAGCGCTTTGTGGCATTCCAGGCGCAATTTCAGCTCACCCTGACCGTTCATGGCGTCGCGGGCGTTAAGCGCAATGTTGATCAACGCGGTTTCGAACTGACTGAGGTCGACACGGATGTAGCAGGGGTGATCCGGGCGTTCGACGCACACGTGAATCTGCGCGCCGGTGACCGATTCGAGCATTTCGCCAATATTGGCCAGACGTTCGCCGGCATCGACCACTTGCGGATTGAGCGGCTGGCGGCGGGCGAAGGCGAGCAACTGGCTGGTCAGCTTGGAGGCGCGCTCGACGGTGTCGGACACCGCGCGCATGTAGCGCTGACGGCGTTCTTCCGGCAGGTTGGGCTGGCGCAGAAAATCCACCGACGAACGAATGATCGTCAGCAGATTGTTGAAGTCGTGGGCGACGCCGCCGGTCAATTGGCCGATGGCTTCGAGCTTCTGCGACTGGCGCAACGCCGACTCGGCCTGGGCCAGGCGCAAGCTGCGCTCTTCGACCCGTTGCTCCAGCGTGGCGTTGAGCTCAGCCAGCGCCAGCAGGCCTTCACGCACATTGGCATCGGCGCGCACCCGCTCGATGTGCGCCCAGCACCGTTCGGTCACTTCGCTCATCAATGCCTGCTCAAATTGCGACCAGACCCGCGGCACTTTGTCGTGGACGGCCATCAATGCGGTCAGACGGCCCTGCTTGATCAGTGGTACACAAATGGTCGCGGTAATACCGATGGCCTGAAAGGTCGCCGACTCTTCCGGTGGTAGCTCGCTGCGGTTGTCATGGATGACCAGCGGTTCCCCGGCGCGCAGCAGACGCACTGCCTTCTCACCGAAATCGCGCAGGCGGTAGTGGCCGACGATGCTTGGCGAACCCGGTGCCGCATAGTCGCCGCGAATGGTGAAGCCGTCCTCGTCGGCATCCATGTCGGCGTACGCGCAGTTGGACAATTGCAACTGCTCGACCATCAGCCGGGTGCTCGCCGCCAGGATTGCTTGCGCATCGGTGGCATTGGTCACCGCTTCGCCGATGGCATCGAGGACGGCCAGGCGTTGGTTGAGATAAACGGTCTGGGTGGTCTCGGTGACCGTGTCGAGCATGCCGACGACATTGCCCAGTGAGTCACGAATCGGGCTGTAGCAGAAAGTGAAGAACGCCTGCTCCGGACCGTTGCCGCGTTCGATCTTCAGGGCAAAGTTTTCGATGTAGGTGGCTTGGCCGGCATAGGCCGCCTCGGCTATCGGGCTGATCTCATGCCAGGCTTCTTTCCAGATGTCGCTGAAAGGACGTCCCAGCGCATGCGGCTTGTCGCCGAGAATCGGCACGAAGGCGTCGTTATAGAGAGTGATCAATTGCGGGCCCCAGACGATCGCCTGAGGAAAATGCGACGCGAGACTGAGCGAGACGGTGGTCTTGAGTACATCGGGCCAGTGTTCCAACGGGCCGAGGGGCGAATTCGCCCAGTCGTGACGGCGGATCTGCCCGGCCATCTCGCCGTTGTCTTGCAACCAGTCTGTCATGGGGTTCGTATCTTTCCGGGCATTTGTCTGAGAACAAAGACCTGCGCGCAGGGTGTTTGGTTTCAGCGCACCAGACACTGTTTGCGCTGCGAATTATTCTGATCTACATCATGGCAGCAAAAAACAGCGCTGGCGAAAAGAGCATCTTTTCGCCAGCGGATTTTTCTTCAGTTCGTGAGCGACTGCTCAGGCCTCGACGGTCGGGAAATCAATGTCGGTCAACGCCGTGTTGTTCAGGTAGTTGGTCAATGTCTGCACGGCCACCAGGGCAATCACTTCGATAATCTTGCGGTCATCGATACCGGCAGCGCGAGCAGCGGCCAACTGTTCATCGCTCAAGTGGCCACGGGTTTCGGTCAGTTGGCGGGCGAGGGCGGCGTAGGCATTCAGTTCGCCTTGACGGGCCGCGACGATGTCCTGTGGCGAGAGCCCGGCCTTGCCGGCAAACATTGTGTGTGCGGACAGGCAGTAGTCGCAGCCGTTGACTTGCGAAGTGGCGAGGTAGACGGCTTCTTTTTCCTGGGCGCTGAGCGAAGTCTTGCCGAGGATCGCCGAAGCTTGCAGGTAAGTGTCGAATGCAACCGGCGCTTGGGCGAGGGTAGTGAAGACGTTGGGCAGGAAGCCGATTTTTTTCTTCACGCCTTCCAGTGCAGGACGGGTGGCATCGGTGGCGGTGTCGAGGCTGATAGCGGGGATGCGGCTCATGGTGATTCTCCGAAATTCCGCAGCGAAGTGCAGCGGCGATGGAGAGATCTTAGGGGCTGCCAATGGCGCTTTGGCGGCAAATCGTCGAGGATATGCGGCAGATCGTCCAGATATGCCTTCGGGAGTCAGCCATGGATCGCCTTTCCACATTACTCAGTCATTTCGGCGTGAACGCCGGCACCTTTCATAGCGGCGCGTTTTGCGGCGTGAGCGTTCACGAAGGCGAGCCGGTCGGGCACGCGCATGTTCTGCAAGCCGGGGCGTTGCTGCTTAAACCGGGCAACGAGCGGGAGATCCGTCTGGACGAACCGTCACTGATTTTCTTTCCCCGGCCGTTTACCCATCGAATGTTTGCCGACGAAGCCATGGCCAGTCAGATTGTCTGTGCCTCGCTGACCTTCGACGGCGGCCCGGGCAATGCCCTGGCCGCCGCGCTACCCGACTATCTGGTATTGAAACTCACCGACATCCCGGAACTGCGCAGCACCCTTGACTGGCTGTTCAATGAAGCCTTTGAAGGGCATTGCGGGCGCGTGGCGGTGATGGATCGCCTGTTCGAATTGCTGGTGATTCTGTTGCTGCGCCATCTCATCGGCTTTCGAGATCAGCAACCGGGCATGATGGCCGGGCTGGCTGACCCGCGCTTGTCTCGCGCTTTGAACCTGATCCATGAGCAGCCGCACAAGCCTTGGAGTGTGGCCGATCTCGCGGCGGCGGCGAACCAGTCCCGCGCCGGTTTTGCCGAGCAGTTTCGCCGGGTGGTCGGGCAGACGCCGGCCGATTATCTGCTGAGCTGGCGCGTCAGTCTTGCGCAGAAACGCCTGCGCGAAGGCCGGCCGATTGCGTTGATTGCCGAAGAGGTCGGTTACGAAAGTCCGTCGGCGCTGGCCCGGGCGTTTCGGCGCAAGACCGGGCTGAGTCCTCGGCAATGGAAAGCCGGACACTGAACATTACCTGGCGAATTTCTTCGCTCCGGCCACGCAAAGAATCACCCCAAGCGTTACGCCGAGCATGCCGACGCTGACCTGCTCATGCAGCAACGTCGCCGCCAGCGCCAGACCGAAAAACGGCTGCAGCAACTGCAACTGCCCGACCGCCGCAATCCCGCCCTGGGCCAGGCCGCGATACCAGAACACGAAGCCGATCAGCATGCTGAACAGCGACACGTAGCCCAGGCACATCCACGCAGGCAAGCTGATGTTGCCGAACGAGGCGGGCGCCAGCCACAGGCTGAGCACTGCCATCAGCGGTAACGACAACACCAGCGCCCAGCAAATCACCTGCCAGCCGCCGAGGCTGCGTGACAGTTTCGCGCCTTCGGCGTAACCGAGGCCGCAGGCGAGAATCGCCGCGAGCATCAGCAAGTCCCCGGTCGGCGACGCGCTCAGGCCTTGGGACAGAGCGAAGCCCACCATCAATGCGCTGCCCAGCACCGAAAAGATCCAGAACACCGGCCGTGGCCGCTCACCGCCACGCAAGACACCAAACATTGCCGTGGCCAGCGGCAGCAATCCTACAAACACGATCGAATGCGCTGACGTTAAGTGCTGCAATGCCAGCGCGGTCAACAGCGGAAAACCCAACACCACGCCCAGCGCCACAATCACCAGCGACAGCCACTGATGGCGCGACGGTCGCGGTTGCTTGAACAACAGCAGAAGTCCGACCGCCAGTGCGCCGGCAATCGCTGCTCGCACCACGGTCAGAAACACCGGATCGAATTCCAGCACCGCCAAACGTGTGGCCGGCAGCGAACCGCTGAAAATCAGCACGCCGATAAAACCGTTGATCCAGCCGCTGGTTTTTTCCAGCGCCGGGTTGGCCGCAGTCGATGTTGTGTGCATGTCGGTCGCGCTCAAAGAGTGGCTTGTATCGCCGTGATCCTAGGGTGGACAATCAGCACAATCAAAAAATTGTCATGGATACAGCCGGCATGCCCCGATCCCGTTACAAGACCTTGGTTGACCGCTATGCAGCGGATATTCGTGGCGGACGACTGCCACCGGGCACGCGATTACCTACGCATCGGCAACTGGCGGCGCAGGAAGGACTGGCGCTGGTTACCGCTTCACGTGTTTATGCCGAGCTTGAGGCGATGGGCCTGGTCAGTGGCGAAGCCGGGCGCGGCACTTTTGTGCGGGAAACGTCGCTGGCGCCGGGGCAGGGCATCGATCAGAAAGACGTAGCGGTCGGCATGATCGACCTGAATTTCAACTATCCGTCGTTGCCCGGTCAGGCTGAGTTGTTGCGCACGGCGTTGCGGCAACTGGCGTTGTCCGGCGATCTCGAAGCGTTGCTGCGTTATCAACCCCACGCCGGACGTGCCCACGAACGCGCCTCGGTGGCGCGACATTTGTCGACACGCGGCGTGACCGTTGAAGCCGACCAAGTGCTGATCGTCAATGGCGCTCAGCAAGGTTTGGCGGTGACGCTGATGACCCTGCTCAAGCCCGGTGATGTGATCGCCGCCGATGCGCTGACCTATTCCGGGTTCAAGGTGCTGGCCGACGCGTTGCATCTGGAAGTGCTGGCGATCCCGATGACAGAGCACGGCCCGGATTTGCCGGCACTGGACAGGCTCTGCCGCCAGCGTGCGGTGCGCGCCGTGTACAGCATGCCGACGCTGCACAATCCGCTGGGCTGGGTCATGCCACTGGAACAGCGCGAGCAATTGGTGGCGATTGCCCGGCGCTATGATCTGACACTTATCGAAGATGCGGCCTACGCGTTTCTGGTGGAAAATCCGCCGCGAACCTTGATCGATCTGGCACCGGAACGGACGTTTTACGTATCGGGCCTGTCGAAAAACATCGCCACCGGTTTGCGCGTCGGCTTCATCGCGGCGCCGCTGCCTCAAGTGCCCGCACTGGAGCGAATCATTCGCGCGACAACGTGGAACACGCCCGGGGTGATGACCGCCATTGCGTGCGGCTGGCTCGACGACGGCACCGTCACCGTGCTTGAGGAGCAGAAGCGTAGTGATGCCATGGCCCGGCAGACGTTGGCGGCCGAGGTGCTGAAAGGGCTGCGCTACATTGCTCATCCGGCCTCGTATTTTCTGTGGTTGCCGTTGCCCGAAGATGTGCGTGCCGATCAGATCGTGGTCGAGTTGATGCAGCAGCAGATTTCGGTCACCAGTGCAGAGCCGTTTTCGCTGTCGGCCAATACGCCCCATGCGATTCGTCTGGCGTTGGGTTCGGTGGACATGAAGGTGTTGCGTCAGGCGTTGATCACTGTCAGAACGATTGTCGGCGCTTATCTGTAAACTGCGTTCACGCCATGCAAAGCCAGGTTTGGACTGTTTAATGAAATTCACCACAGCACTGCTTCTCGCCTTGATCTTCAGCACCTGCGCTCAGGCTGAGGGCGATCCTGAAGCCGGGGCGAAAATCTTTCCGCGTCTGTGCGGCGGTTGCCATCAGGTTGGCGAGTCGGCGCGTTCGGGGTTTGGTCCGCAGTTGAACGGCATCGTTGGCCGGGCTGCGGGGGCTTCGGCCAATTATGTTTATTCCGCTGCGATGAAAAACTCGGGGATTACTTGGGATCGGGCGACGTTGAAAGCGTATCTGAAGGATCCGAAAGGGGTGGTGCCGGGGACGCGAATGATTTTCTGGGGGCTGAGTGATGAGGAGAAGTTGAATAATTTGTTGGCTTATCTGCAGAGGTTCAGTGCTGAGCCCTAGTCGGGCGATGGTTTCCTGGCTGATTGAGTACATATCCATTGCTGCGGTAACGGCTGCTTAGGGTTCCGCCCTTACGGCGGGTCACCTTTTTCAAACGCCGGAGTGCCGGCCCAGCAAAAAGGTAACCCAAAAGGCTTGCTCCTGCGTTCGGCCCTCGCAGGCTCGGGTCCCTTCGCTGCGGGATCGATCCGGGCGCAGCGGCTACGGTTTGCTTCGCTGCACCTCCTTCCGCTGTGTCTGGCTGCGCCAGACGGTCGCTGCGCTCCCACGCCCGGATCAATCCCTCCGCTCAGCCTTCCGACGTCGCCAGTAGATCAAGATCAAGAGCACTCGAGCTAACGCTCATTGTTGAGTGGGGCGGCTTCGCCGCGGGCAGCTGCGCTGCTTTGCTTTTCTGTGGGAGCGAGCCTGCTCGCGAAAGCGGTTCTCCTGCCGACCCATATTTGCGGTTTTCCCCCATCCCTGGAGGAGCTGGCTGGCCAGCGAGGCCGGCGGGCCGACCTGTCTCAGGTTGATATACGCGGTGTCAGTGAGCATGGAACGCCACCTGATTGCGCCCCGCAGCTTTCGCCTGATACAGCTGCTGATCGGCGCGTTTGATCAGGGCCGTGTGGTTGTTGTCTGCCGGATCTGCCAGGCCAAGGCCAATACTCACCGTGACGTTGCCGACGCCGGGAAACTGCGCTTCGGCGACTGCCATGCGAATTTTTTCGGCAACGACTTCCGGGGTGTCGGGTTGCGCGACTTCCGGCAGCAGTACGGCGAACTCTTCGCCGCCGTAGCGGGCGACGAAATCGGTGCTGCGTACGCTGTTCTGGATCAAGGTCGCCAGTTGTTGCAGGACCTCATCACCGACCGCGTGGCCGTGGCTGTCATTGATGCGTTTGAAGTGGTCGGCATCGATCAGCAGCAGGGCGAACGGGCGTCCGGTGCGTCGGGACAGCAGCGAATACTCAGTGATTTTTTCGTCAAAACGGCGACGGTTGTAAACGCCGGTCAAGCCGTCGTGTGTGGCCAGACTCAGCAGTTCGGCGTTGGCCTCGGTGAGTGCGGCAGTGCGTTGCGCCACGGTGGCTTCCAGCGAGGCGTTGGCTTCTTGCAGTTCGCGCTCCTTGCCGAGCAGTGACTGCGTCATTGCGTCGATGGACTGGCCGAGCTGGGCGATTTCCAGTACCGGATGCTGGAGCTGGAACTGCGCGCCGGACTGGTTGTTCTGCACCTGTTTGGCCGAGTGCGCGAGTTGTTCGATCGGGCGGCTCAGGTACAGCGCCAGGTAATAAGCCACCAGACCGAAAACGATGGCGGCGAAAACGCCGAGTATCAGCAATTCGTATTGCAGCGTCCGCGCCGGTTGCAGCGCAGTCTCCAGTGGCTGGCGAATGGCGATCGACCACGACAGCGCCGTGCCCGATGGCGTCGGCACAGTGACCATGCTGGTCAGGTAACCGTTGGCCGCCGTCCAGCCCGACAATACCGGATCGTTGGTCGCCAGCTGTTGGCCCATCAGCGCTTCGGGGTAGAGCACCTTGCCGTCGTGATCGACAATCAGCGCCTGGATATCCGGCGCCGAGTTCTTGTGGGAAAACGCTGCCGACTCGACGATGCGCGTTACCCAACTCCAGTGTGCATGTGCGCCCAGCACGCCAATCACCTGTCCTTCGGCATTGTGGATCGGCGCGGCGAAATCGATGAAGCGCAGCGGCTCGCCATTGGGCAGGCCCGGCAACAACTTGGCCAGCAACACTGCTTCATGGGGATCGCCGGTGTATTGCCGGCGCAGGCCGATCTGGAACCACGGGCGTTTCTGCACCGATTGACCGACGAGCAGATCATTGACGGCCTGGCGGACGTTGCCCTCGGCGTCGGTGACGCCCATCCACGCATATTCGGCGCGCGCCTGGGTGCGCAACTGCATCGACTTGAGGATGGCTGGATTGTCCAGATCGCCACGCTCCAGATGCGGCGCGCGACTGAGCAGGTAGACCTCCAGTTGCCGCTCGCGCAGTTGCTCACCCAATAACGTCGCCGCCGCGCGCGCCGTGTTCAGCAAGGCGTTGCCGCTGGCCTGCTTCATTTGTTCGGTGGCGATATGACCGACATAGAAGCCGACGCTCAATAACGTCAGCAGGGACAAACCGCCGAACCACAGGGTGAGATGGCTACGCAGACTGGCTTTGAACATGGAGGCGGGTGTCTGTCTTTATTGAAGTGGCGCCATGGTATGCGACATCGCTGACGGCGGGCCAGCGAACGGGTTCAAGTAAATACAAACAAGATTGATGCCAATGAGCCATCATTTTGGTTAGAATGCGCGCCGCCCGAGAGACGGATCCCGGGCGTTCCCCCATGGAGTTTTACTGTGAAATACCTCAGCAAAGTAGTCGCCGCCGCACTGTTCGGTGTGGTTCTGGCAGGTTGCACCGGCGCCCCGATGAAAACCGCCCATTACGACAGCAACCAATACACCGTGGTTGGCCACAGCGAAGCATCGGCCACCGGCCTGCTGCTGTTTGGCATCATCCCTATCCGCCAGAACAGCCGATTTGTGCGCGCGCAAAACGCGGCCATCCAAGCCAAGGGCGGCGATGCAATGATCAATACACAGGTTCAGGAAAACTGGTTCTGGGCCTGGGTCCTGACCGGTTACACCACCACCATCTCCGGTGATGTGGTCAAGCTGAAAACCGCGCAGTAAGCGACGGTTGAATGCAAAAAAGCCCGGCTGATCAGGCCGGGCTTTTTCATGGGTGTTGCGGTCATGCAGTAGATTCATGCAACGCGGCGCTCGATCAGACGATCAGATCCACCTTCAGCAACGCGGCGTTCGAGCAGACGATCAGAGCCACCTTCAGCAACGCGGCGTTCGAGCAGACGATCAGAACCACCCTCGGCAACACGGCGTTCGATCAGACGATCAGAGCCACCCTCGGCAACACGGCGATCGATCAAGCGATCGGAGCCACCCTCGGCAACACGGCGTTCGATGAGACGATCCGAACCACCTTCAGCAACACGGCGTTCGAGCAGACGATCTGAACCACCTTCAGCCAGACGGCTTTCGATCAGCTTGTCCGAGCCGCCTTCAGCGACCAGGGTGTGAGCAGGCGTTACTGCAAAAGCGTTAACTGCGAAAACCGAGAAAGCGATGCCGAGAAGGGTTTGGCGTTTCATGATCGTGTGCTCCAGGAAGTTGTTTGTTTGTCTGGAGCCGATGTTACGCCGCGCAGTTTTTATGAGAACTTCATTGACGTGATGGTGAACATCGACGCCGATGATGTTTGCCATAAGCGGCGATTCAAAGGGCTTTTGCCCGAATGCACAACTCGCCGCTGGCACGAATCAGCGCCATGTTATGCAGCGCATCGGCGGCCAGACCGTTGCGGACATTGGCCAGCCATGCCGGGCAATTCGGATCCTGGCGATAGGGCGCGAAGGCGGCGTACTGCTGCAACAAGCGCTTTTGCAGTTCATCCAGGCGCGGGCGGATCTGTTTGCCCAGATCCGGACGCGGTGTGTCCGGTGCAGCACCTGCCGCTTGCCATTGCGCGAGCAGACCGTATTGCACCAGTTTGTTCGCTTCCATCTGTGCGGCGATCAGTTGCGCGACATCGTCTGCGTCGAGTTGATGTTCGGCGGCCAGAGTTCGGGCATTGGCGATGACCTGCGCCTCTCTCGGGCTGTCCTGGATCGGCTTGCCGCTGTCCCACTTGGTCAACGCAACCAGATCGCCGATGCTCAGGCGTTCATTCAAAGTGGCCAGTAGCGGTTTCAATGAAGCAGGCGCCGCTGCGGGTGCGGCCGCTTGAGCGTAGGCGGCCGACAGAGCGAGGAGGGAGCCAAGCAGAAAATTTGCAACGTTACGCATGAACCGAGCCTCAATAGTACGTGTCGACAGAATCGCTGATTTACCACAGCCGCACACTGACACAAAGCGATGCCTGGCATTTACACAAATGCAAAACAGGCAATCAACGCCGATGGGAAATGTTGATTGCACGCTGCACGCAACTCACCGAAGCTATCGTCAATCAGGCCTGCCGCCGTCGAGATGGACCTCCATTCAATGCAAAGCGCCACCTTCGCCAAGCCGCTCTGGCAAACCTATCTGCTGTTTCTCGCGCCGATGGTGCTGTCGAACTTCCTGCAATCGATGTCCGGGACGGTCAACAGCATCTACATCGGCCAGATGCTCGGCACCCAGGCGCTGGCGGCGGTATCCGGCATGTTTCCCGTCGTGTTCTTTTTCATCGCCCTGGTCATCGGCCTTGGAGCTGGCGCGGGCGTGTTGATCGGTCAGGCGTGGGGCGCGCGCGAAACGCACATGGTCAAGGCGATTGCCGGAGCGACGTTGCTACTGGGTGTGTTGATCGGTTTGGTCGCGGCGGTGCTGGGCACGGTGTTTGCGCGACAGGCACTGACGGGGTTGGGCACGCCGGCGGATGTGCTCGACGACGCGGTGGACTATGCCCACGTCATGTTGTGGATTCTGCCATCGCTACTGGTATTCGTGCTGTTCACCCAATTGCTGCGTGGTGTCAGCGATACGCTGTCGCCATTACTCGCGCTGATCGTCTCCACCACCGTGGGGCTGGCGCTGACGCCGGCATTGATTCGCGGCTGGCTGGGCTTGCCACCGTTGGGCATTCAGAGCGCGGCGTATGCCGGGCTGGCGGGGAATCTCTCAGCAATGGCGTGGCTGGCCTGGCGGCTGATCCGCAAGGGCCATCCGCTGGCGCCGGATCGAGAGTTCTTTGCCGCATTGCGACTGGATCGGGTCATTCTCGGCAAGGTCCTGCGCATCGGCCTGCCCACCGGCGTACAGATGATCGTGCTGTCGTTATCGGAGCTGGTGATCCTGGCACTGGTCAACCAGCACGGCTCGCAAGCGACGGCGGCGTATGGCGCAGTAACGCAGATCGTCAACTATGTGCAGTTTCCGGCGCTGTCGATTGCGATCACCGCATCGATTCTCGGTGCCCAGGCAATCGGCGCCGGGCATTTGCAACGCATGGGGCCGATCCTGCGCACCGGGCTGTTGATCAATGTGTGCCTGACCGGTGGCCTGATTGTGCTGGGTTATCTGCTATCGCACTGGTTGCTGGGCCTGTTCCTGACCGAGGACTCGACCCGGGCGATGGCCGAGCATCTGCTGCACATCATGCTCTGGAGCCTGTTGGTGTTCGGCTTCCAGGCCATCATCGGCGGGATCATGCGCGCCAGCGGCACCGTCCTGGTGCCGGTGGTCATTTCGATTGTCTGCGTGGTCGGCGTGCAGTTGCCGGCGGCGTACTGGCTCGATGGGCAGTTCGGTTTGCAGGGTGTGTGGATGGCTTTTCCGGTTGCCTATCTGGGGATGCTGATACTGCAGACGCTCTATTACAAACTGGTCTGGAAACACCAGAAGATCGAGCGGTTGATTTAGGCACGGTGGACAAACATTTGTCTGTCCCCCGAGACGAAAGCATCGTAGCGTATGCGCCCACAACAATAAGGGAATGACGAGGGTTCAAGTGGGAGCTTTTCGACTGCTGTTGGCGGTGTTGGTCGCTGTATCTCATATGGGCAAAAAGTTCGCCGGACTGAATCCTGGTGTGATCGCCGTCATCTCGTTCCTGATCATCAGTGGATTCGTCATGGCTTCGCTCATCGAGCGAAACTACCGTGAGCCGAGGAAGATCGGTCTGTTCTATATCGACAGGGCTCTGAGGTTGTATCCGCAATTTCTGGTCTACTTCGTCGCCTCGTGTCTGGTTATTCATTTTCTGTTGCCCGGTACGCCCCAAGCGGCTGAGCTGACATGGAAGACCCTGTCCACCAGTTTGCTCATGCTACCGCTTGGCTATTACATGTTCGGCGTCGGCGGGACCGAGATCCTGCCACCGGGCTGGTCGCTGGGGCTGGAAATGAGTTTCTACCTGCTGATTCCATTTCTGCTGATTTGCAAGGCGCAGGGTGTCGCCTTTGCTGTCTCGGTCGGGGTTTTTCTGCTGGCCTGCCTGGGCTTCATCAATACCGATGTCTATGGATATCGTCTGTTGCCGGGTGTGTTGTTCATCTTCCTGTGCGGCTGTTATCTATACCAACGCAATATCAGGGCAATGGTCGTTGTCACCGGCACAGCCGTTGCGGCGGGACTGCTGTTTGTAGCGATCATGGTCGGATGGATTGAGCGTCGTCCGTTCAATGCCGAAGTCACTCTGGGTATCGCCGTGGGCATTCCCTTGGTCTACCTGTTGACCAAACTGAAATTCCACCGGATGGACGAGTTCCTGGGCAATATCAGTTATGGCGTGTTTCTTAACCACTTTGTGGTGATGTATCTACTGCGGGGTTTTTGGCCCGTCGCGTATGACGCCTACGTTGTCGGAGCGGTGCTGGCGTTGTCATTTTTCTGCAGTGGCCTGACGTATTACTGCGTCGAGCGACCGGCGCTGAAGTTGCGTCACCACCTGCGCGGCAGGGCGAAGGAAAGGCCGGTTCAACCGGGGAGCGCCGAGAAAATTGTATCCCCTTTGGGTGAGCGTGAACTGGCATAACGCTCGGCTGTTTGCTTAAGTCAACCAAGGCCCTCGACGACACACGCCGCCCGGAGAATTCCATGACGTCGCGATTGCTGCTGGTTGCCGCGTTTACATCCTTTGTCATGGCCTGTGCGCAGGCCGCTGAATATAACCGGGTCAACACCAGCGCCAGCCAGATCAGTTTCACCTACAACCAGATGGGCTCGCGAATGTACGGCACCTTTGGCAAGTTCGAGGCGGCTCTGGATTTAGATACCGAAAACCTTGCCAACGCCCGCACCACCTTGCATATCGACCTGAGCAGCATTGACGCCGGCAGCGAAGACGCCAATACCGAGCTGGTGAAACCCGCCTGGTTCGATACTGAAAAATTCCCGCTCGCGGTATTCGAGTCCCGTCGTTTCACCCAGGTGGCCGAGCATCGTTACCAGGTCGCCGGTCAGCTCACGCTCAAGGGCATCACTCGCGATGTCGAAGTGCCGGTAGAGCTGAAACCGGACAACGCCATTGGCATTTTCGACGGCGAGCTGGTGCTCAACCGTGAGGAGTTCGGCCTCGGCGCAGGGGAGTGGGCTGACAGCGTGGTGTCGAGGGACATCAACATCAAATTCAGGGTGGTGGCGCCACAACAGTGACGGTTCGATAGATTCGGCGCGGTATGATGTCGCGGTTCGTCGACGGCTCTGATCATCGGCAACGTTTTTTATCGCCGGAGTTTGCCCATGCCACGCATCACCCACTACACCTCCCCATGCCCGGAAAGCGTCAACAGCCAGATCCTGCAAATGGTCGTCGATTACCTGACCGACATCAGTGCTGTCGGCCTCGGCCCGAGCAATCTGCTGTACAACGTTTATCAGTACGCGGTGGGTTATGAGGTGCATCTGTACCTCGAGGCGTTGAACGGCCAGAAGGGCACCGAGGTGGAATTGCTGGTGGCCACTGACGATGAGGATCCAGAGCAAGTCATCGGATTTCTCATCTGTCTGCCGGTGCAGGGCGATTGGGAGGCGTGCAGCGTCGCGTACATGGCGGTGCGTGAAGGCCATCGGCGCCAAGGTGTGGCGCGGGCGATGCTCGCGGACATGGTCGGGCGCTATCCGCATGCGGAACTGGCCTGCAGCATTGGCAAGGTGCCGTATTTCGAGGCGCTGGGTTTTGAAGTGATCGGCCAGCGCGAGACTCAGGTGCTGATGAGCACGCGGCATTACCGCAGCAACGGCTTGCGCGGGTTCATCGACACCACGCCGATCTACCGCTCGCTGGAAGTGCAGCAGATTCATACTTACTTGCTGCAGAAAAACGGCAAGCGCGCGATGCTCGATGCGGAAAAACAACGCGACCGCCATCTGGACCAGACCAGCCGCCACATAGAAGAGTTTGTCCGTCAGCGCCTGACTCTGCACTGACCCGGCCAGTAAAAAGCCCTTGCTGCGCATTGCGCAACGAGGGCTTTTTTGTGCCTGCAATCTCAACCGATCTTGACGTTCATGGTGATGCGCGCGGTGAAGACTTTTTTGCCCTCGGTATCGTGAATGTCGACGTTGACCACCTTGTCGCCATCGCTTTGCCAATCCACACCTTCGGCGCTGGCCACGGCGGTGACGTCGGTTTTCGCCTTGGCCAGGTATTCCACGGTCATGCCCTTTGGAATCCAGCGCGCGCCGGGCGGGATCGAGACGTCGGTCATCATTCCGCCGGCCAGTTCCGCCGCGTTGCACAGGGCGATCGCATGCACCGTGCCAAGGTGATTGGTAATTTCCTTGCGAAACGGCACTTGTACGGTGGCGGCGTTCGGGCGCAATTCGCTGATCAGCGGATTGATGGTGCTGAAGTACGGGGCGAACTGACAGGCCATTTTGCTGAATGCATCCGCGCCGACGCTGTTGAACATGCTGAGAGATTGACTCATGGAAGCCTCACTGGGTGGTTTGCAGAATTATGTTCCGTCACAGAATAATGTTCTGTAATGGAACGGTATTCTGTTCGCGGCAAATCTGTCAACCTAGGCGCGATTTGTTCACGGGCACGTGACGCCTTTATCAACCTCCGTTTTTGGACCCGAGCAGCATGGACACCGCCGATCTACTGGAACGCAGCTACCCCGGCCGCCGCGCCGAACTCAAACGCGATATCTTTCGCAAGGCCCTGAGCCTGTTCAATGAACAGGGGATCGAGGCCACCACCATCGAAATGATCCGTGCCGAGTGCGACACCAGCGTTGGCGCGATCTACCACCATTTCGGCAACAAGGAAGGGCTGGTCGCGGCGCTGTTTTTCACCGCGCTGGAGGATCAGGCGCGTCTGCGTGATGCGTATCTGGACGCGGCCAATACCACGGAGGAAGGAGTGCAGGCGCTGGTCTTCAGCTATGTCGACTGGGTCGAGCAGCAGCCGCATTGGGCGCGTTTTCAGTACCACGCACGATTCGCAGTGACCAAAGGCCCGTTCAAGGAAGAGCTGGCCGAGCGCAACAAGACGCGCAACCTGCGCTTGGGCCAGTGGTTGGCCGAATCGGGTCGCGCCGCTGAGCTTAAGGATTTGCCTGCGGAGTTGCTGCCATCGCTGATCATCGGCCAGGCGGACAGTTACTGCCGGGCCTGGCTGGCAGGGCGAGTTAAGGGCAGTCCGATGGCTTATCGCGAAGTGCTTGCGCAGGCGGCATGGCGGTCGATTCGCGCCGAAGGTCTCGCCGAGGACTGAAATACGCAGACAAAAAAAGAGCCTCAAAGCTCTTTGATGGGGAGGAAGTAGAGCCCGTGAGGCTCAAGAGGCGTGTGAAGCAGAACTTGGGCTTGATTGGGAGTCAGTACACCCACGCCTACGCAGCGCCGGATCAATCCAGGCACCGCGTAGCTTCATCCTGGGAGCGTGCAATGGACGACTCAAGTACCGCCAGTCGTCCTTGCACAATGCCGGATTATGCCGGGAGCGACCCCGGCCAACCGGATTTTTTCAGCGCCGCCAGAAGCGTCTGCGCATCCAGGCCCGGCACCGAATGGCCGTTGCCCTCGCTGCTGTCGCTGGCGAGCAGGGCATTGATGATCGCTTCTTCAACGGCTTCGGTCGCGGCCAGAAACAGCTCGCTGATGTGGTCGTTGTTGACCATGCGCAAGCCGTCGCAGGTGGCTGCGCGTTTAGCCTCATAAGCGGCGGGCGGGACGTGATCATTGCCGGTGGCGAAGGCAATGAAGATGTCGCCGCTGTGGTCTTCGTTACCGCCGCCGGTGCGCGCCAGGCCCAGGCTGGCACGCTGTGCCAGGCGCGTGCATTGATGGGGCAGCAGCGGCGCATCAGTCGCCAGGCAAACGACGATCGAGCCCATGCCCGGGTGCGGCAGCGCTGCCCGCAGGAACGGTGAATCCTTCTGTTCCATATAGCGCCCGACCGGGTAACCATCGACGCGTAATTCACTGCGAATACCGTGGTTGGCCTGCACGATCGCGCCAACGGTCCAGCCACCCTGGGCAGCACTCAAACGGCGCGATGCGGTGCCGATACCGCCCTTGAACTCATGGCAGATCATGCCGCTGCCACCACCCACCGCACCTTCGAGCACCGGGCCGTCCACGGCGCCGTTCAGTGCCTCGGCGACATGCTCGGGCTTGACGTGAAAGCCGTTGATGTCATTGAGCAGCCCATCGAAGGTCTCCAGCACCACCGGCATATTCCAGTAAAGCCGCCCGTCATCCGGCTGTTGCTCACGGTCCAGCACAATCAGCGCATCCCGCACCACACCGAGGCTGTGGGTGTTGGTAAAGGCAATCGGACTGGTCAGCAGACCGGCCTCGCGAATCCATTCCAGCCCGGTCGCATCACCGTTGCCATTGAGTACATGCACGCCGGCAAAGCACGGTTGCTGGCTGGTCGAGCCGAGGCGCGGCTCGATCAGCGTGACGCCGGTGCAGATGTCACGGCCGCTGCTGCTGCGACCGCGTACATTGCTGTGACCGACGCGCACGCCCGGCACATCGGTGATGGCATTGAGCGGGCCGGGTTGCATCTGGCCAATCAGGATATCGAGATCACGGGCACGCGGATTCATAAGGTTCAGTCTCTTGATTCAAAAGGTCGGGCGGCTTACCGCTCGGATGAGGCAGGCAGATTTCTTGCGCGGGTTACTGGCCGTTCTTGACCTTGCTCCACACCCGTGTACGCACGCGTTCGGCGGCTTTGGGCAAGGGTTCGAGGGTGTAGAGGGTGGCCATGGCGGCAGGGGACGGGTAGACCGCCGGGTTGTCGCGAGTTGCTGCTGCCACCAGCTTTGTCGCGGCCCGATTGCCATTCGGGTACGACAAGTGATCACTGACCGGCGCGATCACCTCCGGTCGCAGCAGGTAATCGATAAACGCCAGGCCCTGGGCGCGATTGGGCGCGTCCTTGAGCAGTACCAGAGTGTCGAACCACACCGGCGCGCCTTCCTTTGGCAGGCTGTAGGCGATCTTTACGCCGTTATTGGCCTGCTCGGCGTTGGTCTTGGCTTCGAGCATCGCCCCGGACCAGCCAACCGCCACGCAGATATTGCCGTTGGACAGATCGCTGATGAACTTCGAAGAGTTGAAGTAGGCGATGTGCGGGCGCAGCCTGAGCAGCAGTGCTTCGGCTTTTTTGTAGTCCTCGGGATCGGTGCTATTGGGCGGCAAACCCAGGTAATGCAGGGCGACCGGCAGCATCTCCGACGGCGAATCGAGCATCGCCACGCCGCACTCGCTCAGTTTGGCAAGATTGGCTTCGTCGAACAGCAACTCCCAGGAATCCACCGGCGCTTTGTCACCCAACGCGGCGCGGACTTTTTCGACGTTGTAGCCGATGCCGTTGGTACCCCACAGGTAAGGCACGGCGTACTGATTGCCCGGATCGTTGACCGCGAGTTTCTTCAACAGCTCTGGGTCGAGGTTTTGCCAGCCTGGCAGTTGATCGCGAGGCAATGGAGCGAGGGCTCCGGCCTTGATCAGGGTCGGCAGGCTGAAGTTGCTCGCCACGACAACGTCGTAGCCGCTGCGGCTGGTCATCAGTTTGCCTTCGAGCACTTCGGCGCTGTCGAAGGTGTCGTACACCGGCCGGATGCCGCTGTCGCGCTGGAAATCGTGCAGCGTGTTCGGCCCGATGTAGTCGTACCAGTTGTAGACATGCACGCTCGGTATGTCTGCCGCCATGGCGACCGAGGAGAGACAAAAACAGGCCAGCAGGCCCGGGTTGATAGATCCACGGTGACGACGCATGATGCGGCACTCCTGGCCTGTCGCAGGCCGGTGATGAACTGGAGTGGTCAGGCTAACGGGCCGGTCACACCAGCCCCATTCCCATCATGGGTTACTCGAAAGGGGTAGTGCGTGGACGCGTTGTTGCAGGAATTGCCGGTGCATCAGAGTCTGGCGCGGGTATTTTCCCACCTCGGGCAGGACGGTTTCTGGCGCGCGCTGGTCGACACCCTGCGCCTGCTGGTGCCGCTGGACAATGCCCTCGTCGCCCTGATGCAGCCCGGCCAGCCGCCGCGTTTGCTGATCGACTTCGACAGCAAGGGAGGCGTGGACGACCAGCAGGAGCTGGCCGGTTATACCGCCGGCATGTACCTGCTCGATCCGTTCTATCAAGCCGCTGTCAGCGGGATCAGCGACGGCCTGCACAGCCTGGCCTCTGTTGCGCCGGATCAGTTTCTGCACAGCGAGTATTACCAGAGCTATTTTCGTGCCGTGGTGGGCGAGGATGAATTGCAGTTTCTGATCAACGTCGAAGGCGCGGTACTCGGCTTGTCCCTGGGCCGCTCGACCGCGTTTGGCATGGCCGAGCAGGGCCGACTGTTGTGCATTCGTGATTGGGTATTGGCGGCGATGCATCGCCACATGCAGTTGCTGCCGTCGCAAGGGCCGGTGGCTGACGCGGTGGTAGGTGATCTGGCGACGCTGCTGGACCGTTTCGATGCCCGGCTGACCGCGCGCGAGATCGACACGGCGCGTCTGATCCTGCAGGGCTTTTCCAGCAAGGCGATGGCCCAGCAGATGGGGATTTCGCCGGAGACCGTGAAAGTGCATCGACGCAATCTCTATCACAAGCTCAACGTCACCGGGCATGGTGAGTTGTTTGCGCTGGTGCTGCGGCCGACGGCTTTTTGATCAACACAGAACTTGTGTGGGAGCGAGCCTGCTCGCGAAAGCGGTGTATCAGTCAACAAAATTGTTATCTGACACTGCGCTTTCGCGAGCAGGCTCGCTCCCACAGGTGAACTTACGCTGTGTTAGTGGCTGCGCTGGAAGACCAGGGCTTTCAGGCCGCTCTCTGGATCGATATCGGGAAACTCCGGCGGATTGTCCAGCCGATGATCGAAGCGCAGGCTTGGCGCTTCCTGGGTCACGCCATCAATCAGAAAGTCGGAACCGAACGACGGATCGTTCATGCACGCCAGCACCGTACCTTGCGCGGTCAGCAGTTCCGGCAAGCGGCGCAATACGCGTTGATAGTCCTTGGTCAGCAAAAAGCTGCCTTTCTGAAACGACGGCGGGTCGATGATCACCAGATCGTACGGGCCGCTGTTGATCACTTTGCCCCAGGATTTGAACAGGTCGTGGCCGAGAAAGCTGACCTTGCTCAGGTCGTGGCCGTTAAAACGGTGATTGTCGCGACCTCGGCTCAGGGCCGCACGGGACATGTCGAGATTCACCACATGGCTGGCGCCACCCTCGATTGCCGCTACGGAAAAGCCGCAGGTGTAAGCGAACAAGTTCAACACCCGCTTGCCCGCTGCCTGTTCACGGACCCAGTTGCGTCCGTAACGCATATCGAGAAACAGCCCGGCGTTCTGCTTGCGTCCCAGGTCGACGCGGTACTGCAAGCCGCCCTCGACGATGGTCATTTCTTCGATTTCCTCACCGATCAGCCATTCGGCCGTGCTTTGCGGCAGATAACGGTGCTGGATCAGCAAACTGTGCGCGCCGGACTGCTGCCACTCGGCCGAGGCGGCGAGGTGCAATAGCCAATCCCGCAGATCTTGCAGCTGCTCAGGCGCCGGTTCCTTGAACAGCGACACCAGCACCACGCCCTGCAACCAGTCCACGGTCAGTTGCTCCAGCCCCGGCCAGCAGCGTCCGCGCCCGTGAAACAAACGGCGGGTTTCGCTGGGCGCCGTTGCGAGTGCGGGCAGCAAATGAGCGTGGAGGGTAGCGAGGGCTTCAGGGTTCATGGATCAGGATCGGCCAGGCAAAGGGCCGGCATTTTAACCACAAATGAGGGGATTCGATGGGCGCCGCGCTTCGAAAAACAACACCTTGGCGAAATCCTCTGTATCAAAAATGAATTTCTACAGGGCGCGCTGCTCATACCAGATAAGCAGCGGATTCAAAACCGCTTATCAAAAATGTAATTCGGGGGAGTGCTGTTCATGTGCCCTACACCTACGTCGAGCGCGCACCTTCCTGGCGGGTTGATTCTGGTTGTCGAGGACGATCCGTTGATTCTGGAGTTTCTTTGCGAAATTCTTCAGGAGGAAGGGTTCAAGGTCGAACCGCAAACCAGCGCCGACGCCGCCTCACTGTATCTGGAAGAACACGCGGCGAACGTCGCGCTATTGCTGACCGACATCACCATGCCCGGCACGCTTAACGGCGCCGACCTGGCGAATCTGGTCGGCGATCGCTGGCCGGAAAAACCGGTGATGGTCATGTCCGGCTACGAGACGCCCGAGACCTCCGGGGTCAAGCATTCGGTGGCGTTCATCAAGAAGCCGTGGGCGATCGGTCAATTGCTCGACTGTGTGGAAAGTGCGTTCAAATCCAAGGCCCCGCAGTTGCACTGACAAGTGCTACATTGCCGGGCCAGGCTGCCCGGCCAACTGTCAGAGGATTTGTTCTTTTGTCTGCACAAGCATCGGTTTTTGATCGCGCATTCGGCGCGTTCCTGTTCGACATGGACGGCACCGTCCTCAATTCCATCGCCGCCGCCGAGCGCATCTGGTCAGCGTGGGCGGTGCGTCATGGTGTTGATGTCGAGACGTTTTTGCCGACCATACATGGCGCACGTGCGATCGACACCATCACCCGGCTGAATCTGCCGGGAGTGGATGCCGATGAACAAGCGGCGTTCATCACCGCAGCGGAAATCAATGACGTTGAAGGCATTGTCGAGATTCCTGCGGCGGCGGCATTTCTCAACGGTCTGCCGAAAGATCGCTGGGCAATGGTGACGTCTGCGCCTCGCGATCTGGCGTTGCGGCGGATGGCGGCGGCGGGTATCCCCGAGCCGGCGGTCATGATCACGGCGGAAGATGTAAAGGCTGGCAAGCCTGATCCTGCGGGTTATCTCTTGGCTGCAAATGAGCTGGGAGTCGAGCCGGCTGACTGTCTGATTTTTGAAGACGCCACGGTTGGTATTCAGGCTGCGGAAGCGGCGGGCGCGGCGTTGATGATCATCACCACCACGCACCAGCACCCGATCGAAACGGCGCATGCGACGTTGGCCAGTTACGATGCGATCGGCGTCAGGGTCGGCGCCGATGGTCTGCTTCGTCTGACGGAAATCTGATCTGTTCCGAAATGCCCCTCACCCTAGCCCTCTCCCGGAAGGAGAGGGGACTGACCGGGGGATATTCAGGTAATACGCCGACGTGAAAGGTCTTCTCTGAATCCATAATCGCTATGGTCTTTCAGGTCGAGGGCAAACTCAGCACAACTCGATCGGTTCCCTCTCCCCCGGGAGAGGGCTAGGGTGAGGGGCTACGGTCTGCCAGACACAGGGGATCGTCGATCAAACAACATCCCCGTCACCGGTCGGCAGCTCAACCATGCCGGCAATATCGCAACTACGCTGATCCATGCTTGTGAAATCGTCGCTAAAGTCGAGCGCGGTGGAACTCCTTGCTAATGAGGTAAACGCATGAAGATCGATCTGAGTGGAAAACTGGCCATCGTCAGCGGCAGTACCGGCGGCATCGGTCTGGGCATCAGCCAGTCGCTGGCCGAAGCCGGCGCCACGGTGGTGGTCATCGGTCGCGACACGGCCAAGGTCGAGCAGGCACTGGCGAGCATTCGCCAAGCCGTGCCAAGCGCGCAGTTGCGCGGTCTGACCGCTGATCTGGGCACGGCCGAGGGTGCGGAAAAGCTGTTCGCCGCCGAACCGCGCGCGGACATTCTGGTGAACAACCTCGGCATCTTCAACGACGTCGATTTCTTCGAGACTCCCGACAGTGAGTGGACGCGCTTCTACGAGGTCAACGTGATTTCCGGCGTGCGCCTGGCGCGGCATTATGTGCCGGCGATGGTTGAGCAGGGCTGGGGCCGGGTGATCTTTCTGTCATCGGAATCCGGCGTGGCGACACCGGCGGACATGCTCAATTATGGCGTGACCAAAAGCGCCAACCTGGCGGTGTCCCACGGCCTGGCCAAACGTCTGGCTGGTACCGGTGTTACGGTCAATGCGATCCTGCCGGGGCCGACTTTCACCGATGGTCTGCAGGACATGCTCAGAGACGCGGCCGCCGAGTCCGGGCGGGAGCTGCGCGACGAAGCCGACGCCTTTGTGCGCAAGGCCCGTCCGACCTCGATCATCCAGCGCGTGGCGGATGTTTCGGAAGTGGCGCATCTGGTCACGTACATTGCTTCACCGCTGTCCTCGGCCACCACGGGCGCAGCCTTGCGCGTTGATGGCGGCGTGGTCGACAGCCTGACTATCTGAATTTTCCAAAAGAGAGGTTTTATGCCAACTGCATCCGCAACCATCGACATCCCGGCCTCGGCCGATCAGGTCTGGCAATTGATCGGCGGCTTCAACACGCTGCCGGACTGGCTGCCGTTGATCACCAACAGTGAACTGAGCGAAGGCGGGCGAGTGCGCACGCTGAAAACTGCTGACGGGGGTGTAGTGGTCGAACGTCTGCAGACATTCGATAACGCCGCAAAAACCTACAGCTATTCGATTGAACAGGCACCGTTTCCGGCCAGCGATTACCTGGCGACGATCAAGGTTGAAGCCCAAGGGCAGGGCGCGCGGGTGACGTGGTCGGGGCGCTTCAATGCGGTCGGCGTGAGCGATGAAGAAGTGGTGGCGCTGTTCAACGGCATCTACCAGGGCGGTCTCGAAGCCTTGCGGGCGAATTACCCAACCTGAGACGCAGATCGTTCCCACGCTCTGCGTGGGAATGCAGCCCGGGACGCTCTGCGTCCCATTTCGAAAGCCGGAACGCGGAGCGTCCCTTGAGGCATTCCCACGCGGAGCGTGGGAACGATCGGCGCGAGACGTCAGGCCTGACTGATCAAACTCTGCCGACAATCCAGCACCAGTTTCGCCCCACCCAGATCACTGCTGCCGACTTCAAGACTGAAGCCGTGCAAGCTGACTATCGCCGCAACGATCGACAACCCCAGACCAAAACCACTCTGCGGCTGGCCACCCTCGGTGCGATAAAAGCGCTGGAACACCGCCTCACGTTCCGCCTCGGGAATCCCCGGCCCTGAATCGTGCACCTCGATCCGCGTCTCCCCACCGGCATTGACCCCACGCAACATCACCGTGCCGCCGGGCGGGGTGAATTTGATCGAGTTGCTCAACAGGTTCGCCAGCGCTTCGAACAGCAACGCGCGGTCGCCATTGAGCGGCGGCAGCGTCTCCGGCATGTTCAACTGAAAGCGCAGATCGCCTTCCTCGGCCAGCGGCAGATAGAACTCGTGCAACTCCTCCAGCAAACGCACCGGATCAAGTTCGACGAAACCTGAACGGCGCTGGCGATCTTCCAGTTCGGAAATCCGCAGCAAACCGCGAAACCGCGCCATCAGCGTGTCCGCCTCAGCCAGTACCAGATCCAGTTGCGCCGCTTCTTGCGAACCTTCACCCGCCTGTTGCTGCATGCGATACAACTGCGCGCGCAAACGGGTCAGCGGCGTGCGCAAGTCGTGGGCGATGTTGTCGCAGACGCCCTTGACCTCGTTCATCAAGCGCTCGATGCGCTCGAGCATGGCGTTGACGATGGCGGCGAGCATGTCCAGTTCATCGCGGCGATTGGACAGCGGCAAGCGGTGCGTCAGGTCGCCGGCAACGATGGCCTGCGCGCTATTCTGGATCGCGCGGATGCGCTGCAACGGTCGACGCCGCAGCAGATGCCAACCGGCGACCCCGGGAATAATCGTCAGCGACACCCCCCAGAACAGCGCGTGCAAAATGATCCGCGTCACCGCGAACAGCGAGCCATTGTCACGCAGCAGCACCAGCCAGCGCCCGTCACGGGTTTGCGTGGCTACGGCATCGCAGCTGTCGCTCGGCAGGGTCGGGTCATCGGAATCGGAGCACTCGGCGAGCATATGGATCTTGCCATCCAGCGGCAGTCCTTCGGGAATTTGCTGGAGTGCGCCGCCCAGGTAAACACCGTCAGCGCTGAACAGACCATAGGCGTCGATACCGCGAATATCGAAGGTCATGCTGGCCGCGAGCGCGTCTTCGAGTTGCTCGCCGCGAAAATGCGAGAACAGGTGCTGGCGTTGCATCAACGAATGTTTGGCCAGTTTGTCGAGGTAGCCGGACACCTCGTAATACATGACCCCCATGAGGATCGCGCTCCACGCCACGAACAGCGAGCTGTACAGCGCCAGCAAGCGGCTGCTGGAGGAGCGCCAGCCGTCAGACGGGTTCGGCAATGACATAGCCCGAGCCCCGTACCGTGCGGATCAGCGGAACGTTGCCGGCTGCGTCGATCTTCTTGCGTAGCCGGCCGATATGCACGTCGATGAGGTTGGTGCCCGGGTCGAAGTGATAACCCCAGACCTCTTCGAAAATCATCATCCGCGAGAGAATCTGGCCGCTGTTGCGCATCAGAAACTCCAGCAGTTTGTATTCGGTGGGCAACAGCGTCAGCACCTGCTCGGCGCGACGGGCTTCGTGGCTGATCAGGTCGAGTTCGAGGTCGGCGACTTTCAGCGTGGTGGCCTGGGTGGCGACGCTGTTCTGCCGGCGCAGCAACACTTCAACCCGCGCGGCCATTTCATCGGTGGCGAACGGCTTGGTCAGGTAGTCATCACCACCGGCGCGCAAGCCGCGTACGCGCTCATCGACATCGGAGAGGGCGCTGATCATCAGAATCGGCGTCGCCACGCCCATGGTGCGCAGGGTGGTGACGATGGCCAGACCATCCAGCTCGGGCAGCATGCGGTCGAGGGTGATCAGGTCGTAGTTGCCGCTCACGGCGCGGTCGAGGCCTTCGCGGCCATTGTCGACCCAGTCGACGTCCAGCCCGTGGCTGCTCAGTTCGGCAACGATTTCCCGCGCGGTCACGGCGTCGTCTTCGATGGTCAAGATACGAGTCATAGGCAGGCCTGCTGATCGGTTCAAACGGAATGGCAGCATTTTGCCAAGAATTTGCCGTGACGCTTTAAATTAACTTTCATCTTCGTCGCCTGGTGAATCAGAACTGATCGGATTTGCCACGCTTTGGTTAATGCAGAAAACCCGCAATCGGATGCGCTTTATTGCAAGTTGCACGGTCCGAGGAAGTTCAAGTTTTGTAACTCATTGAAAGAAAAGGGGTTATTAAAAGTGTTTGACTGGCACGGTCACTGCAATTCCTCACCCGACGACTTGTAACACCATTTTTCATGCCTGGAGCACTACAACAATGAATAGATCCCCTGATGGCTATTATCCTGCCTTGGAAGAGTCGAGCAGCGTGTCAGGCGTGTCCTGGGGCGCGATCTTCGCCGGTGCTGCGGCTGCCGCCGCGCTGTCGATGATTCTGGTGCTGCTCGGGTTTGGCCTGGGCTTTTCGGCTGTATCACCGTGGGCCGGAGAAGGCGTCAGCGCCAAGGGCCTGGGCATTTCAACGATCGTCTGGCTGGCGGTGACGCAGATCATCGCTTCCGGCATGGGCGGCTACATTGCCGGCCGTCTGCGCGTTAAGTGGGCCAACATGCACGGTGACGAAGTCTACTTCCGCGACACCGCACATGGTTTCCTCGCCTGGTGCGTCGCTACTTTGGTGACCGCTGTGCTGGTGGTCGGTTCGGTCAGCAGCGTCGTCAGTGGCGGTGTGCAGGCGGGTGCCAACGTAGTCGGCGGTGCTGCCGGTGCGATGAGCCAGGCCGCCGGCTCTGCCGCAGCCAATACTGACAGCGATCAGTACGGCTACTTCGTCGACAGCCTGTTCCGCGATGATCGTCCTGCTGCCGTCAGCGATGACGCTGCACGCGGCACTGTGACCCGCATCTTCACGCAAAGCCTGGCCAACGGTCAGCTCAGCGCCGAAGACCGTACCTACCTCGCACAACTGGTATCGCAACGTACCAATCTGAGCCAGGCCGATGCTGAACGTCGTGTCGACGAAATCTACGCCAACACCCAGAAAGCCATCGCTGACGCGAAACTGAAAGCTCAGCAAGCGGCCGATACCGCCGCCAAAGTCGCGGCCTACACCTCGCTGTGGATGTTCGTCGCGCTGCTGGCCGGTGCGTTCTTCGCCAGCCTGGCAGCCACCTTCGGCGGTCGTCGTCGCGATGCAGTCGAGTACGTTGAAGTCGACACCTACACCACTACCACTCCGGTCCGTTAAAAAGGAGAGTCACCATGCGCTCATTACTGCTGTTTTTCCTCGGCGTACCGATCCCGATCATCATCCTGATCGCCCTGTTCGTACACTGATCCCTCTGAGGCAGGATGCCTCTGCCGCTTTCATCTTCGGGTGAAAGCGGCTTTTTTGCGTTTGGGAACTGCAAACGCAAGCTTGGCGAATTACTCGGTCGGCACGACATTATCCAGCGCTTTGTTCACGGCCAGTTCTCCCAACATGACCACTTGCGCAATGCCCAATAGGGTATTGCGCCGTGAGCCTTCGAGCATCCCGGCAAAGTCACCGAGCATCACCGTGGCGGACGCCAGGGATTCGCACGCGTCGACCAGCAAGGATTCGGTGTCGGATTGCGGGTTGACCATGAACAGAGTATTGGGGCTGTACGGCGTGGCGTTGATCCTGGCCGGCGGATTGGACGGTGTGTGTGACATCAGCTTTAACTCCGATGAGAGCCGCTTGGTGTGAGAGAGAGCGCCACGGGGTGACGTGCACGCTGGCAGTGAGGGAGCACGCCCCCTCATACCTCGGTTGCGGCTAGTTCGACACGCGTCGGCTGTCGAGCACGCGATTGACGACCAGCTCATTCAGCATGATCACTTGCTGCAACATCAGCAGCGAACGGCGCTGTGCAGGCTCGATGACGTTGCTTATCTCGCGGGCCATGTCGTTCGCCGCAGCCAGCGATTCACAGGCTTCGAGGAGCAAGGTTTCCTCGTCCACCGTTGGGTCGACGAGAAAGATCCGGCCCGGTTGGCGATTGGGAATCGTAGTCTTGAGGGTTTGCGGATCGAGATAAAAGTTGATGGCGCGAGCGGCGGCGTCTTTTATGCGCTGAGGCTCCAGAGCGGGGTCGTACGGGATCGAATCGGCTTCTGGCGGGTTTGGCGTTACTTTGAACATGGATGACTCTCTATCTTGAAGGAATGAAGAGCCGTCACTATCGCTACCAAACGAAGGGTGGCGGCCACGCGCAGGTTGGTAGACCGGTCAAGATAGTTAACCCCGGCGCTCACGAATGAGCCCCACGCATGGTCACCATGAAGAGCTGACCCTCAAAGGAGGGGCCGCTTAAAGGGACGCCATACAACTATCAAGAAACGGGCTACCAAACCCGATCACTGTTTTGCAGTGACAGGGAAACGATATAGCCCTACCGATAGCCGTGTAAGCCGGCGGATTCTGATGCACCCGTAGGCAGCGACGCAAGGCGTTGTAGGTCCGATGCCGTAACAGCGCGTGTGATTTAAACATGATCGAAAAATTGCGTTTATCCACCGCGTAAGGGCCGGCATGCCTGAGCCTTTTGCTTTCGGCAACTCAACAAAGCGACAATCGGTTCCCGAAGTGCCCTAGCTTCACTCCCCCGATTTTTCAATTAAGGAAGAACACGTTGGACAAGAAGGAAACCAAACGCCAGGTCAGCGAAATGCTCGATGGGGGGCGCTCGAAAACCGAGACTTTCAAGGCATTCTCCGGTGGTGCGCTGAAAGACAAGGCGCTGGCGTACCTGATCGGCTCACGCCCCGATCCGAATCTGATTGAACGACACGCCGGCAAGATCAAGATCCTTCTCGGACTGACTTACGTTCAGGCGCTGATCGGTCTGGTGGGCGGCTATCTCCTCGGGCTGACCATCAGCAGCGGTTTCGCCATCGGACTTGGTTTGTTCGCCGGTGGCGTGCCTTTGCTTTTTGCCTGGGGTTTTTATCGCAACGCGGCCCATGCCTATACGGTGTACGTGATGCTCTCGATCAGCCAGATGCCGCGCATGTTCAAGGAATATGCGGATGACCCGATCGGTACGGTGGTCGGCGTGGCGATCACGCTGGCGATGATCTTCTACGTCGCTTGGCTGAAAAACCTGCTGTTCCCGGACCTTGCGTTGATCGGCGCAAAGAAGATCAAAGGCCAGTTCGTCTTCTCCAACTAACCGTTTCCATCCCGCCATTTTCACTGGCCTGGATCAATATTTCGTCTGGCGATATCGCCTACCGTAAATGATCCAGGCCTTCGCTGAGGTATGAGCTACAGTGCTTGTCGCGCACCTTGTTGCGCTGACGAAGTATCCGCGTCGACGTTGAAAACACAGCAATAAAAAGCGTCGACGAGGCGTAGTGCAGCAAGGAGCTGACACAACCTCAACTGAATCTTCACGGACGAACACCGTAATGAACTGCCTAGAAAGAACCTTCGATATCCAGCCCTTGGTGCAGGCGGACATGACCGTGCACATCAATGGCCAAGCGGTCAGCGCCGCCATCGGCGAAACCGTTCTCAGCGTCATCCAGTCCCTCGGCGTGCGCCAGATCGCACGCAATGACCACGATCAGATCAGCGGCGCCTATTGCGGCATGGGCGTGTGCCAGTGCTGTCTGGTGAAAATCAACGGTCGGCACAAGCGCCGCGCCTGCCAGACGGTGGTGCGCGACGGCATGCAGATCGAAACCCGAGTCAACCGCGTCGTCGCGCAGGAGGTCGTATGAGCCTGCAACCGTTGATTGTCGGCGGCGGGCCGGCGGGGATGGCGGCGGCCATCGAACTGGCGCGCCACGGCGTGCGCTGCACCTTGCTCGAAGAGGCTTCGCGCCTCGGCGGCGTGGTCTATCGCGGGCCGCTGCGTGATGGCGTGCAGCTGGATTATCTCGGGCCGCGTTATTCCGAAGCACTGGACAAACTGCACGGTGAATTTCAGCAGCAGTCAGGGCTGATCGACGTACGCCTCAGCCATCGCGTGGTCGGCGCTGAAGGCACCCGCGCAGTGGTGGTGCTTGATGGCGATGAGCAGCTGCACGAGATGGCTTACTCGCAACTGCTGCTGGCCGCCGGTTGCCATGAACGCAGCGTACCGTTTCCCGGCTGGACGTTGCCGGGAGTGATCCTGCTCGGCGGTCTGCAGTTGCAGATCAAGAGTGGCGTGGTCAAGCCGCAAGGGCCGGTGATCATCGCAGGCACTGGGCCGTTGCTGCCGCTTGTCGCGACCCAGTTACATGCGTCTGGCGTGTGCGTCGCCGGCGTCTATGAGGCTTGCGCATTCGGCAAGATCGCCCGCGAGAGTCTGGCGCTGCTGAACAAACCGCAGCTGTTCCTCGACGGCTTGAGCATGCTCGCTTATCTGAAGCTGCACGGCATCCCCATGAACTATGGCTGGGGCGTGGTGGAGGCCCACGGCGAGGGCGAGTTGAAAAGCGTCAGCGTCGCGCCGTATTCGTCGACGTGGGAGGCGGATCTGTCGCGGGTGGAGCGCTTCGAAGCGCAGACCCTGGCGGTGGGTTACGGTTTTATTCCGCGCACGCAATTGAGTCAGCAGATGGGCCTTGATCACGGTTTCAGCGACGATGGCTACCTGCGTGCCCACGCCAGTGTCTGGCAGCAAAGCAGCGTGGCGCATGTGCATCTGGCCGGCGACATGAGCGGGATCCGCGGCGGTGAAGCGGCGATGCTGGCGGGCAAGATCGCCGCCACTTCGATCCTGCTGCAACGCGGTGTGCTCGACGCCGAGCTGGCCCGGGTGCGCCGCGATCGTTACGCGAGCAAGCTCAGAGCCATCGTGCGCTTTCGTGCGGCGGTGGATCGCTACACCGAGCGCGGCGTTGGTCAGATCGCTTTGCCCGCAGCCGACACGGTGATCTGCCGCTGCGAACATGCGACCCGCGCCGACATCGATCTGGCGCTGGAGCAGGGTGTGCAAGACATCGCCAGCCTGAAAATGCGCACCCGCGTGAGCATGGGCGATTGTCAGGGGCGGATGTGCGTCGGCTATTGCAGCGATCGCCTGCGCCAGGCCACCGGACGTCAGGATGTCGGTTGGCTGCGCCCGCGCTTTCCAATCGATCCGGTGCCGTTTTCCGCGTTCCAGTCCCTCGGCAAGGAGGGCGCTTGCCATGAGTAAGTTCTACGACGTGGTCATTGCCGGTGGCGGAGTGATCGGCGCCTCCTGCGCCTACCAATTGTCCAAACGCAAAGATCTCAAGGTGGCACTGATCGACGCCAAGCGCCCCGGCAATGCGACCCGTGCTTCGGCGGGTGGTTTATGGGCGATCGGCGAGTCGGTCGGCCTCGGTTGCGGGGTGATTTTCTTTCGCATGATGTCGGCCAACCGCAAGCGCGAAACCCAGGGCGCAGCGGTGGCGGTGGACGCCAGTACGCCGCATATCTTGCCGGCGTCGTTTTTCGATTTTGCCTTGCAGTCCAACGCGCTGTACCCGGCGCTGCACCGCGAGCTGAAAGACAATCACGGCATGGATTGCAAGTTCGAGAAGACCGGGCTGAAATTCGTGATCTATGACGATGAAGACCGGCTCTACGCCGAGCACATCGTCGGCTGCATTCCGCATCTGGCCGATCAGGTGCGTTGGCTCGATCAGGCGGCGTTGCGCGCGGCGGAACCGAGCGTCAGCCATGAGGCGCGCGGGGCGCTGGAGTTTCTCTGCGATCATCAGGTCAGCCCGTTCCGCCTCGCGGATGCCTACATGGAAGGCGCGCGGCAGAACGGCGTCGATATCTTCGTCAACACCAACGTCACCGGCGTGCTGCATCACGGCACTCGCGTGACCGGCGTGCAGACGGCGGAGGCGGGGGTGTTCCACTGCAAGACGCTGATCAACGCCGCCGGTGCCTGGGCGGCGGATCTGAGTGAGTGGGCCACGGGGATTCGCATTCCGGTGAAACCGGTGAAAGGGCAGATTCTGCTGACCGAACGCATGCCGAAAATCCTCAACGGCTGCCTGACCACCAGCGATTGCTACGTGGCGCAAAAGGACAACGGCGAAATCCTTATCGGCAGCACCACCGAAGACAAAGGCTTCGACGTCACCACCACCTACCCGGAAATCGCCGGGCTGGTGCAGGGCGCGGTGCGCTGTCTGCCGGAGCTGGCGGACGTCAACCTGAAGCGCACCTGGGCGGGACTGCGTCCGGGCTCACCGGATGAGTTGCCGATCCTCGGGCCGATGCGTGGGGTGGAGGGTTATCTGAATGCTTGCGGGCACTTCCGCACCGGCATTCTGACCTCGGCGATTACCGGTGTGCTGCTGGATAAACTGGTGAATGACGACCCGCTGCCGCTGGATATCACGCCGTTTCTGGCGGATCGGTTTGCGGTGGCAGCCGTCGAGCCAGCACCCGCGCTGGAACTGGCCTGACCCAATCCCCTGTGGGAGCGAGCCTGCTCGCGAATGCAATCTGTCAGTGAAGCATTGGGTGACTGACACGACGCTTTCGCGAGCAGGCTCGCTCCCACAGTTGGTTCTGGGCAAGGCACGATCAGGATTTTCGGGCTTCCTCTTCGAGCTGATCCGATTCAAACAATTTGGCCAGTTCCGCCCGGGCTTCCTGGGCGGTCTGCAGGACTTTGGCGGCATCGTCGTAGACGGCGTGTTGCGCCTCCAGCACCTGTTCGTCGTGATGCTTGAAACGCTTGATCCGTGCATCGGCCTGGGCTTGGGTCAGACCGAGGCCGACCAGCGTGCGCCGGCTCATTTCCAGACTCGAATAATAGGTCTCACGAATCGCTTCCGCGCCGACATCAACCAGGCGATGCACGTGCTGACGGTTACGCGCGCGGGCGATGATTTTCATGTGCGGATACAGCTTGTGCACCACTTCGGCAGTCTTGATGTTGGTCTCCGGATCGTCCGTGGCGATGACGAAATATTCCGCCTCGCCGACCTTCGCCGCGTGAAGGATTTCCGGGCGCATCGGGTCGCCGTAGAACACCGGTACGCCGCCGAAGCTGCGTGACAGTTCGATGGTTTCCACCGAGGTGTCCAGCGCAACGAACTTGATGTTCTGCGCGCGCAGAATCCGCGCCACGATCTGGCCCATCCGGCCCATGCCGGCAATCACCACGCGCGGTGCTTCGGTGTCGATTTCGCGGAATTTCTCCGGCACTTCCACCGGCTGCACTTTCGGGCTGACCAGACGCGCGCAGATCAACAGCAACAACGGCGTCAGCGCCATCGACAGGGTGATGGTCAGCACCAGCAAATCGTACAGACGCGGCTCGAACAGGCCCTGATCGCGGCCGATCTTGAACACCACGAACGCAAACTCACCGCCGGCGGCAAGGACGATGCCGAGGCGGATTGCGCTGATCTTGTTCAATCCTCCTGCCAAGCGCCCAACCACGAACAGCAGCGGCAATTTCAGACCGATCAGCAACAAGGTCAGGCCCAATACGGTGATCGGCGCGCTCAACAACAGGCTGAGATTGGCGCCCATGCCGACGCTGATGAAAAACAGCCCGAGCAGCAGGCCCTTGAACGGTTCGATCTGCGCTTCCAGCTCATGCCGGTATTCCGAATCCGCCAGCAGCAGACCAGCGAGAAACGCACCCAGCGCCATCGACACACCGACCAGATCCATCAGCCACGCCGTGCCGATCACCACCAGCAACGCGGTGGCGGTGGACACTTCGGGCAGACCGGTTTTTGCCACCACGCGGAACACCGGACGCAGCAGATACCGTCCGCCGATCACCACCACGGCAATGCCGCCGAGCACCTGCAAGCTGTGACGAATATCGTCGGCGGTGCTGGTGTGATGATCGACGCCGGCGAGCATCGGCACCAGGGCGATCAATGGAATCGCCGCGATGTCCTGGAACAGCAGAATCGCAAACGCCAGCCGCCCATGGGGGCTGGTCAGTTCCTTGCGTTCGGCAAGGCTTTGCAAGCCAAAGGCAGTGGAGGACAGCGCCAGACCGAGGCCCAGCACAATCGCGCTGTTCAGCGGCTGGCCGAACACCGACAGTGCCAGCACGCCGATCACCGACGCGGTCAACAGCACCTGCGCCAGACCGACGCCGAACACCGATTTGCGCATCACCCACAAGCGCCGCGGCGACAATTCGAGGCCGATGATGAACAGCAGCAACACCACGCCCAGCTCGGAAATATGCGCAACGCTTTGCGGGTTGCCGATCAGGCCGAGCACCGACGGGCCGATGATCACCCCGGCAAACAGATAACCGAGCACCGCGCCCAGTTGCAGACGTTTGGCCAAAGGCACGGTGAGCACGGCCGCGAACAGAAACACGACGGCGGCTTGCAACAGATTGCCTTCATGGGGCATGGAACGACTCCTGACTACGGCTACGGCGGGGGTGACGAGGATAAAGGTTACGCGGTCTCCAGACCATTCGAGAACCAATGTGGGAGCGAGCCTGCTCGCGAATGCGCTGGGTCAGCCACCTATCCATTGACTGATGCCCCGCGTTCGCGAGCAGGCTCGCTCCCACAAGGGCAGCTTCCATCAGGTCTGTAATAATTTGCATCAACTGGTTACATTTATAACCCCTGCGCATCAATTTCCGGAAACGCCATGGCCATCAACTTCGACCTCAACGACTTGCAAGCCTTTCGCGCGGTGGTCGAGCAGGGCAGTTTTCGCAAGGCTGCCGACACCGTGCGCCTGTCGCAACCGGCGCTGAGTCGGCGCATCGAAAAGCTCGAAGATGCCCTCGGCGTGAAACTGTTCGAGCGCACCACGCGCAAGGTCAGCCTGACCCAGGCCGGGCGCGGCTTCATGCCCAGCGTCGAGCGCTTGCTGGATGATCTCGACATTGCCTTGCTCGGCATCAGCGAAGTCGCCTCGACCCGTCTGGGCCATGTCACCGTCGCCTGCGTGCCCTCGGCGGCCTACTACTTCATGCCCCGCGTGGTCGCGCGCTATCACCAGCAGTTTCCGCGGATCAAGGTCAAAGTCCTCGATTCCAGCGCTCACGATGTGTTGAGTGCGGTGGTCAATGGCGAGGCGGATTTCGGTTTGAGTTTTCTCGGCACGCAGGATGCCAAAGTCGAGTTCGAACCGCTTGTGCAGGAGTGCTACGTTGTCGCCTGTCGTCGCGATCATCCGCTGGCCGGGCGCAGCAGCGTCAGTTGGGACGAGTTCTACCAGCAGGATTACATCGCGCTGGACAAGACCTCGGGTAATCGCTTTCTGCTCGATCAGGCCTTGGGCGGGGTGGTGCCGCAGCGTCAGAGCATCTGCGAGACGCGGCATGTGACGACGATGATCGGTCTGGTAGAGGCGGGTCTGGGCGTGGCAGCGGTGCCGTTGATGGCGATGCCCGGGCCGGATCATCCGATCCTGACGCGGGTGCCGCTGATTGAGCCGCAAGTGATGCGCAGTGTCGGCATCATCAAGCGCCGGGATCGCACGTTGACCCCGGCGGCACTGGAGCTGGAGCGGCTGGTCGTGGAGATGCGCGTCCAGCCGCCAACGATCAACGCTTGACCGAATCCAGCCCGGTGGCCTGTACGTCAGCCTGAGCGGCCGGTGCAGCGAGGTAGGCGAGCAGGGCTTTGGCCTCTTCCGGATGCTCGGCCTTGACCGGAATCCCAGCGGCGAAACGCGTCACCGACTGAACCGATTCCGGAATCTTCGCGACGAAGCTTACGCCCGGCACCGGCAGCAATTCGCTGACCTGCTGGAAGCCCAACTGATAGTCGCCAGTGGCAACCACCGAGCCGACCGGGATCCTGGCAATCATCTTCGCTTTCGGTTTCAACTGATCTTCGATGCCGAGTTTCTTGAACAGCTGCTGCTCGATGTACACGCCGCTGGCGCTGTCGGAGTAGGCCACCGACTGCGCGTCGAGCAGGGTTTTCTTCAGGCCATCGACGCTGCTGATGTCCGGTTTCGCCGCGCCTTCACGCACTACCATGCCGATCCGCGAATCCGCCAGTTCAACGCGGGAGGCCGGGTCGACCTTGCCTTGTTTGATCAGCTCATCGAGGGCGTAACCGACCATGATCACCACGTCGGCGTGCTCACCGCGCGCCAGACGATTGGGGATCGCTTCCGGCGCCTTGCCCATCGATGGGCCGAGGCTGGTGGTCAGCGTGTTGCCTGTTGCGGCAGCGAATTTCGGCCCGAGGATCTTGTAGGCGGCAGTGAAGCCACCGGAGGTCATCACGCTCAATTCTTCGGCTTGGGCCGCGAAGTTGAAGGCGAGACCGGCGAGCAGGGCGGTGACAGTAAAGAGTTTTTTCATGGCGAGTATTCCTCAGGCCGCGACAGGTTGCAGACGACCACCGGCACGGCGGTACAAGTAAAGAGTGGCGCACAGCGCGCACAGGGCACCGATGCTCATCCAGTAGCCTGGCGCGGCTTTGTCGCCGGTGTACTGGATCAGAAAGGTCGACATCGCCGGGGTGAAACCGCCGAAGATCGCCGTGGCCAGGCTGTAAGCCAGGGAGAAACCGGCGACGCGCACTTCAACCGGCATGATTTCGGTCAGCGCCGGAATCATCGCGCCGTTGTACAAGCCGTAAATGAAGGACAACCACAGCAGCGACAGCAGCATGTTGGTGAAGCTCGGCGCCTGCACCAGGAACGACAGCGCCGGATAAGTCGTGGCCAGTGCCAGCACGGCCATGCCGATCAGCACCGGACGACGGCCGATACGGTCGGACAACGCGCCGCCAATCGGCAGCCAGAAGAAGTTCGACACGCCCACCAACAGCGTTACCAGCAACGCGTCGGAAGTGCTCAGGTGCAGCACGGTCTTACCGAAGGTCGGTGCGTACACGGTGATCAGGTAGAACGCGGTAGTGGTCAGCGCGACCATCAACATTCCGCCGAGTACCACGCCCCAGTTCTGGCCGAGGGTGCGGAACACTTCGCGCATGCTTGGACGGTGTTTGCGCGCGGCGAACTCTTCGGTTTCCGCCAGGTTGCGGCGCAGGAAGAAGATGAACGGGACGATCATGCAGCCGACGAAAAACGGAATGCGCCAGCCCCAGGCGGCCACGGCTTGCGGCTCCATCCACTGGTTCAGACCGTAGCCCAGCGCTGCCGCGACGATGATCGCCACTTGCTGGCTGGCCGACTGCCAAGCGGTGAAAAAGCCTTTGCGGCCCGGCGTAGCGATTTCGGACAGATACACCGAGACACCGCCCAATTCCGCACCGGCCGAGAAGCCTTGCAGCAGCCGCCCGATCAACACCAGCGCCGGGGCGAACAGGCCTATGGTTTCGTATCCGGGCACCAGCACAATCAATATCGTGCCGCTGGCCATGATCGACAGGGTGACGATCAGACCTTTGCGCCGGCCGACGTCATCGATGTATGCGCCGAGCACGATGGCGCCCAGCGGACGCATCAGGAAACCGGCGCCGAATACCGCGAAAGTCATCATCAGCGAGGCGAACTCGCTGCTCGCCGGGAAGAACACCGCCGCGATCTGCGTGGCGTAGAAGCCGAACAGAAAGAAGTCGAACTGTTCGAGGAAGTTGCCCGAGGTCACCCGGAAGATGGCACCGGCCCGCGAGCCGTTGGTTGGGATTGAGGCTGTCATTGAAAAGTACTCCACCGCTTTTATGACGTGCGCTACGGAGAAGCGGCGCACGGTTTTTATTGAGGTGGATGGTGGCGCAGATGTAACAATCTGTTAATTGCATTGTTGGCATGGATTGATGCGTGGGGCGGATCAATGGATTCAGTGCCTGGCGCATTTGTGGGAGCGAGCCTGCGTCGCGTCGGGCGATGATTTGTTCTGGCTGACCGGGTACATATCCGTTGCTGCGGTCATGGCCGCTTAGGGTTTCGCCCTTACGGCGACTCACTTTTTTTACAAACGCCTAAAAAAAGTAAGCAAAAAAACGCTTGCTCCTGCGTTCGGCCCTCGCAGGCTCGGGTTCCTTCGCTGCGGGATCGATCCGGGCGCAG
>Ga0308171_1001126_pt1 | contig 40346 bp, 38 predicted proteins | sample PhyGR1_FD_202135 | JGI IMG/M metagenome (GOLD analysis project Ga0308171, IMG submission 202135) | Phyllosphere microbial communities from UC Gill Tract Community Farm, Albany, California, United States - DLSLSG.R1 | ecosystem: Host-associated > Plants > Phyllosphere > Unclassified | place: USA... | reverse complement strand
CCCCAAGACCGGTGAGGAAATTCCGATTTCCGCCCGTACGGTGGTCACCTTCCGTCCGGGCCAGAAGCTCAAGGAAAGGGTAGAGGCATATGCTGGATCCGGGCAGTAACCGAGAACTTCCGCCGATTCCGGCCAAGCGCTACTTCACCATCGGTGAGGTCAGCGAGCTGTGCGACGTCAAGCCGCACGTGCTGCGTTACTGGGAGACGGAATTCCCCAGTCTCGAGCCGGCCAAGCGCCGCGGCAACCGCCGCTACTACCAGCGCCATGACGTGCTGATGGTGCGCCAGATCCGCGGCCTGCTGTACGAGCAGGGCTACACGATCGGCGGCGCGCGCCTGCGCCTGGAAGGGGCTGATGCGCGCGACGAATCGGCGCTGAGCAACCAGATCATCAAGCAGACCCGGATGGAGCTGGAAGAAGTGCTGCAATTGCTGCGGCGCTGAACCATTTTTCGCGCAAAACCGTTATACTCGTCGGCCCGCTGAGAGGCGGGGACATTGCCAGCATCATCGGGGCGTAGCGCAGCCTGGTAGCGCATCTGCCTGGGGGGCAGAGGGTCGTCGGTTCAAATCCGGCCGTCCCGACCATTGTTGGCGATCAGATCAAAGGCTTGTGCAGCGATGCGCAGGCCTTTTTTCTTTTCTTCCATTGCAGGCGAACTCCGTCGCGGCACGCTGTTCTTGACGAGGCCTTGAGCCGCTCCTGCCTATGATCGCGGCATGTCCAATGCCGCCCCCACGCACGCCCTCGTGTACACCAGTACGGCCCATCCCGAGGCCGACAACCGTTACCTCGACGACATCCTGGTCGACGCGACCGCGCTCAACGAAGCGGCGGGGGTCACCGGTGTACTGCTGTTCGATGGCGAGCGTTTCCTGCAGTACCTGGAAGGCGCACCGGAAGATGTCTCATCGGCCTTCCATCGCGTCCAGCAGTCCAAGCGCCACTCGGGCATCAACGTGCTGATGGAAGGCGAAGTGCCCAGGCGCTATTTCTCGAAATGGTCGATGGCCTGCCGGCATGCGGCGCCGTCACTGATGCAGCGGCTGCAGCGCATCCGCTGGCAGTCCCGGGTGGTGCCACAGCTGGCCGACCAAGGCGAGCAGAACAGCGGCATCGGCTTGCTGCTGGATTTCTGGAAAGGCAGGCTGTAGCGCGCCGCGCGCGCCCGTCACACGGGTCATTGCACTCGGGCGTCGACCGGCGGCGTGACATCCGCGACAGCAGCATGCACGATGAATTGCACCCGCCATGGCCGCTGCGTCACGCCGGGCTAGCATGCCACCGTGTCCCAGCCAGGAGTCCCGCATGAACGAAATCGGTGCCTTGCCGCCGGTGGGATCGGTCCGCAGGATGCGCGTCGATGATCTGGACCAGGTCAGCGCCGTGTGCATGGCGGCATTCAACCACTCCATCGCGGGCACGTTGTCCGCGCTGGGCGTGGAGACCTTCGGCACGATCGCATCGGCGGAGAGTTTCGGCCGCCGGCTGACGGGCGACAGCGTGATCCTGGTGCACGAACGCGACGGTGTCATCGATGGCGTGGCCGAACTGAAGCAGCGCCGGCATGTGGCGATGCTGTTCGTCGTGCCGGCGTGCCAGCAACAGGGTATTGGTGGCGCACTGATGCGCGCGTTGCTGCAGCATGCGCACGGCGAGGTGGTCACGGTGAGCGCGTCGCTGAGCTCGGTGCCGGCCTATGAGCGCTACGGCTTTGCATGCTCCGGTGCGATCGCCGAGTCGTCCGGGCTGGTCTATCTGCCGATGGAGAAGTGGTTGCCGTAAACCGCTGCGCAGCCCCTGCGCCTGCCATCGCGCCTGTCGCAGATGCCCTGTTTTTCACACTGCGTGCCTGACGCGTTCACGAAGGCGGGACAGCGCCTTCGCTAGCCTGAAGTCCTGTCAGTCATCCCGTTCCGGGAAAGAGAATCAACATGATCAAGTGGGCCATCATTTTCGCGATCATCGGCCTTATCGCCGGTGCCCTGGGCTTCGGCGGCATTGCCGGTGCGGCTGTCGGCGTTGCCAAGTTCCTGTTCTGGGCGGGCATCATCATCGCCGTCGTGCTGTTCCTGCTGGGCATGACGATCGCCAGGAAAGTGACCTGATCGGCGGCCCCCACGTCGCCCCGAAAGCCCGCGCACTGCGCGGGCTTTTTTATTGCACAACCACGACGATCAACGCCCGGCCGTGCGGCGGCGAGCGCCTCACTCGAAGTACAACGACACCCCGAGCCCCGCCTGCAGATCGGGGCTGTCCGCATCCAGCCCGACATCCACCGAGGCATCGAACTGCAGGCCAGGCCGCAGCCGCCAGAGCAGGCCGGTGCCGGCCACGGCGGTCGACGGCGCGCCGTGCGTGCGGGTGAACCCGGCTTCGACATAGGTGCTCAGCGTGTCGGTCAGGGTCACGCTCAGGCTCGGCGCCCAGGTCAGGCTGTCCTCGCCGGCACCGCGCGTCGCGCTGGCGTACAGCGCACCGGTCAGGCGCGCGTTGAAGCTGTATTCGTAACTGCTGCCCAGGGCGTACTGGGTGCCGCCTTCGCTGAAGTCACCGCTGCCGGTGGCGAAGCTGCTGCTGGCCAGCAGCGCCCAGGCGTGATCGTCCGATGCCGTGGGCAGGGCGACCTTCAGCGCGATGCCACTGTCGCCGGCACCGTGCGTCTTCGTGGTGGGGCCGCCGCGCGGGCGCTCGTGCAGGGTATTCCACGGCGTACTGAAGGCCTGCAGTTCCAGCCGCTGGCCCAGGCCCAGGCGCAGTGCGATGTCGCCGCTGTACTGCGTGGAACGCACGCCATCGGCATCGCGCCCGCGCTCCAGGCTGGGCAACCCCAGCTCCACGGCGAACGCGCCGCGCGGCAGGGTGGAGGCGGCGAATCCGAGGCCGGGCCGGTCAAAATCCGGTGGTTCTGGCTCATCGCCGTCCTGGGCCAGGACGGGAAACGCGCACGCGAGCAACAGCAGGGGGAGCAATCGGTACATCGCGACATCCGGTAACGGACGGCCAGCTTCCTGCAGCGCCCTTCAACAGGCCGTGACGAGGCTCCGCCACGACCGCTGCGCGGTCATGCGGTCGGGCGGGTCATTTCCAGCAGGGCGTCCAGTACCCGCGTGGTGCTGGCGCCATCGGGCAGGCGGTCCAGCGCGGCGTGCACGCGGAAGCCGTCGGCGACATGCCGCGAGGCGCTCAGGCGCTGGTCGCGGCTTTCTTCCGGATGCGCGGCCAGGCAGTCCTGCAGCCATTGGCGGCGCACGCCGACCCAGGCCTCATCCGGCGCCAGGCAGCGTGCGAACGGCGCGGGCACATCGCCCAGGCATTCATCGAAGGTGCTCGCCACGTAGGCGCGGGTGAACCGCCCGTAGGCCATCGGATCCTGGGCCATGCGCTGCTGCACGCGTTCGCGGAAGCGGGTGAATCCAGCGGGCGGCGCCTGCAGGGGAGGCGTGCTGGGAGGGGCATCGGTTTTCCGGGTCATGTACGGTCTCCGGTTCGTGCGCGGGGGAGGGGGGGAGCGGACTCAGTGCGACGCGCTGGGCAGGCGCGGCGCGGCATCGGCGTGCTGGTGCAGGTGCTGATCGAGCAGGGCGAGCACGCGCTCGCCTTCGCCATTGCAGGCCAGCTCGAAAGTGGTCAACCCGCCGAGCTCGGGCAGGCGCGAATGCAGTATCCACTCCAGCACCCGTGTGCGGTCCGGCTCGATCTTCAGGGCCAGGTCGGCAACGCGACGAACGATTCCCTGGCGCATGCTCAGAATCCGTAGTTGATCGAAACGGCCGCCGAATCCATGGTGTCGCGGCCGGTCATCGGGCTGTCGCGCACCGCATCGGAGAGCGCGGTGCGGCGCAGCGACGCGGTGGCGGTCCAGTGCGCGCTGAGCGGGACCAGCACCGTCGCTTCCAGGTACGGCGATACGCCGCTGCCGGCGCGGTACGGGTCCAGCCCGCTGCGCGCTGCTTCGGTGGCGCTGACCCCGAAGTAGTAATCGTTGATCTTGCTGCTGGCATAGGCGAGGCCAACGGCGGGGATCAGCCGCACGCGGCCGGTGGCCAGCGGATAGGCGTAGCTGGCATCGGCCGCGATGCCCTCGCCATGCCCGGTCACATCGGCCTGCACGCTGGCGCGCACGATGCCCCAGTCCTGCTGGTGCCGCCAGGCCACGCCGAGCATGCCCGAGAAACCGCGGTTGGAGAGCTGGCGCAGGCGCGCGTCGTCGGTGTCCTTGCGCTTGAAGCGCATCAGGTACGGCGCGGCCGTCACCGCCAGTTCGGTGTGCTCGCTGTGGTGCAGCCGGTAGCCCAGCGAGCCGCCGCGCAGATAGAACGACTTGCCTTCGAAACTGACCAGCGGCACCGCCAGGGTATCGGTGTCGTAGCCGCGGTAAGGCGATTTCTGCACCACCGCGGCGGCGCCCAGCGACCAGCCCGAGGGCGGCGCATCCTGGGCCAGGGCCACGTGCGGAACGGACAGGGCGGCCAGCAGCAGGCCGGCGGGGAGCGCGCAACGCGCGATGGGGCAGGGGGGCAAAGACACGGGGCGGCAGGGTTCCATGACGGGTAGGGCCATCATGCGCGGCCGACATTGTCGGAACGTTGCGTCCGCCTTGGCGGTACCATCGGCCTCCCGTTGTCCGGCCAGACGCCCGCCGCATGCGCATCCTCCTGCTCGAAGACGATCCTGAAATGGCCAGCGCGATCCAGACCAGCCTGGCCCGCCACGGCATGGTGGTGGACGTGGTCGGCACCATGGCCCAGGCCGATACCGCGCTGCGCCCGGGCGTGCACCAGATCCTGCTGCTGGATCGGCAGCTGCCCGATGGCGATGGCGCCACCTTCGTCACCACCGCGCGCGGGCATGTGCCGAACCTGCCGGTGATCATGCTCACCGCGCGCGATACGGTGGCCGATCGGGTCACCGGGCTGGATGTCGGTGCGGATGACTACCTGACCAAGCCGTTCGCGGTGGAAGAGCTGCTGGCACGCATCCGGGCGATCTCGCGGCGGCCGTCGCAGATCACCCTGCCGGTGCTGGCGCTGGGGCGGATGCAGTTCGATTTCGTGGCACGCGAGGCGCGCGTGGATGACGTGCTGCTCGCACTGCCGCGCCGGCAGCTGCTGGTGCTCGAAGCCCTCGCGCTGCGCCAGGGGCGCACCGTGGGGCGCGCATCGCTGCTGGAGGCGGTGTATGGCTTCGATGACGCGATCCAGTCCAACGCGCTGGATGCGCATGTGTCCAAACTGCGCAAGGCCCTGCTCGAAGCCGAGGCCGGGGTGGAGATCCACGTGATGCGCGGGATCGGCTATCTTCTCAAGGATTCGGCATGAAGCTGCCGCGCGGGAATTCGCTGGCCTTCAACCTGGCGTGGAAGGTCAGCCTGATGCATGCGGCCACGATCGTGCTGGCCTTCGTCGCGATGATGGTGACCTACGGCGATCGTGCCTCGGCCTACATCGACTGGGCGGCCGCCGAGGACATCGCCGCGGCGATCTCCGTCGATGGCCCGGCATTGCGGGTGGACCTGCCGCGCTTGCAGGCCAGGCTCGACGACCCGCCGGCCAGCTTCTGGTTCGCCGCCGCCGATGAGCGCGGGCGCCGGCTCTCGCACGGGCCGGTCCCTGCGTTCTACCAGCCGCTGGTGGGCCAGCTGGAGCACATCGAACAGACCGACGTGCGCACCCGCACCCGCACCGAAACGCTGGCCATGCGCGTGGCCGTGGTGGATCGACCGGAAGGGCGGCTGCATGTGGTGGTCGGGGGCATTCCCAAGCGCGGGCTGTTCCGGCAGCTGCTGGTGATTTTCCGCTACATCGGCGGCTGGATCATGCTGCCGGTGCTGGCGATCACGCTGGTGGTGGCGCCCTGGGTGATCCATCGGTCACTGCGCGGGGTCAACCGGGTCGCCGCGCAGGCCGCGGCGATCCAGGTCAACGAGCGCGGCTCGGGCCTGGATACGCGCGCGGTGCCGCAGGAAATCTTCCCGCTGGTGGATGCCTTCAATGCGGCGGTGCGCCGGATCGGCGAGAGCTACGATGCGCAGGACCGGTTCCTGGCCGGCGCCGCCCACGAGCTGCGCATGCCGATCGCGATCCTCGCCACCCGCCTGGCCGATCTGCCGCCCGGGCAGGCGCGTTCGCGCCTGCAGCTGGACCTGAGCCGGCTGAGCAACATCGCCGAACAGCTGCTGGATCTGCAGCGGCTGGATCACCACGGCAGCCAGTCGCAGCGCATCGATCTTTCCGCGTTGATCCGCGAGGTGGCTGCCGATGTCGCGCCGCTGGTGGTCGATGCGGGCTACGGATTCTCGGTGGATGCGCCCGAGCAGCCGGTGTGGGTGCGCGGCGACCCGCATGCGCTGCACCGGGTGATCGCCAGCCTGCTGCAGAACGCCATCGCCCATGGCGGTGGGCACGGCATGATCGAGGTGGGGCTGCGCGGCGATGGCGCACTCTCGGTCAGCGATGAAGGCCCCGGGGTGCCGGAGGCCGAGCGGTTGTCGATCTTCGAGCCGTTCCACCGGCTGCGCCCCAGCGGCAGCGGCAGTGGCCTGGGGCTGCACCTGGCGCGTGAGATCGTGCTGCGCCACGGCGGCAGCATCGCGGTTGAAACCGCGCCGCGTGGTGGCGCCTGCTTCGTGGTGGTGCTGCCGGTAGACGGGCCGCTGTGACCGGCGGGGCAGGCGAAGCGTTAAACGTGACCCGCCATCGGTCGATGGCAGGGGGCCGTGTAAGAAAAGCACCAAATTCAGACTAATCCGATGTTTTTGTGGGCCCTGCGCGCCTATCGTGCAGCGCAAGGGAAGGAACCCTTCCGCCCACAGGAGGTCGTCATGCTGATCAAGGTCCAACATCGCGAGCGCGGCTGGCAGGTCGTGCATCCGGCCAAGCCCACTGCCATCGCGTTCCACGAGGGTGCGGTCGCCTTCGATTTCGCCGATGCGCTGGCGCGTGAGCACCACGCCGAGACCGGGCATTCCAGCGCGGTGCGCGTGGAAGTGCTTGAAGCCGCCGTGGAAGCGGTGCGCTACGGCTGACGGTTGCAGCGGTGGTGGACGGCCGGTCAGGCGCCCGACGGGTACCTAAATAGCGGATGAAATCAGCGACTTCTGGCCTATGTCGCCCGCCGCGATGATCGTCGATCCTGTGCGCCTTCCCACGACGGGTCACGAGGAACGCACGATGAGCAACAGGAAGCCGAAGGGAACGCAGCGTTGGCTGTGGACGCTGGTGCCGGCCATGATCGCCCTGGCGGGCGGCGCACACGCGCAGTACAACGACCGTCATTACGACGATGGCTACAACGGTGGCCCGGTCCGCTGCGAATCGGTCAAGAACCGCACCCGTGAATGCCCGCTGCCGGGCCGTGCGCGGCTGGTGCGGCAGATCTCCGGGTCGCCCTGCATCGAGGGCAGGACCTGGGGCCAGGCGCGCGGCGGTGTATGGGTGACGCAGGGCTGCCGCGCGGAATTCATCGCCGAGCGTGGGCGCCCCTCGCATGGGGGCGGCTGGGGTAACGGCGGTGGCTGGGGCAATGGCGGCAACAACGGCCGTGGCCAGCTGGTGACCTGCGATTCCAACGACCGTCGCCAGCGCCGCTGCAATGTGACCATCCGTCGCGACGCGCGGCTGGTCCGCCAGACCTCCAAGAGCGCCTGCATCGAAGGCCGCACCTGGGGCTGGGACCGCAACGGGGTCTGGGTGTCGGGCGGGTGCCGTGGCCAGTTCCAGGTGAACTGAGCCCGGGGGCGGCAAGGGGCGCATCGCAACGATGGCGCCCCGTGTGGGCAGCCCGGATCAGCCGGCGGCGCTGAGGCCCGGGGTGCCGTTGCCGCCGGCCAGGGTCGGCCAGCGGGCCAGCACGGCGTGGCGGATGCCGGCGGCATCGATGCCGGCTTCGGCCAGCAGATCTTCACGGCTGGCATGGTGCTGGAAGCTGTCGGGCAGGCCCAGGTGCACGAAGGGCTTGAGCACCGCCTCGGCATTGAGCAGTTCGGCCACGCCGGAGCCTGCGCCGCCGGCCACCACGTTGTCTTCGATGGTCACGAAGCCTTCGTGACGCTGCGCCAGCTCCAGCAGCAGCGCACGATCCAGCGGCTTGATGAAGCGCATGTTGACCACGGTCAGGCCCAGTTCGCGGCCCACCGTCTCGGCGGCGGTCAGCGTGCTGCCGAACGCGAGCAGGGCGATCCGGCTGCCCTGCATGCGCAGCTCGGCCTTGCCGATCTCCAGCGTGGCCAGGCCGGTCCCGGCGGCGATGCCGGTGCCGCTGCCGCGCGGGTAACGCACCGCGGCCGGGCCGTCGTACTGCAGGCCGGTGCTGAGCATCTGCCGGCATTCGAGTTCGTCGGCGGGCGCCATCACCACCATGTGCGGCACGCAGCGCAGGAAGCTCAGGTCCAGGTTGCCTGCGTGGGTGGCGCCGTCCGGCCCGACCACGCCGGCCCGATCGATGGCGAACAGCACATCGAGCTTCTGCACGGCCACGTCGTGCACGAGCTGGTCGTAGGCGCGCTGCAGGAACGTGGAATAGATCGCCACCACCGGCTTGGCCCCCTGCGTGGCCATGCCGGCCGCCAGGGTGACCGCATGCTGCTCGGCGATCGCCACGTCGAAGTAGCGCTGCGGATACTCCTTGCTGAAACGCACCAGGCCCGAGCCTTCGCGCATCGCCGGGGTGATCCCCATCAGGCGCGGTTCGGCCGCGGCGGCATCGCACAGCCAGTCGCTGAAGACATCGGTGTAGGTCGGCTTCTTGGCCCCGGTCTTGGAGACCAGGCCTTTGTCCGGATCGAACGGACCGACCGCGTGGTAGCCGATCTGGTCGCCCTCGGCGCGCTCGTAGCCCTTGCCCTTGGTGGTCATCACGTGCAGCAGCTTCAGGCCCTTGAGGCTCTTGAGCGTCTTCAGCGTGGCCACCAGCGCCGGCACGTCGTGGCCGTCGATCGGGCCGGTGTAATGGAAGCCCATTTCCTCGAAGAACGTGGACGGCACGAACATGCCCTTCCAGTGTTCTTCCCAGCGCTTGACGAAGCGCGCGGTCGGGTTGTGCTTCTTGTCGCCGAGGATCTTCTTGCCGCCTTCGCGCAGTGCGTTGAGCGTGCGGCTGCCGGTGGCGCGGCCGAGCATCTTGGTCAGCCCGCCCACGGCCTCGGAGATCGACATGTTGTTGTCGTTGAGGATCACCAGCAGGTTCGGTTCCTGCTCCATGCCGCCGGCGTGGTTGAGGGCCTCGTAGGCCATGCCGGCGGTCATCGCGCCATCGCCGATCACGGCCACGACCTTGCGGTCATCACCTTCGGCCTGGCGTGCGATCGCCATGCCCAGCGCGGCCGAGATCGAGGTCGAGGAATGGCCGACGCCGAAGGTGTCGTATTCGCTTTCTTCGCGCTTGGGGAACGGCGCGATGCCGTCCTTCTGCTTGACGGTGTGGATCTCGTCGCGGCGGCCGGTCAGGATCTTGTGCGGGTAGGTCTGATGACCCACATCCCACACCAGCTGGTCGACCGGGGTCTGGTAGAGATAGTGCAGTGCGACGGTCAGTTCGATCACGCCGAGGCCGGCGCCGAAATGGCCGCCACTCTTGCCCACCGACTCGATCAGATAAGCACGCAGCTCGTCCGCGATGGCAGGCAGTTCGGATTCTTCGAAGCTGCGCAGGTCATCCGGATTCTGGATGCGCGCAAGGCGGGGATAGCGGGCGGAGTCGATCATGGTTGTCGCACTTATTCTGAACGCCTATTTTCGCCCCCAAACGGGGGTGGGGCAAGCAAAGCGCCCCTTCAGTGAGCAGACAGTGACGAACGCGTAGGCGCGTGGGCGCTGTTCAGGCGCAGAGTTTGGAGCGTTTGGGCAGCTGCGCGCGCAGGAAGGCCATCTGGTCGGCCAGGATGTTGCGGTTGGACAGGATCATGTGTTCGATCCAGCTCGGCCGGTACGGCACCGCCAGTAACGGCATGCCGGCCTGCTGCGGGGTGCGGTTGCTCTTGCGCGAGTTGCAGTGGAAGCAGGCGCTGACCACGTTCTCCCAGACATCCAGCCCGCCCTTGGAAATGGGCAGCACGTGATCGCGGGTCAGCTGCGGGCGATGGAACTGTTGGCCGCAGTACAGGCACAGGTGCGCATCGCGCGCGAACAGGGCCGGATTGGACAGATTCGGGGTCGGATCGATCGCGCGCGAACGGGCGTGGCCGCGCGCGGCGATGATCGGGTGCAGGTCCATGCCGCTGCGCAGCCCGGTATCGCGGCAGGTGCCACCGTGGATGTGCAGGCAGGGATCGCCGAGGGTCCAGGAGACCGCATCGCGCGCATACAGGCAGGCGGCATCCTGCCAGGTGATCCAGTCGAGCACGCGGCCATGGGCATCCAGGGAGAGCAACCGGACCGAGCCGGGCCGATGCAGCGTGGCGATCGGCGATGCGTCGGCGACCGGGGCGGCCGAGGCTCCGGTATCGATCAGACCTAGGCGTGTAGTGTCTGTCTCCATCGGGAAAACAGCTTATACCTGAATGTTGACGTTTTGTGTATCCATTGGGCAGAACGCTTGCCCCGGTACACACAACCGCCGCGCCTGCGGGGCCGCCGACGCGGGTCGGCGGCCCCGGCAGAGGGTCAGGCCTCCCCGAAGTGCGCGTCTTCCATGGCCATCAGCGAGGCCGCACCGCTCTGGATCGCCGCGGCGTGGCTGAGCGTGCGCGGCAGCACGCGGGCGAAATAGAACCGGGCGGTGTCACGCTTGGCCTGCTTGAAGGCCTCGCTCTGCGCAGAAGCATCGGCGGCGGCCACGCTGCGGGCCCACCAGTAGGCCAGCACCACGTAGCCCGAATAGAACAGGTAATCGAAGCTGGCCGCGCCCAGTTCATCCGGGTTGCTGGCCGCGCGCTGCAGGGTGGCCATCGTCAGCGCGCCCCACTCACCGGCCTTGGCGCGCAGCGGCGCGATGAATTCAGCCAGCGCCGGGTTGCCCTCGTTGGCCTGCGCGAACGCCTCGATCTCGGCCAGCATCAGCTTCAGGCCGGCGCCCTGGCTGGCCGCGGTCTTGCGGCCGATCAGATCCAGCGCCTGGATGCCCGTGGTGCCTTCGTACAGCGTGGTGATGCGCGCATCGCGGGCCAGCTGCTCCATGCCGTGCTCGTGGATGTAGCCGTGGCCGCCGAAGCACTGCAGGGCGTTGTAGGTGTTCTCGATGCCCCATTCGGTCTGGCAGGCTTTCGAGATCGGGGTGAGGAAGCTCACCAGCGTATCGGCGCGTTCACGCTCGCCGGCATCTTCGGCGTGGTGGGCGACATCGATCAGGGTGGCCGCGTGCAGGGCGAGCAGGCGGCTGCCTTCGACCAGCGATTTGATGGTCAGCAGCATGCGCCGCACATCCGGATGGACCAGGATCGGATCGGCCGGCTTTTCCGGCTTCTTCGGGCCGCTCAGCGAACGCGACTGCAGGCGCTCGCGCGCGTACTTCAGGGCATTCTGGTAGGCGCGCTCGGACAGGCCGATCCCCTGCAGGCCCACGCCCAGGCGTGCGGTGTTCATCATGGTGAACATGCCCTGCAGGCCCTTGTGCGGCTGCCCGACCAGGTAGCCTTCGGCGCCGTCGAAGTTCATCACGCAGGTGACCGAGCCCTTGATGCCCATCTTGTGTTCGATCGAGCCGCAGCGCAGCGCATTGCGCTCGCCGACGCTGCCGTCGCGCGCCACCTTGAACTTCGGGGTGACGAACAGCGAGATGCCTTTGGCGCCGGCCGGGGCGTCGGGCAGCTTGGCCAGCACCAGGTGGACGATGTTGTCGGTCAGGTCGTGCTCGCCGGCGGTGATGAAGATCTTGGTGCCGGTGATCGCATAGCTGCCATCGGCGTTGGGCACGGCCTTGGTCTTGAGCAGGCCCAGGTCGGTGCCGCAATGCGGTTCGGTCAGGCACATGGTGCCGGTCCAGCGGCCTTCGATCAGCGGCGCCAGGAAGGCGTCCTGCTGCCAGGCCTCGCCGTGCTGCTTGAGGGCTTCGATCGCCCCGTGCGAGAGCAGCGGGAAATTGCCCCAGGCCAGGTTGGCGGCGTTGATCATTTCATTGAGCGGCACGCCCAGCGTGTGCGGCAGGCCCTGGCCCCCCAGTTCCGGTGCGGCGGTCAGGCCGGTCCAGCCGCCTTCGACGAACTGCGCATACGCCTGCTTGAAGCCGGGCGGGGTGGTGACCTCGCCGCTGGCCTGGTCGAGCACGCAGCCGATCTCATCGCCCACGCTGTTCAGCGGCGCCAGCACCGTGCCGCTGAAGCGCGCGGCTTCGTCCAGCACGGCGTCGACCACATCGGGCGTGGCATCGGCGAAGCCAAGGCGGGCGAACAGCGGTTCGACCTTGAGCACGTCGTTCAGGGCGAAACGGATGTCGGAAAGCGGGGCGGTGTAGCTGCTCATCGGAGGCGGTCTCGATCAGGTGCAAGGGAGGCGGGACACCCGCCGGTCAGCGCAGTACGCCGGGCAGGCCGGGGGCCTGGTTGAGCGTGCTGCGGCTATCAATCTCGAAGGTGCGTTGTTTCTTTTCCTGCGGCGTGGCGCTGACCGACCCCTTCAGTGCATAGCCCAGCGTGCGGTTGCCGGCCAAGGCGTCGGCCACCACCATGCGGGCGCCCGAGCTGGGCTGCAGGTCCACGTTGACAACATCCGCCGAGACCCCGCCGATGGAGACGGCCGGCTGCAGCTGCAGGCGCCCGGCGTCCTGCTCGCCGACCTGCAGCTGCAGGGCGACGCTGTCGAAGGTCATGGGCATGGAGCTGAAGTTCTGCAGGCGCAGGGCGATCGTCCAGCCACCGTCGGCGCGCACGGTCAGCTGCTGGATGCTGGCGGCCGGCTGGGAAACGCGTTTGACGGTGGTGCTGCACGCGGCCAGGGCCAGCGCGCAGACGGCCAGCAGGGCCAGGGGCAGGGCGGAACGGAAGCGGTGGTGCATGGCGCACTCCTCGTGCAGGTGCTGCGTGGGTGGAAGCATACTACGGCGTATGGTGCTTGTGCCGGCCGGTGCGGGCACGTGCGCAGGGTAGGCCAGCGCAGGGCGCTGGCCACGTGCTTGAAGTCCTTGTGGGGCGGGTTGGCTGTGGGGCGCTGCTCGGGCTGGGTCCGACCGCGGGCGCCGCGGCCGGGGCCGGTGACGGCCTTCAGTCCAGCGGTGCCATTACCCGCAGCGGGGCAAGGTCGTAGCCCATGGCCTCGGCCTTGCCCTTGAGGGTGTCCAGCAGGGCCGCGTCCATCCGCGGCGAGCGCGACAGGACCCACAGGTATTTGCGGTCCGGCTCGCCCACCAGGGCCCACTGATAGTCCGGATCGAGCGCGATCACCCAGTAATCGGCCCAGACCAGCGGCACCCAGGACAGCCAGTCCGGCACGAAGCGCACCTGCAGCCGTCCCGGGTGGCCCTCGACCGCGCGCGCGACCCCATCGGCGGCGATGCGGTCGCCATCGGCCGTGCGGCAGGCGTTGTGCACGCTGATGCGGCCTTCGGCGCGCAGGCTGTAGGTGGCGGTGATATCGCCCACGCACTTCTTCTGGAACGACACCGGCAGGTGGGCGATCTCATGCCACTGCCCGGCGTACCGGTCGATGTCGAACGTCTCCACCGAGGTGACCGGCGCGGCGGCCCACGCCGGTGCAATGGCGATCAGCGCGGACAACAACAACCAGCGGCGGCGAGGGGGCATGGGCGGAGCTCCAGCAGGGACGCACCGAGCTTAGGCGGCAGTGCGCCACAAGGTGTGAACATTCCGTCAGCTGGCGTGCGCTGCAGGCGGGAGCGTGACGGGCGTCAGGTTACCCGCCGCAGGCGCGCGCTGCCGCACCGGCCGCGCTCAGTGGCGTTCGATCGCGCACAACGGTTTTTCATCCGGGCGCAGGGTCAGGACCTGCACGCCGGTGCGGGTCACGGCCACGGTGTGTTCGAACTGCGCGGAGAGCTTGCCGTCGCGCGTGTACACCGGCCATTCGCCGTGCCGGGAGCGGATCGCGGCCTTGCCCTGGTTGAGCATCGGTTCGATGGTGAACACCATGCCTTCCTGCAGTTCCAGGCCGGTGCCCGCATGGCCGTAGTGCAGGATCTGCGGCTCCTCGTGCATTTCGCGGCCGATGCCATGGCCGCAGTACTCCTTCACCACGCTGTAGCCGTGCTCGCGCGCATGCCGGGCGATGGCATGGCCGATATCGCCCAGGCGTGCACCGGGACGCACCGCGGCGATGCCTTTCCACATCGCCTCGTAGGTCGCCCGGACCAGGCGGCGTGCAGGGTAGGGCACATTACCGACCAGGTACGTAGTGCTGGAATCGGCGATGTAGCCGTTCTTTTCCAGCGTGATATCCAGGTTCACGATCTGCCCGCTGCGCAGGATGTCCTGCGCCGACGGCATGCCATGGCAGACCACGTCATCGATGGAGGCGTTGAGCACATACGGGAAGTCGTACTGGCCTTTGCTGGCCGGGCGGGCGTGGAGTTCCTCGACGATCATCCGTTCAACGGCATCGTTGATGTCCAGCGTGCTGCGGCCTTCCAGCGGCATCCGGCCCAGCACATCGAACACCTGTGCCAACAGCGCCCCGGACTGCGCCATCAGCGCGATCTCGTGCGGCTGCTTGATCACGCGTGGCCTGCGCTCAAGCGGGGCGCCTGCACGCCGGCGTTTCTCAGCTCGCCCGCCACGATCTCCTGGAAACTCTTGTCCGGATGCATTTCGCACAGCATCCCGATCTTGATCCAGAAGTTGGCCTGCGCATTGATGGAGCGATGCGAGACGGTGCACGCGCGACGCAGCTGGTCGTGCAGTTCGTCGTCGATGTTGACGATGCCCATGAGGCGTCCCCGGAGATGGAATATATGAAGCGTATGCGTTTCATATATTCACGGCAAGCGCGCCCGGGCTCAGGGCGCGTAACGGATCTGCCGGGGATCGTTCACTCGCAGCTGCGTCTGGAAGTAGTACTTGCCACTGGGCACGCCCTCGTGGGTGAACGCGATGGTGGTCCGGCGCGCCGTGCCCTGCACCAGCAGGCGGCGATTGAGCAGGCGGTCCAGCGGCATCCCGAGCTGCGCCTGCAGCGCGTCGCGTTGTGCAGCATCCAGGGACACGCTCAGTGCGGTCTGGTGGCGGTAGTCGCGTTCGCTGTTGAGGTAGATGCGATCCCCGGTGACATCCACGTTGCGAACTTTGAACACGAACGTGCCGCTGATGCCGCGCTCGGGATCATCGTTGGCGGCGTGCACGGCTTCGGCCGGCGTGATCCAGCCCGCCGAAGGTGGCGGCGCCATCGCCGTGTGGTGCGCGCAGCTGGCGCACAGGAGCAGGGCAGGCAACAGCAGGGCAACGCGCATGGGACATCCTTGTTCAATGGCAGTGAGCCATTGTGCAGACGCGGGATGACATCGCCAACCGGCCGGATATCCGCGCGTGGTGGTACGTGCCCAGGATGCGATGCATAAAAAAAAGGGCCTGCATTTCTGCAGACCCTCTGAAACTTATGGTGGCCGAGGACGGAATCGAACCGCCGACACGGGGATTTTCAATCCCCTGCTCTACCAACTGAGCTACTCGGCCACTTGTCGCTGCGTTGCCGCCGGCGAGGACGCGAATATTACGGAGGTTGAACGGGTTCGGCAAGCCTTTCATGCAAAAAAATTCACATTTGTTGCTGGGGCATTCGCCGTGCTGCTGCAAGTGGTTGATCTGCCGGTGCCGCGCGCGCCGATCGGCGCAGTGCACGCTGTGCAGCGCCTGCGCAGGCTCACGTCGCGGTGCGTGGGCGGGCGTCGTCCGGCATGCACCACAGCAGCACGATGCCGAGGGCCATGATGATCGCCGCCAGCAGCAGTGCACCCTGGTAGGAGCCGCTGTCGCGGGCAAGCGTGCCGGCGATCGCGGGCGCGATGATCTGCGCGACGCCGTAACTGAGGGTCAGCGTGGCCATCGCTTTGGCCGGGTTGAGCGGGTAGTGGCGGCCGACCACGGTCAGCGTCAGGCTCACGATGCCGGCGAAGGTCAGCCCGAACAGGGCCGCGCTGGCCGCACCGGCCAGCAGCCCGTCATCGAGCAGGGGCAGCACGAACGCGCTGGCCTGCAGCGCAAAGGCCAGCATCAGCGCCCGGATCAGTCCGATCCGGGCCGAAAGCCGGTCCCAGCCGAACGTGGACGGAATGGCCGTCACGCCGACCAGGACCCACACCCAGCTGCCCTGCCCGTGGAAGGCTGCACTCTGTTCCAGGATGGCGACGATGAACGTGGCGCTGACCACGAAGCCGAAGCCGGCGCAGAAGTAGGCGGCGATCAGCAGCGCCCGCCAACGCAGTGCCGGTGGCGTGGGCGCGCGCGCCTGGGTCGCGGCCGGGAGCGCGACGGGGGCGGGCATCCAGCGCCATGCCGGAATGAGGAACAGCAGCGCCAGCAGCCCCAGCACCTGCCATTGCCCGGCCGAGGTCAGCCGGCCGGCCATGGCCGCGGCGGCCAGCCCGGACACCGTGATGCCCGCGCCGAGGCCGGCAAAGTGCAGCCCCAGCCGCGGCTGCCGCGCCTGCCCCAACAGCCAGTTGAGTACCAGGCCGGAGGCCAGCAGCAGCCCTGCGGTGCTGGACAGGCCCGCCACGAAGCGCAGCACACCCCAGAGCGGCAGGTGATGGGTGAGGCCCATCAGGCCGGTGGAGATCACCGCCAGCACCAGTCCGATCCGGTAGAAGCGGAACTTCAGGTGCATATCGCCCATGCGGGCCACCAGCAGCGTGCCCAGCAGGTAACCGATGTAGTTGCAGGTGGCCAGCCAGCCGCCCTGGGCGGCGGACAGGCCCGCATCCACCCGCATCAGCGGCAGCAGCGGGGTATAGGCAAAACGCGCCAGGCCCACGGTCAGCACCAGCGCGCAGATGCCGGCGCCGATGACCTGCCAGGGCTGCAGAGAGGTGGTATGCGGGGTCGGGTTGGGCATGGTCGGCGCCGGGGCAGGGGTGCCCCATGCTGGCGAACACCGGGCGGGATTTCTTTCGATAGAATGACGAGATATGTCGACCACACGCCAGCGCCGCACGGCGGCCTCCAGCGCCGCTGCCTGGCAGGAAGTGCCGGTGCCCGCGCTGGAGCGCCTCGCGTGGCCCGTGGTGGCACGCAGCCAGCAGTTGGCGCAGGGCGAGCGGTTCCCGCCGCACGCACATGCCTGGAACCAACTGGTGTTCGCCACCGCCGGCGTGCTGCAGGTGACGGCGGCCGATGCGCGGCACGTGATCACCCCGCAGCAGGCGTTGTGGGTGCCGACCGGCACGCTGCATCACACCGGTGCGCTGAGCACTGCCGCCTTCCGCAATCTGTACGTGGCCGACGCGCCGGACCTGCAGATGCCGGCACAGTGCGTGGTGCTGGATGTCGCGCCGCTGCTGCGCGAGCTGATCGTGGAACTGGATACGGCCGATGCTGCGGCCGAACCGGCGTATCACCGCGATCTGTGCGCGGTGATCCGCACCCAGCTGCGCCGCCAGCCGCGGCATACGCGGCACCTGCCATGGCCGCGCGATCCGCGCCTGCAGCGCTGGTGCCAGGGGCTGTACGACCAGCCTGCCGACCCCCGCGGGACCGACGAATGGGCCCAGACGCTGGGCGCCTCGGCGCGCACGCTGGCGCGGCATTTCGAGCGCGAGACCGGCATGAACCTGCGTGCATGGCGCGCGCGGATGCGCCTGCTGCGCGCGATCGAATGGCTGGCACAGGGGCGCTCGCCGACCACCATCGCGCACGAACTCGGCTATGCCTCGGCCTCGGCGTTCAACTACATGTTCCGCGTGGAAATGGGCATGAGCCCACTGCAGTGGCGAAAAGCGCGCCAGGGCGGTGAGCCGGCGACGCGGCCCTAGCAGCGCGGCTGCACGGCGGGCGGAATGCTGTGGTGCGGCCGGTGTGCGCAACGCCGTGTCCATCTGCGTTTGCGGCCGCGCGGCGGTGCGTTGCCGGTAGAACGCTGTTTTCGCACACGTACCGCGAACCGTCGAAGGCGTAGTGTCGATGCTTTCCAAACCGGACCCTGCCCATGACCGATCCGACCAACACACGCATCGTGCTCGCGGCGCGACCCGCCGGCGAACCGGTGGCCACCGATTTCCGCGTGGAACGCGTGCCGGTACCGTCGCCTGGCCCGGGCCAGGTGCTGCTGCGCAATCGCTTTCTGTCGCTGGATCCGTACATGCGCGGACGCATGGATGAAGGGCGCTCATATTCGCCGCCGGTCGCCCTGGGTGAGGTGATGGAAGGGCGCACCGTGTCCGAGGTACTGGTCTCCCACCATCCCGGCGTCGCGGTGGGCGATCACGTGCTGGCGACCGGTAACTGGCAGACGCATGCGGTGGTGGAGGGCGATGCCATCACGCGCACTCTGACCGACAACGGCCTGCCGATCAGCACCGCGCTGGGCGTGCTGGGCATGCCCGGATTCACCGCGTATGCCGGGCTGCACGAGATCGGCAAGCCGCAACCGGGCGAGACGCTGGTGGTCGCTGCAGCCAGTGGTCCGGTCGGTGCGACCGTCGGACAGATCGCCCGGCTGCAGGGCGCGCGCACAGTCGGGATCGCCGGCGGCGAGGCGAAACGGCAGTACCTGCAGACGCTGGGTTTCGATGTGGCGCTGGATCACCGCGCACCGGATTTCGCCGACCGACTGCGCGCCGCGGTGCCGGATGGCATCGATGTGTACTTCGAGAATGTCGGCGGCCATGTATTCGATGCCGTGGTGCCGCTGCTCAACGATTTCGCACGCATCCCGGTCTGCGGCACCATCGCCACCTACAACGCCCGCGGCGCGGTGCTGCCCGGACCCGATCGACTGCCGGGGTTCTTCAGCCAGGTGCTGCGCCAGCGCTTGACGGTGCGCGGCTTCATCCAGCGCGATTTCATCGCGTTGTTCCCGCAGTTCCTGACCGAGATGCAGCAGTGGTTGAAGGACGGGCGCATCCAGTACCGCGAGGACATCGTCGCGGGCCTGGAGAATGCCCCGGAGGCGTTCTTCGGCCTGCTCAAGGGACGCAACTTCGGCAAGCTGGTCGTGACGCTGGATTGAGGGGGCCGTGATCGGCGCATCACGCGGCCGCCGCTAGTGTCGCTGCAACGGCACCCGTCCCGGTGTGCAGTACAGCGAGCAGCGAGCCATGCCAACAGAACGCGACGAACAGAAGGCCCAGCAAGGCGTGCAGGAAAGCCAGCAGGACCACAAGCAGGACGATGTGGCCAAGCAGCGCCCCGGCCAGCAGGACCAGACGATCCATGATGCCGAATCGCGCCGCCCGGCGCGCAAGGACAACCCGGAAGGCGGCTGAGCCGACCCGCCCCCGCACGAACCCCGAACGCCCCGGCCATGGTGTCCGGGGCGTTTTCGTGTGCGCTCGCCCGGGTACCCCCGCTTGACGCGACGCTGCGTGGCCGTGAGTATCCGGCTCTGACTCCGGGGCATCCCAAGGACCGAGCATGTCTGGCGTGATTGGCGATCTGATCGACGGGGCAGTGGGGTACTTCACCGACCTCTGGGTACTGAGGCGGCAACGCGCGCACCGGGGGCGACCGGCGAACGCCTGGCGTACCGATGCCGGTGACGTGGCGGTGCTGGATGGCTGGACCCTGGTGGTCTCGCTGCTGGCGGTGATCGCGTGCGTCGTCCTGTATGCGGTGTTCGCGCTGCCGGTCTGGCTCAGCGTGCTGCTGCCGGTCGCGCCCACGGTGCTGTATTTCGTGTATCGCTGGAGGAAGCTGCTGCGCGCGTGATCGCGCCCGGGCCTGCCGGGCGCGCCCGGTGGGGCGGGCATGAAAAAAGGCCGGCGCACGCTGTCAGTGCATTCCGGCCTTTCCACCCGTCTAGGACGGGGAATATGGTGGAGCCAAGGAGGATCGAACTCCTGACCTCGTCGATGCGAACGACGCGCTCTCCCAGCTGAGCTATGGCCCCATAAGTGCAGTACCTGCATCACATGTGCAGGTGGTGGCCCGCGACGCGATGGGCCTAGTCTAGCCCTGCAGCACGTCACCTGCCAAGAGCCCTCTTCGCCATCCTTCGCGCCGCCTGCGCCCCGGCCTTGGCGTGGAATTCACACGCTTTCTGAACAAGGCCAAGGGTTTGTGAAGGCCGGAACGAACCCGGTTCCTTTGAAAACAATGATTTAGATCGTGACAATAGCTCGAAAGAGTTAGTCCGGTTTGGGTAAAGAGGACCAAAGTTGTGCCGATAAGAAGTGTGACGCACTTCCCACACCCCACTTTTCAGAGTCCCAACGATGACGACCCGTGCCGCCACCGTTTCCTCTTCTTCCATCGGTACGCGCCTTGCGCTGCTGATCGGAGTGATCACCACCATCGCTTTCGCCGTGCTTGCCGTGCTGGTCTATCGGCAGGCCGCGAGCAGCTACCAGCAGCGTGTCGAGGCAGGCCTGCAGTCCTCCACCGCGCTGATGCGCGACTCGGTGCAGCTCTACGACAGCAGCCTCAGCGAAAGCACCGAACGGATGGCCGGCATCTTCCGCGCGATGCTGCCCGCCGGTGAGGCCAGCGTCGATACCGCCCAGACCGTGGCGGTCGGCGAGCGCCAGACCCCAACCCTGCGCTTTGGCAGCGACGTGGTGAATCTGCAGGAAGGCGCGGTGGACCGCTTCGCCGAAGCGACCGGTGGCGTGGCCACGGTGTTCGTGCGCGAAGGCGAGGACTTCGTGCGCGTGTCCACCTCCCTGCGCAATGCCGAAGGCGCGCGCGCGATGGGCACCGTGCTGGACCACGCCAATCCGGCGTATGCCAAGGTGATCGCCGGTGGGCGCTACACCGGCCCGGCGCGCCTGTTCGGCGTGGATTACATGACCCACTACATGCCGATCACCGATGCCGCCGGTGATGTGGTCGGCATCGCCTTCGTCGGGCAGAACTACTCCGACGGCCTGGCCGCCTTGAAAACCCGCCTGCGCGAGGCGCAGCTCGGCAAGGAAGGGCACTTCGTGGCGGTCGATGCGCGTGCCGGCGAGAAGTTCGGCACCATCATCGCCGCGCAGGCAGGCGAGGGCGATCCGATCACGGCCCACGTGGCCGAGGCCGACCGCCCTGCGCTGGAGGCGTTGCTGGCCGGCCAGACCGAGCAGGCCGAGATCGCGCTGCAGATCGAGAAGGGCGGCCAGTTCCAGACCTATTTCGTTTCCGCGCAGCGCTACGGTCCGTGGCAGTGGGTGGTGCTGGGGCTGGAGCCGGTCTCGGTGCTGCACGCGGTGCTGGGCAAGCTGATGCTGCAGATCGGGTTGATCTCCGCGCTGGCGCTGCTGGCGGTGATCGTGTCGCTGGTGGTGGTGGTGCGGCGGATGCTGAGCGTGCCGTTGGCCGAAGCCGGGCAGGTCGCGCGCGACGTGGCCGCCGGCCGGCTGGAGCGCACCATCGTGGTCCGCCGCCAGGACGAGGTCGGCCGCCTGATGGGCGCGCTGCAGCAGATGCAGAACAAGCTGCGCGACATCATCGAGGCCCAGAACGAAATGGGCCGCCGCCATGCCGACGGCATGATCAGCCATCGCATCGATGCCGATGCGTTCGAGGGCGAATTCCGCACCATGGTGGCCGGCACCAATACGCTGGTCGATGCGCATATCTCGGTGAAGATGCGCATGGTCGAACTGGTGCGCACCTATGCCGAGGGCGACCTGTCCGAATCGATGGAACAGCTGCCGGGCGAAAAGGCCAGGATCACCGAAGCGGTCAACGGCGTGCGCGGTCGCCTGCTGGCCATCAACGGCGAGATCAAGCACCTGGTCAATGCCGCCGCCGCTGGTGATTTCAGCGTGCGCGGCGATGCCGGCGCCTTCAAGCATGATTTCCGCGAAATGATCGAAGGCCTCAACACCCTGATGATTACCGCCGACCGCAACCTGGCCGCGTTGTCCGGGCTGCTGCGCGCGCTGGCCCAGGGCGATCTGCGCAACCGCATCGAAGGCCAGTTCCAGGGCGTGTTCGCGACCATGCGCGATGATGCCAATGCCACGGTGGCCCAGCTGACCGCGATCGTCGGCGGCATCCAGCAGGCGGCGGTGTCGGTGAGCACCGCATCGGCCGAGATCGCGGCCGGCAACGACGACCTGTCGCGCCGCACCGAGCAGCAGGCCGCCAGCCTGGAAGAATCGGCCGCGTCGCTGGAAGAGCTGACCGCCGCGGTCAAGCAGAACGCCGACCACGCGCGCCGCGCCGACCGCCTGGCCGCCGATGCCGCCGACGTGGCCGCGCAGGGTGGGGCAGCGGTGGCCCAGGTGGTGCAGACCATGGCCGACATCCAGGCCTCGTCCCACCGTATCGCCGACATCACCACCGTCATCGACGGCATCGCGTTCCAGACCAACATCCTGGCGCTCAACGCCGCGGTGGAAGCGGCCCGCGCGGGCGAGGAAGGCCGCGGCTTTGCCGTCGTGGCCTCCGAGGTGCGCGCGCTGGCACAGCGCTCGGCGCAGGCCGCTCGTGAAATCAAGACGCTGATCAGCGAGTCGGTGACGCGCGTCGCCGATGGCAGCCAGCAGGCCGATCAGGCCGGGCAGACCCTGCAGCAGGTGGTCAACTCGGTGGGCGAGCTCAGTGGCCTGATCGAGGAAATCGCGGCGGCCAGTCAGGAGCAGGCGTCCGGGATCGACCAGGTCAACCAGAGCATCGTCCAGATGGACGGCGTCACCCAGCAGAATGCCGCCTTGGTGGAAGAGGCCTCGGCAGCCGCCCGCGCGTTGAACGCGCAGTCCGGGGAACTGCAGCAGTCGGTCGGCCGGTTCCGGCTGGCCGCACGCGCCGCGACCCGCGCGGAGCCGGCGCTGGCCTGAGACACGGCGGGGGCGTTGCTCGCGCCCTCGCCGTGGTGGTGGGTGGCACCCTGTCGCCTGCGGCCTGATCCGCCGCGGCGATCGAAGCCGGGGCCGCCACGGTGGCCCCCAGGGCGTGGGTATTTGCGCCAATCCGTGCGCCCGGGCGCTGTCCCGGGCCGATCCACGCGGTATCATCCCGCCGCGCAAGCGCACCGCCGGTGATCGGGGGCGTGCCTGCCATCCCGCTGCAACATCCACGCCCTACCGTTCCGCATCGCTGCCCCCTGCAGCGGTTTTGCCGTTCCAGTCCGCGCGCCTTCCGGCGCGCGTTCCATTTTCGTACCCCGAGAGCCCCGCATGCCTGTTCAACGCCACGCCCGAGTGTCGATGCGTTCTTCCGCCCCCCGTTCCCTGTCGCCCGCCCTGCTGCCGCGCCGCTGCGCGCTGGCGCTGGCCTGCGCCACTGCCAGCCTGATGGCACTGTCCACCACCGCCTCGGCGCAGGACGCGCAGCCGGTCAGCGCGACCTCGCTGGACGCGATCACCGTCACCGCCGACCATCGCGAGCGCAACCTGCAGGAGGTGCCGGTCTCGGTCGGTGTGGTGCAGGGCGAGAAGATCCGCGATTACACCGCCGGCGGCGATGACACCCTGCTGGCGCTGTCGGGCAAGGTGCCCAGCTTCTACGCTGAAACCACCACCGGCCGCATCTTCCCGCGCTTCTACATCCGCGGCCTGGGCAACATCGACTTCTACCTGGGTGCCTCCCAGCCGGTCTCGATCATCCAGGACGACGTGGTGCTCGAGCACGTGGTGCTGAAGTCCAACCCGGTCTACGACGTGGACCAGATCGAAGTGCTGCGCGGCCCGCAGGGCACGCTGTTCGGCCGCAACACCACCGCCGGCATCGTCAAGTTCGACACCATCAAGCCGAGCCAGGACGCCAGCGGCCGCGTGCAGGCCAGCTATGGCACCCATGGCAGCACGGCGATCGATGCCGGCTTCGGCGCGCCGATCAACGACATCGCCTCGTTCCGTGTTTCGGCGCTGTACCAGCACCGCGACGACTACGTGGACAACACCTACACCGGCCCCAGTGCCGATGGTACGGTGGCACCGCGCAAGAACGCGATGGGGGGCTTCGATGACCGCAACGTGCGCGCGCAGCTGCTGCTGCAGCCCAGCGACGCGTTCTCGCTCCTGGCCTCGGCCCACGCGCGTGATTACGACGGCACCTCCACGCTGTTCCTGCGCAACGCGCTGACCCGCGGCTCGAACAAGACCAACGTGCCGCGCGACCAGGTCGCCTACGACGAAGCCGCCAACAATCCGCAGGCGTACAAGACCTACGGCGGTTCGGTGAAGGCGATCTACGATTTCGGCAATGTCTCGCTGACCTCGATCACCGCCTACGAGACCACCTCCGGCTACAGCCGCGGCGATACCGACGGCGGCGCCGCGGTGAACTACCCGGTCAACGGCGTGCCCAATGGCTATGGCCAGTCGATGGGCCAGATCCGCGACCTGGACCAGTGGACCCAGGAGGTCCGCCTGGCCAATGGCGATGACAACCGGCTGAAGTGGCAGGTCGGCGCGTTCTACTTCGATGGCCGCGACACCACCGATTTCTACCAGCGTGCGTGGTTCCTGCAGGGCACCGCGCGCAACCCGAACAACTGGGTGCGCCTGCGCAACACGAACACCTCGTTCGCCGGTTTCGGCCAGCTCAGCTACGACGTCACCGACCAGTTCACGCTGACCGCCGGTGTGCGCCAGACCCGTGACGAGAAGCGCACCCGCCTGCTCAAGACGGCCGATACGGCCGCCGGCGCGGTCACCTACCGGGGCCGGACCGACGTGGAAATGTCCGACACCACGCCGAGCTGGGACCTGAGCGCGATGTACGCGTTCAACCCGCAGGTGAGCGTGTACGCCCGCGTCGCGCGCGGTTTCCGCGGCCCGACCATCCAGGGCCGTTCGGCCGTGTTCAATGCCGATTTCACCACCGCCGATTCGGAAACCATCCTGTCCTGGGAAGCCGGCGTCAAGAGCAGCCTGTGGGACAACCGCCTGCGCGTGAATGCCGCTGCGTTCACCTATGTGGTCAACGACATCCAGCTCAACGGCAACGATTCGGACGGCAACGGCGTGCTGTTCAATGCCGACAAGGCCAAGGCCTACGGCCTGGAAGCGGACATGGAGCTGCGCCCGGTCCCGAACCTGGCCCTGAGTGCCGGCATCAGCCTGCTGCACAGCGAGATCCAGGACGACCGCGTGTACGCACAGGTCTGCGCCCTGAACGGCGCGGTGGTGTGCACGGTGAATGATCCGACCATCAAGGTCGGCGCCAACACCTTCGCCCAGATCAACGGCAACCCGCTGCCGAACGCACCGAAGTACACCATCAACCTGGCCGCGCGCTACGATTTCCCGGTCAACGACAGCGATGTGTTCTTCGTGTCCACCGATTGGAACAAGCAGGGGTACACCAGCTTCGTGCTGTACGACTCGGCCGAGTTCAATTCCAAGGGCAGCTTCGAAGGTGGCCTGAAGCTGGGGTATTCGGGCAACTACGGTGCATGGGAAGTGGCGCTGTTCGCGCGCAACATCACCGACGAGAACAACCTCAAGGGCGTGATCGAAAACTACATGGCCGCGGTCTACAACGAGCCGCGCACCGTGGGTGTTTCGCTGAACCTCAACTGGTAATGCGCTGAACAAAAAGGCCCCGCGGATGCGGGGCCTTTTTTGTTGCGCCCCGCCAGCCATGCGGGCTGCGGGGACGGCGCAGACGCCTTGCGCGTATCAGCCTGCAGGAGGCAGCAGCGGCGCCAGCACGGGCTCGAGCTGGGCACGGCGCCAGCCGGCCAGGGCCGGCGGCCATTGGCGGCTTTCCAGGTAGCTTTCCAGGTGCTTGCGCGAGGCCAGCACGCCATCGGGCAGGCCGAGTTCGGCGGTGCGTGCGCTGACCGCATCCTGCAGCCGCTTGAGCGCCTGCTTGTTGTCCTCGTTGGCCGGCAGCGCCAGCGGTGCCTCGGCTTCATCGGCCAGCGGGGTGACGAGCGCCTGCCACACCTGCGCGGCCAGCTTGCGCGGCGCCTTGGGGAAGCCGTCCATCAGTTTTGCCAGCGCATCGGCATCGACCGGGGGCGTGCGCGCGAGCAGGGCGGCCAGTTCGTTGTCCAGGATCCAGCTGCGCGGCTTGTCGCTGGCCCGTGCCTGCACATCGCGCCAGCGCAGCAGCCGAAGCAGGCGCAGCTGGGCGGGCGTGTCCATGAACTGCGCCGAGCGCATCGCCACGTGCGGCCAGCGTTCTTCGTCGTTCTCGACGCTGGCGAGCAGCCGCTCGGCGTCATCCTGCAGCCACTGGCGGCGGCCCAGCGCTTCCAGGCGCGCCTCGAGGGTGTCGTGGATCTGGAACAGGTATTCCACGTCGTCGGCGGCGTATTCCAGCTGCGCCTCCGAGAGCGGGCGGCGCATCCAGTCCGAACGGGTTTCGCCCTTGGCCAGGGTGACCCCGGTGACCGCGGTGACCAGCTTCTGATAGCCCATGCCGCCGCCGATGCCGGCCAGCGAGGCACCGATCTGGGTATCGAACAACGGGCGCGGCAGCACGCCGCAGGCGACCTTGAAGGTGACCAGGTCTTCGCTGGCGCTGTGCATCACCTTCAGGATCGACGTGTCCGCCAGCCACTGCGCCAGCGCGGCGTTCATGCCGGGGATCAGCGGGTCGATCAGCAGGATTTCATCGCCGACCGCCATCTGCACCAGCGCCAGCTGCGGCCAGTAGGTGCGCTCGCGGATGAACTCGGTGTCCAGTCCAATGCGGGTGGGGCGCTGGCGGTAGCGCTCGTCCAGTTCCGCCGGGGTTTTGATCCAGTAAGCCACGTGGGATTCCGTTTACTGCAAGGGTCTGCTCAGGGTGGGGAGGATAGCCTAACCGCGCCCACGGCCGTGACCCGCTCACAGCGCGGCGGGGCGCCGTTATGATGAAGCCCTGCCCACGATCCTGAGACGACCCGCACTGCCCATGGCCGCCCGCGCTGAACCCTACCGCCGCCGCCACCTGCCGCCCGCTGCGCCCGCAGCGCATGCCGCCGGGGGAGATGCGGGTGCCCACGCCCGGCGTTTGCCGCTGAAGGCACGGGTGGCACTGCTGGCGGTGTGTGTCACCGCGTTGCTGGCCTGTTCGCCGTCGCCTGCACCTGCGCCTGTTGCGGCCCGTGCATCCGCACCGGCGGCCGCGCCGACGCCCGCGAAGGCCGCCCAGGTCACGATCGGCGGTGAAGATGCCGCCGAAACCGTGCAGCGCTGGCAGCCACCGGCCGTACAGATCGCGCCCGATGGCGTCACCCAGGCGCGGCGCGCTGCCGCCACCGCCTTCGAGGAAGACCGGCTGTACGCCACTGCCGAGGACGCCATTCCGATCTGGCTGGCGCTGCAGGCCCGCGATGCGAAGGATCGACAGGCCACCGCCGGGCTCGCGCGGGCTCGGCAACGGTTGCTCGAGAAGGCGGGCGTGCTGCTGGCGCGGCCGCTGAAGCAGCGCGAAGCGCTGGCCGAGGCCGGTGAGATCGCGCTGGTGCTGCTCACCCTCGCACCGGAGGACGCGCGCGTGCGCGAACTGCAGTCGCGGGTGGAAAACGCGCAGCGTGTGGTGGCCTACAACCGTGCCGGCGAAGACGACCTGCGCGCGGACCGGATCGGGGAGGATGGCGACGGCGCGATCCCCAACTTCCGCGAGGCGCTGGCGCTGGATCCGGACAACAGCCGCGCCCGCCAGGGCCTGGCCGCCGCGGAAAGCGCCCTGGTGCGGCGCGCGGAAACCGCCGCGCGTGCCAGTGATTTCACTCCCGCCGGGACGTGGCTGGCCGAAGCCGCCAAGGTCCGTGATTCCTCGCCCACGATCGCCGATGCGTTTGAACGCATCGAGCAGATCCGCGCCGACACCCTGGCCCGCCTGCGCGATGGGGGGCTGCGGGATCTGACCACGCCGCAGGGGCTCAAGCCGGCGCGGCAGAAGCTCGAAGATGCGCTGCGGATCGCATTGCCGGGCGACCCGGTGGTGGGCCAGCTGCGCGAGCGGATCGAGCTGGTCACCCACTACGGCAGCTTCCGCCCGCGCCAGGTGTTCAGCGATGCACTGCGCGATGGCGGTCGTGGCCCGCAGATGATCGTGGTGCCGCACGGCGGCTTCCAGATGGGCGCCGGGGATACCGAGCCCGGTGCAAGCGATGCGGAAAAGCCCAACCACTACGTGCGGTTCGAGCGGGGTTTCGCGATGTCGATCACCGAAGTGACCGTGGCCGATTTCCGTCGCTATGTGCAGGCCGCCAATGCCCGCCCGCGTGCCACCCGGCGCGGCCATTCCATCGTCTACGACGAACGCAGCGGCAACTTCGTCCGGCGCAGCGGGGTGGACTGGCAGTCCGATTACAATGGGGCCCGGGCGATCGCCAACCTGCCGGTGATGCACGTGAGCGTGCGCGATGCGGAAAACTACGCGGCCTGGCTGTCCGAGCAGACCGGGCGCTCCTACCGGCTGCCCAGCGAGGCCGAATTCGAATACGCGCAGCGCGCCGGCAGCAGCGGTCGCTATCCGTGGGGCGATGCCGGCACCCCGCCGGAGCGCGCGGGCAACTTCACCGGCGGCGAGGATGTCTCGCCCTCGGGGCGTCGCTGGTTCAATGCCTTCGTCGGCTATGGCGACGGCTACTGGGGGCCGGCCCCGGTAGGCACCTTCGAACCCAACGCCTGGGGGCTGCACGATGTTTCCGGCAACCTCAGCGAGTGGGTGGCCGACTGCTGGCACGCCAGCTACCGGCGCGCTCCGTCCGATGGCGCGGCCTGGTTCAACCCCGGCTGCCGGCAGCGCGTGATCCGCGGCGGCAACTGGGCCAACGCGCCCGAGCAGACCCGTGCGGCCTGGCGGCAATCGCAGGATTCGGACACCACCAGCGCGCGCATCGGCTTCCGCCTGGTCCGCGGGATCTGATCCTGCCCGGGCAGGCGTGGGCGGCCCGCCGTTTTCACCCCGCCACCCACGCCAGGCTCTAGGATTGGTGCCGCCCGGGCAGGCCGCCCGGCTCCACCAGGAACCATGAGCATGCGCAACGATCCGTTTGGCGGTCAGCAGCAGGGGCGGTCCCGTCGACCCGGATTGTTCGGCAACATCCGCTGGTGGGTGCTGCTGGCCTTTGCCGGCTACGCGGCGTTCTACTGGTTTTCCAACCGCAGCGTGGACCCGTACACCGGGCAGAGCGTGCTGATCGATGCATCGCTGGATGCCGGCCAGGAAAAAGCGCTGGGCCTGCAGGCCTACCAGCAGATCCTGGCGCAGGAACCGCCGATGGATCCCAATGCGCAGGTCTCGCGCGATGTGCGGGCGATCGCCCAGCGCCTGATCAGCAAGGTGGACGTGGTGGAAACCGCCCTCGCACAGGAACATGGCCAGCAGCCCGGACACTTCTCGCGCGATTTCGAGTGGGAAGTGAACGTGATCGATTCCGACCAGGTCAACGCGTTCTGCCTGCCCGGCGGCAAGATGGCGGTCTACACCGGGCTGGTGCCGGTGGCGCGCACCATGGACGCGATGGCGGTGGTGATGGGCCATGAGATCGCGCACGCGCTGCTGCGCCACGGCGCACAGCGCATGGCGCAGCAGAAGATGACGCAGATCGGCCAGATGGCCGGCGCGGCCAGCGGCATGGACATGCAGCAGCAACAGATGATGATGTCGGCGATGGGCTACGGCTACCTGTTGCCGTATGCGCGCAGCCACGAAACGCAGGCCGACGAAGTGGGCCTGATGCTGGCCGCGGCGGCGTGCTTCGACCCGCGCGAGGCGGTGCCGTTGTGGGAGCGCATGGGGCAGGCCAGCGGTGGCCAGGCACCGCCGGAATTCTCCTCGACCCATCCCAATCCCGGTACCCGCATCCAGAACCTGCAGGCGCTGATGCCCAAGGCGATGGAGTACCGGCAGAAGTTCTGCGAAAGCGCGGCGCGCTGAGCGCCGCCGCGGCTGCGGCGGTTACAGCAGCTTGGGCGGGCTGACGGTCACGGTGATCTCACCCTCGCCGACGCGCGCTTTGAGGGTATCGCCGGTGCGCACCTGCAGCGGCGAGCGGACCAGGCTGCCGTCGTCTTCGCGGGTCAGGATCGCGTAGCCGCGTGCCACGGTGGCCAGCGGGCTGACCGCTTCCATCGAACGCGCCAGTGCGCGCAGGCGCACGCTGTCGCGTTGCAGGTGCCGGCCGATGGCGGCCTCCGCGCGGGGCTGCAGGCGCTGCAGGCGCTCGCGCAGGGCATCCAGCCGGCGCTGCGGGTGGCCGCTGCGCAACACCGCGGCCGCGTGCCGCAGCTGCGCCTGCCGCCGCTCGTGCTGCCGCTGCCAGACCCCGGCGAGCCGGCGGGCGAGATCCTGCTGCCGGCGCTGCAGCAGATCCAGCCGCGATTGCGGGCTCTGCGCGTTCAACCGCAGCAGTGCACGGTCGGCCCGCTGCATCGCCTGGCCCAGTGCGTGGCGTTGCAGCTGCGCCAGCCGCGCATCCAGGCGGCGCACGCGCAGCAGCAGGTCGCGCTGGTCCGGTACCAGCAGTTCGGCGGCCACCGAGGGGGTCGGGGCGCGCAGATCGGCGGCGAAATCGGCCAGGCTGAAGTCGGTTTCATGGCCGACTGCCGAGACCACCGGCGTGCGGCTGGCGGCGATGGCGCGGGTCAGCTGTTCATCGTTGAACGCCCACAGGTCTTCCATCGAACCGCCACCGCGGGTCAGCAGGATCACGTCATAACGGCCGCTGGCATCGGCGGCACGCAGCAGCGAGGTGATCTGCGCGGCGGCGCTGTCGCCCTGCACCAGGCTGGGCAGCAGATCGACCTCGAGCATCGGGAAACGCCGCGCCAGCACGCTCAGTACGTCGCGCACCGCCGCGCCCGTGGGCGAGGTGATCACCGCCAGGCGACGCAGGTGGGCCGGCAGCGGGCGCTTGCGCTCCGGCGCGAACAGGCCTTCGGCCTCCAGTCGTGCCTTGAGCTGTTCGTAGGCACGGCGCAGCGCGCCTTCGCCGGCTTCTTCCATGTGGTCGAGCACCAGCTGGTACTCACCGCGCGCCTCATACAGCGTGAGCCGGCCACGGGCGAGCACGCGCATGCCTTCGCGCGGGATGAACTTCAGCCACTGGCTCTTGGGCTTGAACAGCGCCGCGCGGATCTGCGAGCGCGCGTCCTTGAGCGTGAAATACATATGGCCCGACGCCGGGCGGGTGACGCTGCCCAGCTCGGCTTCCACCCAGATCAGCGGGAATGCGCCTTCCAGCAGGTCGCGCGCCAGGATGTTGAGCTGGCTGGGCGTGAGAATCTGCGCGCTGCGGTCCATGGTGGGGATCAGGCCAAACGGTTCGAACGGGTGCCCATGGTCGCACGTCGGGGCGGAGGCTTCACCCGGCGATGCGGCGCTCGGCGTGCTGCCGCAGGGCCCATTCCACGTGCTCGCGCACGATCGCCGAGCCGTGTTCGCGGCGCGCATGCAGCGCGGCCAGCGTATCGGCGTGGGTGGGCGCATTGCCCAGCGCCACGGCGATGTTGCGCAGCCAGCGTTCATGTCCGCTGCGGCGTATCGGGCTGCCTTCGGTGCGGCGCAGGAACTCGTCTTCCTCCCACGCGAACAGCTGCGCCAGCGATGCGGTATCCAGCGCGTTGCGTGCGCGGAAGTCCGGCTCGTCGGTCCGGCGCGCGAACTTGTTCCAGGGGCAGACCAGCTGGCAGTCGTCACAGCCGTAGATGCGGTTGCCCATCAGCGGGCGCATCTCTTCGGGGATCGCGCCGTCGTGTTCGATGGTCAGGTAGGAGATGCAGCGGCGTGCATCCAACCGCTGCGGGGCGATGATTGCCTGGGTCGGGCAGATATCGATGCAGCGCGTGCAGGTGCCGCAATGCGCGCTGGCCGGTGTGTCCACCGGTAACGGCAGGTCGATGTAGATCTCGCCCAGGAAGAACCACGAGCCGCCCTGTTTGTCGATCAGACAGGTGTGCTTGCCGATCCAGCCCAGCCCGGCGTTGCGGGCGAGCGCGCGCTCCAACACCGGCGCCGAATCGACGAACACGCGGTAGCCGAACGGCCCGATCTCCGCGGCGATGCTGTCGGCGAACTTCTGCAGCCGGTTGCGCATCAGCTTGTGGTAATCGCGGCCCAGCGCGTAGCGCGCCACGTAGGCGCGGTCACCGTCGTGCAGGGTGTTCCAGGCTTCGGCGTCGTCCTTGTGCCCGTAATCCATGCCGACCGAGATCACCCGCACGGTGCCCGGCAGCAGTACATCCGGCCGCGCCCGCAGCGTGCCGTGGCGCGCCATCCACGCCATCGTGCCGTACAGGCCCTTGCCCAGCCAGTCGGCCAGGTGCGCCTCGTCTTCGCGCAGATCGATGCCGGAGACCCCGCAGCGCTGGAAGCCGTGCACGCGCGCGATCGCACGGATGCGTTCGGCGGCACGGGCCAGATGGACGGGGGCGGGCAGGGGGACGGCGGACATGGCCTGGGCGGAAACGGAGCCTGGGGAGGGCGCGGCAAGGCTGCGCCTGGGCGACAAGTATAGAATCCCCGGATGCCCGAGCTTGTTGAACTGTTCGATATCGCCGCCGCGCGCCGCCTGGATGCACAGGCCAGTGCCCTGCTGGGCGATGGCGGTGCGTCGTTGATGGAACAGGCCGGCCAGGCCGCCTGGCACTGCCTGCTGGAGCGCTGGCCGCAGGCGCAGCGCATCGGCGTGGTGGTGGGGGCCGGCAACAACGGCGGCGATGGCTACGTGCTGGCGCGCCTGGCCCGTGACGCCGGCCGCCCGGTGACGGTGCTGCGGCTGGACACCGATGCGCCGGCCACGGCGGTGGCGCAGCAGGCCGAGCAGGCGTTCATCGCCGCTGGCGGCGTGGTGGAACGCTTCGACGGTGACCTGCCGGCGCTGGACCTGCTGGTGGATGCGCTGTTCGGCATCGGCCTGAACCGCGCGCCAGCCGGTGCGGCGGTCGATCTGATCGACGCGATCAACGCCGCCGGCGTGCCGGTGCTGTCGCTGGATGTGCCCAGCGGCGTGGATGCGCAGACCGGCCACGTGCCCGGCGTTGCGATCCGTGCCACGGTCACCCTGCAGTTCATCGTGCGCCACCAGGGGCTGTACACCGGCGCGGCGCTGGAGCAGGTCGGCGGCCGCCGCCTGGCCGCGCTGGCGCTGCCTGCCGAGGCGGGCGCCGGCGTGCAGCACAGCGCGGCGTGCTGGGCGCAACCGCGCCTGCGCGCGCAGTTGCCGGCGCGCCGTGCCAATACCCACAAGGGCGAATCCGGCCACGTGCTGTGCGTGGGCGGCAACCTGGGCAGCGGTGGGGCCGTGATGCTGGCCAGCGAATCGGCCCTGCGCGCCGGTGCCGGGCTGGTCAGCGTGGCGACCCAGGCCGCGCACGTCGCGCCGCTGCTGGCGCGGCTGCCCGAAGCGATGGTGCACGCGGTCCAGGACGCGCAGGAGCTGCAGGCCCTGCTGCCGCGCGCAGGCGTCATCGCGATCGGGCCCGGCCTTGGCCAGGATGACTGGGCACACGAACTCTGGCGGCAGGTGCTGGCCAGCGGCAAACCGCTGGTGATCGATGCCGATGCGCTGAATCTGCTGGCCAACGCGCCCCGCACGCTGCGCGACGCGATCCTGACCCCGCACCCGGGCGAAGCGGCGCGTCTGCTGGGGCTCAGCACCGCGCAGGTGCAGGCCGATCGCTTCACGGCGGCCAAGACGCTCGCCGACCGTTTCAACGCGGTGGTGGTGCTCAAGGGCGCCGGCACCGTGGTGGCCGCGCCCGATGCGCTGCCGCGCGTGATCGCCGCCGGCAACCCGGGCATGGCCGTGGGTGGCATGGGCGACCTGCTCACTGGCATCATCGCCGCGCTGCGCGCGCAGGGCCGGGGCGCGTTCGACGCGGCCAGCACGGGCGCGCTGCTGCACAGTCTGGCCGGCGATGCCGCGGCCAGCGAAGGCCAGCGGGGCCTGCTTCCTACCGATCTGCTGGTGCCGCTGCGCCGGCTGGTGAATCCGGACAGTTGAACATGATCGAGTTTTTCCTCGCGCAGACCGAAGACACCGACCTGCTCGGGCAGTGGCTGGCCGCGACCCGGCCCGCGCAGGCGGTCGTGCAGCTGCGCGGCGACCTGGGCGCGGGCAAGTCGACCCTGGCCCGCGCATTGCTGCGCGCGCTGGGCGTGACCGGCGCGATCCGCAGCCCGACCTACACCCTGATCGAGCGCTACCCGCTGGCCGATGGCCACGAGGCCTGGCATCTGGACCTGTACCGGATCGGCCAGGCCGAAGAGCTGGATTTCCTGGGCCTGGACGAGGGCAGCGCATCGCTGTGGCTGGTCGAGTGGCCCGAGCGCGGGGCCGGCGCGCTGCCGTCCACCGACCTGGAACTGCGTCTGGAGATCGAGGGACGGGGCCGCCGCGCGCGGCTGATTCCGACCAGCCAGGCCGGTCATGAATGGCTCGCCCGGCTCCCCCAGGGGGGCGACTTGCAGGCGGTTTCTGTCGGCTGACAGGAGGAAACTCCAGCAGGTTACGGATTATTAAGGGAAAAGGTGTTGCATTTCATTCAGCGCGGTGATTGAATCCAGACCCATGCCAATGGGTAAATCACTCGCCGCCCTCTGCACTGCCGTCGGACTCTGTCTGACGAGCGCCCTTGCGTGGGCGGGCGAAGTCCGCCAGGTGGCCGTCGAAACCGGCGCGACCGGTACCCGTGCCGAGATCTCGCTGGCGGGCGCGGGGGGCTACAAGACGCTCTCGCTGTCCGGCCCCAACCGGCTGGTCGTGGATTTCCCCGATTCCAGCGCCGTCCGCAATCTCACCCTGCCGGCGCCGAAAGGCGTCATCACCGCCGTGCGCACCGGGCAGCCCGTGCCGGGCACGTTCCGCGTAGTGTTCGATCTCGCTGAATCGGTTGCGCCCTTCAAGCCGCAGCTGATCAAGCAGGGCGATCAATCGCGGCTGGTGATCGAATGGCCCGGTGATGCCCCGACCAGTGTCGCCGCGTCCGCCCCGCCGAGCCCGGTTCCGGCCGCCGCGTCTGCCCCGGCCCCGGTTCCTTCCACTGCCGCGGTGCCTGCGCGTCCGCTGCCGACCGCCGCGGAAACCGCGCAGGCGCGCAGCGATGCGGCGCGCGCGACCGCACTGCTGACCGCCTCGGTGCGCCAGCAGGCCAGCGCAACCGCAGCGAGCCCGGTGCCCACGCCGGCAGCGCCGGCGGCCACCACGGCGAACGTGGCCGTGGCCGGGACCGCCAATGCGGCAAGCAACAGTGCCTCGCCGGCGGCGATCCTCGCCGGGCAGGCCACCGGTACGGTGGTCGCCACCGCACCCGCCGCGCCGGCACCCACGCCGGCCGCGCCCCAGGAAACCCCGCGCCCGGCCATGCCCAGCGATGCGTCGCGTATCAAGATGCGCGCTGGCATGCGCCCGCTGGTGATCGCGATCGATCCCGGTCACGGCGGCCAGGATCCCGGCGCCGTCGGCCCCACCGGCAAGCGCGAAAAAGACATCACGCTGGCCGTGGCCCGCGAGCTGGCCCGCCAGATCAACGGCACGCCGGGCCTGAAGGCCTACCTGACCCGCGACAGCGACGTGTTCATTCCGCTGCCGATGCGCGCCCAGAAGGCCCGCGCGGCCAAGGCGGACATGTTCATCTCGATCCACGCCGATGCCGCGGAAAACCGCGCCGCCACCGGGTCGTCGGTCTACGTGCTGTCGACCAAGGGCGCCTCTTCGCAGCGGGCGCGCTGGCTGGCCGACAAGGAAAACGCCGCCGATCTGGTCGGTGGCGTGCGCCTGCAGCACACCGAAGGCACCCTGGCCAACGTGCTGCTGGATCTGGCCCAGAGCGGCTACATGAAAGCCTCCGAAGACGCAGCCGGGCATGTGCTGGGCGGGCTCAAGCGCATCGGCAAGAACCACAAGCCGAACATCGAACGGGCCAACTTCGCGGTGCTGCGCACCTCGGACATGCCGGCGATGCTGGTGGAAACCGCCTTCATCTCCAATCCGGATGAAGAGCGCCGCCTGATGGATCCGGCTTACCAGCGTCAGATCGCCGGTGCGGTGCTGGATGGCGTGCATACCTTCTTCAGCCGCCAGCCGCCGCCGGGCACCCTGTACGCTGCACGTGCGCAGGCCGAAATCGACGCGGCCAGCACCGTCGCCGGCGGCAGCAAGTAAGCCTGGTCATGGTGCCGGCGGTCTGCCGGCAGCACACGGCAGCGACCGGCAAGCGCCGCGCTGCCCACCTCGGCCGGTGACCCTCGGCTATCATCACGGGATGAATGCCGTCTCCCGTTTCCCGTCCGTCGCCCGTCTGTCCACGCCCCCTGTGCCGCGGGGGCGTGCATGAGCGTCATCCGCCAGCTGCCCGAGATCCTGATCAACCAGATCGCCGCCGGTGAAGTGGTCGAACGCCCCGCATCGGTGGTCAAGGAACTGGTCGAGAACGCGCTGGACGCCGGTGCCACCCGCGTGGATATCGACCTGGAAGAAGGCGGTGTGCGCCTGATCCGAATCCGCGACGACGGCGGCGGGATCGCGCCGGAAGAACTGCCGCTGGCGGTCTCCCGGCATGCCACCAGCAAGATCGCCAGCCTGGATGATCTCGAGGCGGTGGCCACGCTGGGGTTCCGTGGCGAAGCATTGCCGTCGATCGCCTCGGTCAGCCGCTTTACGCTCAGCTCGCGCCGCGCCGGTGATGCGCACGGCTCCTCGCTGCAGATCGAAGGCGGGCGGCTGGGCGAAGTGACCCCGCGCGCGCATGCGCAGGGCACCACGGTGGAAGTGCGCGAACTGTTCTACAACGTGCCGGCGCGGCGCAAGTTCCTGCGCGCCGAACGTACCGAGCTGGGCCATATCGAAGAGTGGCTGCGTTCGCTGGCGCTGGCACGCCCGGATGTGGAACTGCGCGTGTCGCACAACGGCAAGGCCTCGCGCCGCTACAAGCCGGGCGACCTGTATTCGGACGCGCGGCTGGGCGAAACGCTGGGCGAGGATTTCGCGCACCAGGCCCTGCGCGTGGACCACAGCGGGGCTGGCCTGCGCCTGCATGGCTGGATCGCGCAGCCGCATTATTCGCGGGCCAGCACCGATCAACAGTATCTGTACGTCAACGGCCGTTCGGTGCGCGATCGCAGCGTTGCCCACGCGGTGAAGATGGCCTATGGCGATGTGCTGTTCCATGGTCGGCAGCCGGCCTACGTGCTGTTCCTCGAACTCGACCCGACCCGGGTCGATGTCAACGTGCATCCGGCCAAGCATGAAGTGCGCTTCCGCGATTCGCGGCTGATCCACGATTTCGTCTACCGCACGTTGAAGGAAGCGCTGGCCGAAACGCGCGCCGGCATGGTCGCGGCGGGCACCCAGGTGCACGCCACCCAGAGCGCGGCGACCGCTGCACCGGCGTACGGCTTGCCGGCATCCGCCGAGGGCGGTGGCGTCGGCGGTTATGCACTGGCCGGTGCGGGCGGTGGCGCGGCCATGGGCGCGGACTGGCGCCCGCAGCAATCGCCGCTGGGCCTGCGTGTTGCCGAGGCGCCGTCGGCCTATGCCGCGCTGTACGCCACGCCGCCCGGCGCGGCAGAGCGCACGCTGCCGCCGATGCCCAGCGAGCATGGCCTGCCGGTCACCGCCGCCGACAGTGGCGTGCCGCCGCTGGGGTATGCGATCGCGCAGCTGCATGGCATCTACATCCTGGCCGAGAACGCCGAAGGCCTGATCGTGGTGGACATGCATGCCGCCCACGAACGGATCGGCTATGAGCGCCTGAAGACCGCGCACGACGGCATGGGGCTGCACGCGCAGCCGCTGCTGGTGCCCAGCACGCTGGCCGTGGGCGAGCGTGACGCCGATACCGCCGAACGCGAGGCCGACACGCTGACCAGCCTGGGCTTCGAGATCACCCGGGCCGGCCCGGGCGCGCTGCACGTGCGCAGCATTCCGGCGCTGCTGGCCCACGCCGACCCGGACGCGTTGCTGCGCGATGTGCTGACGGATCTGCGCGAACACGGGCAGAGCCGGCGCATCGCCAGTGCCCGCGACGAACTGCTTTCGACCATGGCCTGCCATGGCGCGGTGCGCGCCAACCGGCGTTTGACCGTGCCGGAAATGAACGCGCTGCTGCGCGACATGGAAATCACCGAACGCTCGGGTCAGTGCAACCATGGCCGACCGACCTGGGCCCGTTTTTCGCTGGCGGAGATCGACCGCTGGTTCCTGCGCGGACGTTGAAGGGGAAGTACATGGGGAAGCAGTGGGGAATGCGGACCGCCGCGATCATGCTGGCGCTGTCCCTGGGCGGCTGCGGGAGCGAGCAGGCCGCGCCGCCGGCACCGCCGGTGGTGGATGCCGCGTTCGCGGCCGAGCAGCAGCAGTGGCGGCAGCAGCGCTACGCCGAACTGCATGCTGCCGATGGCTGGACCAGCCTGGTCGGCCTGCATTGGCTGGAACACAAAGCGCACTACATCGGGCATGGGCCGGGCAGCGGGATCCGCCTTGCGGTGGGCCCGGACAAGCTGGGCATGGTCGCGCGCGAGGGCGACAGTGTGTGGTTCACGCCCGAGCGCGGCGTGGCGATGCGTGTGGCCGATGCGCCGCTCACCCGGCGGATCCGTTTCTTCAGCGATCGCGATGCCAGCCCGACCGTGATTGCATTCGATGATGGTCGGGGCCAGTTGAGCCTGATCCATCGCGGCGAGCGCTACGCGCTGCGGGTCAAGCATGCCGATGCGCCGAGCCGCCTCAATTTCGCCGGCCTGGAGTACTGGCCCGGCGGCCCCGACTGGCGTGTCACCGCGCGCTTCATCCCGCACCCGGCGGGCAAGACCCTGCCGATCGTGGACATCACCGGGCTGACCACGAACATGCCCAATGCCGGTGCGCTGGCGTTCGAGCACGGGGGCCGCACCTGGCAGCTGGAAGCGATCGGCGAGCCCGGCCGCGAACTGTTTGTGATCTTCGCCGATCGCACCAGCGGCCACGGCAGCTATCCGGCCGGCCGCTATCTGGATCTGCCGGCGCCGGATGGCAACGGCCAGGTCGTCATCGATTTCAATCACGCCTACAACCCACCGTGCGCGTTCACCCCGTTTGCGACCTGCCCGCTGGCGCCGCCGGAAAATCGCCTGGACCTGCGCGTGGACGCAGGCGAGCAGGCCTACCACGCCCCTGAAGGAGAGGCTTGAACCCTATGTCGATGTTGTCGCATGCGTTGCGTTCGTTGGTGATCACCGCAGGCCTGCTGCTGGCCAGTACCGCCGTGCAGGCCCGCACCGCGGCCGCTGCCGCGCCGGCCGCCAAAGCGCCCTCGGCCGCACCGGTGCCGTTGCTGTGGAAGGTGACCGGCCCGGGCGACAGCCGCCTGTACCTGCTCGGTTCCTTCCACCTGCTGCAGCCGGACGACTACCCGCTCTCGGCCGATGTCGACCAGGCCTTCGCGGCCTCAAGGCGCGTGGTGTTCGAGCTTTCGCCGCAGGACATGGACTCGCCGGAGCTGGGCCGCAAGATGGTGCAGGCCGCGATCCGCACCGACGGCACTTCGCTCAAGCAGGATCTGGACGCGCCGACCTGGACCCGTCTGCAGGCCTACGCCACGAAGAACCAGATGCCGCTGGCGCAGCTGCAGGGCATGAAGCCGTGGTTCGTCGGAATGACCATCACCCTGGGCCAGTTCACCCGGATGGGGCTGGACCCGGCGCTGGGCCTGGATCGGCATTTCATGACGCGCGCGGCAGAAACGCGCAAGCCGACCAGCGGCCTGGAGGATATCGATACGCAGATCGCCGCCTTGTCGGGCATGTCGCCGGCCGAGCAGCAGCAGATGGTTTCCGAGGCGCTGGAGCAGGTCGACAAGGGCGACGAGGAAGGGCGCAAGCTGCACGACGCCTGGCGCCGCGGCGATGCGGCGCTGTTGTGGGATGCCATGGCGGTGCAGATGCGGGGCCAGTACCCGCAGCTGTACAAGCGGATCAACACCGACCGCAACGATGCCTGGGTCCCCAAGCTCCAGCAGCATCTGCGCGAGGGGCAGGGCGGCACCCTGGTCGTGGTCGGCACGCTGCACCTGCTTGGCAACGATGGCGTGGTCGAAAAGCTGCGCGGCAAGGGCTACAAGGTCGAGCGGATCTGCACCGGCTGCGCCAAGCCGAAGCGCTGATCGCAGCAGCCAGTGGATGCAAAAACGGCGCAGCCCCGGGGCTGCGCCGTTTTTTTCTGCCGGACCGGTGCGGGACTCAGCGGCGGGTCTTGCCCGCGCCCGGTGCCGGCGCGTCCGGCTTCGCGCCGGGGGCCGGGCCGGTGCCACCCCCGGTGCCGGTGCCACCGGGACGACCGCCGAAGCCGCCGCCCATGTTGCGCTGGAACTGCTGCCACATTTCCATGTTGCGCTCGGTCAGCTGGTTCATCATCGCCCACGGGGTCTGGCCGAGCAGGTTGCCCATCTGCTGGCGGAACTGCTGCTGCTGGTCCAGGAAGACCTGCATGCTGCGCTCCAGGTAGTTGCCCATGAAG
>Ga0308171_1001123_pt1 | contig 40372 bp, 31 predicted proteins | sample PhyGR1_FD_202135 | JGI IMG/M metagenome (GOLD analysis project Ga0308171, IMG submission 202135) | Phyllosphere microbial communities from UC Gill Tract Community Farm, Albany, California, United States - DLSLSG.R1 | ecosystem: Host-associated > Plants > Phyllosphere > Unclassified | place: USA... | reverse complement strand
CGCCAGCATTTTTGATTCCGCACAATCACAAAACCTATAAAATCGCACAGTCTGGATTATCAGCCCTCGCAAGCATAGCCAATCCATGCCAAAATCCCTTCCCCAGAGTAGCTTTAAAGTAATTTATATTTTTCAGCCTCAGCCAATCTATCTTAAGCGCGCCAATCCCTACATTGGTGAACTCCTGTTGCTTATAAATCACGCGCGTTAAGCCATATTTTGGTAAATAATTCCGTATATATAGTATAAAATAGACAATATATGTATAAATATAGTTTACATAGGTACAACATACCATGGCGCCCTCTCGCGCCACCTTTGCCGTCGTTGACACTTCTCGTCGCCGACGCAGCTTATTTCAGCCATTAGCCCTAGAGATGAGAATTGATTGAGCACCTCCATCGGCCCACCGAGTATACGCGGACTTGCCAAGGCCGTCGAACGTGACATCAAGCGCGTACACGAGGACACGTCCGCATTGTTAGAATGGGGTATATTCGAACAAACTGAAGACGGAAAAATTCACGTCCTTTACGACGTGATCCATGCAAATTTCGATCTCAGGGCCGCAGCCTGATCAGCGAAGATAACGCGACCACCAGGACGATTGTGGCGCAACAACGAACGTCCTTGTCCACTACATCTTCCGCGATCGTTATCGATATGGTGCGCTGATGAACACAGAAATCTCGGCGCCTGTACGGCTCGGCAGCAAAAACAAGATCGTCGCCTTGTGCCGCACTTACTACCGTCTCAAGAACCAGCTGTGGTGTGAAGACATGAACCTCCACCGGGAACTTATCGCTGGCACATGGGGGATCAAAGCCCCACCCATCGTCGGCACGACCTCGCCACACCTTCACCAATGTTGCAGAAAGTGGTCACGCACCTCATCCGAAGAGCCGGTACACGAAAGTTAAGCCGGGCAGTTGAAAGGATTCGAACCAGCGACCTAGTTTAGTGGATTGCTTTCATAGTCAAGCGCACGGATTAGCGCATTTTTATCATGTGCCACAAGGCAAGTTGGCTTTTTCTTCTGGCTTCCAGCATTGGTCGAGATACACGCAGGCCTGACAGCAAATTCGGGAGTCGATGGCGTCAACTTGGCATTTTTTTTCGCGGCGATCCAGAACGACCTGATGAGCGCAATGATGCGGCTGGCCGTCTGTGAAGAAATGGGTTGGGGAGATCCCCCGCATGTTGACCGCTCCCCTCACTGCTTTGTCAGTGTCGCACTGGCTCCAGCCATGAAATCGGCAGGTCTTAAGACGAGGCTCCCGCAAAACAAAATGTTCGGCTATACCCGTCGCTGCCAACCATTCGTCAGGATCTGGCAATTCGCGCAACAGTTTACGGCCGAGTTCGTTGACCGAGAATCCAGGAAAACTTGCTATGTCAGAGATGCCAAGCCGACCTTCAAGTTCACGTGCGCATTGTTCTAGAAGGGCGCCAGTTGCACTTGTGATTTCTTCGAGATGCGTCTCCAATCGAGGTTTGCCATCAATGTCCAGACCGTCTTCTAGATAAGAAGAATCCCTTCCATTCATCACCGTCAGAACCGTATCGTCCAACCGGACGACATAAAGCACAGGATAAATCCTCAAGCGGGGCTGCAGGCCAAACAGGCTGCTGCCTGTCTTCTCCACCACCGCGTGCACACCACGAAAGACCCCTTGCACGTCTTCCAACCCGACATAGTTGGGCAGCTGCGCCGGTCGCAGAGGGATTGGGGCCTCTCTAGTAACCTTTGCCCTGTGAAGGTGATTGTAAATATCCGAACTGCAGTCGAAGAAATCAGCGCGTCGAAGGAACAGGATGTCCTCTGGAACAGCATTTTCTAGAAACGTTTCGACCGGCTTGATGAACACGACCATCCATTCGCCGCTGAGCAGGACCGCACGTGGCAAATGGTGACCATATTTTTCTTTCAGCGTGCGAACGTAACCCGCCACCTGACGGAGATGGGCATCCCACTCGGGATGGACAGGGGAATCCTTGTCGTCGCCTTCGATCCGGATGTGATTAACGCCCTTCACCACAAGCGCAATTGGATCCGTTGTTTCACCGGGATGCCGAGCAGAAATGCTAGGCTTACCCCACGCCTTGGCCTCCACCAGCAAATGAGCTTTGTTGTTGAGCGCACTAACACCAAGATAATCCATGAATTTTGTGGTCTCGCCTTTGAGACGTACCTCTTCACGCAGATTGCCGTCGATGCCGCGATTCCAGCCAAGGAGCGTTAGTAACTCATCGATGAACAGCAGACGCGTGTCGTGCTCATGCGGCAACCGGTCAGGATCGGTATCACTAAATGGGTCTCGGTCCGGCCTCTCAAGTTCCCGATCGACCTTTGCGAGCAATGTCTGAAGGCCGAGTTTAAAGTCGTTTGCATCACTCCAGGGATTCACTGGAGCAACTCCGGCAGCCGATAAATGAGCCTGCGCGCCTCTGGCCAGCCCGCCTGCAAAAATATTTCCAGGCATTCGACGAGCTCGCCGCGACGCTCTGGGCGACCTGTGAAAATCACTTTATGGTCGGCAAGAAAGACACCAAGCATGCGCACCACCAGCCCGACACCGAGGGACTCGAACTGATATCCAAACGTCTTTCCGGACCGCAGCAGATCAACCATCATTGCGAAAGAGGCTTCGGGCACGGCCGGAACCAGCTTCTCAACAAGCTGCAGGAGATAATAAACTGTGTGCGGATCGGCATTCGCGCCGATATCCCCTATTAACTGGGAATATTCACGCTCGAAGGCACGCAGCGGCAGCTTGCGGTCTGGATCCTTGTCCGCTTTCTCCTCGGTTAAACCGTCGAGCGCGAAATAAAGCTGGCTGCCGGCAGTATCTAGCAGCTGAAAGCAGTTCCTTTTGACGTCTGCGGAATTGGCAGGAGCTTCCGGTCCTACCAACTGATCCTTGGAAGCCCCAACGACCGTTTCGAAAATCTGCTTCGTGCGCAAGCGTATTTCGTGTTCGTCCGTTCCACCCCCACTGATCCCTGATATAAGAGCTGGGCGAAGCGAAAAAAGCACCGCCTTGACCACTTCGACATGCTCCCATGGCTTTCCCAGCCATCTGTTGAGCAGTTCGCGGACATCATCCCGAGCATAGCGAACCCAGAGGATCATCAGCAGAGGCACGATGACAACCAGAAGGCGCTGCTCCCGCTCGCTCCCTGGCGCTTCGCGCTCCGCGAGGTAACTGAGCAGTGCCAATGAACGGTCTCGGTCGCTGTGCACCATCGATGCACCCCAGTGGCCCAGGACGTGCGTGATCACGGCAATATTAGTATCTGCCGCCAGTCTGTTACCCATGATCGACCAGAATTTGTCCCTGTCCAAGGACCAGATGCTTCGGACACGCAAGAGGGCATTCATTCGAACGGCGGGATGAAGGTCCGAGGTGAGCGCTTCGGCGGTATCTATCAGTCTGGGGTAAAGATCCGGCCGCTGGAAAAATAAGTCCCATATCGCATCTGCGGCTTCAACCCGCGCCGCGGGCGAGCCCCAAGATTGCGAACTCTCAAAATTGGCTTCCGTATCCGGATGAACCTCTGGATTTCCGGACCTTGCTACAAGGCCGAGCAACGAAACAAAAGCGTCGTCATTTGCCGGTGATGCTGGCTCACTGCTCGACCCGAGAAGGCGCCGTGAGACCAGCTCGGCGCAGGCTTGTCCCAGGACACCTTCCCCGGATCGCTTGAGCGAAGAATTCACGCCGGGGTTGGCAAGGCTGGATTTGAGCGTGTCCAGCTGCAGCAACCAACCCTCAAGACCAAGCTCCGGATGGCTGCTGATTTCACCGCTTTTGCGCAACCGGACCTTGACCGCATTGGTCGCAGCCATCAGCGATACATTTTCCTCTACGTCTGGATCGAGGTCAGGGATATGGTCAAATTCCCCGATCTCATGGCTGCGAACCTTGAATCGATAGGGTCGGTCATTTTCAGGAACAGGTTCTTCTCGGCTCTCGTCCAGAACTTTTCTTGCATCGTCCGTGACCAGATTTTCGCGGCCAATCCGGCTGAAGAGAAGCAGGAGGAAATCCCGCCGCACCTCGCTCGCGTTAACATATTGATCGAAATTGAGCGCCAGTGCAGACTGTTCAAGCGTCTGCCGTTCACTCTCCGTGCGAAACGAAAGGCCTGCTAGCACCGCATCCAAGGCATCCTTCCGGGTATCCGAAAGCAGAAGAAATATCCCGTTCGCGGCAAAGGGCCAAACGGCAGACAATAAGTCTCCTTTGCGCTCGCTAGCGCAAAGAAAAATGCGCGACCAGATCACCGCCCAGCTTGCCGCTCCGACGAGGCAATTGAACAGCGCCATCGCGTTCGGATCGGACGCGGTCTGCAAATGTTTTCGGAACTTCGAGATCAGTTTTTCCGCGCCATCATGCGACTCATTATCAGGGTCACTTGCCCAGATTCGGCTAAGATCTTCACGTGCCCTGATTTGCCGCCCATTAATCACGGCGGTTGCGTCGGCCAAGTTGCTTTGATCTTGATATTTTCTGGAGACATGTCCCTCAACGGCATTGATCAGAGCGAAAGCCGCCTCGCTGGGATGTCTCTCAAGAAACTTGGGAAAATATTCCCCCAGCGACCAATGGGCCATCTGATAGTCTTGTCGTGCTGAAGAGATCAGCGGCAAGATTCGGCTAGTGCCAATACTGGTTTTGTGATCATCCACGACCTCGTATCCAAAAACGACCCGGTAGATTTCAGCCGCGAATTCGGGATCGGCGTCCCCGATCTTTTCGATCTTGTAGCAGACTGCAGGAACTTCATCATGGCCAAGCCGCGCAAGACGATCTTCCTCGAAAAGCCTAGTGAGTAGCTCTCGCGAAGCAAGCGTATTGGTCTCGAAAGTGTCGATGACGAATTCGAGGCTCCACCTGACTGCGGCGTCGTCAGCCTGTTCGAATCCGAATTCTAACAACTTTCGCGCGGCCTCACCGAGAGCGAGCCGCAGCCTGTCTTCCTGAACCACCTTCAGGAGATGATCCAGCAATCTGGCCACGGATCGCCACACATCGGCAGGATACTCTATCAGATGGCGCTCCAGACGCACCCATGGCTCGACCGGCACCGCGCCCACATCTTCAATCCGGATCGCAAACGCTCCGATGATCTGTGAGAGCCCCTTTGCTGCTGATGCGCCGCTTTCAGCGACAATCCGGCCCAGCGCACCACAATCCTCAGGATCGGTCGGGAGTTCCGCTCCGAGCCTGCTGGCCATTATGCGAATGATGGGATCAGCCTCCGTATCACTGACGAGCGTCCAGACGGCAGACCAGAAAGCGGTGCGGCTTGCATCGTCCTCCCAAATTTCATGAAGAATGAATCCTACGGCTGGCGCGATCACGAGCCCCAGGGCGTCGCCTTTCGGAAAACCGCTCGTTCCGGCCTTGATCGCATCGTAATCGAGGTACAACCGGGCAGCCGCATAGTCAAACAACAGATGATGCCGGAATTGCACCCACCGCTGGCGGCTATCGGCAACAAGTACACCCTTGCTGCACAGGCTTTCGAGCACGCGAGGATGATCCGCTGCCGCCAAGGATATTGGCGCCCGCAGCGTTCTTTCCCGGATCATGTAGTCGACGACAGTTCTGAGGCAGGCCTGGGCTTCAAATCCCAAATCTTCGACTCGGCGCTCCCAATACAGCTTCAGCAGCTCTGACTGCGATTTAATTGATCTGAGGGTCTCCGAATGGCCTGCACTAAGCAATTCACTGACCATACGGGTATTGAAGGGAATGCTGACCAAATCCCTGAGCCTCTTATCGGCACCCTGAAGGCAGGCCTTTAGCTGCGGAGATTCTTCGAGCAGTTGGTCGAACTCTGCTTCCTGCCATGCCGGAACAACCAGATGTCTCACACTCGAAAACTCATCATCAGAAAGGTCAGAGTTTGGTGGCGTCCCTTTGAATAGCTGACGGTATTGATGCCCCATACGGAGATCAAAACTCCGAATGGATGCGATGACCGTCCATCGACCCTTCAGCGAAAGCACATGCTGGATCAGCGTCCGAAAGACGCCCTCGCCGCAACCACCGCGCGTCGCATCTAATGCGTCTATCATCAGGTAGGCGGGGCCACTTCCGTCCCAAGCTTGAAGGACGTCAAGAAGAGGATTCTGCAACATAAGTTGAGATTGCAAACCCTCAAGGGTTTCGACGGAAAAGCCGTCAGCTGCGAGTTCCAAAACGTCAGCACCCTTACTCGCCAACGATTTTGCAACACGGCTCATCACCCCACTTTTGCCAGCACCCGGTTCCCCGATGACGAGAAGTGACCCAAATTCCGCCGCCCGTTCTATCGCGAACTGACAATCGCGGGTGATCGTCAGAGGCTCTCCACCGGCAACCTCGATATTTTCATAGCGTGTAAGCGCCTCAGATACCTCTTGAGAGTGCTTTTTCAGAGCTTCTATGTCATCAGCAAAGCGCCTCGACGCCGGCAAGTGGAAGCCGAGGCTCGCCAGCTGCTGACGAAGGGCAGTCTCGTCGCCACCACCTCGCTTCCGCATCATCCCCTCGCAGATGTCAGACAGAACGGCATACGCGCCTGCGGTGTCGCATGTGGCCCCAAGCGCTTTGACAAGTGCACTGCCAGCAAGCGCTTGACCTTGACCGCTATCAAAAACGTAGACGCGAACGATCTTTGTAAGATCAACCCACAAATTCGGATCCATCGTGTCAGACGAGGTTCGCGTCCATGCCTCTTCCACAACTGCCCGAAACTTTGCCAAAGCCTCCCTTTGGGCCTGATTGAGCACTCCGCCACCCGCTTGTGCCGAAATGGCCAGCGCTTCAGGCAGAATCAGGCGCACTTCTCGTGAGGCGTCCGGACCGACGGCCAGGACAAGCCGATCGATCATGGGATTTAGCGAACGGTTCCAGCGCCTTGAGCCATCACCGCGATTGGCTTCATACCAATGCCGAACGAACTGTCGAACCGTTTTGCCAAAAGGGGATTCTGGATCGCTTGACAGACCTGCATTTGTCTTTGCCTGGATGGCAACGAACCCGCCTTCGCTCGTCTCCATCAGAAGATCGTCGACCGGCGCCTCTGTCTCAAACCGGATCCAGAGGGGACGAGCCGCACCCAGATCGAAAGCGGGATCGAAACGATCACCCGCGAGAATCCAGGATGCAATTAAAGCGCCGAGCTGTTGCTGGAAACGGATCCCTGCAGTCGTGGCAGCGCCTCCGCCGCCAATACGGTATGAACTAGATTCGGGCTGCGGTGTATCGGTCAAGACGCTATCGCCTCTATCGGTTGTTGGATATTAACTATCGTCTCGATCTATCAGCTAAGGGTTGCGCCCTCTAGTAGCCTCGTCCAAACGGCCCTCCAAACCCACATGAAATCCCATAGTATGGTCGTCGGGTATAGTTCCACTTGAAACTATTGAATCTAATATGCGGACAACTTTTCGCGTCGTTCGAGATAGTACCGACCATGCCGGCATCCAGCCGCTAGGCGCGAACTCGGCTGATGCGAATTTTTCGTTCAGACCAACTAGTATCAAACCACCCCTATGCCCTAAACCTCCCCCTGCCCGTCATCTAGCGCAAACCGAGCTCCTAAACGATCCGCTTTGCCTCTGGAGGCGTCACCTTAAGCGTCTTTGCAACCATCCCGGCCGAAAGCAGCGGACGCGCCATGACAAGCTTGACGAGTTCCGGCTGCTTGGATGACATCCGCCGTCCCTCGACCTTTTTGCTGCATCATTTTACACCGCGAGGGACCCGAGGCTATTGGCCCGGGCACGCAATCTGACGCCCTGCTTCACGCCAGTCGCCAGTCCGTAATCGAACGGTATGTTGGAAGCTTTCGTCATAACTCTGAACCGGGATTACATCCGAATATCGGTCCTGCCGGACGCCGAAACGCGCTCCGCCTCATCGACGGATGGATCGAGGACTACAACGAACTTCATCCCCATTCGGCGCTCAAGATAAGCTTCCCCTCGGCAGTTCATCAGGGCTAAATCAAACTAGCTGACATGTCCGGCCAAACGAGGTGCACTCCTTTGTCATAGACCCTACTTCTTACGAGTTAGGGGCTCCGGCAAACCGGGGGTTCAGTCACGAATCTGCCTCTAGTTCAAAGCAGCTTTTAGAGTACCAGAACCGCGGCATACAACCGCATCGTTGTTCGGCCCCGCACCACAACATCCCCTATGTGGGCAGGCGTACGACCCCGTGGTACTTTAGAGGAGTGAGAACCGAAACACTACTCTTGGAGAGCCCTTCGAACTCAGTGACGTTTACAACATGCGAGACAAACCTCTCAGTCATTTTGTCAACGGCCGTAACCGTAAGTTTTCCTCCTGCATCGACATCGGCCGTCACTTCGACAACTGCAAAATCAGTTGCGATATCTGCGCCGAGTTCAAGTTCAAATGAGCACAGAAACGCGCAGTCCTTAGCGAAATCTGCTTCACCCTGGAAAAGACGTATGGCCACGGTCGGTGGAGCCGCCCCTCTGATTACAAAAGCCTCGCTATTTATACATGGTATTGAGGTTTGTCGATCGATGAGCCGGGCGATCAAACCACTAGCGGTCTCGATACCGATCGAGAACGGGATGGTATCGATAAGAAGTCCGCTCTGTCTCGACTCACCGCTCAAGACGGCGGCTTGTAGTGCGCACCCAAGAACGACCGCATCTTCCCGCCTCGGACCGGCAATGGGCACGCGTCCGAAATACGCGGCGACACGCTCCTCGACGAAGGGTAGGTGTGTCGTGCCACCAACCAGAAAAACATTGTCGACCGCTGTGACTTTGAGAGGAGATCGACCTCCCTGAGGTCCCTCTCTACCGGCTATGGAAAGGGCCCGCCCGCATATATCGAGCGTTTTTTGGACGATGTCTTGAGTTATCTCTTCGAGCACTGAGCGGTCAATCACCATCTGAGACGGTCGACCACGGGCAACGATTTCCGCCGGTACCGTTATCTCGGTGGATGCTTGGTCGCAAAGCTCAATTTTTGCGTATTCACAAGCATCCTTTAACCTACGGAGCGTTAAGCCGGTCAATGTCTCGCCCGCGATGCCGAGTTTCATCAGGACATGAGACTGAAGTCGCAAGTCGAAGTCTTCACCGCCCAAAAACGTGTCACCGTCGGTCGATAAAACCTCATAAACACCTAAACTCGAATCAACGACCGAAACGTCGAAAGTTCCCCCGCCAAAGTCGTAGACCACCGAAATCTGATCGTCTCTGCCACGTCCATGAAAGATTGCAGCAGCGGTCGGTTCGCTTACCATGCGGATGACCTCTCAACCGGCCAATTGGGCAGCGTCACGCATTGCGGCTCGCTGCGCTTCGTTATAGTGGGCCGGCACCGCGATCATCGCCTTCCGCACATCGAATCGAAGCCACCTTGAGGCAGTTTGGCGCAGCTTTTCTAGCACTGGGAGGCAAATCTGGGAGGGTGACCGAGGTTGTCCTAAAACCTCAATCCATGCGTCCCCGGAATCTGATTGGACAATTTTGAAGGGAACGTATCGCCTGAGCTCCTGAATTACGGGATCGGAATAGCGGCGGCCGATGAGACGCTTCGCAGCGTATACGACATTTTCGGGGAAATCTGTAGCCAGACGCCGGCCGCTCTCACCGACGAGCACCCTCCCATCCGGGGTGAAACCCGTAACGCTTGGCATCTTTCCATGGCCAAGCGCATCTTCCATAACGATTGGCCGGCCCGCTATTATGCAAGCAACACGTGCACCGGTCGTGCCGAGATCGATCGCCATGATTTTCCTCTCGCGGGCGATCAGTAGTTCCGCAGCAATTTCCGTCGTCTCTACTTGAAGTCCCACGTCGCCTATGGTCATTGGGCGTTGGAGTGCTTCAATGAGACGTGCTATCTCGGCCGGCATAGCGGCGACTGCCTCAAGGACTTCGGCTTGGCTAACAAAGCCGTAATGTTTGCGTATGAGGCCGCTGTCACTTTCAATTCGCCGCCGAATCTCGGGCCAGCCCCATAGCTGCACCTGGAACAATGATGACGCCCCGTGGTCCTCATTCAATTCATCAACAAAACGCTGCAGCACGGCGTCGTTCTCATCCGTAGTCAAGATCATATAAGTCGATAGCTTCGGGCGATATGCCTTGGCTTTTCGACCTCGCGGATAATTTCGGCTGTGGTTAGGCGCTTCGGAGGCTACTTGCGCTTGCCTTTGCATTGAGCGCCCGCCGGTGTGCCACCGTTCCGCCCTCGAATATCGACATCGTTCTGGCGTTGACCGCGACGTCCGTTGGCTTGGACATTCGGATCGTTCCATTCCTTTGACAGGAGATCGGCGCTGATCAGTTCGAATTCCTCCCAACAGGAGGGCGGAGGTAGTTGCGAGGTGGAAATTGTCGGCATGGCGGGTTCTCTACCGGATACCCCGAATCTCGGACACATCGACGGATAGCTAATGCGCTCCGCAATTAACAGCATTTTTAAGTTTTTAGCATCTTGGCCTGTCACCTGATCGTGTCCAGCTCCGGTTATCGATTATGCGTGCACGTTACGTCCAAAAGGCGAGAAAATTCAAACTTGCAGCTCGCTCTCCCTGATGAGACTGGAATAGAACTAAAAAACCGCCCCTGTATGACAGAGTCGGTGTTGATGATTTGGCGGTTAAGCCGTTGTTATACCGGTGTGACCAGCGACTTATGCAGGAACTGTTGCGGGGCATGATTTCAACCTGCGCCACCATTCATCAACTTTGGCGACTGTCAGTCTTTCCTCGCGAAAAATCCCGCTCAAGCTTTCGGATATGCTCGTCACAGACAACCTTCACCAGTTCCAGCAGATGGGCAGTCCGCTCACCAAGCCAGTCAAGCGCCTCTTCGTTGATCTCGAAATGCTTGGAATACCGAGCCTTAACATAGGCTTCGTTGATCGTGTTAAACCAGGCTCTCTGGCGGTGGTGATCCCGCGGAAATGCTTCCACCAGGCGTAGATCCTGTCCTTCAGCAAGTGAACGCAGAAACTTGATGTTGTGCGAGGCCGGTCCATAGTTGGTAAGCGTCAGCAATACGCACGAATAGGCCTGCTCAATCGTCTGGTGAAACTCGAACGCAGCGTTTTGAGTGAGCCCTCGTTCTGCGGCTAGCCCTGCCATCTGCGAGAACCTCTGAGCCGTAAGGAACCTTTGATCGAAATGCTCCCGTGCGACCGCTAACCGCTCTTCCGCATTAAGCGGCTTCGGCTCAGCGAGCGGCTCGTCATCAAGCTCGTAGAGAACGATGCCATCCTTCCGGATATCCGAGAAGAAGTAGTGCCCCTTCTTCAGCTCTGAGTTCACCTCGCGCAAAGAGTGGACGATGAACTGCGTCGGTGTTTCAATGAAGCTGTCACGGATGATCCGATCGGCTGCTTTGTACCAATAGGTGGCATGGTCCGTCAGCTTGCGATTGTTGACGATCACCAGCAAATCGAAATCCGAGCGATAGCCCTTCATCGTATGCGGCTCATCGACAAAGGTGCCGCGGGCGTAGGAGCCGAACAGTATGATCTTGAGAATGCGTCCGCGCTTCTTGAAGTCGGCCGTGCCTTCGTTCAGCGCATCTTCGAACTCCTCGTGCAGGATCTCCAGCGCACGCGCGAGCTCTCGCTGCTTTCTATGCGGGATATGATCGAGGGAGGATTTCATCATGGGAACGGGGTCTGACTGGCTTCCGATTGTCGCCGCGATGTCATCGCGCTGGTGGTATCCATGGACCTTATACGCTTCGCAACATTCATCAAATGGCAAAAGTGCTAGTCGACTTTTGGAGGTCCAGATGTGGCTGGGACCAACGCTTGTTCCTGATGTCTCCTATCGCAGCTGCAATCTCCCCGCTTCTTCGCCTCTTGTAAGAGAGATTATGCCCAGGCCGTTCAACCAAACGAACTGAGAGGAAGGCAATTGCGTTGCCGCTCGCTGTCTGGAACTAGCTGAATCCTGCTGGGTTAGTCTTCCTCAACACAAGGAGAAGAACAATGTCGCAGACAACACGAGGCCGTAACCAGGATAGCGCAAGGGTGGCTGGCGGACAGGATCATGAAGTCCGCTATGAGGCCAACAAGGAGCGGGTTTCGAAAGACGATGTGAAGAGTGCGATCAAGTCGGTTGGCAACAGCCGCGACAAGGTCGAAGACGAACTCGATCGCAAAGCCTGATTTGCCGCAAGTCATATCCGACGGAAAGCCGCCTGGCGTCATCCAGGCGGCTTTCGTTTGCCGTCGGACGTCTTTCCCGACGTTGGCGTTATCGGCGTTTCCCTCTCACCCTTCAGAGCAAGACGCGCGCCTGTCCTGCCGCTCACTTCGGCGCTATGTGTGAGCGCGTTCCCGTCAGGACAGGCTCGATCATCGCCATCCATCTTCCGTCGCAGTGACTGCCATTCTCGTTGCTTGCTGAACCGCGTTAACGTTCGATGCCAGTTACTTCGTCTGGCGCTTTGTCGGTCCCTGTCTCTGGCGCCTGTATCGCTCTCAAATCCGGTCGAACAATCCCTTGAACTCCTTGTCCTCGTAGTACCGGATCTTGCGAAGCTTCGCGGGATAATGCCCCTGCCGAAGAAGGATCATTCTGTCGTCTGGCAGTCGCATGATCTCGTCGGCATTGATCAGGTTGCGGGCAGCAATGTGCTCCGAGTTCGTCTGCTTGCCTTCACTATGCGACGCCGTCATGTAGTGCGCATCTCGCTTGCCGATCGAGCGTGCAACAAGCTCAGCCGTCTCGATGTCGTTCACACCAAACACCTGCAGCACGCCGGCATTGGCAAGGAAGGTGTTGGCACCTTTGCCGTAGAGCGCGCGAAGCTGATGAATGTCCTGAAGGATCGGCCAGAGCTGCACGCCATACCCTGCCATCAGCCCCATGGCACGCTCGACAGCTTGCAGCCGCCCGAGGCTCGCAAACTCGTCGAGCAGGAACAGCACGGAATTGTTTGCGGGAGCCTCTTTCTTCTGACTGCCCCATGTCGCTGACATCGCTTCTGATGCAGTAACGCCTTCAACTGGCGACGTACCGTTGCGCATTCTCACCATCTCCGTCAGGCTCTGGCTGATCATCAATCGCAGCCAGCGTGCATAGGTGCCAAGCCTGTCCGGCGGCAGCACCAGGAACACCGACTGCGTTCTCTGCTTCAGATCGGCAAAGCAAAAGTCCGATCGCTCCATCACCCGCTTCATGCGCGGACTGTCGAGGAAGTGTGTGTGGCGTTGCGCCGACGACAGAACGCCCGATGCCTCGCAATCGGATTTGCCCAGATGCCGGTTGGCGGCACGCGCTATCAGACCATCACAACGGTCGCTCTCCTGCATCCGTGTCAGCAGATCGGCAAATGCCTTTGGCGGTCTTGTCAGATAGTCGCGCAGCGTTGCCGGATGACGAAGATGCGGTGGTTCGCTGGCAACCACCATCATGATCAAACCGGCAATCAATGCCCTGGCTTCCTCGTTCCAATGTACGTCACCGGAACTCCCCGGCTCGTCATAAACCAGAGCGTCGGCAAGCGTGCCAGCATGTTCGGCGATATCGACATCATTGGCATCGAGATGCGCAAACGGATTGAAGCAGGAGGATGGCCGATCTGTCACCCCGAACGGATCGAGTACATGCAGTGCTCCAAAGCCCTCCCTTGCTCGCGCCGTGATCCTGGCATTCTCGCCTTTTGGATCGATGCAGATGACCGAGCGCTGCGCAGTCAGCAGGTTTGGAATGATCGTACCAACGCCCTTGCCGGTTCGGGTCGGCGCCATCGTCATCAGATGCGATGGACCGTCATAGCGCAGCAAAGCCTTCTTCTGAGGGTCGCGTCCAATGATGAGACCGGCACGATGCTTCCCCGCCATCGATGCGATGTCTTTTGCACTGGCCCAGCGTGCCGTGCCGAACACGGATTGCACCGGCACCTCTGAGACGAATGCTCCCATGAAGCCGAACACTCCGAAGACAAGCGGCAGGTGCTTTGCCACGACAAGCGCTACCTGACTGATCAGTCCCTGCTCCAAGCCGAATGCCCAATGGACCACGAAGTCGAGGAAGATGATCGTGCCTGCGTTCACCCAGCCGATTGCCGCACAGATGGCTCCCAGAAATGGTGCAGTCACCACCGCCTTCACAAAGCCCCAGACCGTCATGACTGCACGGTGCCTCCGTCCTCGCTGGGAGATCGTTGCGCGCCATCCAGGAGCGTCAGTGCAGCCTCATCGATGGCGCTATCCAGTCCAGTGCTTGGCGCCGCACGGTTCGACGTATCGGTCTCATTCTGGGGCCAGAGCAGATCGACGAACAGCAGCCGGTCCGCATCGCGGCTGAGATAGGCCGGGAACTCGCGTGCCAACCATTGTCTCAACTGTTTGCCGTCCATCGCTCCTTGCTGCTGTGCGGTATCTCCCTCCTGCTCCAGCCGTTCCAGAACGAACGATCCGAGCAGCATCTTGCGCCGTGTGGTCTCTGCCCGCTGCTGCTTCTCCAGCCGCGATTGCAGCGCCTTCTTCTGCTCTTCCAGCTCCCTGATCCGCTGTTCGATGGGTTTGCGCATCCCTGCTCTCACTCCTGGTTGTGGATCAAAGCATGGCATTCAAGGAAACCCCTCTCAATTTGGCCACTGGCATTTGTGCTAGTTGAATACTGACTTCCCCACAGCTACCCCCGGTTAAGGCACAAGGGCGCACTTACGAGTTGAGCACGTTTTGGCGCAGGGTTTGCGCCCTTTGGCCAGGGAACGAGGCACAGTTGGAGACTGTCTGCCTGCCGGATCTGTCTATCGCGGGGGAATGATGGCGATCTATCATTGCAGCGCAAAGCCGGTCAGCCGATCGGGCGGCAGAAGTGCCGTCGCCGCAATCGCCTACCGAACAGCCAGCCTGCTGACGAACGAGCGTGACGGCCTCACCCATGATTTTACCGCCAAGAAGGGCGTGGTTCATTCCGAGATCGTTTTGCCTTCCGATGTCCAGGCTGACTGGGCGCTGGATCGTTCAGCGCTGTGGAACGCAGCAGAAAGGGCAGAGCGCCGAAAGGATTCCCGCGTTGCCCGCGAGTTCGAGATTGCTCTTCCGCATGAGCTCAGTGCAGACTCTCGCCTGTCACTTGCGCGTGCCTTTGCCCAGGATCTCGCCGATCGTTACGGTGCTGCAGTCGACTTCGCCATCCACGTTCCCCAGGGCAAGAGCGACATCCGCAATGTCCATGCCCATGTGATGATGACCACACGGGAGGTGACACCCGACGGTCTTGGTGAGAAGACCATGATCGAGCGCGAGAACAGGTGGTTGCTGGCAAACGGTCTGCCCACCTCACACATGCAGATGCGCGATATCCGCAAGGCCTTTGCCGATCTCGCCAATCGTCATCTGCTAGAAGCCGGGCTCGATATCCGTGTCGATCATCGATCGCATCTTGATCGTGGTCTGGAGCTTTCGCCAACCGAACATATGGGCGTTCATGCCAGCCAGATGGAACGGCGTGGACTGCATGTTTCTCGTGCGCGTCTGGAAGACAAGGCGGCGAAGAAGAACGCCGATCTCATCCGCCGAAAGCCGGAAGAGGTTTTGCGCATTCTGACCGACGAGAAAAGCGTCTTCGATCGCCATGACATCGCCCGCGCCATCCATCGCTACATCAACGACAATGACGGTTTCCAGCGCGCCTTTGCCGCGGTCATGGCCTCACCGCAGCTCGTCGAGCTAATGCCTGCGCAAAACAGCAAACTGGCAAAATACTCGACGCGCGAGATGATCACCGTCGAGCACACGATGGCAGCAAGCAGCCTGCGGATGGCCGAGCGAAACAGTCATCGCGTCAGCGCAAACAAGATCGACGAGGCACTCCGCCGGCAGGATGCGACGCTGGGTGGTTCGGGTCTCACGGACGAGCAAAGGACCGCTGTTCGGCACATCACCTCCCCCAATCAGATTGCGGCCGTCATCGGCTTTGCCGGGGCGGGCAAATCGACGATGCTATCTGCTGCACGTGAGGCCTGGGAAGCGCAAGGCTATTGTGTTCATGGTGCGGCGCTCGCCGGCAAGGCAGCCGAAAGTTTGACCACATCATCAGGCATTGCAGCGCGCACGCTGGCGTCCTGGGAGTATGGTTGGAGCCATGGCAGACACCAGCTTGGCCGTAACGACATTCTCGTCATCGATGAGGCTGGCATGGTGGCAAGCCGTCAGCTGGCGCGCTTCGTTGCGGAGGCCGAAAAGCGTGGCGCCAAGCTTGTTCTCGTTGGTGATCATGAGCAGCTTCAGGCGATCGGTGCAGGCTCGCCGTTCCGCGCCATCGCGGAGCGCATCGGCTCCGTCGAACTCACAGACATCCGCCGGCAGAAGCATGACTGGCAGCGAGAAGCTTCGGTTGCCTTTGCCACGCACCGCACGGCGGAAGGATTGCAGCATTATGCGGAGCGCGAAAGCATTCGCTTTGCCGATGATCGGGAGCAGGCCTGCGCCGATCTCATCCGCGATTATCTTGCTGACCGAGCGCAGAACCCGGAGGGCTCACGCATCGCATTAGCCCATCGCCGGGTGGATGTTCGTGCTATCAATGACGGCATTCGAGATGCGCTGCAGGCTGAAGGATTGCTGGCGAAAGGCGATGGTCAAGCTGGCAGTCAACAAGGATACGGAGAGGCCCAAGGAAACCGTGAGATCATCTATCAGACCGTCAACGGCAAGCGTGCCTTCGCGCCTGGCGACCGCATCGTCCTTCTGGAAAACAATCGCGATCTCGATGTGAAGAATGGCATGCTGGGAACAGTGGAAGCCGTCGAGCCGAACGCACTACATCTGCGGCTCGACGGATCTTCGGGCGGACCAAACAACGTCCGCCATCTCGCTCTACCCGTCAAAGATTACCAATCCTTTGATCATGGCTATGCCACCACCATCCACAAAGCCCAAGGCGCCACCGTCGATCGCGCTTTCGTCATGGCATCCTCCACCATGGACCGGCATCTGACCTATGTCGCCATGACGCGTCATCATAAGGATGTGACGCTGTATACTGGCCGCGATGAGCTGAAGGACATGAAGGAGATGGTCGCCAGCATGGGGCGCTCCGGCGTCAAGGAAACCACGCTCGACTATGAGCAGGTGTTTGCTGAACGGCGCGGATTGCAGGCGAGAGCAAGCGGGACGAGCGAGCTTGCCGTTGCGATGATTGGAGCGAAGGTCCATCAGCAGGAACGCGCACCCGATACGACGCAAAAAGTCGAACAGACCCGCATAAAGAACCAGGACATCCCTGCCCCGCTCGTGCCAGCGATCACGCATTACGACCGCACCGTCGAAGAGATTGCGCGGGAAAACGCCGTGCAGCATCTGGAGCGTGAGATCGAGCATCTGCAATCGATGGCAAGTCCGGTTTATCAGGATTCATTTACCGTTGCTCTCACCTTCAAGGGCCTCATCCTGGATGACAAGATAGATAAGGCCGAACTGATCAGAGCGGTCCGGGAGCGGCCGGAGCAGTTTGGGGTCTTGCGCGGAAAGACCGGCCTCTTCGGCGACAATGCCGAGCGCAAGCAGGCGCTGAGCAGAGCGCAGGGCCTCTCCAACCACGTCGGATATGCGGCAGAGACCTGGGAGCGGCAATTGGACGAAGCGCGCCAGTCGGAAAAGTGGCAACGCGAAAAACGAGATATCGTCGAAGTTCCGGGTTTATCGCCGAAGAGCGAGGCGATCCTCAAAGCCTTCGATCAGCTCGACCATGAGCAGAGGCCGCAGTTCCTTGAGCAGATAGTGAATACGCCAGAGGGCAAGCAAGCGCTGGCCGAGGCAGCAGCGATTGCCAGTGCGCTGGAGAAACGTTTCGGAACACGCAACAGGCTGGAGATGGAGAAGATGTATCTTCGGCTGGGCAAGGATCGAGTTCAGCAGGTTGATCGTATTCGGGACGTCGCGCGGCTGGTCGAGCGAGCGAATACGGCTCAGCAAAGAAGGACATATCAGCTCGAGCAGTCGTTGAAGAAGAAGTTAGGCCTCGGGCTATAAGCAATCTTGGAGAGTTCGACGAGCGCGACAGCATTCTTGGCCAGTTAACACCTGTTCGACATGGAGGGCTTGGCCACTGTTTGCCAACCAAAACGACAGCGTCCAGGTGCCAATGCGGTTCAGTTGTAGGCTTCAATCATCGATCTCGACACGTCGCCAGCAAAGCAGATCGGCGAATACCCTCCCGGTTTCGAATAAGCGCTTCTGCTACCGCATTTTCGGCCACGCCTGTCGGTGCTGTACGGGCACGCGCACGTCCCAGGATAGCCCGCGATAGACTCCGCAATGATCCTCTGGATGATGATCGACGGCGAGATCTTCGGCTTGACCTCTACAGTCTGCTTGACCTCCGGCGCTTCTCGTTTCGCAACAGGTTCATCATCACTCAGAAACCTGCTCGCAACCCAGCCTTCGCGCTGGGCAAGGTCGTCCTTCACGCGCGACCATTGGCCTTCATGTGCCAACACCATCACTCGCTTGCCAAGATTTAGCCGGTCGAGGATTTTGGCTTTTGCGTTCGGCGCCTGTCTCAAGGCGACGCTGTTTCCTCGAACAAACTTGGGCTCAGAGCGCTCAGCGTCTTGCGCAGGAGCCACGGGTGTGGAGCGCATTTCTGGTGTTGGCAGTTGATCCGGCTCGAGTTTGGCGGGAGCGGATGGCACAGTGGCTGTTGGTGATGGCGATGCCACGCCTCGACCACCCTCTGGCGTCTCGCCGAGTTTCATGATCCCAAGCAAAATCACGCCGCATAGTAGCCAGTACCGTTTTCGCATAAGCGCCCCCTAAATCACTATGGCAGACGCAATCGTTTTTGATCAAGTAGTACGTTAAGGAAACTCAACTATGCCGAGCACGTGTCGCCGGCGCAGAGAGTGAGAAGTTTCTGACGACATTGGAGCACTTGCCGAAATTGAACCGTAAAACCTCGATCCGAACACATCAAATGTGAGGCTGACAATCTCGCCTGCGGCAAGGTCGCAGTCTTTGTCGATGAAATTCTCGGTAATGGATTTAGAGGCCTACCTCCCGTCGACTTGCGTGATGACCGCCCTTACCTTCCACGGCCTCCGCGGTACTGCGGTCACGAAGATTGCTCTGGCAGGCCGCACGGCCACCGAGATCGCGACGGTCACCGTGGAGCTTGAGAGACGAGAGGCAATGCTCGTCCTGCACTGTTTTGGCGGCCGGGAAGATTTAGTGTCAAGCGCATTGCAGAAGATGATGAGATCGACATCACCTCCTGCCCTGATGCGTGATGGTGCGGTCTGGCGCGAAGGAGCGGATCCTGCGCGGCGCGAGCTGGCGGTACTTGCGACAGTTGCCTAAAAAAGGAAATATCTGGTCTTTTTTTAGGCGGAACGATGTCCGCACAAAAGTGTTTAGGTGTGGCCAACGCAGTCGGCCAGGCTGCGCCGCTCTTTGCATGCAGGAGGCGATAACGAGCTTCAGATCAGCTGCACGCTTAGGACTGAATTCTTTAGAGGAGACCCTCATGAACTCGATCATATACTTGGTGGGACTAGTCGTCGTTGTCCTGTTTGTTCTCTCTCTGTTGGGGTTACGTTGATGGTAGGATCTGAATTGATTGAGAACCCAAATCGCAGCTACGTTGACTGGCCAGCGATTTTTGCTGGGACCGCTATCGCGTCAGGTACGATGGCCGTATTCACTGCGTTCGCCGGTGGGCTGGGATTAAATGCAATTTCAGCCGACAACGGCGGCGAAATCAGCATGACATGGCTCATCATCACCGGCCTATTTGTAGTGGTGTCGATGGTTGCGTCTTACATGCTCGGCGGTTACATTGCGGGCCGCATGCGACGGCTGGTTTCAGATGGTACAGCACGTGACGAACGGACTACGCGCGACGGTGTAAATGGTCTTGTTGTATGGGGCATTGGCACCGTCGTTTCAGCGTTTCTAGCGCTTGGTGTCGTTTCGGGTGGCGCAAAGGCAGTCGGGAGTGTTGCACAGACAGCAGTTCAGGCGGCCGGCTCTGCAGTTGGCGGCGTAGCGCAAGGTGCAGGTCAGTTGGCAGGCGGCGTCGTGTCAGGCGCTGGTAACGCCCTCGGTGGTGTTGCTCAGGGCGCAGGTCAGGCTGCCGCTCCAAGTATCGAGCAGTCGCTGCCACAGGGCCTCAAGACGAACCCGATCGACTATTTCACCGATACTATGCTGCGGACGGACACGCCTGCTCCTGGGACCGATCCGAACGCTGCCGATTTTCAGCGTCAAGCTGGCGGCATCTTGAGCAATCTGCTTTCCACGGGCGAAATTTCAGATGGCGATAAGGCGTGGCTGGCCAACCAGATCGTTGCCCGCACAAGTATCCCGCAGGCTGATGCACAGACGAGGGTGAATCAGACGGTCGAGCGTGTGCAGGTTGTGCGGACGGCAGCGCAGCAAAAAGTTGACGAAGCAAGGAAGAAGATCGATGAACTGAGAGCGCAAGCTGAGAAGGCGGCCGAGGACGCTAAGACAGCAGCAGCAGACGCCGCGGAGAAGGCCCGTATCACAGGGATCCTTACAGCATTCCTGTTGGCAGCCTCATCGCTCGTGGCGGCTGTAGCAGCCTATATTGGTGCCGTGCACGGTGGACGTCACCGCGACGAAGGTCGCGTGTGGGGTGGCCTGGCCTACCGTAAGTAAACAAAAGCAGAGAGGCTCTTTGAAGAAGGCCTCCCTGCTGCAAACAGCCGGAAGGCCGGTGCGGTTCCCGCCGGCTTTTCGTTTTTAGAATACTGTCACCCGTTGATGACAGCGCTTGCCATGTATGTAACCCTGTTTCCACGATATGCATTCGTGGCCGACAGCAGAGATTGCACATAGACGGATAGACGAGTTAAGAATCCACCCGTAATACGTAGATTAGCTTCAGCTGTCTTGCTCAGGTGTCACAGGTTTGGAGTGCTTAGCGGGCGCCCGAGGGCGGAAGAGGCTTTAGCGGTTGATCCCGCGCCAGTTTCGCGGGAGCGAATCGTACAGTGGCTGTTGCGATGAAGATGCCGAGCCTCTCCTCGACCACCCGGTGGTGTCTTGCTCCCTTGCTGGAATGCTAACCACAATAGCTCGATGCGGAAAGGCCGAACGCAAGGCTGATTATCTTGCCGCTGGGCTCCAATAGCTCCGAGTGCACACTCGTCCCTGGATCTTAAAACGCTACCTCCGCGCCGGCTTTGCGTGTATCAAGTCTTCGATGTCTTTACCTATCCCGTCTCCCGCCCCAAGCAGCCTCAACGGACACAGATGACAGTCGTCGCATCATACCTCTACCGCAACGGTAAACGCGCCGATGAGGTCGCACTCTCCTCGCAACCATTCGATACGACCGGAGGCGACTTCGCTTGGATTGGATTGACTGATCCGACGGCCGAAGAAATGGCGCACCTCAAGGCGATGTTCGGGCTTCATTCCCTTGCAGTCGAAGATGCACTCAATGGACGGCAGGTGCCCAAGGTCGATATCTACGGCGATCAGCTGTTCGTCGTCGCCAAGACCGCCCACCTGGAAAACGACAAAATCATCTATGGGGAAACCTGTATCTTTGTCGGCCAACAGCACGTCATAACAGTCCGGCACGGATCGGCAAGATCGCACCAGAAACTGCGCGAGCAACTCGAGCAGGCGCCGCAGCTCCTCTCGCACGGTCCCGACTATGTTCTCCACGGCATTCTAGATTTTATAGTAGACGGCTATCTGCCACTCGTCGAAACGATAGAAGACCGGGTACTCGAGATCGAAAAGCACGTTCTGATTTCCTTCCTTGAGCCGGAGCAGATCCGCAGGATCTTTCGGATGCGCAGGCAAGTCATCAAGTTCCAGAGAGTGATTGGCCCTATGGCGGAGGTTGCCAGCAAACTCGCCCATCTCGAACTACCCTGCGTCGACGACAATGCAAGACCGTTCTTCAGCGACGTTCATGATCATGTCCGCCGGGTGGAAAACATGGTCATCGGGCTGCGCGATATCGTGACCTCCGTCTTCGAAGCCGCAAATCTTCTCGAGCAACAGCGGCAAGGCGCAATAACCCGACAGCTTGCCGCATGGGCGGCGATCCTGGCGGTCCCAACAGCCATCGCTGGCATATACGGCATGAACTTCGAAAACATGCCTGAGTTGAAGACCGAGTACGGCTACTATGTGGTACTGGCCGTCATTCTGGTTCTATGCGCCATTCTATATTACCGTTTCAAAAAAGCAGGCTGGGTTTGAGCTTGAGAGTTCGCTTTCACCCAGGCCTCAATTACAAACGGCCGACTGCAGCACTTCAGCGACATGAGGATGGGCCACGTCCTGAGAACTTGTACGCTGCCGTTTTGAGCATCAGATCGATACGCGCGACGCTATCGTGAGCTATACGTCTTTCTCAAGGGCGCTAATGGCGACCGCTGCAAGTCGCTAGCAGCTCACCGTCACCTCCAACGTCAGGCAGCACCGGATACTCTTTCTCTGTCGCCTTCAAATTTTTGATTGCTATCGTAGACGAATGCGATTCGTTGGCCCGTCGATTTCGCCGCGTACATGAAATCGTCGGCTCGTTTTACAAGAGAATGCGCGTCGTCCCGGTGGTTGAGGGTTGTAACGCCGACGGCTGCTCCCGACATGATCGCCCGGCCGTTAAGAGATATCGACTTAAAGATATTGTGTATGCGCGATTCGACCATCTGCTGCAGGCCGACCGCACACGACCTATCTGTCTCGATCAACAACGCGAATTCATCCCCACCGACTCGAGCGATGAAATGCGGCAAGAACTCGGACCGCAGCCTCGATGAAATGACCCTGAGCACCTCATCGCCGACAGGATGCCCTAATGTATCGTTGATTTCCTTGAAGCCGTTAAGGTCCATGTAAGCGATCGCCAGCCCGCTTTGTGGGCCCCTGGCCGTCTCGATCCTGTGTGGCAATTGCTCGTCAAAATAGGCACGATTTGGCAGGCCGGAAAGTGCGTCGGTTCTTGCTGAAACCTTCAAGGCATTTTCAGCCTCGCGTTGTTGGCGCATGCGCTCTGAAACATCCACTATGATTTCAAGGTCGAATGAGGTTCCGTTGATCGTCGTCCTCTGGGCCGAGATCAGGGTAGGAACCGTCGTTCCATCACCGCGCACAATATCCACCTCCTCCAGTTCGTAGTATCCCTGCTCAAGTAACAGTTGGTGGCGTCTGTTACGGGCAGGATTGTCGATTGCGGAGCCCGCAGCCAGCAAAGTCTTACCCCCAATTTCCTCCCAGGAGCGCCCAATCATCTTGAGGTAGGCGGAGTTCACCTTGACGTAACGAGACGTCTTCGTATCGCTGGTCGTAATCGACATCGCTATCGGCGCACCTTCAAACATCCTCATCAGCATGGATAGATAATGCGATCGTGACAGCCCGTCTGACGGCTGGCTGTATTGGTCTGTTTCGCCTGAAGATTGGAGTGGCTGAATGTAATAATCTTGTGCGCGGACGGGCGTGCCTTCATGCGAATGCTGCTGCAACAAGGTGCCAACACTTTGTAGTCTCAGCACCTGTTCCCTGAGGCTCTGCTGGGCAGCCACCTCAGTAATCACGCCGTACCATTTTGAGATGGTGCCGTCCGGCCCGTGATGGGGTTTGGCGCGACTAAGCATCCAGTGAAAGCCATCGTCGCCAAGTCTCATTCTGAAAATTGTTTCGAATGGTTTTCCGGAAGGAATCCATTCGAGCCATTGCAACCGGACTCGAGGACGATCGTCTGGATGCATACGCGCCATCCAGTCGTCGATGCGGGCTTTCACATCAATCTTTGAGCTGTCGGGAGTGGGCCCCATGAAGTTGACCGTTCCAGCCGCATCGCTCGCCCAAGGGATATTTGGGCTGAGATCAATACTCCAGCGTTGATGATCTTCAGTCTGTGAAAGACGAGTTTCGACCGCCTTGTGACCTGTCACGTCCACCGCTGACACCGATATGCCGATCGGAACACCATCGTCGTCGTCAACACGCTGATTGATCACGAAAAATATCTTGTCCGATCCAGCAGGTCGATATTCCTCCACGATGACTGTTTCGCCACCTAGGACCCTTCGGAGATCATTCGAAACCTTCGCAGCCTCTTGAGCTGGCATGAATGAGTCGACGGTCTGCCCCAGCATGTCATCGGGCGACAGGCCAAACATCGCGGAAAAGCGGGGATTTACGCTGCGGTGGACAAGGTCAGTGTCTAGTAAGCACAGACCGATCGGCGCCGCAGTGTATAGTGCATCTAGTTGATGGACGCGCTGAAAAAGCTGGGCAGGCACCGCGCGCTTTGAAAGGTCTCTAAACAAGCGATTGCCAATGAGTTTGCTGGTTTCCAAGGCGTTCTGAGCCTTTCCGAACAGCCAGCCCTGTCCAAGATCGCAGCCCATCCGGCGCAGAAGACCTGCCTGTTCCTCTGTTTCCACGCCTTCCGCAACAACAGTCATTCCAAGGCTTTGACCCAGCCCGACAACGGATGCGATGATCTTCCTGCTCCCACTATCGACGGTCATCGACCTCACAAAACTCATATCGATTTTGAGCTTATTGAACGGGAAGGCATGCAGCTGGGTCAAACTCGCAAATCCGGTCCCGAAATCATCCAGGGCAAGTCCCACGCCCGATGCTTTAAGCGATGCGATTGTTGAGTGGACGCGGGGATCGTTCTCGAGCAGTGCGCTCTCTGTGATTTCAATGTGAAGCCGATTGATCGGAAAGCCACTTGAACGAACAGTGCGCAAAATCTTGGTTGAGAGTTCTGGGTCATCGAATTGTACGGCAGAAAGGTTGACGGCCAGAACAAATGAACCTTCCCAATCCGTCGCGCTTACACACGCGGTTCCCAGGATCATTTCTGTAAGATCGCCGATCAGCCCACCCTGTTCGGCTAGCGGAATGAATACCGCCGGTGGAATTGCGCCAAGAACAGGATGCGTCCAGCGCGCAAGAATTTCGAAGCCCACAATAGCGCCTGACTGCAAATCAACGATCGGCTGAAACGCAGGCCATATTTCGCCCCCCAACAGCGCACTTTGCAAGGATTTAGCGGAGATTTCAGGGTCTCGATAACGGTCTTCTCTCGACGCAGATGCTGGTTTTGCGGCCCTGCCTTTAGTGCGCCGATTTTGTTTCCACGGAAAAATCATGAGAGCCACCTATTACCTCTCATCACTATAAGGCACCGCTCATTAAAGTTTGGCGCTACAAGCAAAGTAAAGCTTGGGTTAAATTCGTGGAGCGTAAGACTTACACCGTTCGAGCACCTATGATCGGAGTATCTGCCAAACCTTTCCTTGAACGAACACCTAGATACCACTGAAAAAGTTCGATCTGATCAAAATCGGTCTAGCGCGTTTAGCCCGGGGGAAGTGGTTTCGACCTCATCAGCTCTCAAACGACCATTGGACGCGTCCCGTTCTAATACGGTTTCCCGCAGAAGATAGATCCGCGCGTCACCAGTGCCCTGAAACCATGCAACAAAGTTTTCTATGATTGGAGACGCCGGCGCCTGTTTTAACTGCCATGACGACGACGGCGTATTGACATTCCACGACTTGGTGAGCCAGCGGGTTTGTCGCTCGCCCGCTAGCCGGCTATTGTTTGGGGATGGCTTCTACGCGATACATCTCCCGCCGAGTGAGCGATCATACCCCAGGACTCCATGAGCGCTCTCAACGCGCTCCTGTCCGCCTCATCGAGCACGGGAAGACCAGGTGCACGAACAGGTCCAACGTTATAACCCTGCATCGCAACGGCTTCTTTCACCACCGTGACATTGGCGCCATTGCGGTATTTGGTTCTCAGCCGTTCGAACAATTCGATCCGCTCGACGACGGAACGGGCAGCGGCAAAATCGCCAGCTGCGAGCGCAGCGTGCACCTGTAGCGAAAACTGCGGTGCAACATTGACCAGCCCGGACGTGAAGCCCTTCGCCCCCACCGCAGCAAATGCAGGCGCCCAGCTTTCGGCCAGTCCGCATACATAAAGTGCACCGTTTGAGTCGGAAGCGGCAATTGAGCGGGACAGTAACATCACGTCTGTCGTTGCGAACTTTATACCGACGATATTGGGATGAGCGGCAAGGCGCGTCATATCTTCGACGCTAAAGCCTTCAGCCCGGACGTAGGCGACGAGCGGCAGTTCGCTTGCTTCAGCAAGTCCGCGGAAATAGTCGATCTGGGATTGGGGCGCGGCGAAAGGATCCACGGGCTGATGCGACATCACCGCCGAGGCGCCCATGGATTTTGCTCGCCGTGCCATAGCAACAGCCTCGCGCTGAGACCTCCCGATGGCAGCCGTTACCGGCGCGACGCCTTCCACACCTGCCATGGCGGCCTCATAAACCTTGAGAATTTCATCGATCGTCAAGGCGTAGAACTCGCCGGTGTTGCCCGCAGCCACGATATTGTGGATACCGGCGCGCGCAACGCGGCTGTAAATCGTGGCAGTTACCTGTGCATCGATCTCACCATCTGTGCCGTAGGCAGTGATCGGCACGCCTGATACGCCGTGCAATCGGTCGCGCATGTCGAAGCGGTTCATGTCAGAAATCTCCAAATGAAAAGGATGTGCGGCTAAAGCGCAAACCGTTGAACGGGAGCGCCGGCGACAGGCGCATCGAAGGCGATGAGAGTGCCTTGTGCCCTCGACGTCCCCTCGCCGGTTGTCAGGCTGGTAACATAAAGCGTCTTGAGATCCGGCCCGCCGAAACAAGGCATGGTGGGACCGGCGAAAGGCACCTGGTAAACTTCGACGATCTGGCCTTCAGGGGAAATCCTATTCAAGCGACCGCCCTGCACGCCGGCGCTCCAATAGTAGCCTTCGCAATCGGTCGCAGCACCATCCGGTCTACCTTCGCCAGGGACAAAATCGTGGAGACGCTCTGCAGCTCCAACTGCACCAGTGTCGGCATCGAAATCGAAGGCTTGGAGCATGGGGCCGCTACTATCAGAGTGGTACATGCGTCGGCCGTCGGGACTCCAGGCCAGACCGTTGGACGTCAACAATCCCCCATCAATCAGGCAGGTGAAGCTGCGGTCGGGTGAAACGCGATAGAGTCTCGCATTCCCGGTTTGAGGAACGGCCTCGTCTCGCGTTCCCACCCAGAAATGACCGTCCGGCCCGACTTTACCGTCATTGAGGCGACTGTCCGGCCTTCCCCCGTCAGGATCGCAGAAGAATTCAAGCTGACCTGTTGCCGGATCAAGGAGATGAACGCCAGTCTGTAGTCCGGCGAGCACCATGCCGTTTTCGCACAGACCGAGGCAACCAATCGCCGCCGGCATGTCAAAACGATCGAGACTTCCGTTCGCCCTCAGCCGATAGGCAGCCGGTGCGAGAATATCGACGAACCAGAGAGCACCGGTTCGCTCGTCCCAAACGGGCGATTCTCCGACTGAAAGCGGCGTATCGATGAGCGAGCGAATTTTCGGTTCGAAAATCCTTTGTGACGTCATGCCTTCCTCTTCCCCCCGAGCCGCCTCACGAGACAAAGCTCCGCTCCAGCGTGTGGCCCCAGACCACACCCATTCAAATTGTTCGATGCGGGATTGTCGTCGTCCCGAAGATGTTTTGTTAACTTCCCACCCCTTGGAACATGCGGGCACGTGCCATCAGGATATGGTTCTTCATCGCGTCGTGAGCGGCCTGTTCGTTTCGTGCGAAAATCGCCTCGACAATTGCTGTGTGTTCTCCCTGCACCTCACGCACGTGATGCGGAGGCCGCTTTAGACTCAGGCTTCTCGTAACCGACTGACCGATGGAAAAGTGAGGCCTGAACAGGGTTCGGACTGTCGCATGAAACTGGTTTCCACTCGCAATCGCGATGGCCTCATGGAGCGCAAAATCTTCGTCAGCACCCAGGTCTCCTCGCTCCAGGCATTTTTCCAGCGCCAGGATCGCGTCAGAAATGCGAGTGCGGTCGACAGCTTGCCAGTTCCGGGCGGCCAATTCAGCCGCCGACGCTTCGAGGCCCGCCCGGAACTCAAAGAAACGTTGGACATCAGCTAGAGACCCAACCGGCACTTGCTGCAAAATCGAGCGGTCTGGCCTTTGTCGCACATAGGAACCCGATCCTTTGCGCGACACTATAAGGTCATCATTGCGAAGGCGCTCCAGTGCTTCTCGCACTACCGGGCGCGACGCTCCCAAAAGGGCGGCAAGATTCTGTTCGGACGGCAACCTCTCGTTGACCGGGAAACGGCCGTCCGCAATCATCGATACGATTTTCTCGTAAATGATATCGCTGAAGCGGGTATCGCCTCTCGTCGGCGTCGTCGCAACTGGACCGTCCATCAGCGCCTCTTATCCTTTCTCAACTGCTCGAACTCTCCCTACACTTCCGGATAGAGACCGAAAACACTACGGCACGCGAGTCCTTTCTCAACGAAGACCTCAAGCACCGCCTGCTCGACTGCATCCTCCCACCACCTTTTGGGTAGTAGCGATTGTACAACCAGTTCCTCTGACCTTCGGCTTTCCACGCTCAAACAGGATGAGCGCGAGGAATTAAGGTGAGAAAATTGCCTCCCCACGCCTCTTTCTTGAAGTAGGTGTCCTCCGCTTTGACAGCCTGAAGCTTCCCGAAACTTTAGGAACACATAAAAAATCTGTAATAATCTGTCAATACTTGTAATCATCTGAAATCTGATTATGGTGCCCTTATCCGATGAGGAGATCGGAGAACGGTCGGGGAGGCCGTGGCCGGCAAACCGCCTAGCGTGGCGCCGGGTATCATCTTTGGGAGGGATTTCGGAATGCGCGAGAAGCAAGGACTTTCGCTGGGCGTGACGCGCCGTACGTTTTTGGCAGGTGTGGGCGGGGCCGTGGCCCTCTCAGTTGCCGGCGGCGTTGCCAAGGCGGCAAGTAGTGGAGAAGCGCCACAGCTTGCAGCCTTGGTAAAGGATGGAAAGCTGCCTGCGCTGAAAGATCGACTACCCGAAAACCCTCTAGTCGTCACTCCGCATGAGAAAATCGGTACCTACGGTGGCACCTTGCGACGCGGTATCCGCGGCTCCTCCGACCATAATGGCATCCTGCGCATGGTGGGCAACCAGGGTTTGGTACGCTGGAACCTCGAATTCACCGAGGTACTGCCAAACCTGGCAGAAAAATGGGAGATCAACGCCGACGCGTCGGAATTCACCTTCTATCTGCGTAAGGGGACCAAGTGGTCCGACGGTTACCCCTTCACCGCCGATGACGTGGTCTTTGCAATCGAAGACGTGGTGAAGAACAAGGAGCTTTACGGATCTACTCCGGCCCAGGTCTCAATTGGTGGAAAGGCTGTGGATGTTGCCAAAGTCGACGACTACACCGTCAAATTCAAATTTGCGGCGCCGAATGCGCTCTACCTCGAAAACCTGGCAACGCCTTTGGGTCAGCATCCAACCTTATTTGCAAAGCACTACTGCAGCAAGTTCCTCCCAAAATACAACACCAGCATCGAAGCCGAAGCGAAGGCGGCAGGTGCAGCAAGTTGGACCGAGTTCTTCCGCAGCAAATGCGGTGATATCGAAATTCCGTCCCGATGGTCGAATGTGGACAAGCCTACTCTCGATCCATGGGTCGTGAAGGAGCCCTACTCCGGCGGCGCAACGCGTGTCGTGATGACGCGTAACCCCTACTTCTGGCAAGTAGACACCGAAGGAAACCAGTTGCCCTACGTGGATGAGATCAATTTCGGCATTTCCCAGGACGTCGAATCCCTGATGTTGAACGTCATCTCCGGCAAGATCGACATTCAGGAACGCCATATCAGCACGCTGGCCAATAAGCCCACTCTGTCCGAAAACGCGAAAAAGGGCGACTACCGTTTGATGACGCTTGTGCCCTCTGCGGCGCAGCAGTGCCAGATCTATCTTAACATCACTCACAAAGATCCGGCTATGCGGACGATGTTCGCCGACAAGTCCTTCCGCCAAGCGCTTTCCTTTGGGCTCAATCGCCAGGAAATCATCGATATCGTCTATTTCGGTCAGAGCGAGGGATACCAGACAGGACCCCGCCCTACTCATCCTTGGTACCACGAGAAGCTTGCACGCCAGCTTACCGAGTACGACCAAGACAAGGCCAATGCCATGCTGGACAAGGCTGGCTACGACAAGAAGAACGACAACGGCATTAGGCTTCGTCCTGACGGTCAGCCTATATTCTTCGCAATCGATGTGATCCCGACCCTCTATCCGGATCTTGTCGATACGCTTGAACTGGTAAAGGCTCAGTGGGCCCAGATCGGTGTGGACATTAAGGTGAACACCATCGAACGCGCGCTCTACTATACACGTGGAGACGACAACGCCCATGATGCGGCCGTTTGGCCCGGCCCAGGCGGTCTCGACCCGATGCTCGATCCGCGTGACTTCTTCGCCTTCCATCCGCAGGGTTCGCGCTACGCCATACCGTGGGCACAGTGGTACACATCGAACGGGCAGAAGGGCCAGGAACCACCTGAAAGCCAGAAGAAGCGTTTCAAGCTTTTCGACGAGGCCCGCTCGACCGCCGACCTGCAAAAGCGTGGCGAGAAGATGAAAGAAATCTTCGATATTGCGGCAGACGAGTTCGAGACGATCGGTGTCTGCCTGGCTGTCGGCGGTTTCGGGATCATTCGCAACAATCTGCGCAACGTTCCTGAAACGGAACCCGACAGCTGGACGTGGCCAAATCCAGGTCCCGCCCTGCCCCAGCAATTCTTCTTCACCAGCTAAGGCACGGCCAACCAAGCCTATTAAGCGCGAGACGCTGATCTGAAAGGTCGCAACCGCTTCACGCGAACGATGGACGGTGCCGCATCTTCAAAATGCGGCACCCCTTTGATCCGCCACCCGCCGTCCTTCCGATGAAGATCAATCGGTCGGAAAACGTCAGCCATGGCCTTGCTTGCGAGAGACTTATGCTAGCCTTCATCGTTAAACGCCTTTTATGGATGATCCCATCGCTCTTTGCGGTCAGCTTCCTCGCTTTCGTCTTGATACAGCTGCCGCCGGGCGACTATGTCACGACCTACGTCGCAACGCTCGCTTCCTCCAATGAGGTGGTCGATCAGAATACCGCCGCGCTGCTCCGCGAACGTTTCGGTCTCGATCAGCCGATGATCATTCAATATCTAAAGTGGGTGTGGGGAATCGTCACGCGGGGCGATTTCGGCATCTCCTTCGAATGGCAACAGCCGGTATCCGGTCTGATCTGGGAGCGCATGGCACTGACCCTCGTGCTCGCCATTGCTAGCCTTCTGGCCACTTGGGCGATTGCGCTTCCCATAGGCGTCTATTCTGCGGTCAAGAAGTACTCGATTGGGGACTATTTCTTCACCGCATTCAGCTTCTTCGGTCTCTCAATACCCTCTTTCCTACTGGCGCTCGTGCTGATGTATGTCGCGGCCGTGGAGTTCGGGCAGGATGTCGGCGGCTTGTTCTCGCACGAATATCAGGCCGCTCCTTGGAGCATCGGCAAGATGATAGACCTGATGCAGCATATCTGGCTGCCGGTTATCATTCTTGCGGTTTCCTCGACAGCAAGCCTCATCCGCGTCATGCGGGCTAACATGCTGGACGAACTGCCCAAACCCTATGTCACGACCGCACGTGCCAAGGGTCTATCGGAGTTTCGTCTGCTGACGAAGTACCCCCTTCGTATCGCGCTTAACCCGTTCATCTCTACTATCGCATGGCTTTTGCCAAACCTGATTTCCGGTTCCGTTGTCGTCGCGATCGTTTTGAACCTTCCGACAGCTGCGCCTTTGCTGCTTCAGTCGCTGATGGCGCAGGACATGTATCTCGCCGGTGCCTTTGTCCTTCTGATCTGCGCACTGACGCTTATCGGCTCCCTGATCAGCGACATTCTACTGGCCCTCGTCGACCCCCGAATCCGTCTCGAATAGGAGCGCGCCCATGACTGATATCGCTATCACCGCTGGTCGCCCCGATCGCGCCGCCGTCGCCTCGCAATGGCAGCTGATCTGGTGGGCCTTCAAGCGCCACAAGCTCGCCATGGCTTCACTCTTCATAACCCTCGCGATGTACACGGTGGCCCTCGTGCCGGGCTTCTTCGCGGTCAACGATCCTGTCCTGCAAAACGCTCGTGCAACGTTCCATCCGCCTCAGCGCGTTCATCTTTTTGATACGTCGAACGGCTTTGAGATGGGACCCTATTACTACCCGATGAAGCTGACCCGTGATCCCAACACTCTTGCAGCCATTTTCACGGAAGACACCACAAAGAAGGTGCCATTGCAATTTTTCGGCCGCGGTTATGAATACAACGTGCTGGGACTGTTCTCCTCCAACATTCATCTGCTAGCCTCCACCGACAAGAGCCGGCCGCTTTTCATCTTTGGCGCTGATCGTCTGGGACGCGATGTGTTTAGCCGAGTTGTCCAAGGCGCGCAGGTTTCGTTGTCGATCGGACTTGTCGGTGTCGCTCTGTCGCTTTTGCTCGGCGTCGTCCTCGGCGGCATTTCGGGCTATTACGGTGGACGCATCGACTTCGTCATGCAGCGCGTCATCGACTTCGTGCTGTCGCTGCCGACGATCCCGATCTGGCTGGCGCTTGCTGCGGCCCTTCCGCAGAACTGGCCGGCGACGATGCAGTACATGATGATCACCGTCATCCTGTCGCTTACCGGTTGGGCACAGCTTGCTCGCGTGGTGCGCGGTCGCTTCCTCTCCCTTAGAACGGAAGAATTCGTTGCTGCCGCGCGTTTGGATGGCGTGCCAGAACGGCGCATAATTTTTCGCCATATGCTCCCAAGTTTCTCCAGCCATATCATCGCTTCGGTGACACTTGCCGTACCGGCGATGATCCTTGCGGAAACCTCGCTGTCCTTCCTTGGCCTCGGCCTGCAGCCGCCGACGATATCCTGGGGCGTCCTGCTGCGTGAAGCGCAGAACATCCGCTCTATCGCGACAGCCCCATGGCTCTTCCTTCCTGGTGTGGCTGTCGTCATCGCGGTGATGGCGCTCAACCTTCTGGGTGACGGCCTACGCGACGCCGCCGACCCGTACAACAAGTGAGATCACCGATGACAGACATCCCGAACATCGCGCCGCGCAAACCGCTCCTCGACGTCAGGAATCTCGTCACAGAGTTTCCTCTCCGAACCGGCGTCTTCAAAGCCGTCAATGATATTTCCTTTTCGATTGAACCGGGCAAGACGCTCTGCGTCGTGGGAGAGAGCGGCTCCGGCAAGTCGGTGACGGCGCGCTCCATCCTCCAGATCGTAGATGCTCCCGGTCATATCGCATCAGGATCTGTTCTTCTTAGCCGCGCCGATGGTTCAGTTGTCGATCTTGCCAAGCTTGATCCGCGTGGCAAAGCGATCCGCTCCGTGCGCGGAGCGGATATAGCTATGATCTTTCAAGAGCCGATGTCTTCACTTTCGCCGGTTCACACGGTCGGCGACCAGATCATGGAAGCGCTACGGCTGCACCTGAAGATGAGTAAGGCGGAAGCGCGCGCCGAAGCAATCTCACTGCTGCGGCAAGTTGAAATTCCAAACCCCGAGACGGCCATCGACAAATACGCTTTCCAGTATTCAGGCGGTATGCGCCAGCGAGCTATGATTGCGATGGCACTCGCCTGCAAACCGCGCCTCCTGATCGCCGACGAGCCAACGACTGCTCTCGACGTGACGACCCAAGCCGAAATCCTCGATCTCATCGCTCGGCTACAAAAGGCGAACGGTATGGCGGTGCTGTTCATTACCCATGACATGGGCGTAGTGGCGCAGATCGCCGATGATGTCCTCGTAATGCATCACGGTATCGTCAAGGAATACGGTCCGGTAGAGCAGATCTTCCACGAGGCGCGCGATCCCTATACCAAAATGCTGATCGGTTCGGTGCTAAAGCTCGAGCAGAAGGCGGAAATACGGCTGAAGCGCCCGCCCCTGGATACGACCGCGCCACCGCTTCTCGAAATACGCGATCTGACGATGCACTTCGGCGCGATGAAGGCCCTGGACGGTGTGTCGATCAAACTGCTGCCTGGCGAGACGCTTGGCATTGTTGGAGAAAGTGGCTCTGGCAAGACGACGATGGGGCGCTCCATCATGAGGCTCTACGACCCGACGTCCGGCGAGATGCTCTATCGGAAGGCAGACGGTCGCATTATCGATCTCGCAAAGATCGAAGGCGAAGAGCTGCAGGCCGCGCGCCGGGAGCTGCGCATGGTGTTCCAGGATCCTTTCGGGTCTCTCAACCCCCGCATGACAGTTGCTCAGATCATCGGCGAACCGCTCCTCGTCAACGGGATAGCTAAAGGCCGCGAGCTGGACGAACGGGTCTGTACGCTGATGGAGCAGGTCGGGCTCGATCCAAACGGTCGCGAGCGCTACCCGCACGCCTTTTCCGGCGGGCAACGCCAGCGCATTGGCATCGCCCGTGCCATCACGCTCAAACCGCGCATCATCGTCGCCGATGAAGCCACTTCTGCGCTCGACGTGTCGGTGCGTTTCCAAGTCCTCGATCTTTTGATGCGTATCCAGGACGAGCTCGGTCTCGCTTACATCTTCATCAGTCATGATATCGGCGTCATTCGCTACATGTGCGACCGGGTCGGCGTCATGTATCGTGGCAGGCTCGTGGAAGTCGGCGACGCTGAGAAGATCTGCAGCGCGCCCGATCACCAATACACGCAGGCACTGCTTTCGGCCATCCCACGTCCCGATCCGAGAGACCGCGATCGTTCGCGGCGGTTCCGGTACACAGAGCCTGCGGTGCACATCGTCCCTCCCCTCGCCGCAACCAAGAATGGGAGCGTGCAACGATGAAAATTGAGGCCAATCGTACCGCTGCCGTGCACGCCCTGCAAATCGCCTGCTCAAAATTGATATCGGGCGGGTGGCCGGCCGTATTAACAACTGCAATGAGGGCAGGTGCAATTGGCTCCTCATCAAGTGAAGACCTCCCTCCCATCCCCACGCAGAAAAGCGCCAAATCCTCCAATACCGGAACCTGCGGCAAGGCTCGACATGCAGACGCGCATTGCATGGATTGAATATTTCAAAGCTTAAGGACGAGACGAAAATGAAAATTGATCGGATGCGGGTGTACGTCACCCGCGACAAGGATAGGCCCCGTGTCATTGTTGCACTCGATACAGATGATGGCCTGACTGGCTGGGGCGAGTGCTACAACCACGGACCTGATCTCGCCTTGCCACCCATCCTCGATTATCTCTACGGCTTCATTGCCGGTCAGGACCCGACGCGGGTAGAGTATCTCTATAATCTCATGCTGCAGCAAAACCGGTTCCCGCCCGGCGCGCTTGGTCTGTCTGCCATTTCGGGCCTCGATCACTGCCTTTGGGATCTCGCGGCCAAGGCCGCGGGTGTGCCAGTCTACAAGCTACTCGGTGGCGAAGTCCGTGACCGGATCAAGGTCTATGCCGGCGTTTATACGGCACCGGATGTCCCGGCAGCCAAGGAAGAACTCGACAGGCTGAACGCCGAGTGGGGGTTTACCGCATTCAAGCTTAGCCCATGGCGGATTGACATGCACAGCCACCGCTGGGGCGAGGTCGTGCGCAGTTCCGCCGAGTATTTCCGCTCGCTGCGCGAAAACGTCAGTTCCGACTACGAAATCGCCTTCGACGCGCATGCGAAGATTTTCGAGCCCGCAGCAGCACGTCAGCTAGGAAACGCGTTGGCACCATACGATCCTCTTTTCTACGAGGAGCCGCTACGTCCCGAAAACATCGAGATGTATGGCGATCTGAAACAGGGGCTGAACTGCACTCTGGCCACTGGCGAAAGCCTTTACAATCGCAACGAGTTCCTTCGCCTTTTGCAGGTCAAGGGCGCCGATCTGATCCAGCCCGATATCTGCGTGGTGGGAGGTATTTCGGAGATGCGCCGTATTGCCACTTTGGCGGAGGCCCATTTCGTCGGTATTGCCCCTCATAACCCCATGGGACCGCTCGCAACCGCCGTTAACGTGCATTTCTCAGCTGCCCAGCAGAACTTCAAGATCCTCGAATATCGTCTTCCGAAGGGACAAGGATACATCTACGGCGGGACCGAGGTTCACAAGCAGGAGGAGACGACACGCTATGTCATCGATCCGTACCTGCCAAAGGACGGATATCTCGAACTCCGCCCCGACCGGCCGGGCTGGGGCGTCGAAATGGATGAACAGGCTATGCAAGAAGACGGCTACATCCACTGGCAGCGGCGCGTTCCCAAGCGTCCGGATGGATCCTATGCCTTTGCCTGATATGGTCGAAATCGCCAGTGGGCCTCTGTTGGCCCGCTTTGCTCCTGGATGGGGCGGTCGTTTGACGCATCTTGTCCATGCTGAACTCGGCGATATTCTTGTTCCAACGCATGAGACGGAGTTCGATCCATGGACCTGGCCGAAGGCTGGAGCTTATCCTCTGTTTCCCTATCACAACAGAGTGGCTGGCGCAGCCTTCTCTCATCTTGGAAGAGATTACACCGTCGTCCCTCACCCGGCGCTCGCAGGCGATGCCATGCATGGCCCCGCCCATCGGCGCGGATGGCGTATCGAGGAGCAAGCGAGTGATCGTGTGACGCTCAGGCTTGATTACCGGACCGATGATGAATGGCCGTTTTCTTTCACCGCGTGGCAGACGTTTACTCTAGACGATCAAGGATTATCCTTAAAGCTGAAGCTTCTGAACCGCGCAGATCATCCTGCTCCGGCGGTTATCGGATGGCATCCTTATATCCAGGCTAGTCTTGACAATAAGGCATATACCGACGCGACTGCCGCCTACGTGCTCGATCGATTGAACATGCCGATCAGCTCTGTTCCGGTTCACCATGACTATGCGACGATCCCGGCCTCGTCCGGCTATACGCTGCACTTTTGCAACTGGAAGAGGGCGGAGTTGCTGCGTGACGAAGCCAAATTAGTGATCTCTGCCGACCCGATTTTCGGTCACATCGCCGTCCATCGAACTGAGCGCTACCTCTGCCTTGAGCCGGTTTCTGCAGCCGCTGGCGTACTAAGATTGCCAGAGAGCGAAAGACAAGCATCAGGCTTCGCCGTGCTCGGACAAGGCGAGCATCTGTCCGGCCGCATCAGAATGTCCATCACCTCTATCAAACACGGAGAGCCCTCATGAAACGTCTTCTGATCACAGGCGGGGCTGGTGCAATCGGCCGAGTTATGCGCAAACGCCTGTCCGGTCTTGCAGACGCGATTCGCCTGGCCGATATCGTTACCTTGACGCCTGAGCACGACCGCGAAGAATGCATTCAGTGCGACCTAGCGGATGCAGCAGCCGTAAACGCCATGGTCGCAGATTGCGATGGCATTCTCCATCTGGGCGGAATTTCCGTGGAACGGCCCTTCGATGAGATACTCTACGCCAACATTATTGGGATGTATAATCTCTACGAGGCCGCCCGGGCACATGGACATCCGCGCATTCTCTTTGCCTCTTCGAACCACACGGTCGGCTTTTATCCGCAAACGCAGAGGCTGGGAGCGGATGAGCCGCTTAGGCCAGACGGGCTCTATGGCGTGTCAAAAGGTTATGGCGAGTTGCTGGCTCGCATGTATTTCGACAAGTTCGGTCAGGAAACAGCATCGGTTCGTATCGGCTCTTGCACGAAAGAACCGGTCGATTATCGGATGCTATCCAGTTGGCTATCCTACGAGGATTTCGCCACCCTTACCGAACGCGTCTTCACTGTCCCAGTGCTCGGCTGCCCCGTCATCTGGGGTGTTTCATCAAATCCTGCTAGCTGGTGGGACAATTCAAACGCCGCCTGGTTGGGCTGGCAGCCACGAGATTCTGCCGAAAACTGGCGCGAAACGATCGAGGCTGAAGGAATTCCATCGGCAAATGATCCACTGGTCACCAGACAAGGTGGTCGCTTCACCGAACTCCCGATCATTACCAATAAGCCGCCAGTCTGAGAAAGAAGAATGACAATCCGAGGCCGGCACCCACTAAGTTCTCAAAAATAGGTTCTTAGCGGCTTGCAGCCAGCCACCCAATTGAGGAGGAACGGTATGTATGTAGGAACACAGCTCGCCGCGCGCGACGATGATGACTACCGCATGTGGGCACAGCTAGGCGTCAAGCACATTTGCGCGGACCCTGATGGTCCGCTGGGCGCATGGAATAGGGACGATCTGACGCGGCTGCGCGATAAGGTCGAAAGCTTTGGCCTTGAACTGGACATGATCCAGCTTCCGCTCCCATCCAGCCCGATCGAGACAGCCACCTATCCGGACATCCTGCTTGCGGGGCCCAATCGCGATCGGCAAATCGATGCGATTTGCACCCTGATTGAAGACCTCGCAGCCGTCGGCGTCCCCGCCGCCAAGTACAATCTCAACCTTATCGGTATTCCTCGCACGCCAGACGAGGCCGGTCGAGGGGGATCGATGAACGCGTCGTTTCGCTGGGACAAGATTGATCAGAACACAGCGCCCGGTCTGGCGGGAGCCTTATCAGAGGACGAGAACTGGGAGCGCATCGATTATTTTCTCGAGCGCGTAGTTCCCGTTGCCGAAGCCAACAGGATCCGCCTTGCCTGCCATCCGCACGATCCCTATACCCCGCCAGGCTACAAAGGAGTCACGCGCGTCCTTGGTACTGTTGATGGACTGAAAAAGTTCGTGACCATGCGCGAAAGTCCGTATCACGGCCTGAATTTCTGCCAAGGCACAGTGGGTGAGATGCTGGATAATCCACGCGAAGAAATCGAAGACGTCATACGCTGGTTCGGCGAGCGCGAGAAAATCTTCAATCTGCATTTCCGCAACATCCGCGGTCGCAAGCTTTCTTTCATGGAGACTTTCCCAGACGAGGGCGACATGGACATGGCACGCTCGCTACGCGTCTACAAGGAGGTCGGCTATCAGTACATGATTATGCCGGACCATGTCCCAACGATCAGCGGTCGCGACCCCCAGGGCGTCGCCTTCGCCTTTTGCTACGGCTACACCACAGCCCTGCTTCAGGCACTAGAGACCTACTGACCCCAACATCTACAATCAGGATAATATTATGGACCCGAACGAACTCAAGACGGCTCTGGGCAGCGGACTGCTCTCTTTTCCCGTGACAACATTCAATACCGATTTCTCCTTCGACGAGGACGCCTATCGAGAGCACATCGCCTGGCTTGACGGCTTCGGCGCAGCAGTATTGTTTGCTCCTGGTGGTACCGGCGAGCTGTTCTCCCTAACGCCGTTGGAGGCGGCCTATGTCACAAAGGTCGCCAAGGCCACGTCCGTGAATACCCCGATCGTCGGTGGTGCGGCCTACGGAACTGCCATGGCCGTGGACATGGCAAAGGCTGCGGAGGCAGCTGGTGCTGACGGCGTCCTGCTTTTGCCCCCTTACCTAATGCTCTGCGAACAGGACGGTCTCGTCGCTCACGTTAAGGCCGTCTGCGACGCAGTTGGCGTTGGGGTCGTCGTCTACAATCGAGACAACATCGTGCTATCAGCGGAAAGCATCGCGCGACTTTGTGATATCTGCCCAAATCTGATCGGTTTCAAAGATGGCTATGGCGAAGTCGACCGGGTAATCGAGATCACGACGATGCTCGGCGATCGGCTGACTTACATCGGCGGAATGCCAACGCACGAACTTTACGCTACGGCATATTTCGCAGCCGGCGTAACAACCTACTCCTCTGCCGTCTTCAACTTCGTGCCGGAGCTCGCTCAGCGTTTCTACAGCGCGCTACGTGCCGGCGAAACCGACATCACCAATCAGATATTGAAGGATTTCTTCTTTCCGCTGACCAAACTGCGCAACCGAAAGAAAGGCTACGCCGTATCGATTATTAAAGCAGGTCTACAGGCACGTGGACGCAAGTGCGGACCGGTGAGGCCCCCACTGACCGACCTGACAGCAGAAGAATTCGCGCTCCTCAAACAGATCGTCAAGGCAGCGGCTTGATTGTTCTGCTGCTGAGAAGCACACAGTCAAGTTTGCAATGAAGAGAATGGATCCCGTCTGCGACTTCGATTTCGATTTCGATTTCGATTTCGATTTCGAGGTTGACGTAGCGGCCCACTAGATCGAAACGGCCCATTGCGTTGTGAAGTGCTACCCGATTTTGGGCCAGCCGGAGCTGGATTTTTTCGGGGTTTGACGCCGTCATGCCCTCCCTGGCCCCCGCGCGTGCTCCGTGGCGCGAGGCAGGTGGCTAGTCTCCTCGGCGTTGCTATCTGCGGCTATTCGTCGGACGCGAAAATCCCGTTATGTTCGCCAGTAACTGGAGCGCTATTGTCCTTCGTCGGTCCCGATAGTAAAAAATCAGCATTAAAACGCAGGAGAACCACAGAGTTGGTGGCGATCAGGCGCCGGCGATAATGTCGAAACGCTTCAGTATAGCGGTGATTTCTGCATCTTGTTCTGCATTGGGAAGAAGCGCAGGCTGACGGCTGGCCCCTACGGACGCAT
>Ga0308171_1001119_pt1 | contig 40535 bp, 38 predicted proteins | sample PhyGR1_FD_202135 | JGI IMG/M metagenome (GOLD analysis project Ga0308171, IMG submission 202135) | Phyllosphere microbial communities from UC Gill Tract Community Farm, Albany, California, United States - DLSLSG.R1 | ecosystem: Host-associated > Plants > Phyllosphere > Unclassified | place: USA... | reverse complement strand
GTCGATCACCGCGTCGATCTTACGAAGCAGATGATCTTTAGGGACCAGGCTATCGAGCGTCACCATCTCAAGAGCAGTCTGTTCAGGAGCAGGTTTCTTCAACATGTCCCAATGAATCATAAACCCCTAGCTCACGCCAGGGGTTTGTCAGCAGTCTGAGCCGGAGTAACCCTCCGGCTTTTTCTATATGGGCAGAACCGGTCGTTCGCCGACAGGCGTGGCAGCTTCAAGGGTCAGCGTGCCGCGGCGCCGACGAGGCGCAAACCGCGGCGCTTCTTCAACAGCTTTGCCTTGGCGGCGATAGCGGAGCGCACGGCAAACAGAATGTCGTCGAAATGATAGGGCTTGCTGAAGAAGCGGGCATCTGCCGGAAGGTCCAAGCTTTCAGATGCATGTCCCCCGGAGGTGACGACGACTGCAATGTGATGTTGGGACTTGTCCAGGGTCTCGACGAGATCGAGGCCGGACAAGCCGCCCGGCATGTCGATATCGGTCACCACGGCAGCGATCTGCTCGTTCTTGCCGATCACACCCACGGCTTCCAGCACATTGGATGCTTCCAAAACGCGGTAGCCCTTCTCTTCCAGGGCATCCACAAGGGCAAATCGAATGATTGGTTCGTCTTCGACAACCAATACCGTCACGCCAGCTTCCTGCATACGCAATACTCCGCTTTAAGCCTGGACCGCCAGACACAAGACTTGGCGGTTCACGTGCTGTGGCACCCGATGGGTGGCGGTGGCTTCGACGTCCGCCATTCCATCTTTCCAACAGAACGCGCAATTCGGCGACATTGATGAGAGCATGCGGGACAAAATTGAAAACAATATTAATAAAATGCAAAATATCTCGAAACGGCATGTCGCAAATCAGATATTGCCGTTTGTCAAGCCGGTCTCACGGATTGTTTTTTTGACGTGGACGAACCCGCGTCGTATTTCTCCTTCAGGCCGTCGCATTCAGAACATACAGATGATAGTTTCCAAGCAAGAAATTGCTTTTCCGCAAAATGGGGCATGGTCGTCATGAGCAAAACTCCCAAGAAACGTTCAATCGTATTTTTCATGGTTCCTCAGTTCACCATGCTTCCGTTTACGGCGGCGGTGGAAACGTTGCGTATCGCCAACCGTATGCTCGGCTACGATGCCTATGAATGGCGCCTTGCTTCCATTGACGGCCTCAAGGTGACCTCCTCCAGCGGTATCGCGCTCGAGGCAAACACCTCTCTTGCTGAAGAGCGCAAATGCATCGGCGGCGAGAACCGCCCGAGCATGGTGCTGGTCTGTTCCGGGATCGACATCGATCAATATGTGAACAAGTCGGTCAATGCCTGGCTGCGTGAAGTCAACAATCGCGGCATCGCTGTCGGCAGTCTCTGTACGGGCGCACATGTGCTTGCCCAGGCGGGACTGCTGAATGGCAAGCGCTGTGCGATCCACTGGGAAAATCTCCCAGGTTTTTCCGAGGCTTTTCCGCAAGTCGAAGTCTATGCCGATCTCTACGAAGTGGACGGCAACATCTATACCTGTGCCGGCGGAACGGCTTCGCTCGACATGATGCTGAACCTGATCGGTCAGGATTTCGGCGAAAACCTGGTGAACCGCGTGTGCGAGCAGCAGTTGACGGACCGTGTGCGCAATCCACACGATCGCCAACGCCTGCCGCTCCGCGCCCGTCTTGGCGTGCAGAACGACAAGGTTCTCTCGATCATCGAGCTGATGGAAAGCAATCTCTCCGAGCCTCTTTCGCTTCTCGATATTGCCGAAGGTGCCGATCTCTCCCGCAGGCAGGTGGAGCGATTGTTCCGCCAGGAAATGGGCCGATCACCCGCGCGCTACTATCTGGAGATCAGGCTGGACCGAGCGCGTCACCTTCTGGTGCAATCGGCCATGCCGGTCGTGGAAGTCGCGGTCGCGTGTGGCTTCGTCTCGGCCTCGCACTTTTCCAAGTGTTATCGCGAAATCTACAACCGCACGCCGCAACAGGAGCGAGCAGAGCGCAAACTCGTGATCAGCGCGTCGAGAATGCTGGCAGCCAGCCAGGGCAAGGCCGCACATTGAATTTGCCGTTAGCACGCGCCGCGCTACGTCAGTGCAGCGCGTTGTCGGTCGCTTCCAAAAAGTAAGACAGCCCAAATTTTCGACGGCGTGTCGAGACCGGAGTTCCATTGAAAGCTCGATGGTCGGACCAACCCCGGCCATGATGCCTGAGTGCGCGTCAACCGTTCATCGCCCCGAAAAAAGGCCCGCCGAAGCGAGCCTTTGTTCGTTACTTCGAGAAGATATCGAGGCCGCTACCCCAAGGGCCGTGCGGTTTGTCGACGCCATCGGTCCGCTCAAAGCCATGCGCGCCGAAGAAGTCGCGCTGCGCCTGGATGAGGTTGGCTGTGCCGCGACCACGGCGGTAGGCGTCGAAATAACCGAGTGCGGAGGCAAGAGCCGGGACCGGCAGGCCAGACAGGATGGCGTGCGAAACGACATGGCGCAGCGGTGCGTCCGTGTCCTGAACCATCTTGGAGAAGGCTGGCGTCACGATCAGGTTCGCTACATGCGGATCCTTGGTGAAGGCCGAGGTGATTTCATCGAGGAACTGCGAGCGGATGATGCAGCCAGCGCGCCAGATGCGGGCGATGGTGGGCATCGGCAGGTCCCAGTTGAACTCCTTGGACGCCGCAGCCATCACGGCGAAGCCTTGCGCATAGGCGCCGATCTTTGCGGCAAGAAGTGCGTTTTCAAGATCGTCGATGAAGGCCTGCTTGTCCGCGGGTGCGGCAAGCGCCTTCGGAACGCCGAAGATCTTCTCCGCGGCTTCGCGCTCGTCCTTCTGAGATGAAAGAATACGGGCAGCGACGGCAGCTTCGATTGCCGTTGCCGCGACTCCCATGTTCTGGGCCTCGATGACGGACCACTTGCCCGTACCCTTCTGACCTGCCTTGTCGAGGATCAAATCCACCATCGGCTTGCCGGTGACGGGATCGGCGGCGCGTAGCACCTTCTCGGTGATCTCGATCAGATAGGAATTCAGGCGGCCCTTGTTCCACGTGCCGAAGACATCGGCAATTTCGCCCGCGCTGAGCTTCAGACCATCGCGCAAGATACCGTAGATTTCGGCGATCATCTGCATATCGGCATATTCGATACCGTTATGGATGGTCTTGACGAAATGTCCCGCGCCATCATTGCCGAGCCAGGCAACGCAAGGGTCGTTATCATATTTGGCCGAGATCGATGTCAGCACCTTTTCGACGCGCTTCCAGCTCTCTTCGGTGCCGCCGACCATGATGGACGGGCCATGGCGAGCGCCCTCTTCTCCGCCGGAAACACCCATGCCGATGAATGTCAGGCCGCTATCTTTCAGAGTGTCGAAACGACGGATCGTGTCGCGGAAGTTGGCGTTGCCCGCATCGATCATGATGTCGCCGTTTTCGAGATAGGGCTTCAGAATTTCCATCTGCTGATCGACGGGATCGCCGGCCTTGATCATGATGATGATCGGGCGCGGCGGGCGGATGGCGGCAACGAAGTCTTCAATGGTTTCGCAAGGTATGATCTGTCCCTGCAATTCGCTGGCGTCGGCGTAAAATTTCTTCGTCGCTTCCGGGGTTCGGTTGAAAACGGCAATCTTGTTGCCTTTTTCCGCGATGTTGAGCGCCAGGTTCGAGCCCATGACGCCAAGACCGATCAAACCGATTTCTGCCTGTTCCACGGATGTGTCTCCATTTTGCATTTGATGGCGCCTGTTTTGGCACTCCAGCCTTCAAACGGCAAGGTGAGACCCAATTGAAACGGTTAAATTTTGATGACAGAGGTCACCTTTGGTGCCGCCGTCCCCAAAACCGTCACGCGGAAGGTTTGTCGTCACCATCCTCCAGCGCCCGCCAGGCGGAGCCGTCCATGTCCTCATACTGACCGCTTTTCAGCGACCAGAGGAAGGCGAACAGACCGAGCCCGCCGAGAAGCAACGCGACGGGAATTAGGAACACCAACATGTTCATGCGATCTGCGCTCCACTAGCCATCCCAATTTCGACGTCCTGCCGCTCGAGCTTTCGTGTCGCTTTCCTTTCGAAGCCACTGAGGCGAAGCGCGTTGGTGACCACGATGATCGAGGACGTCGACATGGCAATGGCTGCGATCATGGGCGTGGCGAGACCCGCGAGCGCAATCGGAACAGCGATGATGTTATAGCCAATCGCCAGCGCAAAATTCTGCCGGATGAGCCGCCCTGCCCGTCGCGAAATATCGACAGCAAAGGCCACGGACCTTAGATCCTCGCGCACGAAGACGAAGTCTGCGGCCTGGCGGCCAATGTCGGCTGCCGATGCCGGAGCAATGGACACATGGGCTGCGGCCAGCGCCGGGGCATCGTTGATCCCGTCGCCCACCATCAGCACCTTGCAACTTTCGGCGGCAAGCTCCTCGCAGCGCCGCGCCTTGTCCGCCGGGGCGAAGCCGCCGTGCCAGCTTGCAAGCCCGAGTTTGCCTGCCAACGCCTCGACGGCGGATGGTCTGTCTCCGGAGACGATCTCTGCGCTGAACCCGAAACCCTGCAAGGTTTTGATCGTCTCGCACGTGCCGGGCCTCGTCTGATCCTCGAAGCGGAAGCAGGCAACCTCTTCACCCTCCAGTGACAACACCACCTCCGACGCTGTGTCTCCGTCCGGTCGTGGCACCTCGGTCGGGCAGCAAAAGCGTCTGTTGCCGAGCCGGTAGATGCCTTTGTCTGTCCTCGCCTCCACGCCGCATCCGGGTATCTCGCTAACAGCATCGAACACCGGGAGCGCGCCTCGAGCCGAGCCGTAGAGCGCCTGGGAAAGAGGGTGACGAGAATTGGCGGCAAGGCCCGCGGCAAGCCGCAGGGCATCGTCCGGCACATCCGCCATATCAAGCAGGCGGGGCTCGCCGAGCGTCAATGTACCGGTCTTGTCGAAGAGCACGGTATCGGCCTCGGCAAGCCGCTCCATGGCCGAGCCATCCTTGACCATGACACCGTTCTTGAACAGTTCCCCCGCTGCAACAACCTGCACGACAGGAACGGCAAGGCCAAGGGCACACGGGCAGGTAATGATCAGAACGGCAATCGCAATCAGCATCGCCTGTTTCCAGTCGCCGCCAAACACGCCCCAAGCGATGAAAGATATGAGCGCCAAAAGGTGAACCACGGGCGAATAGTATTGCGAAGCGCGATCTGCCAGGCGCCGATAACGCGCCCTGCCCCCTTCGGCCGCTTCCATCAAGCCAATGATCTCCGCCAGGAAGGACTCACGCGCAAGCGCGGTTGCCCTGATGGTCAGTGGACCGGTGAGGTTCAGGGTACCCGCCTGAATACTCTCGCCTGGCTGGACAATGCGGGTGGCGCTCTCACCGTTGACGATGGACATGTCCAGGTCGCTGGTGCCCGCTATGATCACGCCATCCACCGGCACCCTTTCGCCCGCTGCAACAAGGATGGTATCTCCCGGAACCAACTCGGCAATTGCCCGGTATTCGCGCGCTCCACCGTTGAGGAGAACCATGGCACCGCGCGGTGACAGTCTGGCAAGACCGGCAACGGCTGACCGGGCGCGGTCGCGCATGACGTGATCGAGCGTGCGGCCGATCAGCAGAAAGAACAGCAGCGAGACGGTCGCATCAAACCAGGCATGGCTGCCGCTATGCATCGTTTCCCAGACTGAGACGGCATAGGACAGCGTGATTGCAAGAGCGATCGGCACATCCATATTGGTCCGGCCATGCTTCAGAGCGCGATAGGCAGACTGATAGAAGAACCGGCCACCATAGATCAGCGCAGGTGCCGCGATCAGGGCGGATATCCAGTGAAACATGTCGCGCGTGGAAGCATCCGCGCCGGACCAGACCGACACGGACAGCAACATGATGTTCGCGGCTGCAAAACCCGTAAGACCGACCGCCCGGATCAACTGGTTCCTGAGTTCGTCGGAGGCGTCTTCGGCACTGGTAAAGAGATGGGTGTCGTATCCCGTCGAGGCGACTGCCTTGGCAAGGATGCCCGGATCGGTGCGAACGTCGGCGACTTCCTCCCGCCAAACAATGGATACGCGTTTCGAGGATAGGTTGACGCGGGCGCGCTCCACCTCGGGCAGTCTTTTCAAACACGCTTCGATCGTGGTGATGCAGGTGCCACAATAGACGCCGGGCACCGAGAGATCGATCTGTCGTAACCCCTGCCCGAGATCGCGACTGGCGAGCATCATCTCTTCCGACGACGGCAAAGCTTTTCTCAATCCCACTTGGTCGAGAGCACTTTCGGTGCCAGGCGCGCAGCAGCTCATCTGACGCCCCCGGCGATATCGATGCGGGTGCCTTCATGAACGATGATCTTGCCATCCTTCACCGCGACAGCCTCGACGATCCAGTCTCCTGGCGCCAACTGGTGATGGGCGGCAAATGTATTCACCGATTGTTTTTCCAGAACCAGAGAGAAATCCTGTTTTTCGCCAACCGGGCGGCGGAAATTGAGCGTCACGGCATCGGTCTCGACAGGCCCCCTGGTGGGGTGGGTTACCTCATAAGCGATGGTATCGCCGTCGAGTTTGAGCTTGCCGACGATGCCGCTTGCAGCCCGCGCCTTGGCGGCTTCCGCCTTGCCGTTGAACTGCTGGCTGGCAACATAGGTGTTTTGCACCACAAGCCCGCTCCAACTCGAAACCGCATTCCACGCCATGGTGACATTGACCGCAATCACGGTGCCGAAGAACAGCACCATGACGGTGATCATGTGCCAGCCGGTGAAGACAAAGCCTGGCTTTTCCTGTCGTTCGATCGTCATTTCTTTGCTCCCGGCCCATTGAAGACGGCCTTGTGGTGTGCGGTCTCTGAGTTTTCAGCGTCCGACGCGAGGAAGGTGAAATCGCTTGCTGTTTTGGTGGCACCGGCGGGCGTGGTGACGAAGAGCTTGAGGCTTGTGACTTCGTCGGGCTTGACCTTGATGTCGAAGCTTCGCGCAGGCTGATCGATCAGACCGTTGATCTTCATCACGGCGCCTGGCAACCCTTCCAGCGACAAGGTGATGGTGCGCGGCTGTGCGATCATGTTGAGAAGCCGGACGGTATATCCGTTGCGGATCGAGCCATCCGATTCCAGCACATATTGCGGATTGCGATCGTGAATGACGTTGACCGCAAGGCGCTCGCGGGTGGCCAGCGTCACCAGCATGACGACACCGACAAGGCACCAGACTGTCATGTAAAAGATCGTGCGTGGACGCAAAATGATCCGCCAGTTGAAATGGCGTATGGCATTGACGAAGCGGCCATCTGGATTGCGGACCGCACTCGGCTGAATGTCATGCGCGCCATTGCCGGTCGCCAGCGCCATGTTTGCATCGTATTCCTGAAGCGTGGCATAGGCGATCAGGCCGCGTTGCTTACCGACCTTGTCCATAACGCCATCGCAGGCATCGATGCACAGCGCGCAGGTGATGCACTCCATCTGCTGCCCGTCGCGGATATCGATGCCCATGGGACAGACGGCAACACAGGCATTGCAGTCCACGCAGTCGCCCACCGGCTCACCTGCGGCAACCGCCTTTTTGGCGTGACGCGAGCGGGGTTCGCCGCGCCAGTCATTATAGGTCACCACCAGCGAATGCTCGTCCAGCATCGCGCCCTGGATGCGGGGCCAAGGGCACATATAGGTGCACACCTGCTCGCGCATCAGACCGCCAAAGACGTACGTCGTCGCCGTCAGGATCGCCACGGTGTAATAGGCGACCATCGGCGCCTCGCCCGTCACGAACTGCTTCAGCAGTGTCGGAGCATCGGCGAAGTAGAATATCCAGGCACCGCCCGTCATCACGCCGATCGCCAGCCAGATGAGATGCTTGGAGACGCGCTTCCGCAGCTTGTCGAAGCTCCACGGCGCGGCCTCGAGCTTCATGCGCGCGTTTCGGTCGCCCTCGATGGCGCGCTCTAGTACGAGGAAGAGATCGACCCATACCGTTTGAGGACAGGTATAGCCGCACCAGGCACGGCCGATTGCCGACGTGATGAGAAAGAGGCCGAAACCCGCCATGACCAGAAGCCCGGCAACGTAGTAGAATTCCTGCGGCCATATCTCGATGAAGAAGAAGTAGAAACGCCTGCTCGCGATATCGACGAGCACTGCCTGATCGGGCGCATAGGGACCACGGTCCCATCGGATCCATGGTATCAGGTAGTATATGCCGAGCGTGATCAGCATCACCATCCATTTGAAACGACGAAACTTCCCCTCTGCCCGCTTCGGGAAAATCTTCTTGCGCGCCTCGTAAAGCGGCTTCCTGTTTTTCGCAGAATTGACCGGTTCGGCATTCAATCTCTCGACAGGCTCGGAGCCATTGCCGGGGTCGCGGGCGGTATAAAGGTTCATGATCGCAAGGTCCGTTTCTGTCCTTGCGTTTTGACATCTCGAGGGTCCATCATCCTTGACTTAGGTCAAGTCGGGACAATGTGGCGCAGGCGCTGCGGACGGGAGAAGAATGATGGCGACGATGATCTCACGGATCGTGCACCTGGCAATCGATCGGCCATGGCGTGAGGTCTATGCCCTCGCCTCAGATCCCAACAGGATGCCGCGCTGGGCGGCGGGTCTGGCCAGTGGATTGCGGCAGGATGGTGAAGACTGGATCGCTACGGGGCCGCTTGGAGACGTCCGCGTGCGCTTTGCTGAGCCGAATGATTTTGGCGTCATCGACCACGGAGTGACGCTGCCGGATGGGATGCAAGTCTACAATGCGCTTCGGGTGACACCGAATGGTGACGGGGCGGAAATCGCCTTCACCGTTCTACGACTGCCGGGCATGACGGAAGAGGATCACGATCGGGATGCCGCCGCCGTGTTGGCGGATCTGAAGACTTTGAAGGGCCTTCTGGAGCATCAATGAAAAGGGCCGCACGACGCGGCCCCTATTGCCTTTTAAGTCGCCCTATTCACCACCACCCAGCGAGTGGACGAAGAGCGCCAGTTGCTTGACCGTGGTATCTCCCAGACGCTCGCCCCAGGCGGGCATGACACCATGCTTGGGTGCCCGGATCTGGGCGACGATGCCCTCTTCGCCATGCGCCTTCAGCCAGATTGCGTCAGCGAGGTTTGGAGCGCCCATATCGCGGTTGCCCCTGGCATCTTCACCATGACACGAAGCGCAGTTGTCGGCGAAGATCTGCTTGCCCGCATCAATTATGGCCGGATCATGCGGCGTTCCTGTCAGGCTGACGACATAGGCCGCGACGGCACGGATTTCATCGCTCTTCAGCACATCGGCAAAAGCCGGCATTTCCGACACGCGCGTTTCTGGATCCTCGGTGAAGCGTATGCCGTGGGTGATGGTCGTGTAGACATCCTCGGCTTTACCACCCCACAGCCAGTCATCATCGTTGAGGTTGGGATAGCCGTTGCCGCCCTCAGCACCAGAGCCGTGGCACTGGATGCAGTTGACCTTGAAGGCCGCGGCACCACCGGCAACGGCAAACTGCATGAGTTCGCTGTCGGCCTGGATATCCTCCAGTGACGAGGATGCGATCTTGTCGAGGTAGGCGTTCTGGCCTGCCTTGGCATTGGCCATCTCGGTTGCCACAGTGGCGCGGCTGCTCCAGCCGAGAACGCCATGCGTCGCACCGCTGATCAGTGGCCAGGCAGGGAAGGCAATCGTGTAGCCGATTGCCCAGATGATGGTGGCGTAGAACGTCCACACCCACCAGCGGGGCATGGGGTTGTTCAGCTCGCGGATGCCGTCCCACTCGTGGCCGGTGGTTTCGACGCCGCTGATCTGGTCTATGTGTTTGTCCGACATGGTATCAATCCTCCTTGAGAGGAATCTTGGCGGCGTCGCTGGCGGCCTTTCCGCCACCGGGACGCAAGGTGAAAAGGACGACGCAGAGGAAGAAGAGCGTCATGACGAGCAGGCCCCAGCTATCGGCGAAGTGGCGCATGGCGGTGTAGGTTTCCATCTCGTGCTCCTCCTATCGGTAGCCGGCGGCGTCGTCGTAGGTCGAAAAATCGACCAACGTGCCGAGCATCTGCAAATAGGCAACCAGCGCGTCCATTTCGGTCAGCTTCGCCGGATCACCGTCGAAATCTCCAATCTTTGCCTTGGGATACCGCGCCTCCAGGGCCGTCGTGTCGGCGTTCGGATCTGCCTGCGCCTTCATGTCGGCCTCGGCGTTCTGCAGCATGTCGTCGCTATAGGGCACGCCGACGGCCCGGTTGGCTTTTAGCTCCATCGCCACATTCGACACCTGTAGCGGTGTCGTCTTCAGGAAGGCGTAGCTCGGCATGACCGATTCCGGCACGACGGAGCGTGGCGCGCTCAGGTGCTGGACATGCCATTCGTTCGAATAGCGATCCCCCACACGCGCCAGATCCGGTCCGGTTCTTTTCGAACCCCACTGGAACGGATGGTCGTACATGCTTTCTGCCGCGAGGCTGTAATGGCCGTATCGCTCCACCTCATCGCGAAAGGGGCGAATCATCTGGCTATGGCAGACATAGCAACCTTCGCGGATGTAGATGTTGCGCCCCATAAGCTCCAGCGGCGAATAAGGCCGCATGCCCTCTACCTTTTCGATCGTGTTTTCGAGATAGAAAAGCGGCGCGATCTCCACGATGCCGCCAATCGAGACGACCGCCAGCGATCCGACGAGAAGCAAGGTGGCGTTGCGCTCGATAATGCCGTGTTTGTCCAGAATAGACATGATCGATCTCCTTACTCGGCCGGTTGCAGCTTGGGCGCTGCAGCCTTGCCGGTATTCTCTTCGCGCATATGGCCGAGAATGGTTCTGGTGATGTTGTAGGCCATGACGATTGCGCCACTGAGGAACAGCAGGCCGCCCATTGCGCGCAGCAGATAGTATGGGAACATGGCAGCGACGGTTTCAGCGAAGGAATAGACGAGGAAGCCCTGCGCATCATACTCACGCCACATCAGGCCCTGCTGGATGCCGGCAACCCACATGGAAGCGGCGTAGACGACGATACCGAGTGTGGCGAGCCAGAAGTGCCAGTTGACCAACACCAAGCTGTAGAGCCGTTCGCGATGCCACAGTTTCGGGACGAGGAAATAGACCGCGCCGAAGGTGATCATGCCGTTCCATCCAAGCGCACCTGAATGCACGTGGCCGATGGTCCAGTCCGTGTAGTGGCTCAGAGAATTGACGGCCTTGATCGACATCATCGGCCCTTCGAATGTCGCCATGCCGTAGAAGGCAACGGCCATGATCATCATGCGCAGGATCGGGTCGGTGCGCAGCTTGTCCCAGGCGCCAGAGAGCGTCATCAGACCGTTGATCATGCCGCCCCATGAAGGCATCCAGAGCATGATCGAGAACACCATGCCGAGCGTCTGCGCCCAGTCGGGCAGCGCTGTGTAATGCAGGTGGTGCGGACCAGCCCAGATATACATGAAGATCAGCGCCCAGAAGTGGATGATCGACAGGCGGTAGGAATAGACCGGGCGGTTCACCTGCTTGGGAATGAAGTAGTACATCATCCCTAGGAAGCCGGCGGTCAGGAAGAAGCCGACGGCATTGTGGCCGTACCACCATTGCGTCAACGCGTCCTGGACGCCCGAGAAGACCGAATAGCTCTTCACGCCGAGGAACGACACCGGCACCGCCAGATTGTTGACGATGTGGAGCATCGCGATGGTAACGATGAAGGAAAGGTAGAACCAGTTCGCCACATAGATATGCGGCTCCTTGCGCACGAAGATGGTGCCAAGGAAGGTGATCAGATAGGCCACCCAGACGATGGTTAGCCAGATATCGACATACCATTCAGGCTCGGCATATTCCCTGCCCTGCGTGATGCCAAGCAGGTAACCGGTCGCTGCCATGACGATGAAGAGATTGTAGCCCCAGAAGACGAACCAGCCGAGGTCGCCGCCGAACAGGCGTGCGCGACAGGTGCGCTGCACCACGTAAAAGGAGGTTGCGATCAGCGCATTTCCACCAAAAGCGAAAATGACGGCGGAGGTATGTAGAGGACGGACGCGGCCGAAATTGAACCATGGCTGAATGTTCAGGTCCGGATAGGCAAGCTGAAGCGCAACTATGACGCCCACCAGAAAACCGACGACGCCCCAGAAGACCGTGGCGATCACCCCATAGCGGATCACGTCATCGAAATATTCGGTCTTCCTGCGTGCCTGGACTGCCGGATCGACAGGCGCGAAGGAGACGCGGCGCAGCATCACCACCGTGCCGACCAGGAGCACGAAGAACAGCACCCACATATGGGCGGCGAAGAGATTGTCGTGAGCGAAAGCCGCCCCGAGCAAAGCGAGGAAGGCCCCCGCGGCCACCATCGCTATTCCTAAAGTAGAGTTCATTGTTGGCTTCCCCCAACGTCACATCAGATATGACGCGGAGCGAAGGAACCGGAATCAAAGCGGCAAACATGCTTTCGCGTCGTTTGCAGCTTTGCCACCCGCAACGGCAAGCGACCTTGATCCAAATCAAGACCGCAGCCTCAAAGGGCGGCGCGAGGTGGCCCGATCAGCGAGCGATAGCGGGCGGCGGGAAGCTCAGGAGCGCAGCTTTGTAGTTCTCGATGACGAAGCTGATCGGGGTCCCATCCGGCTTTGTGAGAACGGCTTCATTGGTGATCAGAGTTTGAGGGATTTCCAGTGCGGTGCTGAGGCCGGCGGGAATTGCCTGTCCCATTTCCCAATGCTCTGGAAGAGGCTGCCAGATTAGCTGGGAGGACACGGTGTGGCGCTGGAAATGAAGTGGTAGCACGACCTTGCCGAAGGGCGTATCCGTGGTATCCAGCGCCTCGTTCATGTCCGTCGTCAACCGATCCGGCACATACCAGTTATCCGCTTCCGAAAGCACCAGATCGCCGCATTTCAGCAAAACGTGCCGGTAGCCGAGCGGGTCGGAGGCGGTAACATTCAACTGGTGGCGCACCTCATCCGGCGCTGTCTTGGTGTCCTTAAGGCGGACCGCCGAGATTTTCGCGGGTTCGGCAAGCTTATGGTCGGCGCACCAATGCTCCAGTGTCAATGTCGCGCTGTCCTGGCTGAGCAGCTGGACGCTCAGATCCTGAACGGTGGCCAGCGCCGCGAGACGGCCGACAGGCGTGTCCGGCCAACTCGCTTGCGCGGCAAGGGCTTGCCCGGAGATGGAGACGGCTAGGCCGCAGAGAAGGGCTTTGAAGGCGGAGGATGACATTTGCTGCTGGCTCCGGATCGATTTGATTGGATAAAATCGCATCAAGCAGTCGGCATCAAAACGATGCAGACGCAGCAAATCACGATGCCTCTGTGGCGGATTTGTGGGAGGCTGAGAGAGATACCACAGCATAGGGCCGAAAACAGAACTCGATGTTCGGATCAGCACGACGCGTAGATTTAAAGAGTTGGAGGGCCGCGCCGAGGCAAATCCGGGCGTGCGATAGGCGACCTACCCTTTCATCTTCAAAGGCAAGCCGGCCGCTATGAAATAGACTTCCGAGGCCGCAGCAGCGATCTTCTGATGCAGCCGGCCAGCGTGATCGCGAAAGTCTCTCGCCATGCGATTCTCGGGCACGATGCCGAGGCCTACCTCGTTCGAAACGAATACAATCTTCGCTTTGGCTTTTGCCACATGTTCAATGAGTGGAGGAAAAGCTGCTTCAACGTCCCGCCCCTCTTCCATCATCAGGTTCGTGACCCAAAGGGTCAAGCAATCAACAAGGATGGTGTTGGACGCGTCATCCAGTCGTTCCAGCGTGTCGACCAGATGCAACGGTTCCTCATGCGTGATCCATTTATCCCCGCGCTGAAGACGATGGCTGGCGATACGAGATTTCATTTCCTCATCCCAGGCGCGGCCTGTTGCCACGTAATGAGCGACACCCTCAGACGAGAGCACCAGCCGTTCAGCAAAGGCGGACTTGCCGGAGCGTGCGCCGCCAAGCACCAGGACGGCACGAGATATGTCACTCATTCAGAACCTGCAGGGAAAAGAATTGAGAGCGATCCGACCGCCAGTTCGGACTGTGCCGAAAGCCTTGAGGCGCCAGACATGAAAAGAGAACGATTCGTAGATATGGAGGCGTGCTCCCGGTCGATCATGCTGGATCGTCGCGGTAACCGTCATAAAAGACTGATGCCCGTCCGCACTGCGCGGTCAAGTCGACATCGGCTCCCATGGGGAAAGCGTCGGATCGCTGAAATGAAGGTAAGATGCGATGCGGCTCTTGTCAAATTTCGAGAGAGGAAAAAGCCGCTGAAGACACGCTTTCCGCTCTCGGAATGAAGGGAAACAAGAAGAAGAGGCCCGGTACTCAATACCCGCTCCGGAGCCCCGCCGATCTGTCTAATGGTATAAGCTTACCGGATGGTTAGCGCGCGGTAAAATGGATTGGATTTTTCCGCCAGCATGTCTCGATTGCCTTGCAATGATTTCTTGGTATGACAACCTTCGAAAACATGCCAGGTCATTGCCTGGCGGGACAGGCGAGAAGCGGGTTACGGGCGGGACCGACATGACGACAATGGACTACATCGCGCTCGTCATATTCCTGGTTCTGTGGGTGTCCTACGCCTATATCACGACCGCCCGATCGCCCTTTGGCAGAACCAGCCTCAATCAAGCCATGGCCGACCGGCGCAGACGGTGGATCTACAACTCTCTGTCGCGCGATCTGAAGATGATCGATACGCAGATCATGGCAGGCCTTCAGAATGGCACGGCCTTCTTCGCATCTACCTCCATCTTCGCGATCGGCGGGTGCTTCGCGCTCCTCGGCGCCACCGACCGGGTCGAATCGGTGTTTCGGGACATGCCATTCGTCTATTACGGCGGACGAACCGCTTTCGAGTTGAAGGTTATCGGGCTGACCTGTCTTTTCGGCTATGCCTTCTTCAAGTTCGGCTGGTCGTATCGGCTGTTCAACTATTGCACCATCCTCTTCGGTGGAATGCCGATGATGCATGAGGCAAATGCGGATAGAAAAGCGGCCGAGCGCGCGGCGGAAAACGTCATCCGCATGAATGTCATTGCGGCAAAGAATTTCAATGACGGCCTCAGGACCTTCTTCTTGTCGATTGGTTATCTTGGCTGGTTTATCAACGCCTATGTGTTCATCGTCATGACCGTCATCATCATCGTCGCGCTGTTGAGACGCCAGTTCTACTCGGAAGCGCGTCTCGCCATCATGGACGATCATTAATCGCCTGTCATGAAATCGCCCCACTTTGCGGGCGAAGCGCAGGCAAAGCCCCCTCACCGTTGCGAAGGAAATCACAGAATGAATGAGGCAACCGCAACGGTTACCAAGTCCGGCCGTATCGGCTTTCTCGACACATGGCGCGGCATCGCGCTCATCGCCATGGCGAGTTACCACTTCACCTGGGATCTTGCGATGTTCGGCTATATCCCGCCGGAAACGCCGACCGAGGGTTTGTGGCGTCTCTATGCGCGGGCGATTGCCAGTTCGTTTCTGTTTCTCGCAGGTTTCAGCCTGTTTCTGGCGCATCGAAGGGGTATAAACTGGCCGGCCTTCGGCAAGCGGTTTGCGATGGTTGCGGGCGCGGCGCTGCTGATCTCGGTTGCGACATTCTTCGCCGTTCCGGGTGGCTGGATCTTCTTCGGTATTCTGCACAATATCGCCGTCGCCAGCCTGATCGGTCTCATATTCTTGCGCTTGCCTGCGGTCGTGACGTTGGCCGTCGCTGTTCTGGCCTTTCTCGCGCCGATCTATTTCTCGTCGGATGCCTTTAACTCGATCTGGCTGTCCTGGATCGGATTTGCCACAGCACCTCCTCGCTCCAACGACTATGTGCCGGTGTTACCGTTTCTGGCGCCGTTTCTCGCCGGTCTTGGTGTCGCGCAAATCGCCGTGCCGCGCGGGTGGCTTGATCGGTATCGCAAGCCTAGCGGCAAGCGCAACCTGCTTGCCTTCTTCGGCCGCCACAGCCTGTCCTTCTACCTCATTCACCAGCCGGTCCTGATCGCGCTGGTCTATCTGGGATCGATCACTTTCCCGCCCCCGCCGGTGGATCAGGTCGAGGCTTACAAGAAGAGCTGCGAAGCGAGCTGCATGCAGACCCAGAACAACCTCGATCTCTGCCAGAGCTTTTGTGGCTGCACCTTGGAGAAACTGCACAGCGAGAATGTCTTCGACGCGATGATGGCAAATACAGCCAGTATCGAGCAGCAGAGCAAGATCAGGGATGTCGCAGCCCAGTGCTCGGCGGAGGTTCAATAATCCGTAACGAGTTCGGGGTCGCATTCAGGCGCTGATCGCTTCAAGGCGGTAATGCTGAGCAGTGTGACGATCCGACATCCAACGGATGAGACCGTCCGCAGCAATTGGCTTTGACAACCAGTACCCCTGGAGTTCATCGCATCCCATAATGGTCAGCAATTCGGCTTGCTCGCGCGTCTCCACACCTTCCGCCACGACCTCGTAACCGAGCGAGTGGCAGAGCGTGATCATGGACTGGACGAGGACTCGCTCTCTATTGCCTTCCTCCATATCGTTGATGAAGCTGCGATCGATCTTAACGGTTCTGACCGGCAGCTTTTGCAGATAGGACAGGCTGCTATATCCAGTGCCGAAATCGTCGATTGATATCTGAATGCCCGACGCGGCAAGCGTTTCGAGCAGGTCCTGCGACCTTTTCGTCTCCATCATCATCGCCGTCTCGGTTATTTCGAATTCGATCTGGTCGTGATCGACGCCGAAGCGAGAGAGGTCGACGCTCAGCCGATCCCAAAAGTCGGCCTCCTGAAGATTGGTGGCTGATAGGTTGATGGAAAGCTTGATAGGAAAACCTTTGCAATTCCATTCGGAAAGTTGCTGTAGGGATGTCGCGATGACCCACATGGTCAATTCACGAGCATAGGCTGACGCTTCGATAACCGCGATGAATTCGGTAGGCGAAATTGGCCCGAGCTCCGGGTGGGTCCAGCGCAACAAAACTTCCGCACTCTTGAAAAGGCCACTGGCGGCGTCCACCCGCGGCTGAAATACGAGCGACAGCTGCGCGTCGTCGATGATCGCCCGTGGAAACTCGCGCTGAATCATGAAGTTGCGCTGATGCTGCACATCGAGAGATGGGCAAAAGAAAGCGATTTTTGATGGATGAATGCGCGCGTCCTGCACTGCACTTTGCAACGAACGTAAAATTTCCTCGGCACTGGTCTCGCCAGGGCGGAAAACCATCGAGCCGATGGAAGGCGTCATGGTGATCTGGAACTCGACTTCATTATAAAGCGCACGCATGATCTGCTCCAGGAACGGTCGATAGTCTTCGACCTTCGTACCCTTGGAGACAATGAATGCGAATTGCGTCGGGCCGATATGGTAGGCGAATGTTCCTCCATCCAGATGCTCCCTTAGAATGCGCGCCACCTTGGTCATCAGACCATCGAGATAGGAAATGCCGACGACGCGCATCATTCGGTCGAACTGCGTTGTCTGGGCAAGGTCAATCAGGCTGATGATCTGCTCTGAACCTTTTTCATGAAGAGCAAGGTCAGAGAGATCGCTCATCAACTGGTGACGGTTCGGCAATCCGCTCGATGGATCAATTCGTCCCATGGAATGGTGCAACTCAATCTGATCCATGACCATAGCAGCAAGATCGGAGAGGGTCGCCATCTGTTCATCGGTGACTTCGAAAGGCTCGATCCCCAAGACACAGAGTGCACCAAGGCCGTAGCCATCCGGCGTTACAAGTGGAACGCCGCAATAGAAACGAATTCCGGCCTGACCTAGCGTGCTGTCGGCATAGTAATCGTCTTTCTGCAAATCCTTCACGACCACAGGACGCTTGTGTTCCGCTACCTGCGAACAAGGCGCCTTGTGTCGAGGTATCTCGTTGTGGTCGACGCCCACTTTCGACTTGAACCATTGGCGGTCCGTGTCCGTCAACGAGATGGCTGCAATCGGCAAACCAAAGTAATTTGCCACCAGTCGCGTGATACGATCGAAGTTCTCGCTCGGCATAGTATCGAGTAAGCGCATATTCTTAAGCGCGGAAATACGCGCATGCTCGTCCAACATAAATCTATATACCCATGCCACGCACGAGGATGGCGCGGCGTCGCCGTTGATCAGGGAAACATTTTTTATCAGCCCTGCGTCACGCGAACCGACAGACACAGTCGGTTGCAGTCACCATTGCGAGCATCATGCCCGGGCTTGAAGATGCGATTTAAAACTAACGCTATAAAACAGTTATATGACTTAACCGTTCCAAAGGGTCTTCAAGCGTGGTTAGCAAAGGATTAATTACGACGGTGGGGAGCATGAAGCTAGAATGAAGGTGGGCGCCAGATTGGCGCTACTGAAAGATTTCAGTGCCCAACTCTCAACAGCAAAAGGCGAAGCGGTCCGTCAGGTTCCGACGCCGATTTCTGCCAATCGTGTGAGGCAGGCTTCCTCAACATTGTCGAGCTCAGCAAGCGTCTCTTCAATGTCGCGGCGCTTCTGGCGAAGGTCGGCGCGCTTCTCATCGACCTTCTTCATCAGAAGCTCGAGCTGGCCGGATTCACCCGGCGGCTCCTTGTAAACCTGGATGATTTCGCGAATTTCGGCGATCGTAAAGCCGATGCGGCGGCCACGGAGGATTTCCTGAATGAGCCTGCGATCGGCGGCGCGGAATAAGCGCGTACGGCCACGGCGTTCCGGATGGATCAGGCCCTCATCCTCGTAAAAACGAAGAGTGCGGGTGGATACACCGAATTCGCGCGTCAGTTCCGTAATGCTATAATACTTATTCAAGGCTTTGTCCGATTCTGGCTGCCGGACATTATGTTTGACCTTCACGTAAAAGTCAATTTTCGATCATCATCCTGATATGCCGAACCACCAGGTTGCCAGGCCGAGAAATGAGAAGAAGCCGACAATATCGGTCACGGCCGTGACGAAAACGGCGGAAGAAACGGCCGGATCGGCACCGAACTTATCAAGAAACAGCGGAATAAGGATACCGGCCAAAGCTGCTGCAAGCATGTTGATCAGCATGGCTGTTGCGATGATGCCGCCAATATTCACGTCGTGGAACCAGATGCCGGCAATAATGCCGATCGCGCAGCCGAAGAGTGCGCCGTTCAACAGGCCCACACCCGCCTCACGCCGGATGATGCGCGCCGCATTATGGATATCGAGGTTTTTGGTGGCGAGAGCGCGCACCGAAACGGTCATCGTCTGCGAGCCGGCATTTCCGCCCATGCCTGCGACAATCGGCATCAGGATGGCTAGTGCGACGACCTGCTGGATAGTGGCGTCGAAGAGTTCGATCACCGAGGCTGCCAGGAAAGCCGTCATCAGATTGATGCCAAGCCAGGGCACACGCGATTTGGACGTGCTGGCGATACTGTCGGACAACTCTTCATCGCCGACACCGCCGAGGCGAAGCAAGTCTTCCTCCGCCTCTTCCTGGATCACGTCCACCACGTCATCGATGGTGAGCACGCCGACGAGGCGACCGTTGCTATCCACGACCGCCGCAGACAGAAGGTCATATTGCTCGAAGAGCTGGGCTGCCTCTTCCTGGTCCATCTCCGCTGGAATGGGATGGTTTGTTTCGTGCATGATGGTTTCGATCTTCACCTGCCGCTTTGAGCGCAGCAGCCGATCGAGATCGAGCGCGCCGACGAGCTTGAAGGTGGGATCGACAACGAAAATCTGGGAGAAGGACTCGGGCAACTCCTCCTCTTCTCGCAGGTAATCGATCGTCTGGCCGACCGTCCAGAATGGCGGCACGGCGACGAACTCGGTCTGCATACGGCGACCGGCAGAGCTTTCCGGATAGTCCAGCGCCCGCATGAGCCTGACACGTTCGGTGAACGGCATCTGCGAGAGAATGTCTTCGCGGTCCTCGCGGTCGAGGTCTTCCAGAATGTAGACGGCGTCGTCCGAATCGAGTTCGCCGATACCGGCAGCAATCTGCTCGTTCGGCATCTGCTCGACGATATCGAGGCGGATTGCTTCATCCACCTCGGTCAGTGCCGTCATGTCGAAGTCGGTGCCCAGCAGGCGCACAAGGGCGTGACGCTGTTCCGGCTGGATCGATTCCAGCAGGTCGCCCAGTTCGGATTCATGCAGGCGGGCGACGTTTTCGCGCAGGAAGAGCACGTCGCGATCGGCGATCGCAGCGCCCACCATGGCGAGAAAGTCTGACCGGATCGAGCCGTCGTCGGCATAGATGTCGGCCATCACTTCCGGACGCTTGGCCTCTTCCGTTGCGGGATGATCGTGGTCGGCTTGTGTCAACTTGCGCCCCCTTCTCCGGTCATTGGCCTGCTTTGCAAACGGGCTGGAGATTGTCGTTTAGAACAACAATGTCAACAACCCGTTAGGCAAGAACTGGTTTCATCGTCTTCCTCGCCATCATCGCACCGCAGCGACGGGTGGCTCCGTGTCGTCAACGCGCGGACGGGGTGTCGCTAATAGGAAAACGAAACGCGCATCCTTGCAACGCAGAGAATTGATATATGCTAGGTAAGCGCCTATCTGAACAGTTATGCTGCAGTGCAAACTAAGGATCGGGTGAGTCTGTCTTGGCACCGATCGAGACGAAGCCTTCAAGGAGAGACGTTATAATGGGCAAGATGGATTTCATCGGCAAGCCCTCATCCGCGGCCGGCGGCTGGGGCGCGCTGAAAAGCGTTGGCAAGCGCCTGCTGGAATCCGGAGCACCCCTCTCCAATGCGAAGGCGCTTCTTAAGACCAATCAACCCGACGGCTTCGATTGCCCCGGCTGCGCCTGGGGCGACCCGGAGCATGGCTCATCCTTCGAATTTTGCGAAAACGGTGTGAAGGCCGTTTCCTGGGAAGCCACGGAGGCACGCGTTTCGCCGGAGTTTTTCACCGCACATACGGTATCTGCGCTGAGCCAATGGTCGGATTACGAACTTGAGAAACAAGGCCGCCTGACGAACCCTCTGCGTTACGATCGTTCGTCCGACCGGTACGTGCGCGTGTCTTGGGACGATGCATTTCGCGAGATCGGCACCATCTTGCGCGGCCTCGACAGCCCGGATCGCGCCGAGTTCTACACATCCGGTCGGGCCTCCAATGAAGCCGCCTTCCTTTATCAGTTGATGGTCCGACTTTACGGCACCAACAATTTTCCCGACTGCTCCAACATGTGTCATGAAGCGAGCGGCGTCGGTCTGAAGGCCTCGATCGGTGTCGGCAAGGGGACCGTGCTTCTGGAGGATTTCGAGAAGACCGATGCGATCTTCGTCATTGGCCAGAACCCCGGCACCAACCATCCCCGCATGCTGGGTGATCTGAGGCGAGCGGCTCTGCGCGGTGCGCGCATTGCCGTCTTCAATCCGATCAAGGAAAAGGGTCTGCAGCGCTTCAGTGATCCGCAGGACAAGCTGGAGATGATCACCGGTAGTAACACAAAGATTGCCACCAATTACTATCAGCCACGCCAGGGCGGTGACATGGCCGCTATTCGCGGTATCAGCAAGGTGGTGTTCGCGACCGATGAGGCAGCGCGTGCCGCGGGTCAACCAGCCATCATCGACTACGACTTCCTCGCTGACCATGCCGTGGAGTTCGAGACATACCGCGCTGCCGTGGATGCAACGAGTTGGGAGACCATTCTCGATCAGTCTGGTCTGACACGCGAGGCGATCGAGGAAGCGGCCTCCATCTACATGAATGCCAGTTCCGTCATTGCCACCTGGGCGATGGGGGTGACGCAGCACAAACACTCCGTCGCTATCGTTCGCGAGATCACCAATCTGATGCTGCTGCGGGGCAATGTCGGGCGCCCCGGTGCTGGCCTCTGCCCGGTTCGCGGCCATTCGAACGTGCAGGGCGATCGCACCGTTGGCATCGACGAGAAGGCACCACCTGCCCTGCTTGATGCGCTCGAAAAGGAACTCGGCGTGACGATGCCGCGCAACCGTGGGCACAACACGGTGGAAGCGATCAGCGCCATGCTGGATGGCAAGGCACAGGCCTTCCTCGCGCTCGGTGGCAACTTCCTGCGCGCCACGCCCGACAGCCCGCTGATCATCGAGGCGTTCAAAAAGCAGAAGCTGACCGTCAACATCGCGACCAAGCTCAACCATTCGCATCTTGTGCCGGGAGAAACCTCGTTCATCCTGCCATGTCTCGGCCGAACCGAGATCGATCGCAATTCCGCCGGCCTGCCGCAGATCGTGACGGTCGAGGATTCCATGAGCATGGTCCATGGTTCTGGCGGCATAAATGAGCCGGCATCGCCCGAACTGCGTTCCGAAGTTGCCATCATTGCCGGTATCGCGGAAGCCACGCTTGGCAGTGACCGCGTCAACTGGAACGCCCTTGCCGATGATTACGATTTGATCCGAGACATGATCGAGCGGGTTATTCCAGGCTTCCACGAATTCAATGAGCGCGTGCGGGTGCCGCGCGGCTTCCATCTGCGCAACGCGGCAGCTGAGCGTGAATGGCACACACCAGAAAAGAAAGCGGTCTTCTTTACCGGCGCCCTGCCGGAAATGACGGAACATCAGGCGGCATTGTCGAAAGACGGTCTTTTCGTGCTCCAGACTTTCCGCAGCCACGATCAATACAACACCACCATCTACGGCCTCGATGACCGCTACCGCGGCGTTTACGGCGAACGTCAGGTGATCTTTATGAACCCAAAGGATATGGAGACGCTCGGCGCTCACGCCAAACAGCGCGTCGATGTGATCGGCGAATATGGCGATGGCGTCGAACGGATCGCGAAGGATTTCCGTCTGGTACCGTACGACATACCGCAGGGCAGCGTCGGCGGTTACTATCCCGAGCTCAACGTTCTCGTGCCGCTACACAGTTATGGCGAAGGCAGCTTCACCCCAACCTCCAAATCCGTGCTGGTGTCGGTGCGACTGCGGGGCGAGGCCGCGGCGGCATAATGGACGAGGAAGACACCGCAATGCGCTTCATGGCCACGGTGGACGAAGTGCTCCAGATCGCGCCCGCCGGACTTCAACCGACGAGCGCTGTTATCATTGTCGCGGTGCATATCGGTCTCGGAAGTGACAGTCGCAGCCTTTCGAACAAACTTGGTATTGCCCATGCTTTGGTGTTACGGGAGATCAGCGCGCTTTCCGGCACACTGCTCCATATCATTCGCCGCGAAGCCCGAACACAGCGGACCTTCGTAGAGCTGACGGAAATGGCGAAAGCGCTTGCGACCACCGCTTCGAAGGCTTCATCTTTGAGTTCCGAGACGTCATGACCGTTCGTACCATCGTCCGATACCCAGCCCCTGCCCTTGCCACCCCATGCGAGCCGGTAACGACGTTTGGTCCCGACCTCGTCATCCTACAGCAGGACCTAGTCGACACCATGCGTGCAGCACCCGGTGTCGGGATCACGGCAGCCCATATCGGCGTCTTTCAGAGGGTTTTCGTGCTGGAGCTTGAGCCCGGCAAGATCCTGACCTATGTCAATCCTGAGATTATCAAAAGTTCGACAGAGACGATGCGCCATGTCGAGGGCAGCGTTTCCATGCCGGGCATCACAGAGGAACTGGAACGTCCCCGGCAGGTGACGTTGCGGTTTCAGGATTTGACGGGCGCTGAACATGAAGAAATCGCGGATGGTTTTCACGCCGTCTGCATTCAGCACGAGATCGATCAGCTTGACGGCATTTTCTGGATCAAGCGCCTATCGAAGCTCAAGCGCGACCGGCTGACCCGCAAATGGGAAAAGACTCAGCGCTGATTGATCGCCAGCGCAGTTCGGAGCGGGATCAGGCGATAGACAGATGAAAGTCCGCCCCGCTGCGCAGCGTATTGCTGACGGTGCAAATTCTCTCCGCTTCATGGGCAATTGCCTGCTTCGTCGCCTCGTCAAAATCACCGCTGATCGTCAGCCGCATCTCGAAGCGGAGAATGCGGGCCGGTTCACCCTCAGACTTTTCTCCCGTCACCTTCGCCTCGACCGCCTCGAACCTGTTAAGCACGCCCATGCGGCTTGCGGCAATGCGCGCGCTTAAGGCCAAGCAAGCGGCGAGCGAGGAATAGAGAAGGTCGAGCGGATTGAAGCCAGGCTCCGACGCGGCCGTCACCACGGAGAGAGTTCCGCCGGTCGGTGTTGCAATTTGCGGATGACCATTGCGTCCCAAAAGGGCTGTCGCGCCGACGTCCCGCTTCTTAACCCGTAGCTCGCTCACACCATCCTCCTTATGCGGTGTTACGATCTTTCAGATTCGCTTCCACCGCTTCCGTCTGTGTCCTGTCGCATGTTGGTATCGAAAGACCGCGCAGAACTTTTGTGCGACGTGCTCTCAATCTCCATTTCCCGCAAATTCATTTTGCACAATGGAACCAAATTCTAAATTGCGGCTTTTACTCACGCAACGGTGATCGGGCCGTTCATCGAAACGGAAATAGGAGCTGGGACATATGGTTACCTCGACGCTAGTCAGCATTCTGATCACCTTTCTGGTCATCGTACTGGTGCTGTGGCTTATCGCACGCCTGCCGGTTGGCGGCAGTGCAAAGCAGATCGCTCAGGTCATCGTGATCATCATCGGTATTATCTCGCTGCTGAAGTATCTCGCAGTCTTCTGATAACGATTTTGTCCGATCCGCAGCATCCATATGCGCGGTCAAGACTTGGAAAAGCCCGTCGCTCCATCGGCGGGCTTTTGCTTTTTCCGGCATGAGCTTCGAGGAGGACGCCGTAATAAGAAAAGGCGCGCAAAACCGATTGCGCGCCCTTTCTCGTGTAAAAACTTCGACTTACTGCGGCAGCTTGTCGTCTACGCCTTCAACGTAGAAGTTCAGACCGAGCAGAACGCCGTCTTCAGCCTTCTCGCCAGCCTTGAGCCACTCCGTGCCATCCTGCTTCTTCACAGGACCGGTGAAGGGGTGAAGTTCGCCGGACTTGATCTTCGCCTCGGTGTCCTCAGCCATCTTCTTCACGTCATCCGGCATGTTGGTGTAGGGCGCCATCGTCAGGATGCCGTCTTTCAGACCGTCCCAAACCGACTCCGACTTCCACGTGCCATCAAGAAGCGCCTGTGTGCGCTTGATGTAATAGGCGCCCCAGGTGTCGACGATCGCCGTCAGCTGTGTCTTGGGGCCAGCCTTGATCATGTCGGAAGCCTGGCCGAACGCCTTGATACCACGCTCTGCAGCAACCTGCATCGGCGCCGTCGTGTCGGTGTGCTGCGTCAGGACATCGACGCCCTGGTCGATCAGAGCCTTGGCCGCATCGGCTTCCTTGCCGGGGTCGAACCAGGTGTTGGCCCAGACGACCTTGACCTTGAAGTCCGGGTTGACGGAACGTGCGCCGAGCAGGAAGGCGTCGATGCCCATCACCACTTCCGGGATCGGGAAGGAGGCGATGTAGCCGGCCACACCCTTCTGCGACATCTTCGCAGCGATCTGGCCCTGAATGTAACGGCCTTCGTAGAAACGGGAGTTATAGGTTGCGAGGTTCGCCGCTGTCTTGAAGCCGGTCGCATGTTCGAACTTCACCTTCGGGAACTTCTGCGCAACCTTGACCGTGGCATCCATGAAGCCAAACGACGTGGTGAAGATCAGGTCGCAGCCGGAACGGGCCATGCGCTCGATGGCGCGCTCGGCATCCGGGCCTTCCGGAACGCTTTCGAGGAACGGCGTCTCGATCTTGTCGCCGAAATGCTTCTGCAATTCCTGACGGCCGATATCATGCGCCTGCGTCCAGCCGCCATCCGTGCGCGTACCGACATAGACGAAGCAGACTTTCTTGGCGTCGGCTGCTTGCGCTGCCGGAACGACGCCGATGATGGCCGCGGCGGACGCGGCCAATGCGATGATGAGTTTTTTCATTTTTACCCCTGCTTGGTTAGGCATGACTTTTGGATTTTTAGCGGTCCGGCACGAACGGTTTGCCGAGCGATGCCGGTGTATTGATCAGCGTCGTGCGCCGATTATGGGAGATGATAATCAACACCACAATAGTTGCTACATAAGGAAGCGCTGAAAGTAGCTGTGACGGCACCCCAATGCCGAAGGCCTGTGCATGCAACTGGCCGATCGTCACTGCGCCGAAGAGATAGCCGCCCGCCAGCACCCGCCATGGCCGCCATGATGCGAAGACGACGAGTGCCAGCGCAATCCAGCCACGACCGGCAGACATGTTTTCCACCCATTGCGGCGTGTAGACGAGCGAGAGCTGCGCGCCTGCGAGACCCGCACATGCGCCGCCGAACATCACGGCAAAATAGCGCGTGCGGATAACGTTGATGCCAAGCGCATGGGCTGAAGAATGGCTGTCACCGATCGCGCGGATTTTCAGCCCGGTGCGGCTTTTGAACAGGAACCAGCTGATACCGAAGACGAGCGCAATCGAGATGTAGAAGATCAGATCCTGGCGGAAGAGGATCGGGCCGATAAATGGAATATCCGAGAGCACAGGAAAGACGATGTTCGGCAGCTTGACGCCTGGCACGCCAACGAAGCTTTCTCCCAACATGCCGGAGACGCCGAGACCGAGAATAGTGAGCGCGAGCCCGGTCGCCACCTGGTTGGTGACCAGCGTGAGCGTCAGGAAACCGAAGAGCAGCGAGAACAGCGCACCCGCCGCGATCCCGGCGAGAATGCCGAGATAAGGCGAGCCACTCAGATGCGCGGCGGCGAAGGCGCAGACCGCACCGATGACGATCATGCCTTCGACACCGAGATTGAGGACGCCGGCGCGCTCGGTGACGAGTTCGCCAAGCGCTGCAATGACCAGAGGCGTTGCGGCGGTAATGACGGTGAGAAGGATCGCCTGAAACATATCCATCATGCGGCTCCTTCACGGGCAGCGCTGCGCGACCAGCGGATGCGGATTTTGTAGAGGATCAGCGTGTCGCAGGACAGGACAAAGAAGAGCAGCAGTCCCTGGAAGACCCGCACGACTTTATCAGAAATCTGCAGCGACATCTGCACCGCCTCGCCGCCGAGATAGGTCAGCGAGAGAACCAGCCCTGAGGCGATAATGCCGAGTGGGTTCAGCCTGCCGAGAAAGGCAACGATGATGGCGGTGAAGCCGTAGCCCGGCGAAATCGAGGGCTGCAAATGGCCGATGGAGCCGGAGACTTCCGAAATCCCGGCAAGGCCTGCCAGCGCGCCGGACAGGAGCAGCGAAAACCAGACCATGCCGCGAGAGGAAAAACCGGCAAAACGCCCTGCCCGCGCCGATTGGCCGAGCACGGTGACCTCGAAGCCCTTCAGCATGTAGCGCATCATGAACCAGAGCGCGACGGCGGCGACGAGCGCGAAGACGACGCCCCAATGGGCACGCCCCGAATCCAGTAGTTCAGGCAGAACGGCGCTTTCGTTGAAAGGCTTGGTCTGCGGGAAGTTGTAGCCCTGCGGATCGCGCCAGGCGCCGCGCACCAGCCAGTCAAGAAAGAGCTGTGCGACATAGACCAGCATGAGGCTAGTCAGGATCTCGTTGGTGTTGAACCGTGTCTTCAAGAGTGCCGGGATACCGGCGTAAAGCGCGCCGCCTGCGGCCCCCATGACAAGCATCAGCGGCAGGATCATGGGAGACTGCCAATCGGGGTTCAGCACAGGCAGGATGGAGCCGGTGATTGCGCCGATTGTGAACTGACCTTCTGCGCCGATATTCCAGTTGTTCGACCGATAACAGATGGCAAGCCCGACCGCGATCAGGATTAGCGGCGCGGCCTTGACCGCGAGTTCATGCAGGGACCAAACTTCCAGCAAGGGCTCGATGAAGAAGCTGTAGAGTGCGCCGACGGGCTCTTTGCCAAGCGCTGCAAAGATGATGGCGCCAACGACAAGCGTCAGCACCAGAGCCAGGAGCGGCGAGAGAATAGCGAAGAGCTTGGAGACCCCTGCGCGTTTTTCCAGTTCAATGCGCATGAACGACCTGCTCCATATGCCCTGCCTGCCCTGTGCTTCCTGCGTGCACGCCACCCATCAACAGGCCGATCTTCTCACGCGTCATTTCCTTTGCCGGATAGGCGCTGGAGAGCTGCCCGTCGGAAATAACAGCGATGCTTGATGCAACCTCGAAGATTTCGTCGAGATCCTGGCTGATCACGATGACAGCCGATCCGGCCTTCGCCATGTCCACGAGCGCCTGGCGAATACGGCTTGCCGCCCCTGCATCCACACCCCATGTCGGCTGATTGACGACGAGAACCGATGGCTGTCGATCGAGCTCCCGACCGACGATGAATTTCTGCAGATTGCCGCCGGAGAGCGAACCGGCGAGCGGGTCTTCGCCGCTCTTGCGCACATCCATGTGTTCGGAGATGCGTTTGGCGGCGTTCTTGATCACCGAATGACGGACGACTTTCAGGAAACCGCCGGTGAGAAAGGCCTTCTTGTCGGATCGACAGCGCGCCAGAAGAAGATTATCGGAAAGGCTCATATTCGGCACGGCGGCATGGCCATGGCGCTCTTCCGGGACGAAGCCTGCCCCCAGCAACCGGCGGCCATTGATGCCCATGCGACCGACTGGCTTGCCGCGCAGGAAAATCGCGTCGTCCTTCGAGACGGGATATTCACCGGACAGCGCATCGAACAACTCGCCCTGCCCATTGCCCGCAATACCCGCGATGGCAAGCACCTCGCCCGCGCGCACCTTCATGGCGATATTTCTGAGTGACACGGCAAAGGGCGTGCGTGCCGGAACAGAGAGACCGATGATTTCAACGGCGACATCGCCGATAGTGCATTCGTCGTCGCGCTGAATGCCAGCGACATCGGAACCGACCATCATGCGCGCCAGAGAGGCCGGCGTTTCCTGGCGCGGATCGCAGGCCCCCGTCACCTTGCCGTGACGCAACACAGTGGCACGATCGCAGATGCGCTGCACCTCTTCCAGACGGTGGCTGATGTAAAGCACGGAACGCCCTTCGGCTTTCAGCTTCTCCAGCGTCTCGAACAGCCGGTCCGCTTCCTGCGGCGTCAGCACGGAGGTCGGTTCATCCAGAATGATAAGCCTTGGGTTCTGCAAAAGAGCGCGAACGATCTCGATGCGCTGGCGCTCGCCCACCGAAAGATCGGCAACATGGGCGTAAGGGTCGAGCGGCAGACCGAATGCCTTGGAGAGTGTTTCAGCTTCCCGCGCAATTTCCTTCAGAGAAATCTTTGGATCGAGCGAAAGCGCGATGTTCTCAGCGACAGTCAGCGCTTCGAAAAGGGAGAAATGCTGGAAGACCATGCCAATGCCCAGCTTGCGGGCTTCTCCCGGTGAACCGATCCGAACAGAATTTCCGTTCCAGACGATCTCTCCGCTGGAGGGTTCCAGCACGCCGAAAAGCATTTTGACGAGGGTGGATTTTCCGGCACCGTTCTCACCGAGAAGAGCGTGAATCTCGCCAGGTGCAATATCGAGATCGATCGCATTGCATGCGGCGAATGTTCCAAACAGCTTGGTCAGCTGGCGCACGGACAAGAGGGGCGAAGCCCCAGACGCAACCGTTTCCGTCACCTGTTCCCCTTTTCACCGATCGCCGCACTTCTATGAGGCTTAACGAGCGGATCGACACCCTTGCACTAAAATTGAGCACTGCTCTTTATGGGTACTAAATCCTTTTTTGTGACGCTGTACAACTGAAAAACGACGGTCCAGGGATGGTTTTAAACCACTGTTTTTCTCAGCGGGTTTTCGCCCCAAGAGAGGGAGCGAACTGCATGATACCGCCGATGCAATAGAGGTAGATGCCCGTGATCACGACCCCGGCAACAAGCCAGTCCGGCGACTGAAAATGCAGCAGAAGCGAGTATCCACTCAGCACGCACCAGAGCAGGAAAACCGCCATGTTCAGCCACCGGAGCCGCTTCACTCTGACTGGATGGAGGAAGTTGATCGGCAGGAAAGTCAGGATCACCGACACCGTCACGATGATCATGGCCGTGGTAGCGCTTGCATCGATGACGAAGAGCGTGAACACCACCATATTCCAGACGACTGGGAAGCCCGAGAAGAAGTACTCGTCGGTTTTCATGCCCATATCGGCATAATAGATCGCGCTCGAGACCACGATCATGCCGGCGGCGGCGAAGGACCATGGCTCCCCTATCATGCCACTCTGATAGAGAGCGAAGGCAGGAAGCAGCACATAGGTGACGTAGTCGATGATGTTATCCAGCGTGTCACCGGACCAGTTGGGCAAGACTTCCTTGACCTTGACCTTTCGGGCGATCGGCCCGTCGATGCCATCGACGAGAAGCGCGAGACCGAGCCACCAGAACATGTCGACGAAACGATGTTCAGCGGCGGCGACGACACCAAGGAAGGCAAGAAAAGAACCGGAGGCTGTTAGGATGTGAACGGAGAAGGCCCGGATTTCGGCATAGGGTACGCGTCTGTAGTTGAAGATCTTCATGACAGCGTAACGGCCCCGCTCTTATTCATTCTCTCTATCCGATATGCGACCATTCACCGCTCTTTGCAACCATGCGGGAATGCTTATCCTCGAACTTAATCAGCATCCGCCCGCGCCGATATGGCAATCTCTGACCAGATGGCTTCTGGATTCGACGGCGCAAAGCCACTATGTGTTGAGCCTCGACTGCAGGAATGGAACAGGACGATGAAGAACTTCGAAGTTGCCGTTGTCGGCGCTGGACTTGCAGGACAAATCGCGGCTTTGGCCATAGCACGCGCTGGCCGAAACGTCGCGCTCATTGCGCCTCAATCCGACAGGACCGACCGCCGCACGACGGCTCTGATGGATCAGTCCATCCGCTTTCTTGACCGGCTTGGGGTTTGGTCCAAAATCGAACCATCCGCTGCGCGGCTCTCTACGATGCAGATCATCGATGGCACGGACCGTCTGCTGCGCGCGCCGACGGTCGCCTTCCGCTCGTCGGAGATCGGGCTTGCCGCCTTCGGCTGGAACATGCCGAATAGCGCATTGCTCAGCGTTCTTTCGCAAGCTGTTGCGCAGGAGAACAACATCACCCTCGTCGATGCGAGTGTCGATACGGTGGAAGTCGGATCTCATGACGTCTCGCTCATGTTGAAAAACGGAGAGAAGGTTTCGAGCAGCTTTGTCATCGGCGCGGATGGCAGACATTCCAAGGTTCGCGAGGCGGCAGGGATCGGAGTTCGCAGTTGGTCCTATCCGCAGACTGCCGTCGTTCTCAATTTCTCGCACACCCGCCCACATGGCAACATCTCAACAGAGTTCCATACCCCGACCGGACCCTTTACCCAGGTTCCACTACCCGGCAATCGCTCCAGCCTCGTCTGGGTCGTCAAACCAGAGCAGGCAGCCGAACTTGCAGCCTTGCCGCTGGAAGCTTTAAGCGAGCGCGTCGAGGAGCGCATGCAGTCCATGCTCGGCACGGTTTCTGTCGAAGAGGGCGTGCAGACATGGCCGCTTTCCAGCATGACGGCCCGCGCCTTCGGCAAGGGACGCGTGGCGCTCATTGGCGAGGCTGGGCACGGCTTTCCGCCGATCGGCGCGCAGGGGCTCAATCTCAGCCTTCGCGACATCATCGTCTTGACCGACATGCTCGGCACATTGACCGGTGGCGCGATCCCGGCGGATGCCGGCGCGACATTCGATCGCCGCCGTCGCGCCGACGTTTTCAGCCGCACGCTAAGTGTCGATCTACTTAACCGGTCGCTTCTGTCCGGCATTCTGCCGATGCAGATGGCCCGTGCGGCGGGACTGCATGTTCTTGGCAATGTCGGACCGCTCCGAGGGCTCGTGATGCGCGAGGGCATCGAGCCAGGCCGCGGTATCAAGGCCCTGCCCTCGCTGATTATGGGAAGCCTCAGACGCTCGTTGCGCGAATGACATAAAGCACGAGCGAGACCGTAAAGACGGAGAGCGCGGTGGAGATCAGAATGGTCGCCGATGCGCGTTCCTGCCACACCTGATAATGCTGACCGATGACGAAGACATTCGTGGCCGTCGGCAGTGCTGCCAGAAGAACGGCCGTCGACACCCAGATGGGGTCGAAGTTGCCAAAGGATGACATCAGAACGTAAGCCAGCAGCGGATGCAGGATCAACTTGGCCGGCACGATATAGCTGATCTCTATCGGTACCCGCTTGAGCGGCCGGAGCGCCAACGTGACCCCCATGGCAAAGAGTGCGCAGGGTGCTGCCGATTGTGCCAGATAATCCACCAGTTGCTGCACTGGCTGAGGTGGCCGCCAGGAAAACACGGCAGCGACGAAGCCGACAATTACCGAGATGATGAAAGGGTGCGTCAGCACCTTGCGGGCGACATCGCCTGCAAGTTTCAAGCGGGATCGCTTGTCGCCGCCAGCAATGGCCATCAGGGCTGGGGCGGCAATGAAATGCGCGGCATTTTCGAGACAGACAATAAGCGCGACAGGAACAGCCGCGCGCTCTCCAAGTGCCAGCAAAGCAAGCCCCGGGCCCATATATCCGATATTGCCGTAGGCGCCTGCGAAGCTCTGTATGGTGCAATCGGCAAAACTGTTGCGCCGTACATAGTAGCCGATGAGGAAGAGGCAGAGAAAGATCGTGTAGGTGGCGGCGAGGCTCAGCACGACAAAATCCATCCGCGCCAATTGATCGACCGGTGTGCGGGCCACAAGCTTGAAGAAGAGTGCCGGGAGTGCGGCATAGATGATGAAGGTGTTCAGCCAACCGAGTGCTTCGGCGGGCTGGCGCGTAACCCGCGCCGCCACATAGCCGATCAGGATCAGCCCGAAAAACGGAAACAGCAATCCGGCGATTTCAGCCATGGCCCCCTCGCCGTGCAGCTCGTCTCCTTAGAGGGTCTAGCCGATTTTCATCAGGATTGGAAAGCTCTCCTGAAACCAGATCGCCACATTGGTGATGAAGCCGGACATGAAGGCGATACCAGTCAGGATCAGCAGGACGCCCATGACCTTTTCAACAAGCCCCAGATGGCGGCGAAAACGAGCGAGAAAGCGCATGAAACTGCCGGAAAAGGCAGCTGCTATCCAGAAGGGGATGGCAAGGCCCGCGGAATAGACCGCAAGCAGCATCGCGCCCTCGCCGACCGTGTTGCGCGAGGCCGCAACGCCCAAGATGGCACCAAGTACGGGACCGATGCATGGCGTCCAGCCAAAGGCGAAAGCCAATCCCATGACATAGGCGCCGGAAAGCGTGGCGGGCTTGCCGCCGCTTTGGAAACGGGCCTCACGCGAGAAGACGCCAATCCGGAAAACGCCGAGGAAGTTAAGGCCCATCAGGATAATGATCAGACCGCCGATCTTGGCGAGAATGTCGAGATTTTGGCGCAGCACCATTCCAATGGTGGACGCACCAGCACCGAGCGCCACGAAGACCGTGGCGAAACCCAACGTGAAGAACAGCGCCGCCAGAAGCACCGCCTTGCGGACCTGCGGCTTTGCCTCGAAGCGCTCATCCCTGAACTGCTCCACCGAGATGCCCGCCATGTAGCAAAGATACGGCGGCACGAGCGGCAGCACGCAAGGAGACAGGAACGACAAAGCACCGGCGAAAAGCGCTGTGAGGAGGGAAATATCGGCGATGGACAATGCGGCACTCCGGACGGTTCAAGATGCCTTGTAGCCCCACCAAACCCTTGCCACCAATCACCTTTTTGCGGTTGCGGCAAAAAAACGCGGAAAGATGATATAATCCTGTTTTTTTGGGTTGACCGCAAACGTGCCTCTACCTATGTTCCGCCCACTTCCGAGGGGCGCTTCGCCCCCATTTGGGAGAGCGTAGCTCAGCCGGTAGAGCAACTGACTTTTAATCAGTAGGTCCAGGGTTCGAATCCCTGCGCTCTCACCAACAAAATCAAGCGTTTAGCGTTGAAAATCACCGGAAAATCGCTAGAATAGCCCTCATACATGCCGAGTAGGATATACCGGGGGTCATTAAAGGCTTCTTTTGGTCGGAGACACCATCGCAGGTGGGTAGAAGTGAGCCACCGGGCCGGGCCGCAATGCGGTGGCGGACCAGTAAGCTGGCGTGCACGCTGCTGTCGGGCATCAAGGTCGCGTTTTGCGCTCTCAACTACGGGTTGTGGGTTTCGGCCATCACGAATGGCGGCTTCGATTGCATCGGCAAGTTCGGGACCGTCTAGGGTTTCAACCTGACGGCGTGCCAGACGCGCTTGACCGTGGCGTCCAGCCTTCAGGCCCCATGAGCCAGATTTAAACATGAGCGCAAGACTGCTCCGTATCACCGAATGAATCGAACTTGCTTATGCAACTGCCCCAACTAAGTTTAAGCCAAGCATAATATTCAAAAATCGATAATTAATACTCATAATAAAATCGAAATATATCAAAATATATAATTAATAAATAATTTCATGAACTACACGGAACACACGCGTGCATAATCGGCCATTACATCGATAAATTCATGTAGTAAGCCGCAATTAGCGTTGATTTTTTTAAAATTTATTTTACTCTACTAAAAATTGATCTCATCTATTTTTGGGTCTTCTGCAATGATGTGTTTTGTAAGAATTGCGAGCGCATTCGTTCTACTTATTGTGTCGGGATGCACCTCCACACTGATTGGAGTGCCTTACGATCAGAAGATAGATGACGAGCTAAATGCGTATCACAAGAGCTCAGTCCAATTCATAAAAAGCATGGAGCAAGCGGCTGGGACACCGGAGGGCCGGTTCGGAAATAAAAACGCACAAAAATTCTACGCGGAATCCGCTGCCAACCTGGCGAACATCCAAGTTCGTGCAGATGTTTTGAGCGACAAAGAGTGCTTTAACAAACCCGTGCAGACCGTTATCGAAAAGGGTGACTTTGCCGCAATCGATGAAAAGTTACAGCAAAAGCAAAGGGCTTTGGGCGGCCTAGACAGCCAGTTTAAAATAACCACATCGCCCAGCGGTAATTGTCTTGCGTTAATGGTCAGAGGCGTTCGCCTCGCGCAGCAACGTTTGGAAAGCGACCACAAGTCCATGGACAAGCTCACTCCATCTGTTGCGACCCTAAATCAAGAGAGCATAAGCGCATCCGTTACTGTCGCGCTCAAGGGTTTGCGCGCCAAGAAGTCGTAAAGGGACAGATATGTCGTTAGATTCGGATGAAATATTTCAGCAGATCACGCAGAAAGCTGCGCATATTGCGGGGAACACCTGGAATGACATGCGTCAAGCGGCAACTGTTGAGTTTGAAGGATTGGCCCGTCGCATAGTGATGCTAATAGAGGGTTATCGAAAGGATGAATTTACGAAGAGCATGGCGCAAGGCCATTTAGCCAACATGCGCTACCACGTCATCGCAACGATTGCGATGTTAACGATGATGACGCAGGGTGCGGTCGAGAAAATCGTGAACGGTGCCCTGACTGTCGTTCGCGATGCCATCAACAGTGCAGCAGGATTCGCTCTTATTGCTTAGGTTTATCAATTCTCATGTTTTACCATGAGATGATGAGTTCCACCTCCTTTAGTCCCAGTTTCTGTCCGGCCAGGACGGTCAATATGTTAATCTTCTTGCGATAGAGGCAGGCTCGTCCACAATTCGTGACTATGACGTCGCGATCATGGAAGGGATAATTAAATCTCGGCAGGCCCAGACAGGGCCGCAAGGAGACGTTGTAGAGATCGGCAGACACTTTCATGCCGATCGCCTCATGTGGCCTATCACCATTGAATTCGCTGACGAATGCATCGAAGCGTACCTGTTGCTGAAGAAGGTTACGTTCGGGCGGTCTCGTTGCCTCCTTCTTCAACGTCAGATGCATACGCTCATGCCGCCCGTTCTGCTGACGGTGGCCCGGTTTGATGCGCTCGATTGCAATCCCAAGCCTCAACCAGAAGACCGACAGCTTCGAAAGATTGTAAAGCCCGTTTGGTGAAGCGAACGGCAGCCCATTGTCCGAGCGTATCGCCTGAGGCAGGCCATGCTCGGAAAACAGGCGGCGGAAGGCTTCGATCACGGCCTGCTCGCGTGTCGATTCGAACGCTTCGCAAGCCAATAGATAGCGTGATGCCTGATCGGTTACAGTCAAAGGGTACCAATAACGACCGTTCCCAAGCTTGAAGTCGGCGCACCACAGATCGTTTGCATTGACGGCTTGTGACAGCGTTGTGCCCATGGCCTTGTTTGCTCGGTTCCTGTTGCGGGCCTGGCGCACAAGGCCATGACGGTCAAGCACCGCGTGCACGGTGCTGCTCGCCGGAATGCGAACGTCGCCGGCGAGCTTCTTCACCATCAACTCGCGGATCTTGCGCGCACCCCAATGCGGCTTCTCCTTTTTGAGACGCACGATCATGGCCTCGACAGGATCGGGGAGTTGGTTGGCGTAGCGAACCGGACGCCGCGATCTATCCGTCAGGGCTTCAAGCCCGTCGTCCTTGTAGCGATTGAATATCTTGTAGCCGGTCTTGCGTGATATGCCGAAATCCCGGCACACCTCGCTCATTCCTTCGCCCTCCAATAGGCGGGCGAAAAAGCGCAGACGTTCCTCCATAACCGAAGTCTCTCTCCACGGCATCAACACCTCCCGCAAAGCGAAAAGTGTTAGCCATGTCTCCGGTACAAAACGTCACCTATCTCTCAGGTCGGACACTCCATAAAAATCAGCTACTTCAGAGACAATGACTGTCTTCTTTAGGTTTTTTCGGTATCGAGGAGTCATAATGGGAGTCGTCAATAGGCAAGGCTCAATGTCGGCCTTTTTGACCAACCGGTCATCCATCAGGACAGTGTAGAGCCTCATTTTCAAGCCTGTCTGAAGCCGCACATTTGGTTCTTACTGAGACCATCCAGGGGGTTTGACGTCTGATTCTCCTCGGACTTTTCATCATCAGAATCCTCCACAATACTCGCAAAACGTGTTTCAGGTTGCGTATTTACAATCCCAAATTCTTCACCTTACATCAACCTCCCGTCCGTCCGCTGGAGACTCAATGATGAAAGCACGCCTCCTTAGTTTCGCTCTTCTTTTCTTCCCGGCCTCCTTCGCGTTGGCTGACTGTCCGGCGCCTGAGGATAGCAGCTTTGCAGCCGCCGCCAAGGCCAAGTTCGACTGTTCCAGCAGCCTGCCGCTGAAGGGGCACGAGACGGATCGCAAGTTTCAAATCCATTATGATTTTCCCAAGACCTTGCCAGACAACAGCAATCTCCCATGGTTGACGGTGGATCCTTTCAAGAATCCTGCGGACTATATGCAGTCGATCCTCAACTACGTCACTAAGGTCAATGCGCGGCCGGATGTGGATTGGCGGATCGAGGACAATAAGGAAGAGCAGTGGTGTGATGCGCCGTGGTTCTTCATGTTGCGCGAGCCCTTGCGCGGGATGACGACCGAGCGGTGGTCTCGGCCGAAGGAACTTCACGCGCTGCAGAAGGACTGGGAGCGCAATTTTGCGGTCGGCATCTATAATGATGTGGCGTGCTATGGCTTCGGTCAGATCTGGGGTGATCCCGCCTTCCCCAAGACCCGGGATTTTGCGTTTGCGGAAGGTGCGGTGTCGGCGAAAATGCTGTTCACCACCGCCACACCTTCCAGCGTTCCTTATCTTGCAGGCTCGAAGGAATGGGATGTTGCCGGGCAGAAGGATGGCGGGGTGATGACCATGCGCCTTCTCCAGCTGGACCTTTCGGTCAAGGACAAGCGCTCGCCGAATGGCTGGTTCTTCGGGACCTTCATGTACAATGCCATGCAGCCAGGCAACACGCCTTATGAGCGATTGGTGCCTGTCGGACTGATCTGGGGCAGCGACCCAGGGCTCAACGCCAAGGCTTATCTGGAGCAGGCAGCGACGCCGAAGGAAAGCTGGGTCAATCCGGATGTCGCCTCGATGTTCTATGCGCTTCCCCGCCAGAACCTCGGCCTCTTCGGCCGCGCAAATGGCCCTGTCGATAATCCCACCTCGGCATGCATCACCTGCCACCAGCGTGCCAATGACTGGGGCACGGCCGTGCTGCCGGATACGCCTGAAGCGACCCAAGCGGCAGCACTTTTGCCTGATGTGCCAGCCGACCCTTACGACGACGCAGCGATTGCCGCCTACTTCCGCAACATTGGAACGAACTCGCCGGTCGCGAACACGCAGTCGCTCGACTACGTGCTGCAGGTCTCAAAGGGAATTGCGGCATTTCGCAACTGGGTGAAGACCGATTTCCCCGATCACGCTGCGTCGACGACCGATGTCACGCCCTACCCGTTCAAGCCGGCTGAAGCGCGCCTGTTGGCACCAGCAGATGCCAACACCGCACGGCCGGACGAAAATGAGCAGGATCCAACGGGAAGGCTTTTCCTTCGCTAATATGACCTGATATGCATAGGTGTGATTTGCCTTCGGAGGGCGCGCCTATGCTGTCGTTAAACGTCTTTGGTCGATTCCGGATCGCTGATCCGGATGGGAATGACCGGGGTCCGCGATCGGCCAAGGCTCGCGGCCTCCTCGTTCTTTTGGCGACGGCGCCGCATTACTCCCGAAGCCGTGTATCGCTGCAGGACAAGTTGTGGAGCGATCGCGACACCAAAAAGGGTTCGGACAGCCTGCGTCAAACGCTTGTCGAAATTCGAAAGGCGTTCGGGCCCTATCAAGACATCTTGCAGGCCGACCGCGAAAAGGTCGCGCTCGACTCGTCACGGTTCAAAGTCAGTTACCGCCTTGTCGAGTCACCGGGCGATTGGAGTGACGAGCAGGACGCCTTCGCCGATATCGACGTCCCTGATCCGGAGTTCGAGGAATGGATTCGCGATACCCGATCGTCACTTGCTGAAAAGGCCAAAGTCAGCGCTTTTGAGGCGCCGCGTCAATCAGCACCGCCGAAGCCAGCCATCTTTTTTCAGTTTCACTCCGACAATCAGTCGGCGAGCGAGTTGATCAACGCCCGCATGATGACGCTGACGACGGCGTCGCTTCATGACTTGGACGACTTTCAAATCTTTCCCCATATCCCGCATGCATCGCCGGCTGTTGCGCGTCAACCTGTCAGCGGTCTTGCCGTCTCCATCCGGACCGCGACGATGGGGCGGCATAGCCATATCACCTTCACGATCAGCCATGCGGAGACCGGCAGGCTCTATGCTTCCCGTACCGAGAAGCTCGTCAGTTCCTCGGAAGAGGCGTTGCACCATTGGTGCGGAACATTGGTTCAGGCCATTCTCATCACCTTGCGCGAAAGGAAAGATGACCTCGCCATTTCGAACTGCGCAGCGCTTCTGGCAAGCAACGCTCGCAACCTCATCTTCCGCTTCGACCGTCAAAGCCTGTCTGAGGCAGACAGGCATCTGAGCTATGCATATGAACGCGACCCTCGTCCGCAATATGTCGCGTGGCGGGCTTTTCTGCGCAACATGGCGCAATTCCAGCATCGCAGCACGGCATTCCTGGGTGACGAAATCACCTCCACGGAACTCGTACAGGAGGCATTGCGCCAGGATGGCAACAGCCCGGGCATCCTCAGTATCGGTGCGCACCTGGAATATCTGGGTGGAGGATCTAGCCGCGGATCTCTGAAGCTCGCCGAGCGGGCCGCTGAGCTTGATCCGCTCAACCCGATCAACATGGCGATCCTGTCCAATGCCGAACTCGTACTCGACAAGTTGAAGGCAAGCCGCAGATCTGCAACAAAGGCGCTGGAATTGACCGGAGGTGGGGAACATCGGGCATTCGTCGAGTTCTTTTGCTGCATGTCAGCCGCCGCCGTCAGTGACTATGATGCAGCCATCGGCTATGCGGAGGCCGCGCTCATTCTGCGACCTGCCTTCCGCGCGCCCTTGCGCTACCTGATTGCCCTTTACATCCAAAAGGGGATGACGGCGCATGCGGCACGAGCGATCGATCAGTTGCGCTTGCTTGAGCCAGACTTTACGCCAGCTCGCTTTCTTGACGACGATTATCCTGTCACCACGATGCGGCGCATCCGATTGATCGACACTATTCCCGTGTAAGCTCACATACCCCTGACACCCTTGGTTGATTCACGCTGCAATCACGATGATGCGCTAATTTTAGTGCGTTAAGACATATGAGGGCAGACTATGAGTGACACCAATATCGTGATGGACCATTTGCGCGCAGCCTTGCTTGCCACGCCGAAGGAGAGCACGTTTCTCACCTATCTTATTCAGATGGCGCTGATCGAGGGAGGTACCCTCTCCCAGGGTCGTGTCGCAAACCAGAGCATCGCTTTGGATGATGAGGCAGACCCCAGCCGCGGAACATACCCGATTGCGTCGGACCCAAGCTATCGCACTCCAGCCTACGCGTCGTAAGCAGACGGCGACGCTGACCTGAATCGATCTTGGCGATCAAATTTCGCTAAGAGCTTTTTGATCGACATCTTCATAGCTGAGCGACAAGGCGCAGGCGTGCGCGCTTTTCTCATCCTCCGAAGCAACTTGTATGAAATGGAAAAAGCCCGGGGAGCACATGCACCCGGGCTTTTTATCAAAATGTCTATGTTACCGACAAAACCTTAGCCGAGCCAAGGCGCTAAGCCTCACGTGCGCTCGATTCGGATCACCTGCGGTTCGCTGACCAGATATTTTTCGCTCTTGATCGCTTTGACTGCCTTGCGGATCGCATCTTCCATAGTCGCATGGGTGACGAGGATGATGGTCTGAGCGCCCTCCTCCGTCGGCACCTGAGAGCGCTGAACGATCGATTCGAGCGAGATATTGTTTTCTGCCATGCGGGTCGCGATGGAGGCAAACACGCCGGCCTTGT
>Ga0308171_1001114_pt1 | contig 40785 bp, 35 predicted proteins | sample PhyGR1_FD_202135 | JGI IMG/M metagenome (GOLD analysis project Ga0308171, IMG submission 202135) | Phyllosphere microbial communities from UC Gill Tract Community Farm, Albany, California, United States - DLSLSG.R1 | ecosystem: Host-associated > Plants > Phyllosphere > Unclassified | place: USA... | reverse complement strand
GTTCAGCATCGCCATGACGGCCAGGATGACCAGCACGTTGATGACGACCGCGATGTTCGCATAGATGCCGAACCGGCCATAGGTGACGGTCATGAAGATGATGACCGCGACCGCCGCGATCGCCGAGGCGAGGATGCCCGCGCGGATCGAGTCGGCGCCCAGATCGGGGCCGACGGTGCGTTCCTCGACGACCTTCAGGTCGATCGGCAGCTTGCCGGAGCGCAGCGAGATCGCCAGTTGGTTCGCCGTGTCGACAGTGAAGTTGCCGCTGATCGAGGCGCGACCGCCCAGGATCGGTTCGTTGATGTTGGGGGCCGACAGCACCTGGCCGTCGAGGATGATCGCGAAGGGCTTGCCGGTATTTTCCTGCGTGATCCGCGCGAACTTGCGACCGCCCTGCGCGTCGAAGGTGATCGCCACCTGCGGCGCGTTGGTCTGCTGGTCGAAGGTCTGCTGCGCATCGATCAACTGGTCGCCCGAGATGATGACCGGTCGCTTGACCGCGATCACCGGCGCGCCCAGCGGATTGCCGGGATAGGGCAGGACCTGGCTGCCGGCGGGCGCGTTACCCTTGACCACCTCGACCGGGTTGGCGGTGGTGTCGACCAGCTTGAATTCCAGCTTGGCGGTCTTGCCGATCAGGTCCTTGAGCTGTTGCGGGTCCTGAAGACCGGGCACCTGCACCACGATGCGGTTGCTGCCCTGCTGAAGGATCGTCGGTTCCTTGGTGCCCAACGCGTCGATACGGCGACGCACGACTTCGGTCGCGGTCTTCATCGCGGTGTCGACCGCCTGAGTCAGACCCGCCTGGGTCGGCTTCAGCACGAAGCGCGAGGTGTCGACGACCTGGATGTCCCATTCGCGCTGGCCGGTCATGCCCGCCCCGCCGCCAGTGATCGTCAGCAGCCGCTCACGCGCCGCATCGACCTGGGACGGATCGCGCAGCATGAAGCTGAGCTGGCCGCCACGGACCGAGATGTCACCGATGTCGATGCGCGGATTGCCGCGCCGCATCTCCGCGGCGACCTGGTCGCGCATCGTCTCCAGCCGCGTATTGGCGAGGTCGGCGGTGTCCGCCTCCAGCAGCAGATAGCTGCCGCCCGCTAGGTCGAGTCCCTTGTTCACGCGGGGATGCGGAATGGCGCCCCATGTGTTGGTGACGCTTTCGGGCAGGAAGCTCGGGATCGCCAGCAGGCACAGGGCCGCCAGCAGCGCGACGATGGAAGCGACCTTCCAGCGGGGGAAATCCAGCATCGTGGGGTCAGTCGTTCGCGGGCTTGGCGGTGGGATCGACCACATCGGTCAGCGTCGCCTTGACCACGCGGACGCGGACATTGGGGGCGATCTCGACTTCGACCAGGGCGTCCTCGACGCGGGTCACCTTGCCGACGATGCCGCCCGCCGTGGTGACCTGATCGCCCTTCTTGACCCCCTCGACCGCCGCCTGCAGCGTCTTCATGCGGCGCTGTTGCGGGCGGATCATCAGGAAATAGAAGACCACGAAGACGAGGAGCAGCGGCGCGAGGCTGAGGAACGACGCGACGCCGCTCGATGCGGCGGCCCCGGTGGTTGCCTGGGCGGTGAAGGGAATGAACATTCGGACCCGTCTATGCTGAATGGGCACGGGCACCGGCCGACCGATGACGGTCGACAAGCCCCCATGTCGGATAGCCTGCCCGCTACCATCGCAGGCGGGAAGGCGCAATGGAGAGGCGGATGTGGGGTGCCGGCCATCGCAACATCAAGGCTTGCATCCCACGGAAAACCCGCCTAGAGGCCGCCGCTCGGTCGGGGCGTAGCGCAGCCTGGTAGCGCATCACACTGGGGGTGTGGGGGTCGCAGGTTCGAATCCTGTCGCCCCGACCAATCTTCTTCCAACATTGGCGGATGACGGCGGAGCGGGCGAAAGCCCGCTTTCTTCGTTGTTCTCTATCCTCCGCAAGCTTGCTTGGGGAGGGAGACCGCTCGGCGTCAGCCGAGTGGTGGAGGGGCGGGGGCGAATGTCCCTCCACCACCGCTTCGCGGCGGTCCCCCTCCCCGCGCTTCGCGCAGGAGGAGTGGCGTTAGCGTACCGTCATCCCCGCCGCCGCGATCTGCGACAGCAAATTCGCCCGCACCGCGTCCGATACCGGAGGCAATGGCCGCGCCGCCTTGCCATGGCGCAGGCGTTCGCGGTCCTTTTCGTCCGGCTCCACGCGCCGGACCCGCACCGCCGCCTTGCCGACCGCCCGCAGGCCGAGTTGTTCCGCTGCGCCGCGCGACAGGTCGATGATCCGTGACGATCCCGCGAACGGTCCGCGGTCGTTGACCCGGACGATGATCCGTCGCCCGGTGTCCAGCGCCGTCACCTCGACATAGCTGGGAAGCGGCAAGGTGGTATGCGCCGCCGTCGCCCAGCCGGGGCGGAAGCGTTCGCCATTGGCGGTGCGCTTGCCCGATTCGTTGCCATACCAACTGGCATAGCCCAGCATGTCGTATGTCGCGTCCTCGGCGGGGACATAGGTGACCCCGCGCACCGTATAGGGCTTGCCGATCCGCACCGGATAGTCGCTGACCGGTCGGTAGTTGCCGCCCGAACAGGCCGCGAGCATGGCCGCCGCCGCCGGGGTGCATCGACGCATCGCTTTCCAAACCATGGCCCCCGATTAGGCCGCGTGGGGCGCGCGATAAAGCGGTTTGCGCCTCGATTGACCGCATAGTATCCGTCGGGGCGCGGCGGCTTTCAGCCGATCCGCACAATCGCACCGGTGCCCTTCGGGGCTTGAAACGGGAATGTGGTGCAAAACCACGGCTGTCCCTGCAACTGTAAGCGGTGAGCGAGCGACACGGGTCCCCCATCGGGGACCGCCACTGGAGAAATCCGGGAAGGCCGTGTCGCGCATGCTTCGACCCGCGAGCCAGGAGACCTGCCGGTGCGAGTCGCTCTTGCCGCGATCCAGGGGATGGTCATCGGCGGGATATATTGTATCATGCGAGCGACGCCATCAGGCCGATCCGAATCGGAACTTCGCCCGGCGTGCGCCCGCCTCTGGCCAAAGTCCCGACCGTCAGCGGAGGACCGGCCCTTGTCGCAACGGCGCCGGGGGAGGGCCTTTGCCCCATGTCCGAATTTCCTTCGCGTGGACGACCTTTGAAACACCGTGTCGCCTGGCTGATGGGCGCGCTGATCGTCGTCAACATCGCCGCCTGGAGCTGGGCGCTGACCGTGTTCGCGGGCAACAGCCTGATGCTGGGCACCGCGCTTCTCGCCTACAGCCTGGGGCTGCGCCATGCGGTCGATGCCGATCACATCGCCGCCATCGACAATGTCACCCGCAAGCTGATGCAGGACGGCCAGCGGCCCATTGCGGTCGGGCTGTGGTTCGCGATCGGCCATTCCGCCATCGTCCTGATCGCGGCGACCACGGTCGCGCTCGCCGCCAGCACGCTCGCCGATTTCGAGGCGTTCGGGCAGAGCGGCGGGACCATCGCCACCATCGTCTCGGCCAGTTTCCTGTTCGCCATCGCGATCATGAACCTGATCATCCTGCGCGACGTCTGGACCCGTTTCCGCCGCGTCGCGCGCGGCGAGCCGATGGTCGAGGCGGATGCCGATATGCTGTTTTCAGGGCAGGGGCCGCTGTCGCGGCTGTTCCGTCCGCTGTTCCGGCTGATCCGGCGGAGCTGGCACATGGCGCCGCTGGGCTTCCTGTTCGGGCTGGGCTTCGACACCGCGACCGAAGTGGCGATCCTCGGCCTGTCGGGCTCGCATGCGGCGGACGGCGTGTCGCTGGCGACGATCCTGGTCTTCCCCGTCCTCTTCGCGGTCGGCATGGCGTTGATCGACACCGCCGACGGGCTGGTGATGCTAGGCGCCTATGAGTGGGCGTTCGTCCATCCGCTGCGCAAGCTCTATTACAATATGACGATCACCTTGGTCTCCGCGCTGGTCGCGCTGGTGATCGGGGGTATCCAGGCGACCGCGCTGCTCGCCGAGCGGTTCGGCTGGACGGCGGGGCCGTTCCGTTATGCGGGCGCCCTGTCCGAGCATTTCAACGTGTTGGGCTTCGCGATCGTCGGGCTGTTCGTGCTGTGCTGGGGCGCGAGTTTCCTGCTTTATCGCTGGCGCGGGTTCGCCGCGATGGAGGCGCGAATTGCCAAGCCCGGCGCGGCGGGATAAATGCCGCATATCGGGGGTGAAAGCTCCCGAAGATCGCGCCGGTGCCCCTGGGGGCTTTGAAACGGGAATGGGGTGCAAATCCCCGGCTGTCCCTGCAACTGTAAGCGGTGAGCGAGCGATGCTGGTGCTGTTGGAAGCACGGCCACTGGAGCGATCTGGGAAGGCGCATTGTTTCGCTTCGACCCGCAAGCCAGGAGACCTGCCGGCGTCATGGTCGCTCTTGCCTGGACCCAGGGGGTGGTCGGGGCACGGTTCTCCGTCGGGGAGCGACGAAGCCATGCGGCCGGGGCCGCATCGGTCGCCGGGCAGCGGGGCGGACGCATTCGACAGCGCCCGTTCGTCACCGCTCCGGCGATCCGCCCCGTCTCGCTTTCGCTCGTCCGGCGCGTCGGAGAAATAGCATGCGTGACCTCTCCAAGGTCCCCGTCACCATCGTCACCGGCTTTCTGGGCGCAGGGAAAACCACGCTCATCAGCCACCTGATCCGCAACGCGGGCGGCCGTCGCCTGGCGGTGGTCGTCAACGAGTTCGGCACGCTGGGGGTCGATGGCGACATCCTCCAGTCCTGCGCCATCCCCGACTGCCCGGCGGAGAATATCGTCGAGCTGGCAAACGGCTGCATCTGCTGCACCGTCGCCGATGATTTTATCCCCACGGTCGAAAAGCTGCTCGCGATGGAGCCGCGCCCCGATCACATCTTGATCGAAACCTCGGGTCTGGCGCTGCCCAAGCCGCTGCTGAAGGCGTTCGACTGGCCCGCCATCCGCTCGCGCATCACGGTGGACGGTGTGGTGGCGCTTGCCGATGCGGAAGCCGTCGCGGCGGGCCGCTTCGCCCCCGATCTCGACGCGGTCGAGGCGCAGCGTGCCGCCGACCCGAGCCTCGATCATGAGACCCCGTTGTCGGAAGTGTTCGAGGACCAGCTGGCCTGTGCCGACCTGGTCCTGCTGACCAAGGCCGATCTCGCCGGCCCGGAGGGCGTCGCCAAGGCCCGCGCCATCATCGCCGCCGAGGCCCCGCGCCCGCTGCCGATGGTCGAGGCGGTGGACGGCAGCGTCTCCGCCGAGATCGTGCTGGGGCTGGAGGCCGCCGCCGAGGACGACATCGCCGCGCGCCCCTCGCACCATGACGGCGCGGACGATCACGAGCATGACGATTTCGACAGCATCTCGGTGCTGCTGGGCGAGGTGGAGAGCCCCGAGGCGCTGACCGCGAGCATCGTGACGCTGGCGGAGCAGCAGGATATCCTGCGCGTGAAGGGTTATGCCGCTGTGGCCGGCAAGCCGATGCGCTTGCTGGTGCAGGCGGTCGGGCGCCGGGTGCGCACGAATTACGACCGTCCCTGGGGCGCGGGCGAACCGCGCGGCACGCAGCTCGTCGTCATCGCCGAGCATGATCGTATCGACCGCCCCGCGATCGAGGCCGTGCTGAAGGGCTGATCCACGTGCATCTCGTCTTTCGCGAGAGCCATGGGCTGGAGGAACAGGCGGTTCCGCAGGATCTGGGGCAGCGCCCCGGTGACGTGGTCGTGCTGTCCTTCTCCGACAGCGACCTGAGCGCCTTTGCGGCGGGCTGGCGGGCGGGGGGATTTGCCTGGTCGCTGCGGCTCGCCAATCTGGCGGCGCTGGTCCATCCGTTGTCGGTCGACACCTATGTCGAGCAGACCCTGGTGCATGCGAAGGCGATCCTGATCCGGTTAATCGGCGGGGCGGCCTATTGGGAATACGGCCTGCGCGAGGTGGAGCGGCTGGCGCGGGAGCGGGGGATCGCGCTTGTTGTCCTTGCGGCGGATGGGCGCGAGGATCGGCGGTTGATGGCGGCGTCCACCGTCGATGAGGCGGTGGTGCGGCGGTTGGGGGCGCTGTGCGATGCGGGTGGGGCGCAGGCGGCGGCTTTGGCTTTGGGGGCGTTAGCGGCGGTGTCGCCTGTGGCTCTTGCCCCTCCCCAGCCCCTCCCCCTGCCGGGAGAGGGGCTTTTAGGTCGTACGCCTGCCACAAGCACGTCCCTCCCGCAAGCGGGAGGGGATGGGGGAGGGCCTTTGCCCCGAGCGACGTCGCTCGCGGCCTTACCCCTCCCCAACCCCTCCCCCTGCCGGGAGAGGGGCTTTCAAATCGCCCCCGTCGGCGGCTGGACTCCTGAAGGCTTGTCCTGCCCCGCGACCGCCCTGCTGCAACCAGACCGCCCCCGCATCCTGATAACCTTCTACCGCGCCTATCTCGCCGCCGCCGACCTGGAGCCCATCGCCGCCCTCCACACCGCCCTGACAGAGCGCGGGTTCGACCTCGTCGCGCTGTTCGTCCCTTCGCTCAAGGCAGAGGGCGCGGGTCCGTGGATCGCGCGGTGGGTAAAGGCCCTGGCCCCAACGGCGATCATCAACGCCACCGCTTTCTCCGCGCGAGGCGAGGACGACACCACCCCGCTCGACGGCGCAGGCGTGCCGGTGTTTCAGGTCGCGCTCGCGACCAGCGACCGGCAGGGCTGGGAAGACTCGCCGCGCGGTCTGTCGCCCGCCGACCTCGCCATGCATGTCGTCCTGCCGGAGATTGATGGACGCCTGTTCGCGGGCGTGGTCAGCTTCAAGCAGGCGGGGGAACGCGACCCCGATTTCGATATGGCCCTACGCCTCCACCGTGCCGAGCCCGCCCGCATCGCGGCGGTGGCGGACAAGGTGGCGGGCTGGGCGACGCTCGCCGCGACTCCGGCGGCGGAGCGGCGGCTCGCGATCCTTCTTTCCACCTATCCGGGCAAGGACTGGCAGGCGGCCCATGCGGTGGGGCTGGACGGGTTCGCCTCGACGGACGCGATCCTCAGCGATCTTCGCGACGCCGGTTATGATGTGGAGACGCAGGGTGATCTGCCCGCCGCGCTGCTCGCCAACCGGATCGCCTGGCCGATCGCGGCCTATCGCGAAGCGCTCGTCGCCTTGCCCGAAGCCTTGCGCGCCGATCTGCTCGAAAGCTGGGGCGGGGTCGAGGATGATCCGCTGGTCGAGGGCGACGCCTTCCACTTCCCCGCACTCGCGCTCGGCAAGGCCATCGTCGCGCTCCAGCCCGAACGCGGGCGGCGAGAGGTGCGGGCCGACGATTATCACGACCTGTCCCGCTGCCCGCGTCACGGTTATGTCGCCTTCTACCTCTGGCTCCGCGCGCAAGGGATCGATGCGCTGATCCATGTCGGCGCGCATGGCACGTTGGAGTGGCTGCCCGGCAAGGCGGTCGCGCTGTCCGACGCCTGCTGGCCCGAGGCGCTGACGCGGGACTGGCCGGTCCTCTATCCCTTCATCGTCAACGATCCGGGCGAGGCGGCGCAGGCGAAGCGCCGCCTAGGTGCCGTCACCATCGGCCATGTCCCTCCGGCCTTGGTGCAGGCGGAGACGGGCGCGGGGCTGGGGCGGCTGGAGGCGCTGCTCGACGAATATGCCAATGCCGACGGCCTCGACCCCGCGCGCCGCGACCGGCTCCGTGCCAGTATCGCCGAGGAGGCGGAGAGCGTCGGCCTCGGAGAAACCCTCGGGCTGGCGGGGGCGGAGGATCCGCTGGCCCGGATCGACGCCTTCGTCTGCGACGTGAAGGACAGCCAGTTCGGCGAGGGGCTCCATATCTTCGGCCGGGGCGAACAGGGCGCGGCGGAGCGGGCCGGGCTGCTCGCCGGGCTTGACGGCAAGCGCGTTCCAGCGGGACCTTCGGGATCACCCTATCGCGGCCGTGCCGATGTGCTGCCCACGGGCCGCAACCTCTACGCCATCGACCCGCGCGCGGTGCCGAGCCGCGCGGCGCAAGGACAGGGCGTCAAGCTCGCCGAGGAACTGATCCGGCGCCACATGCAGGAGGAGGGCGATCACCTCCGCACCCTGATCGTCGACCTCTGGGGTTCGGCGACGATGCGCACGGCGGGGGAGGAGTTCGCCATGGCGCTGCACCTGATCGGGGTCGAGCCGGTCTGGGACCATCGCTCCGAGCGGGTGACGGGGTTCGAGGTGATGCCGCTGATGCGCTTCGACCGGCCGCGCGTGGATGTGACGTTGCGCGTGTCGGGGCTGTTCCGCGATGCCTTCCCGCATCTGGTGGCGCTGTTCGGACAGGCGGTGCGGGCGCTGGGGAAGCGGGACGAGGAGCCGGACTGGAATCCTTTCGTCGGGCAGGCGACCCCACGCGTCTATGGTCCCGCGCCGGGCCGCTATGGCATCGGGCTGGACCCCAATGCGGGTTATGACGAGGCGGCGCGGATCGAGGCGGGGCAGAGCTGGCTCGCCGCCTCCGCCACCGCGCTCGATGATGGCGACCGGCGCGATGCGGCGGGGATCGCCGCGCGGGTGGCGGGGGCGCAGGCGTTCGTCCACCTCCATGACCTGCCCGAAAGCGACCTGCTGCTCGCCGCCGATTACGCCGCGCATCAGGCGGGATTTGCGGCGGCACGCGCGGCGTTGGGGGAGGGGGCGGCGACGCTCTATCATCTCGACACGCGCGATCCGGCCAGCCCCAAGGCGCGGACGCTGGCCGAGGAAATCGCCCGCACCGTCCATGCCCGCGCCGCCAATCCGCGCTGGGTGGAGGGGATGATGGCGCATGGCTTTCGCGGCGCGGCCGAGATCGCCGCGACGCTCGACCATTTGGGCAGCTTCGCGCATCTGGCCGACGCGGTGCCCGCCGCGCTGATCGACCTCTATTGGGATGCGACGCTGGCGCAGGACGCGGTGCGCGAATTCATGGCGCAGGCGAACCCGGCGGCGTTGACGGCGATGGAGGCGCGGTTTGCGGCGCTCTACCAGGCGGGGCTATGGCGGACGCGGCGCAATTCGGTGCTGGCGATGCTGGACGGCGCGGCATGAGCGGCTTCATAGTCAAGGGCTGGTGCCCCGATGCGTGGCGGCCGATGATGGCGGGCGACGGGCTGCTCGTGCGTGTCCGCCCGCCCTTGGGACGACTGACAGGGCCCCAGATCGAGGGGCTGTGCGCAGCGGCGAACGCCCATGGCAATGGCCAAATCGACCTGACCTCGCGCGCGAACCTGCAACTGCGCGGGGCGAGCGAGGAAAGCTGGCCCGCGCTGCTCGCCGAATTGCAGGGGATAGGGCTGGTCGATCCCGATCCGGTGCGGGAGGGGCGGGGGGCGATCCTCGTTCAGCCCGACTGGTGCGAGGGGGACGACAGCCACGCCATCGCGACCGAACTGCGCGCGCGTCTGGACGAACTGCCGGAGCTGCCAGGCAAGGTCGGCTTCGTGGTCGATGCGGGCCCTGCACCGATGCTGGGCGAGGCTCCCGGCGATTTTCGGATCGAGCGGGGGTTAGGTGGCGAATTGCTGCTCCGCGCTGATGGACGAGCGACCGGCATCGCTGTCCCGCGTGCGGAGGCCGTCACGATCCTGATCCGGCTGGCGCATTGGTTCGTCGAAAATGGCGGACACGCGGCGGGGCGGATGGCCCGTCTTTCCGTGCCCCTGCCCGACTGGGCGTCGGGAGACCGGTTGCCTGCTCCCCCCGCACGACCCTGGCGACCGGGCGCGCATCCGGGCGGGGCGGTCTACGGCCTCCCCTTTGGTCGGATATCTGCAGAAGCGCTGGGCGCGTTTGTGAAGCAGCATGGCGCGCCGATCCGCCTGACCCCTTGGCGGATGCTGCTCGCCGAGGGTGTCGCACCAACGCCTGCCGTCGGGATGGTGCTGGAGGATACCCCCATCCTGCATGTCGACGCCTGTGTCGGCGCGCCCGCCTGTTCGCAGGCGAGCGTCGCCACCCGCGACCTCGCCACCTGTCTCGCACCGCTGGTCGAAGGTCGCCTGCACATATCGGGTTGCGCGAAGGGCTGCGCACGGGCACGGGCGGCGGACTGGGTGCTGACCGGGCGGGAGGGGGCTTTCGATCTGGCCAGAGACGCCCGCGCCGGGGCCGCGCCCCTTCACACCGGATTGACGCCCGAGCGGGCGGTCGCGCTTCTCGGAGCCTGTTGATGCCGTACACTTACGAAACCGATGGCGCGGCGATCTATCGCCAGTCCTTCGCCATCATCCGCGCCGAGGCGGAGCTGGCCCGCTTCGATCCGGAGGAAGAGCCGGTCGCGGTGCGGATGATTCATGCCGCCGGGCTGGTCGAGCTGGCGCCGTCGATCCACTTCTCGCCGGGCTTCGCGGTGGCGGGGCGGCAGGCGCTGGCGAACGGCGCGGCGATCCTGTGCGACGCGCATATGGTCAGCGAAGGCGTCACACGCACGCGCCTGCCCGCCGACAATCCGGTGATCTGCACTTTGCGTGACCCGTCCGTGCCCGAACTGGCCAGACAGATAGGCACGACCCGCTCCGCCGCCGCGCTGGAGCTGTGGCGGCCGCATCTGGCCGGAGCGCTGGTCGCGATCGGCAATGCGCCGACCGCGCTCTTCCATCTGCTGACCATGCTGGAAGACCCCGACTGCCCGCGCCCGGCGGCGATCATCGGCTGTCCGGTCGGCTTTGTCGGCGCGATGGAGTCGAAGGACGCGCTGTGGGAGGCGCAGCCCGTCCCCTGCGCCATCGTGAAGGGCCGCCCCGGCGGCAGCGCGATCACGGTCGCGGCGATCAACGCGCTGGCGAGTCGCGCCGAATGACGGGGACCGTTCACGGCGTCGGCCTGGGGCCGGGCTCGGCGGACCTGATGAGCGTCCGCGCCGACCGGCTCGTGCGCGGGGCGCGGCATGTCGCCTATTTCCGCAAGGCCGGGCGGCGCGGCCATGCGCGCACCATCGTCGAGGGCATGCTGCGCGACGATGTGGTCGAATATCCGATGGACTATCCGGTCACGACCGAGATCGCCTTCACCGATCCGCGCTATAACGAATGCCTGTCGGCCTTTTACGCGACATGCACCGCGCATATCCTGTCGCTGGTGCAGGGCGGTGAGGATGTGGTGGTGCTGTGCGAGGGTGATCCGTTCTTCTACGGATCGTTCATGCACCTGCACAGCCGGTTGAAGGACCATGCGCCGGTCGCGGTCGTGCCCGGCATCACCGGCATGTCGGGCGCCTGGACCGCCAGCGGCGCGCCGATCACCTGGGGCGACGATGTGCTGACCGTAGCGATGGCGACCCTGCCCGAAGCGGAACTGACCCGCCGCATCGCCGAGACCGATGCGCTGGTCGTCATGAAGATCGGCCGCCACCTGCCCAAGCTGCGCCGCGCCATCGCGGCGGCGGGGCGGACGGAGCAGGCCTGGCTGGTCGAACATGCCGCCCAGGCCGGGGAACGGGTACGCCGCTTGGCGGAAGTCGAGGACGCGCCCGTCCCCTATTTCTCGATCGCGCTGATCCACGGGGAAGGGCGTCGGCCATGAGCGGCTGGCTGATCGTCGCGGGGCTGGGACCGGGGGCGGAGGACATGATCACGCCCGAGGTGTCGGCGGCGCTGGCGGAGGCGACCGATGTGGTCGGCTATATCCCCTACGTCGCGCGGGTGCCCGAGCGGCCCGGGTTGACCCGCCATGCCAGCGACAACCGGGTCGAGCGTACCCGCGCGCTCCACGCGTTGGAGATGGCGGAGGCAGGCGGCCGTGTGGTCGTGGTGTCTTCGGGCGATCCGGGGGTGTTCGCCATGGCGGCGGCGATCTTCGAGCGGGTGGAGGAAGACCCTGCGCGCTGGCACGATCTCGACATCCGCGTCCTGCCCGGCATCACCGCGATGCTGGCGGCGAGCGCACGGGCGGGCGCGCCGCTGGGCCATGATTTCTGCGCGATCAACCTGTCGGATAACCTCAAGCCGCAAGCGCTGATCGAGAGGCGGCTGGCGCTGGCGGCGGAGGCGGATTTCGCCATCGCGCTCTACAACCCCCGGTCCAAGGCGCGGCCCGATGCGCTGGACGCAGCCTTCGCGCTGCTCCGCGAAACCTGCGGCGACGCGCGCCCGGTGTTGTTCGCCCGTGCCGTCTCTACGCCCGAGGAAAAGTTGCGCATCGTGCCGCTTCCACAGGCGCGTGGAGAGATGGCCGATATGCGTACCGTCGTCATCATCGGGTCCAGCCGTACGCGGATCGTGCCCCATGCCGGTCGGCCGATCCTCTACACCCCCCGGACGACGCCGTGATCCAGCCAGTCGAGTACAGCCGCGACGCTGTCCGCCTGCGGGCGGGGCGGAATGAAGGGTCGGTCGATCATCACGACCGGCAGCCCAAGTTCGCGCGCCGCGTCCAGCTTGGCTCTCGCGCCCGAGCCGCCCGCATTCTTGGCGACAACCACTTGAATCCGGTGTTCGCGCAACAGCGCCAGTTCGCCCGCCAGCGTGAAGGGGCCGCGATCCACCACGAGATGATGGTGCGGCATAGCGGGCGGTGGTGCGGCATCGACGAAGCGCAGCAGGTAGAGATGCTGCGCAGCATAAGCGAAGTCGCCGATGGTCTGGCGGCCGAGCGCCAGGAAGACGCGCTTGGGTTCGGTGCCGAGCGCGGCGACCGCCTCCACCGTATCGGCAACATGAATCCAGCGGTCGCCGGGATCCTGCTCCCAGGCCGGGCGCGTCAGCGCGAGGAGCGGCACACCGGCCAGCCCCGCCCCGGCGATGGCATTGGCGCTGATCCGTGCGGCGAAGGGATGGGTGGCGTCGACCAGATGGGTCACGCCTTCGCGGGCCAGATAGGCGGCCAGCCCCTCGACACCGCCGAAGCCGCCCACCCGCGTCGGAATGGCCTGCGCGCGCGGATGGTCGGTGCGGCCCGCATAGCTCAGTACCGCGCGCTCGCCGCGTGCCGCCAGCGCGGTGGCCAGCGCGCTCGCCTCGGTCGTGCCGCCGAGCAGAAGGATATGGCGCATGGCTGACTCCGAACCCTGGCTGACCATCGTGGGGATCGGCGAGGATGGCTGGGACGGCCTGACCGCCCCCGCCCGCGCCGCGATCAAGGCGGCCGATAGCGTGATGGGCGCGCCCCGTCACCTGTTGCTGCTGGCCGAGCATGGCCGGGCGGAGCGGATCGTCTGGCCGGTGCCCTTTGCGGACGGTGTGCCGATGCTGCTCGAACGGCGGGGGCAGCGGGTGGTGATGCTCGCCTCGGGCGATCCCTTCTGGTTCGGGGCGGGCTCGGTCGTGACGCGCCATCTGGAACCGGGCGAGTGGGCCGCGTACCCGGCACCCTCGACCCTGTCGCTGGCGGCGTCACGGCTGGGCTGGCCGGTCGAGACGATCCACAGCGTCGGCCTGCACGCCCGGCCGGTCGAGATGCTGCGTCCGCATCTGGCACCGGGGCGGCGGGTGCTGGCGCTGATGCGCGACGGGGCGGCGGTGACCGGACTGGCGGCGTGGCTGGTCGAGCAGGGGTTCGGTGACAGCACGCTGACCGTCTTGGAGGCGCTGGGCGGCCCGCGCGAGCGGGTGCGGCGGGTGATGGCGAGCGCGCTCGACTGGACCGACATGGTTCATCCCGTGGCGGTCGCCATCGAGCCTGCGGGAGAGGGCCGCGCCCTCCCCCGTGCGAGCGGTCTGGATGACGACTGGTTCGCGCATGACGGACAGATCACCAAGCGCCCCGTCCGCGCGCTGGCGCTGTCGGCGCTGGCTCCGCGACCGGGCGAGTTATTGTGGGACATCGGCACCGGATCGGGATCGGTCGCGATCGAATGGCTGCTGAGCGACCCCACCACCCGCGCGGTCGGCTTCGAGCGTGACCCGGACCGCCTCGCCCGCGCCGCCGCCAATGCCGCGCGACTGGGCGTGGAGCGGCTGGAACTGGTCGAGGGCGATGCGATTGCGGGTCTGGCCGAGCGTCCGCATCCGGATGCGGTGTTCGTCGGTGGTGGCCTGTCGCCGCAGCTCTTGGACGCGCTGCGCACCCTGCCGCATTGTCGGCTGGTCGCGCACGGCGTGACGTTGGAGACCGAGGCGCTTCTCACCCAGTGCCATTCGCGTTTTGGCGGCGAGTTGCTGCGCATCGAACTGGCGCGGGCACGGCCGCTGGGGACGAAGCGCGGGTGGAAGGCGAGCTACCCCATCGTACAATGGCGGGTCGCATGGTGATCGCTGGTTTCGGATGCCGTGCGGGGGCGACGGTGGCGTCGTTCCGCGAGGCGCTGGCCGCGACGGGCGCCCGTCCCGATGGCCTCGCCGTGCCGGAGGACCGTGCCGCGCAGATCGCCGGTTTCGCGCAAGGGGAGGGGTTGTCCGTCGTCGCCATAACCGCTGACCAGTTAAGCGGTATCGACACGCCCACCCAATCTGACCTTAGCCTGACCCATCGCGGCGTGGGCAGCGTCGCCGAAGCCGTCGCGCTCGCCGCCGCCGGGCCGAGCGCGCGGATCATCGTGGCTCGCGTAATTTCCTCCGACCGCATGGCGACCTGCGCCATTGCTCAGGGACTTAGATCATGACCGTCCATTTCATCGGCGCCGGACCCGGTGCCCCCGACCTGCTGACCCTGCGCGGGCGCGACCTGATCGCGGCCTGTCCGGTCTGCCTCTATGCCGGATCGCTGGTGCCGGAAGCGGTGCTCGCCCATTGCCCGCCGGGTGCCAGGATCGTGAACACCGCGCCGATGACGCTCGACGAGATCATGGCGGAGATCGCGGACGCCCATGCCAAAGGACAGGATGTGGCCCGGCTCCATTCGGGCGACCTGTCGGTCTGGTCGGCGATGGGCGAGCAGGTGCGGCGCTTGCGCGAACTGGGCATCCCCGTTTCGGTGACGCCGGGCGTGCCGTCCTTCGCGGCGGCGGCGGCGGTGTTGGAGAGCGAGCTGACCCTGCCCGGCATCGCGCAATCGGTGGTCCTGACCCGCACCCCCGGCCGCGCCAGCGCCATGCCCGAGGGGGAATCGCTATCGGCCTTCGCCGCGACCGGGGCGACGCTGGCCATCCATCTGTCGATCCACAATCTGGCCAGGGTCGTCGCCGACCTGACCCCGCATTACGGGGCCGACTGCCCGGTCGCGATCGTCTGGCGCGCGAGTTGGCCCGAGCAGCGGATCGTCCGCGCGACTCTGTCCACCATCGCGGAGGCCGCCGGCGATGGCCCGGAGCGGACTGCGCTGATCCTGGTCGGCCGCGTCCTCTCCCAAAGCGATTTCGCCGAAAGCCGTTTATATGCGGAAGGCTATGACCGCCGCTATCGTCCCGGAAACAGCCTGACATGACTCCGGGCCTGATGATCGCCGCGCCCGCTTCGGGCACCGGCAAGACGACGGTGATGCTGGGCCTGCTCCGCGCGTTCCGCGATGCGGGGCTGAGTGTACAGCCGTTCAAGAGCGGCCCCGACTATATCGACCCCGCCTTTCACCGCGCGGCTTGCGGGCGCGCCTCGTTCAACCTCGATGGCTGGGCGATGCCCGCGACGTTGCTCGATACGCTGGGCCAGCGCGGGGCGGACGCGGACCTTGTGCTGGCGGAAGGCTCGATGGGCCTGTTCGACGGCGTGGCCAAGCCCGGCGCGACCGGCATGGGCAGCAGCGCGGAGACGGCCAGGCGTATGGGCTGGCCGGTGATCCTGGTCATCGACGTGTCGGGACAGGCCCAGTCGGCGGCGGCGACCGCGCTGGGCTTTGCGCGCTACGATCCGGACTTGAGGGTGGCGGGGGTGATCCTCAACCGGGTGGCGAGCCCGCGCCACGAGCGGCTGGGGAAGCTCGGTTTCGAAGAGATCGGCCTGCCCGTCTTCGGTGCGCTGCCCCGGCGCGGAGACCTCGTCCTCCCCGAGCGGCATCTCGGGCTGGTGCAGGCGGTCGAGCATCCCGAACTCTACCGGCTGATCGGCGACTATGCCGCCTTCCTAGCCGCGCATGTCGATCTTGAGGCGGTGCGCGCGGCGGCCTATGGCAAGTCCGCCGTCACTGCGCCCGGCACCCTGCCGCCCGCGCCAGCGCAGCGCATCGCGCTGGCGCAGGATGCGGCCTTTTCCTTCGTCTATCCGCATATGCTGGAGGGCTGGCGCGCGGGTGGGGCGGAAATCCTGCCCTTCTCACCGCTCGCCGACGAAGCGCCGGATAAGGCGGCCGATCTGGTCTGGCTGCCCGGCGGCTATCCCGAACTCCATGCCGGGCGGCTGGCGGCGGCGGAGCGGTTCCGCGCCGGGCTGATCGCCCATGCCGCCACGAAGCCGGTCCATGGCGAGTGCGGCGGCTATATGGCGCTGGGCGAGGCGCTGGTCGATGCGGAGGGGGTGAGCCACCGCATGGCGGGGCTGCTGGGCCTCGTTACCAGCTATGCCAAGCGCAAGATGCACCTGGGCTATCGCCGCGCGACGTTGCTTGGTGATGTGGCGGGGATGCCCGAGGGTGCGGTGCTGGGCGGGCATGAGTTTCATTACTCGACCGTGCTCGAACAGCCCGATGCGCCGCTTGCCCATGTCGTGGATGCGCAGGGGGAGGCCGTGCCCGAGACGGGATCGCGGCGGGCGCAGGTTACGGGCACCTTCTTCCATCTGGTGGCACGCTGGTGGTGAGTGGGTTCGTATCCCTTGTCGGCGCAGGGCCGGGTGATCCCGAGTTGCTGACGCTGAAGGCGGTGCGCTGTCTGGCCGCGGCAGACGTCGTGCTGTTCGACGACCTCGCCGCCGGGCCCATGCTGAGCCATGCCCGCGCCGACGCAGAGTTGATCGCGGTCGGCAAGCGTGCAGGGCGGGCCTCGCCCAAACAGGCGGAGATCGACCGGCTGCTGGTCGATCATGCGTTGGGCGGCAAGCGGGTGGTGCGGCTGAAGTCCGGCGATCCCGGTATCTTCGGCCGGCTGGAGGAAGAAATCCTCGCGCTGAAGGCGGCGGGCATCCCCTTCGAGATCGTACCCGGCGTCAGCGCGGCGAGCGCGGCGGCGGCGGCGGCGGGCATTCCACTGACCAGGCGGGCCGAGGCGCGGCGGGTGCAGTTCGTGACCGGCCATGACGTGACCGGCGCGCTCCCCGCCGACCGCAACATGGCCGCGCTCGCCGATGCGGGCGCGACGACCGTGGTGTTCATGCCCAAGCGAACCTTCCCCGCATTGGCCGAGGCTTTGGTCGCGCACGGCCTGTCGCCCGAGACGCCCGCATTGATGGCCGAGCATGTTGGCTGCCCCGACCAGCGGCTGACCCGTTCGACCGTGGGCGAGCTTGCGGCGCGGCTGGCGGAGGGCGTGTCGGACAAGGCGGCGCTGATCCTTTATGGCCCGTTGATGGAGGATCTGTGATCCATCTCGACCTGATCGGCATCGGGACGGGCAACCCCGACCACCTGACCCGCGCCGCCGAGGCCGCGATGCGCGCCGCCGACCTGATCCTGCTGCCGCGCAAGGCGGACAAGGCCGAGCTGATCGATCTGCGCCGCGACATCTGCGCACAGGTGCTGGCGGGGGCGGCGACGCGGGTGGTGGAGTTCGACTTGCCGGTCCGGGCAGGGGAGGGCGATTATCTCGACACGGTCGAGCGTTGGCATGACGCGATTGCCCAGTGCTGGGCGGCGGAGATCGCGCGGGCGCTGCCCGAAGGAGGGCGGGTGGCCTTGCTCGTCTGGGGCGATCCGTCGCTGTACGACAGTACGATCCGTATCGCCCGGCGGCTGGTCGCGGTGGAGCGGGTAACGGTGGTGCCGGGGATCACCAGCCTGCAACTGCTCTGTGCGGCCCATGCCATTCCGTTCAACGCGGTGGGCGCGCCGGTGATGGTAACGACCGGGCGGCGGTTGCGCGAGGGCGGCTGGCCCGAGGGGGCGGACAGCGTCGCGGTGATGCTCGATGGGGGATGCGCGTTCACCACGCTGGATCAGCCGGATGTGGTCATCTGGTGGGGGGCGTATCTGGGCATGGCGCAGGAGGCGATAGAGGCCGGGCGGCTGGGGGATGTCGCCGAGCGTATCATCGCGCGCCGGGCCGAGCTGCGGCGGGTCCATGGGTGGATCATGGACGTGTATCTGCTGCGGCGTGGTGGGGATCTGGTGGGGGAGGGGGTTTGATGGAATTCCTCACTTCGCCTCTAGCCGCTCCCCTCCTGCCTGCGGGAGGGGAGCGGCAGGGTCACGGGCTGTGTTGCCTGCGGCCGGGCCCCCACCCCAAACCCCTCCCCCCTGCCGGGAGGAGGGGCTTTAAGCGCGTCGCTCGGCCACAAGCATCTCCCCTCCCGCAGGCGGGAGGGGGTGGGGGAGGGCAGGGCCCCACGCCAAACGCTTTGTGGTGTATCCTTCCCAGGCGCAGCTTAAAACTCGATCCCCTTTTGCGCCTTCACCCCCTGTTCGCGGAAGGGGTGCTTTACCTGCGTCATATCCGTCACCAGGTCGGCCGCTTCGATCAGCATCTCGGGCGCATTGCGGCCGGTGATGACGACATGCGTCATCGCCCCCTTGGTCGCCAGCACCTCCAGCACTTCGTCTACGGGCAGATAGTCGTAGCGCAGCACGATGTTCAGCTCGTCCGCGACGATCAGGTCATAGGAGGGATCGGCGATCATCCGCTTCACCTCCTCCCAGGCGCCCCGCGCGGTGGCGATGTCGCGGGCGCGGTCCTGGGTGTTCCAGGTGAAGCCCTCGCCCATCGCGTGGAAGTCGACCTCGGGGAAGCGGGCCAGCACCGCCGCTTCGCCGGTGGTCATCGCGCCCTTGACGAACTGGACCATGCCGACGCGCATCCCATGGCCGACCGCGCGGATCACCATGCCCAGCGCGGCGGTGGTCTTGCCCTTGCCCTTGCCGGTATGGACGATGATCAGGCCCTTTTCGGCGTCGCGCGCGGCGACCTTGCTGTCCTGCGCGGCCTTTTTCTTGGCCATGCGCTCGGCATGTTCGGCGTCGGTTCGCATCATTTCTCTCCTGAAAGCCGCAAGGGCAGGCCCGCCACCACCAGATCGGTCGCGTCGCACACCCGCGCCAGCCGCTGGTTGAGCGACCCTTGCGCATCGCGGAACCGCCGCGCCAGCGCATTGTCGGGGACGATGCCGAAGCCGACCTCGTTGCTGACCAGCACCACCGGGCCGGGCGCATCCTGGATCGCGGCGACCAGCGCCTCGCCCGCCGCCATCAGGTCCGCCTCGCCCAGCAGCAGGTTCGTCAGCCACAGCGTCAGGCAGTCGACCAGCACGACCCAGTCGGCGCGGGCGTGCTCGGCGATCGCTTCGGGCAAAGCGAGCGGCGCCTCCACCGTCGTCCAGCGCGCATCGCGGTCGGCGACATGGCGGGCGATCCGATCGCGCATCTCCTCGTCCCAGGCTTGCGCGGTGGCGATGAAGCAGCCGGTGGGCGTCATCGCCTCGGCCAGCGCCTGGGCATGGCGGCTCTTGCCCGACCGGGCACCGCCGAGAACCAACAGGGTGCGGGGCTTCGTCATGGTCGTCCGCATCGCGGGCGTGCGGTGATGATGCAAGCGGAAATGGATGCGCTGACCCACCATGGCGGGCGGATCGACGCGGCGAAGGCGTTGTTTCCGAACGCTACCGCCCCGTGGCTGGACCTGTCGACCGGGATCAACCCCGTGCCCTGGACCCCACCCGAGGGACTGAAGGTCGATGCCGCGCCCTTGCCCGACCGCAGCGCACTCGCCCGGCTGGAGGCACTGGCGGCGGCGCATTTCGGTGCGGAGCCGGAGCGGGTGGCGGCGTTGCCGGGCAGTGAGATGGCGCTCCGCCTGCTGCCGATGCTGGGCGTCGGCCAGCCGATCGTCGCGGTGCGGCCGAGTTACGGGACGCATGGCGCGGTGGCGTCGGCGCGGGTCGATCATGCGGCGCTGGAGGATTGGACCGGGCGGGAGGGTAGCCTGTTGCTCGCCAATCCCAACAACCCGGACGGCGTCCATCGCTCGACCGAGCAACTGGCGCGACTGGCGGATGCGCAGGCGCGCGTGGGCGGCTGGCTGATCGTCGACGAAGCCTTTGCCGATGCAATGCCAGGAGCGGGGTTCGCACGCGGCGAGCGGGTCGTCGTGCTGCGGTCGTTCGGCAAGTTCTTCGGGCTGGCGGGGCTACGCCTCGGCTTCGTCATCGCCGCGCCGGAGATTTTGGGGCGGCTGCGCGACCTGCTGGGCGATTGGCCGGTGTCCGCTCATGCCATCGCCTGGGGCAGTGCGGCCTATGCCGACAGCGAGTGGATCGCGGCGACGCGGGTCGCGCTGGTCGAACGGGCGGCGGCGCTGGACGCCGTGCTGGCGCGTCACGGGTTGGTTGCGCAAGGGGACTGTCCGCTGTTCCGCATGGTCGAGACGTCGCAGGCCGCAGCCTTGTTCTTGAGGCTGGCGGAGGCGGGCATCCTGATCCGCCCCTTTGCCGATGCGCCCGAACGGTTGCGCTTCGGCGTGCCAAAGGCGCACGACCTGGCCCGATTGGAGGAGGCGTTGCGCCATGGCTGATCCGCTCGCTCTGGTGGCGCTGGCGCTCGACGCCGCGATCGGCTGGCCGGACCGGCTATATGCCTGGGTCGGACATCCGGTAGGCTGGTTCGCGCGGTTCCTGAACCTGGCTGAGCGCTGGGGCAATCGTCCCGCCCTGTCGGCGGGCGTGCGGCGGGGGCTGGGGGTGCTGACCATCGTCAGCCTGATCGCGCTGACCGGGGCGGCGGCATGGGGGCTGGATCATGCCGCGCGAGCGCTGTTCGGTCGCTGGGGCTGGATCGCGAGTGCCGTCCTCGCCTGGCCCGCGCTGGCGCAGCGCAGCCTCTACGTCCATGTCCGCCCGGTCGCCGAGGCGCTGTTGCGCGGCGACCTGCCCGCCGCCCGGAGCCTCGTCGCGCGGGTGGTGGGGCGCGATACCGGGCGGCTGGACCAGGCGGGCGTCTCGCGCGCCGCGATCGAGACGCTGGCGGAGAGCTTCTGCGACGGCATCGTCGCGCCCTTGTTCTGGCTGCTGCTGCTCGGCTTGCCTGGCGTGTGGATGTACAAGGCGATCAACACCGCCGACAGCATGATCGGGCATAAGGAACCGCGCTGGCGGGCGTTCGGCTGGGCGGCGGCGCGGATCGACGATGGGGCGAATTGGGTGCCCGCGCGGATCGCCGGGGTGCTGGTATGTGTGGCGGGCGCGGGCGGCTGGGCGGTGATGAAGCGTGATGCGCGCACCCATGCCTCGCCCAATGCGGGCTGGCCCGAGGCCGCGATGGCGGGGGCGCTGGGTGTCGCGCTGGCCGGGCCGGTCGCCTATGATGGGGTGACCCAGATCAAGCCGTGGATCGGGCGCGAGGGGCGGGTGGCCTCGCCCGCCGACATCGTCACCGCGCTGCAGATCTATGCGCGCGCCTGTCTGTTGCTGTGGATCATCGCCGGAGGTGTCGCATGGCTGGCGTGATGATCCAGGGGACAGGCTCCGATGTCGGCAAGTCGGTGCTGGTCGCGGGGCTCTGCCGCCTCTTCGCCAATCGGAGGCTGAGCGTCCGCCCCTTCAAGCCGCAGAATATGAGCAACAACGCCGCCGCCACTCCGCAAGGCGGCGAGATCGGGCGGGCGCAGGCGACCCAGGCCATGGCGGCGCGGGTCGAGCCGCATGTCGACATGAACCCGGTGCTGCTGAAGCCGCAGGGCGACCGCACCTCGCAACTGATCGTGCGCGGGCAGGTGCGGGGGATGCTCCCAGCGTCTAAATGGCGAGAGGGGCGTATCGGCCTGCTGCCCGAGGTGGTCGACTGCTATCGCCGACTGGAGGCGCAGTGCGACCTCGTCATCGTCGAGGGAGCAGGCTCGCCCGCCGAGGTCAATCTGCGCAGCGGCGACATCGCCAATATGGGCTTCGCGCGCGCCGCGAACGTGCCGGTGGTGCTGGCGGGGGATATCGACCGGGGCGGGGTGATCGCTTCGCTGGTCGGCACCAAGGCGGTGATCGACCCTGAGGATGCCGCGATGATCCGGGGTTTCCTGGTCAACAAGTTTCGCGGCGATCCGGCGCTGTTCGCTGATGGCTTGGGCGTGATCGCCGAGCATACCGGATGGCGCTCGCTGGGGCTGATCCCGTGGCTGGCGGATGCGGCAAGACTACCCAGCGAGGATGCGGTGATACTGGAGCGGTCGCGTGCCGGAGCCGGGGGGCGGGTGGTGATCGCCTGTCCGATCACCCCGCGCATTGCCAATTTCGACGACCTCGATCCGCTAAGGCTGGAGCCGCAGGTCGATCTGGTCATGGTCCGCCCCGGCGAGCCGATCCCCGATGCGGCGATGATCGTGCTGGCGGGGTCGAAGGCGACCATCGCCGACCTGGCTTTCCTGCGCGCGCAAGGCTGGGACATCGACATCGCCGCGCATCACCGGCGGGGGCGGCCGGTGCTGGGGCTGTGCGGGGGGTATCAGATGCTGGGGCGTGTCGTCGCCGACCCGGACGGGATCGAGGGCCCGGCGGGGAGCGTCGCGGGGCTGGGGCTGCTGGACGTCGAAACGGTGCTGACCGGTGAGAAAACGGTGCGACCCGTCACCGGCGAGGCCCTGGGCGTGGGCTTTTCAGGCTATGAGATTCATCTGGGGCGGACGAGCGGCCCCGACACCGCGCGGCCCGTGGGGCATCTCGCCGATGGTCGGGCCGAGGGCGCAAGGAGCGCCGATGGGCTGGTCGCGGGCAGCTATATCCACGGCCTGCTGGGCCAAGCGGAGCAGCGGGCGGCATGGCTGGCGCGGATCGGCGTGGCGGGGCAGGGGCCGGATCACAGCGCCGATGTCGACGCCGCGCTCGACGCCATCGCCGCCATGCTGGAGGCGCATGTCGATGCCGACGCCTTGCTTCGGATCGCTCAGGGCAAAGCGTAGAGCATCGCAGCGAGGAGCAGCGCCGTTTCGGTCAGCTCGATGCCCGCACCATGGACATCGCCGGCCACCCCGCCCAGCTTGCGCCGGAACCAGAGCGACAGCGTCAGGACGATCAGCGGCGCGGTCGCCAACGGTGGATAGAGCAGCCCCAACGCCAGGGCCGCGACGATCCAGCCGATCAGGTAGCGCGGCCGGACCGCCTTCGCCACCATCGCGCCCAGCCCGCCCGGTTTCAGCGGCGGCAGGAGCCGCGCCCAGACCAACGGCCCGATTCGCGCCGCCGCCGGGATCAGCGCGATCCATGACCACCCGTTGGGCGGGACATGGTGGAGCAGCACCAGCTTGGCGAGGAGCTGCATGACCAGCGCCACCACGCCGAAGCTGCCGATATGCGGATCGGCCATGACCGACAGCAGCCGCGACCGGTCGCCATGCGCCGCCCCTAGCCCGTCGCTCAGGTCCGCCAGCCCGTCGAGATGCAGCGCCCCGGTCGCCCAGACCCAGGCGAGGAGCGCGGCGAGCGCGCCCGTCCACGGATCGACCCGCGCGCCCAGCCAACCCGCCCCTGCAACGATCACGCCGATGGCCAGCCCCGCGACCGGATAGAGCCGGATCGCCCGCGCGAAATCCTCGGCATCGGCCTCGACCTGCGGCAGGGGCAGACGGGTCAGGAAGCCCAGCGCGACGATCAGCGTCTTCATGCGGTCACCAGCCCCGTCACCTGCGCCGTCCGGGGCACGCCGTCCCACACCTCCAGCGTCAACAGGCTGGCATAGGGCAGCGCGAAGGCCCAGACCGCGCGCGTGTCGAACCCGCACAGGATATGCAGGGCCGCGCGCATCGCGCCGCCATGGGTGACGACCAATGTCGGCTCGGGCCGCAACTCGGCGATGGCGGCGGCGACCCGCGCCACCAGATCGGACCAGCGCTCGCCGCCGGGGGGCGGGGCGGCGTCTGGGTCTTGCCAGAAGCGATCGAGCGCGGCCCGGTCGATCGCGTCGGGGGCCAGTCCGTCCCAGTCGCCAAAGTCCAGTTCGCGCCAGCGGGGATCGATCTCGGTCGGGCCGACCGCCTCGGCGCTGGCGCGGGCTCTCGACAGGTCGGAGCTGATCCGCCGCAGCGCTTCCACCCCGCGCGCCCGATCGACGCAAGCGGCCAGGCCGTGCGCCGTCGCCGGGCTGTCAGTCCGCCCCAGCATCCGCCCCGTCAGTTCGGGCTCGCCGTGACGAAGCAGATGGAGGGGGAAGCCGGTCACGCGGTGGCGACCCCCGCTTCGGCAAAGGTCGCCATGCCGTCATGCGCGGCCAGTGCGGAGCGGATGACCTGCACCGCCACCGCCGCGCCGCTCCCCTCGCCCAGCCGCATGTCAAGCGACAGGATCGGCTTCAGCCCCAGCCGGTCGAGCAGCCGGACATGCCCCGGCTCGGCGGAGCAATGGCCCGCCAGGCAATGATCGACGATGGACGGATCAGCCATGGCGAGCGGCGCGATCGCGGCGGTGCCGATGAATCCGTCCAGCACCACCGGCAGGCGGCGTGCCCGTGCGGCGAGCACCGCCCCCGCCATCGCCGCGATCTCCCGCCCGCCCAGACGGCGAAGGATCTCGAACGCGCTGGTCAGATGCTCGCGGTGGAACGACAGTCCATCCTCGACGGCGGCCGCCTTGCGTGACAACCCTTGCGCGTCGACACCGGTACCGGGGCCGACCCAGTCGGACGCATCCCCGCCGAAGCTGGCGGCGGCAAGCGCGGCCGCGGGAGTGGTATTACCGATCCCCATCTCGCCCAGCACCAGAAGGTCGGCATCGCCCACCCCCTCGGCTCCGGCGTTCAGGGCGGCCAGGCATTCCGCCTCGCTCATCGCCGGGGCGGTGGTGAAGTCGGCGGTCGGGCGGTCGAGGTCGAGCGGCACGACCGACAGCGAAAGCCCCGCCGCCGCCGCCAACGCGTTGATCGCGGCGCCGCCGGCAGCGAAATTGGCGACCATCTGCGCGGTCACGGCCGCGGGAAAGGCGCTGACTCCGCGCGCGACGACGCCGTGATTTCCGGCGAAGATGACCGCCCGGCCACGTTCGATCCGGGGGCGCTCGACGCCCTGCCATCCGGCGAGAAAGATCGCGATATCCTCCAGGCGGCCGAGCGAGCCTGGCGGCTTGGTCAACTGGCCCTGGCGCGCGGCGGCAGCGTCGCGCGCGGCGGCGTCGGGCCGGGAAAGCGAGGCGAGTGCCGTCTCAAAAGCGGCGACGGTTGGGAAGGGGCTCATTCGACGACGAATCCCTCAGGCGGTGTACGGGTCAGGAAATGCCCCTTCACCCCTTGCGGCCACTGCTTGTACGGCACCTGGCCCCAGTCGCTGTCGGCATAGGCGCGGGCATAGTCCAATATGGCGCGCGCGGCGTCTTCGTCGGGGGCGAACTTGCCCATCACATAGCCGACCTTGCCCGGACAGCGCAGGTGGACGGTGCAATAGGACTGGCAGGCGAAAAGACAGGGCATCTCCTCGACCGCCACGCCCGCATAAGCGGGGTCGGACGCCTGGACGCGGCGCAACGCCTCGACCAGCAGCGCGCCGCCGCGCTTGCCCTCGTCATTCTCGCGCAGGTCGTCGGACAGGCGACAGGTGTTGCACGCGACCACGGCGGGGCCATCGGCGGCGGGTTTCAGCATGGGGTAGGCTCGGTCATTCGGGGCATGTCTCCAACGGCGCTGTCGTCGCGCGAGGGGGAAAAGCCCCGTTCCGCCCGGTACACCCTGACCGGTCGAAGGACGACCGCGACGGGCAGGTCTCCTGGCTCGCGGGTCGGGGCCGGTCCGCCGCCTTCTCGGGAGTGACCCCAATGGCGCGATGGCGAACGGCTCGCCGCTTACAGTTGCAGGGGCAGCCGGGGCATCACACCCCATTCCCTTTTGATCCCCGAAGGGAACCTGTCGCGCGGGGAGCGATAGGCCTGTGGAGGATGGGAGGCAATCCTCCCCGGCACGGGGAGGGGGACCAGCGAAGCTGGTGGAGGGGGGGCTTCCTCAAAGGGCGTCCCTGTCGGCGCCCCCCCCTCCACCACCGCTTCGCGGTGGTCCCCCTCCCCGTGCCGGGGAGGATCACTCCTCCCCGCGCAAGGCCTTCAGGAAGAACGCATATTGCCGTCGCATCGCATACGCCACCGGCCCGGTACTGCGCCCGGCGGTATGCTCGCCGCCGGGCACGACCAGCAGGTCGAAATCCTTGTCCGCCTTGATCAGCGCATCGACGACCTGCATCGTGCTGGCGGGATCGACGTTCGAGTCCTGCTCGCCGACGACCAGCATCAGCTTGCCCTGCAACTGCCCGGCATGGACCACGCCCGAGGCGTCCAGGTAACTCCGGTCGACCGGATAGCCGAGCCATTGTTCGTTCCAGTCGATCTTGTCCATCCGGTTGTCGAAACACCCGGCATAGGCGACCCCGGCCTTGTAGAATTCGGGGTGGAAGAGCAGCGCGTTCAGCGTGCTCTGCCCGCCCGCCGAGCCACCATAGAGGCCGACACGGGTGATGTCGGCGGCGGGGTCTTTCTCGTGCAGCGCCTTCATCCAGGCGATGCGGTCGGGAAAGCCGCTATCGGCCAGGTTCTTCCACGCCACGTCGTGGAACGCCTTGGAGCGGTTGGCGGTGCCCATGCCGTCGATCATCACGACGATGAACCCAAGGTCGGCGAGCTGCTGCATCCCCATGACCTTGTCGCCGCCGGAGAAGCCGCCGAACGGCCAGAAGGCCTTGGGCACGAAACTGTCGTGCGGCCCTGCATAGATGTTCTCGATCACCGGATAGCGCTTGGCCGGGTCATAGTCGCGCGGGCGGACGACCAGGCCGTAAATGTCGGTCTTGCCGTCGCGGCCCTTGGCGGTGAAGCGTTCGGGCGGGCGGAAACCGGCGGCGGTCAGCGCGGTGATGTCGCCTTTTTCCACGGTCTGGATCAGGCGCCCGTCGCGGGCGTCGTGCCACTCCATCGCCTCGGGCAGATCGGTGCGGGAGTAGACGTCGACATACGCGGTCATGTCGGGGGAGAAGCGGACCTCGTGCGTCGCATTCTCGCTTGTGAGGCGGGTCAGGTTGCGGCCGTCGAAATCGACCCGGAACCAGTGTTTGTAATAGGGGTCTTCGCCAGGCACGAAGCCGCTGGCCGAGAACCAGATCTGCCGCTTCTCGTCATCGACCTTGGCGATGTCGCGGACCAGCCAGTTACCCTTGGTGATCTGGCGGACGACGCGGCCGGTCGCGCCGTCGATCAGGTAGAGATGCCGCCAGCCGTCGCGTTCCGACGCCCAGAGGATTTCGCGGCCCAGCCCCTTCACGTCATGCGACCAGATGCGGTCGCGGAAGACGAAGGTCTTGGCCGTCTCGGTGACGGCGGCATGGGCCGCGCCGGTCTCGGCATCGACCGCGATGATCTTCGCCTCGCCGAAGCCGCGCTTCAGGTCGTCGAAGGAGAAGCTCCTGCTGTCGGCGCGCCATTCGGGGGCGGACAGGGTATAGGCGTTGGCGAACAGGCTCGGGTCGATCTCCGTCCGCTGGCCGTCCGCGACGGGGAACAGGATGGGCGCTTCCTGGTCCACCGCGTCGCCGGGCTTGGGATAGAGTTGCTGGACGACTTCCGGTTGGACCTTGCCGGGAGGTGCTGCGAGGACGCGGGTGACCATGCGGGCATAGCCGGGACGGACCCGCTGGAGCGCGATATGGCGCCCGTCCGGGCTCCAGGCGATGGTTTCGGGGTCGTAGAAATTGGCGGGGCTGCCGTCCTGTGACCGCCAGAGTTCCTTGCCGCCGCCCGCCTCGCGCACCACCAGATTGTCGTCGAGGACCAGCGCCTCCAGCCTGCCGTCGGGCGAGCGGCGCGGGTGATTGTCGGCGGGCACCCGCAGGTCGCGCACCACGCCGAAGCCTCGCGGTCTTGCCGGATTTTCCGGCGGAACGACCGCGCAGACCGGCTGGACCAGGGTGCAGCGATAGACGGTGTCGTCATAACCGATCGAGAAGCGGATCGCCGAACGGTCGGCCGTATAGCGGAAATGCTCGAAGGGCAGGCGCAAAGGGGCTATGGCCTCGCCCATCACCTTGGCCAGCGCGGGCGCGAGCGCGGCGGCGTCGAAGGCGGGGGCCTTGGCGCGGGTGGCGGCATCTACGTCGACAAAGGCGAAGCCGCCCGCCACCGTCTTGCGATAGTGGAAATGCCGCCCGTCGGCGTCCCACTCGGCGGGCGAGGCGATGTCGCGGGTCAGCCATTGCCATTGCTCGCGCAAGGCCAGCGACGTGGCGATCCGGTCGGGCACGGTCTGGGCCGCGACCGGGGTGGTGGTCAGCAGCAGGGCGAGGGCCAGTCGCTTCACTGCGCCGCTCCGATGGTGAAGCTGTAGGTCAGCGGCTTCAGCGCGATGCGGTACGGCATGTGCGCGCGGCCATCGAGGTTCCAGCCGGTATCGCCGCCCACGCCCGCCTGCGCGGCGTCGATCAGCAGCGTGCCGTCGCCATGGGGCGTGATGTCCGAACTGTGCGCCTTGGCGGGCGGCTTCATGGCGAGGTCGCCATAGGGGAAGGGCAGGGCGTTGACCGAGAGCGGCTGCGCGCCCGTGACCCGCAGGCCGACGCCGGTGCCGGTCAATTGCACCCAGCGGACATCGGTCTTGTTGCCGCTCTCCTGCGGCCGGGCATAGTCGTGATACTGGTCGGCGAGCTTGCCGTCCCAGCGCGCGATGATCGCGCCGGTCTTGCGGTCGGCATAGCTTTCCCACGGGCCCCGCCCGAACCAACTTACCTGGCCGAACTGCTGCCCCGGCGTCGCGAAGGCGAGACCCACGCGCAATGGATCGGGCAGGGTGGCGCGCAGCGGCGTGAAGCGCACGGTCGCGGTGGCGCTGCCGTTCGAGGCCATGGTCCAGCGGGTCTGCATCTTGACCGATCCCACGCCCATGTCGTGATCGACCACGATGGCATTGCCGTCACGGCTGATCGCATCGAGGCGGCGATGCTCGGAGAAATAGCGCCACATGGCATGGCTCTTGGGCACGTCCGAGCCGATATCGTTGTCGGTCGGCGCGCGATAGAAATTGGGTTCGCCGCCGGTCAGCAGGGTCTTGCCGTCACGGGCATAGCGGCGGACCAGGCCGGTCGTGCGGTCGATCTCCAGCACGGCATTGCCCGCCTTCAGCGTCATCGCATCGGCGCCATCCTCCGGCGCGACCGAGCCCGCCGGTGCGGCGGCGAAGACCGGCGCGGACAAGGCGAACTGCTCCCAACCGACGACATGGCCCGCCGGCAGCGGTGGGATCGCCCCCGCCTTGGTCCGCGCGCGCAGGATCAGCGAGCGTTCGGCGGTGGCGTCCTTCGCGGCGGGCAGGGTGAAGGCGAGGGGGGCGCTCTGTCCGGGCGCCACGGACGGCGTGGCGATGCTTCCGCGCGCGGTCTCGACGCCATTCTCGAGCACCGCCCAGTCCAGCGTGAAGCGCGACAGGTCGATATGGTCGTGGCGGTTGACCACCTGCCAGCCGCCGCCCTCATGGGTGAAGTGGATCGGCGACTGGACATGCGCCATCTCATAATATTCGGGGTCGGGGGTACGGTCCGACTGGATCACGCCGTCGCCGACCGGGCTGTCGTCGCCGTGGAGCCCGGAATCCTTGGGATCGGGATCGTAATCCAGCCCCTGGCCCCAATAGGGGCGGCCCTGCTTGTCCTTCAGGATCATCGTCTGGTCGACCCAGTCCCAGACGAAGCCGCCCTGCAACTTCGGGTATTTGCGGAACACGTCCCAATAGCCCTGAAAGTCGCCCAGGCTGTTGCCCATCGCATGGGCATATTCGCACAGGATCAGCGGCTGGGTGAACTCCGGCCGCTGGGCATAGTCGGCCAGCTTCTCGACATCGTCATACATGGGCGCGAAGATGTCGACGTAGCTGTTGGTGGGATGCCGCCAGCCGCTCATGCTATAGCCGAGGAAGTTGATCAGCCGCGTCTTGTCGTGCTGGCGGACCCACTTTGCCGCCGCCTCGAAATTCGGGCCGACGCCGCTTTCATTGCCCAGCGACCAGAAGATGACCGAGGGGTGGTTGCGGTCGCGCTCGACCATGCGCTGCACCCGGTCGAGATGCGCGGCGGCCCATTCGGGCTTGTGGCCCAGGTTCAGGGTCGGGTCGTTCTTTTCCTGGGTGAGGCTGAGATAGCCGTGGCTCTCGATATTGGCCTCGTCCATCACGTACAGGCCGTACTCGTCGGCCAGATCGTACCAGCGCGGGTCGTTGGGATAGTGGGAGGTGCGGACCGCGTTGATGTTCGCGGCCTTCATCAACTCGATATCCTTGCGCATCGTCTCATCGGACACGATGCGGAATGTATGCGGGTCATGCTCGTGCCGGTTGACGCCGCGGATCATGATCCGCTTGCCATTGACCCGCACCTCGCCGCTCGCCACCTCGACGGTGCGGAAGCCGATGCGGCGGCTGGTCGCCTCGATCAGCTTGCCCTTCTCGTCGAGCAGTTCGACCAGCAGCGTGTAGAGGTTCGGGTCTTCCGCGCTCCACGTCTTCACGCCCGGCACTTGCGCCGTGATCGTCGCGGTGGTGCCGGTCGGCGTCGCGGTGCGCGTCAGGATGGTGCGCTTGCCATCGAGCAGCGTGGCGCGCACGGCAGTAGCCGCCGCAGCGCCCGCCAGATCGACCGTGGTCGATAGCGTGCCGTCGCGATAGTCGTTGGTCAGCCCGGCCTCGATCCCCAGGTCGCGGATATGCGTCTGCGGCGCGGCGTAGAGGGTGATCGACCGCTCGATCCCGTTGACCCGCCAGAAATCCTGGTCCTCCAGATAGCTGCCGTCCGAATGGCGGTACAGTTCGATGGCGATCACGTTCCTGCCGGGCCTGGCGGCACGACTGATGTCGAATTCGGTGGGAAGCTTGGAGTCCTCCGAGTAACCGATCTTCTGCCCGTTGACCCACAGATAATAGGCCGCCCCCGCCGCCCCGATGTTCAGCAGCAGGCGGCGTCCGGCGAAATGAGCAGGGACGTTGAAGTCGCGGCGATAGGAGGCGACTTCGTTCAGCCGGTGCTCGATGAACGGCGCGTTGCGGGGAAAGGGATAGCCGCTGCCGACGAAGATCGGGCGGCTCAGCCCTTGCGCCTGAAGGATGCCGGGGACCTTCACCTCGCGCCATGTCGACACGTCGCGCGCCGGGTCCTCGAAGCCGACCGGTCGTGCCTCGGGATTGGGCGACATGTGCACCCGCCACTGGCCGTCGAGCGAGAGGTGATAGCGCGACTTCGCCACATCGCCCGCCAGCGCGGCGGCGCGCGTCTCGAACCCGGCGAAGCTGCTGTGCATCGGCTCCGCGCCGATATGGTCGATGGCGGGATTTTCCCAGTCGGGCCGGGGGGCGGTCGTCTGCGCCGATGCGGTGTACGCCAGCATGGTCGAAAGGCTCGCCCACAGGGCCCATCGTTTCATCGCCATATGCCGTCTCTCCTCCGCTATCCTGTGCATGCTAGATTATACGGAATACAATTTAAAGCGTGACGATGGCGTGATTTGCCCCTTGTTATCGGTGATACAAGATATCATGTGCGTGGACGGGGTGACGGAAAGGCATGGCATGATCGGACAAGGCAATGGCGAGACGGCGGCGATGACGCTGCCACCGCGCGCACATGGGGGACTGGACCGGCTGGCCATCTCCGCCTCGACCCTGTGCCTGATCCATTGCCTGCTCCTGCCGGTCCTGATCGCGTTCCTGCCGTCGATCGCGGCCTGGGCCGATCTGGGCGAGGGCTTTCATATCGTCATGCTGGCCATTGCCGTGCCGCTCAGCACCATCGCGCTATGGCGGGCGTGGCGGCGGCATGGGCAGGTCGGCCCCGCCATCGGCGGCGCGCTGGGCTTGAGCCTGTTGATCCTCGGCGTGGTGTTCGAGGGTGGCGCGGCGGGGACGTGGCTGACCGTCGCGGGGGGCATGGTGCTGGCCGTCGCGCATGTCCTGAACCTTCGCGCGGATCGGCTGGCGGCACTGGTCGCGCTATAACCCGCCCGTCCGGCTTTTTGCGACGCTCCTCTTGACCTGGATGCACGGTTTCGCGCAGGCGCGACACGCTAAAAGCGCAAGGCATCTGGCGGGAGAATGGAATGACCGAGGCACAGGATCGGATCGTCGCGGGCGTCGAGCTGGGCGGTACGAAATCGATTGTGCTGATCGGGCGCGGGCGGGACATATTGGTGTCCGAACGCCTGCCCACCACCACTCCCGCGATCACCCTGGCGGCACTGGCGCAGCGGCTGGCCGAATGGCACGAGCAGTATAAGCCCGAGGCGCTGGGCATCGGCAGCTTCGGGCCCATCGCACTCGACAAGACCGGCATGGATTACGGCCATATGCTCGCCACGCCCAAGCCCGGCTGGGCGGGGGCGGACGTGGTCGGCGCGCTGGCGGACGGTTTCGGCGACCGGGTCGCGATCCATACCGACGTGACCGGCGCGGCGCTGGCCGAGGGGCAGTGGGGCGCGGCGCGCGGGCTGGCCGACCATGTCTATGTCACGGTCGGCACGGGCGTCGGCATGGGCATCATCGTCAACGGCCAGCCGGTGTCGGGCCGGATGCACCCGGAGGCGGGCCATGTCCGCGTCCGCCGCGTCGCGGGCGACGATTTCGCGGGGGCCTGCCCGTTCCATGGCGATTGCCTGGAAGGGCTGGTCGCGGGACCCGCCATCGCCGCGCGTGCGGGCCGCCCGGCTCAGGAGCTGGCGGCGGACGATCCGGTCTGGGCCTTCGTCGCTGATGCGCTGGCGGAGAGTTTCGCGGGGCTCTTCCTGACGTTGGCCTGCGGGCGGATCGTGATCGGCGGCGGGGTCGGCGTCGGCCAGCCGCATCTGCTCGACATGGTGCGCGCAAGCGTGGTCGAGAAGCTGTCGGGCTATCTGCCCTTCGTCGATGCGGCGCAGGTCGCCAACCGGATTGTCCATGCGCAACTCGGCGATCAGGCGGGGCCGCTGGGCACGCTGGCGCTGGCGCGGTCGGTGTTACCCTAAACCCGTTCCTCCCCGGTACGGGGAGGAGGGACCATGCGAAGCGTGGTGGAGAGGGATCGCCGCCAGGGGTGCCTCTGGTGGAAGCCCCCCTCCGTCAGCGCTTCGCGCTGCCACCTCCCCGTGCCGGGGAGGATCAGAATCCGCTGTCCTACAGCGAACCGATATGGTTCCTATTCCTCCGTCATGGGGGGAGGACGAGATGGGGCACGGGGACGAGGCACGGGTGGAGGCGCTGATCGCGCAGGTGATCGCGCGCGAGGGGGATTATAGCGACCATCCCGCCGATCGCGGCGGCGCGACCCGCTTCGGCATTACCGAGGCGATGGCGCGGGCGGACGGCTATGACGGGCCGATGCGCCGCCTGCCGTTGGCGCGGGCGGAATCCATCTATCGCCGGCTTTACTGGCGCGCGCCGGGCTTCGACCGGGTGGCGGAACTGGCCCCCAGGCTGGCCGAGGAATTGTTCGATACCGGGGTCAATATGGGCCCGGCGGTGGCGACGGGCTTCCTGCAACGCGCGCTGAACGCGCTCAATCGCGATGGGCGCGATTATGCCGATCTGGTGCCCGATGGCCGGATCGGCCCGGCGACGCTCGCCGCGCTGACGGCGTTCCTGCGCCATCGCGGGCCGGCGGGGGAGGTCGTGCTGCTGAAGGCGGTCGAGGCGCTACAGGGCGAACGCTATATGACCCTGGCCGAGCGGCGCCCGGCCAATGAGGCGTTCCTCTATGGCTGGCTGGCGGACCGCCTGTCATGACCGCCGAGGACAGCGCCGATGCCTGGACCCGCCGGGCGCGACCGACCTTCCTCTATGTCATGTACGCGCTGCTGCTCTGGAGCGTGCCCATGGGGGTGCTCGCCGGGTTCCGCCCGGCCATGGCGGCGGCGATGATCCGGGGAATGGCGGCGTATCTGGCCGCCATTCCGGAGCCGCTCTACGCGCTCTTCGCCACCGGCTATCTCGGCTATACGGTCGCGCGCGAATGGGGAAAGCGGCGTCAGTAGAAGCGGGCGCGGGTCAGCACGCGATCCTGTCCGTCGCAGGTCCGCAAGGTGACGCGCGTGCCCGGCTGGCCGACCGTCCAGCGTGCCATCGGGCTGTCGACATAGTCGCGGGGGATGGGCTGTCCATCGATGGCGCAGATGGTGTCGCCCTCCCGCCAGCCGCTCTTGTCGGCGGGGCCGCCGCGCATGACGTGCAGGACGCGCAACCGGTCGCTCGCCACGCCCAGCAGCAACCCGACCGTGGATCGCGGCGCGGGCGCATCGGCCTGCGGCCCCGGCGCCAGAATCATCCGCCCCGCGCTGGGGTCGAGCAGCACGCGATAGCGCTGGAGAAAGCCCGACCCGATCCGTCCGGCGACGCCCACCGACTCGCTGAAACCCTGGGGCGGCTCGATCCGCACCTCGACCTCATGCGCGGTCAGCTTGCCCAGCCGGACGGTCGGCGCGATGGCGAGATCGTTGACCGAGGGACCCGCCAAACCGAAGCCGATCGCCGTGGTGGTCGGCAGGCTGGTCAGCCGCGCCGCCCGCCAGGCCGCCTGGGTCACGGTCAGTGCGGAGCCGTCGCCGGTATCGACGATGACCGGCGACAGCTTTGCCGCGCCGAGCCCGACCGCGCTTTCATAGACGCGCCGCTCGGGCGAGACGACCAGGGGGGCGGTCGCGCCGGTGAAGGGCATCCGGCCCGACGCGATCAGCCGGAACCGCTTGGCGGCATAGTCGATGTCGAGCGCATGCCCCGCCAGCAGGTCGCGCCCGACCAGCAGGTCCACCGCTGTCGCATCGCCCGTCGCCAGCGCGGGCAGGGGCGCGACCGCCACTCCGCCGCCCTTGCGGCTCAATCCGCCGAGCGACAGGGTGCGGGTCGGCATCCATCCGATCGCGACCGCGCCGCCGATCGCGCTGGCGTGTCCGCCGGGGCGCACCTTGCCCTTCGCCGCCAGGGAAGAATTTTGCGCCAACAGCGTGAAGCTGACCCCCGTATCCAGGATCGCGGTGACGGCCTGTCCGTCGATGGTCATCTTGAAGCGGACCTGGTTGCCGGGCGTCAACTGGAACGGGATCCAGCGGGCCTCGGCATCGGGGGCCAGCGTCATGGTGCCGGGATCGCGCGCGGCGGCGGCGACGACATCCTCCTCGGCGGCAGGGGCGGGTCGGGGCGAGCGCGAGGCGAGCGGCGCCATCATCGCGGCGGCAAGCAGCAAGGGCAGGGGAAGCAGGTAGATCGACCGAGGCATCACGGCCCAACGCCTAGCCGAAGCGGAAGCTGCGCGCGCGACAAATCGGCGCGGCGAGGGATGGGGCTCAGGCCGCCTCGGCGATACGGAGCAGGCCCTTGCCGCCGCGCTTGGCGGCGTAGAGCATGGTGTCGGCGGCATGGAGCGTACGGCGAACATCGGGGGGCAGGCCCAGTGCGACGCCGCCGATGCTGACTCCGATGCTGATCGGGGGATGGCCATCGAGATGAAAGGGGTCGCGTGCCGCCGCGATCAGTTTCTCGCCGATCTGCTCGGCTTCCTTCTGGCTGACGCCGCGCAATATCGCCGCGAACTCGTCGCCGCCCAGCCGACCGATCACGTCCTGTACGCGAACGACCTTGCAGAATCGATCGGCTACGGCGCGCAACAGGTCGTCGCCGGTCAGATGCCCGTATGTGTCGTTGACCGGCTTGAACTCGTCCAGGTCGAGATAGAGGATATAGCTGTGGCTCGTGCTGTCACGCGACGCACGCTGGCATTCGGCGGACAGCGCTTCCATGAAATGCGCTCGATTGGGCAGGCCGGTGAGACTGTCGTGCAACGCCAGATGGCTGGCGAGATGCCGGGCCCGGATGAGCTTCACATGGGTGGCGTAGATCTGGCGGATCAGGGTGAAGATTCCGATGATCCAGAACGGCAACTGGATCAGGAACAAGTGCATTCCCGGCACGCCGGAAAAGGCGCCGAAGGTCGAATAGGGCGCAAGGAAGAGGATGATCTGGATAAACGCGAAGCGCGGCGCGCCGGCATTGTTATAGGCGCCGCCAAAGGCGACCGCGACGCAGATGATGCCGCTGAGCGTGGTCAGCATGACGTTGTTGGTTCGGGCCCCCTCGCCACATAGCAGCCCGACCATGGCCGCCCAGAAAAGACCGGCCAGCAACAGCGCCTTGAGCGACGAGGGACTGGGACTGGCGCCGATGGTCACATAGCGCAGGATCGCGGCGGGCGCGAACAAGGCCGTCAGCAGCGCGGCCAGCTCGACGTCGAGGAACGCCGCATAGCAAAGCAGGACCACGCCGAGGCATAGCACGGCGAAGGTGATGCTGATCCGGTTGCCGAACAGAAGGTCGGTCAGTTCGGGGCGAAGGGTCTCCTCCGCCGGATCGAGCGGTGCGGTCAGCCAGGCGACCCAGCCTCCCTCCGTCGGGCGATATCGCGCGCCGTGCTGGGCTGCGACGGCCGCCAGAGGCGCGCGATATGTCACCAGCCCCATTCCTTCCGTTCGTATGCCTGACCAGCCGCTGTCGTCCTGCGTCGATAAGCGAAATGTCGACCAGGGAAATTAGAAAGCGTGGATGGAAGATAGTATAAATAATGAGGTCCCCGCAACACCGTCATGAGGATCACATGGTCATTATTTCTCTATCATTTTGTATTACAGAGATTATCTTTTGGTCGTAAATGGACTGAATGTTCGGCAGGCGTAGCGGGTCATTTATTCGATATGCTGCGGAACGTTACAAACATGCTTCCAACAGGGCCTTGTCGAATCCGAATTGCTTCGCCTTATCAAGGGTATAGGGGCGCAATCCTGCGGACCGGTACTCGCCGATGATCTTCCCGTCGGTGCCTTCGTCCAGATATTCGAAGCTGAACAGCTCCTGCGTTACGATGACGGGGCCCTCCATGCCGATGACTTCGGTGATGTTGGTCACGCGGCGGCTGCCGTCGCGCAGGCGCTTGACCTGGATCACCATGTCGACCGAGTCGGCGATCTGGCGGCTGATCGCGTCCTTGGGCACCTTGATGTCCGACATCATCACCATATTCTCCATGCGGGCCAGCGCCTCGCGCGGGGAGTTGGAGTGGAGCGTGCACATCGACCCGTCATGGCCGGTGTTCATCGCCGCGAGCATATCGAAACACTCCGCGCCGCGAATTTCGCCCAGGATGATGCGGTCCGGGCGCATGCGCAGCGCGTTCTTGACGAGATCGCGGATGCTGATCTCACCCTGACCCTCCAGATTGGCGGGCCGGGTTTCCAGCGGCAGCCAGTGCGGCTGTTGCAGGCGGAGTTCGGCGGCGTCCTCGATGGTCAGCACGCGCTCACCCGGGTCGATCATCTTGGACAGCGCGTTCAGCATCGTCGTCTTGCCCGAGCCGGTGCCGCCCGAAATCACGATGTTGAACCGCGACGCGCCCGCGATCTTCAGCAACGTCGCCATATCCTGGCTCATCGACCCGCCCGCCGCCATCATGTCGAGCGTGATCGGTTTCGCCGAGAATTTGCGGATCGAGATGGCGGTGCCGCGAAGCGACAGCGGCGGCACGATCACGTTGACGCGGCTGCCGTCCTTCAGGCGCGCATCGGCCAGCGGCGTGGTCTGGTCTACGCGGCGGCCGACCGAATTGACGATGCGCTGGGCGACCTGAAACAGATGCTCCTCGTCGCGGAAGCGGATATTGGCGAGTTCCAGCTTGCCCTTGCGCTCGACATAGGTCTGCTCGGGGCCGTTGACCATGATGTCGGTGATGTCGGCATCGGCGAGCAGTTCCTCCAGCGGCCCCAAACCCAGCAACTCGTCGACCAGCACCTTTTCCAGCGCGAACTGCTCGCGCCGGTTGAGCGTCAGCTTCAGCTCGGCCAGCACCTCGCCGATGATCGGGCGGAATTCCTCGGCCAGCTCGTCCTTGCCCAGCGTCGCGGCAGCTTCGGGATCGACGCGCTCGAGCAGGCGGGGGAGCACCTGTTCCTTGATCCGGTGGATCGACGCCTCGAACCCTTCCCCGCGCGCCGGGGCCGGTTCGGCGGCGGCAGCCTGGCGGTCGGCCAGCCGCTGCATCGCGTCGGCGGCGGTGGCGGGCAGCGCGTGTTCCGCCACGGACAGCGCGCCAAGCGGCGGAAATTGCTGTCCGCCGGGACCCCCTGCCTCGCTTTCGGGGCGGGGGGCGGGGCCGGGACCGTGCATCGGTCGCGCGACGCCGAAGGCCGGACGGTTCCCCGTTGCGTTACCCAAACCCTGACGACGACCAAAGGCATTCATCGCGCAATTTCCCATGACATGCGCCCGGTCAGTAAATGCCAAGATTTACCATAAGCCTAACCGATCGCGGTTGCGGGGGATAGAAAGGGCGGGATATGGCCCTGATCCGATGCTCAGCCGGTTCGTCCTCGCAATCCTTTTGACCCTGGTCGGACTGGTACCCGCCGTCGCCGGGGCCGACGACATCGCCGCCACCGCGCGCGGCGTCGTGCGGGTCGTCACCATCGCGATGGTCGATAACGAAGTGGCGGGGTTCGGCCATGGATCGGGCTTCGCCGTCGCACCCAACCGGATCGTCACCAACGCGCATGTCGTCGAACTGGCGGAGCGCTATCCCGACAATGTCGTGATCGGCGTCGTGCCGTCGGAGGGCACCAAATCCTATCAGGGCCGGGTCGTCGCCTATGATTCGCGCCGCGACCTGGCGCTGATCGAGGTGAGCGAGGCCAAGCTGCCGCCCGCCGCGCTTTTCACCGGTCCGGTGACCGAAGGCGATCAGGTGATCGCGCTGGGCTATCCCGGCAATGTCGATCTGGCGACGGCGCAGTCGGCGGCGGACTATATCCGCCCGCTGTCCCCCGTCCGGTCGCAGGGTGTCGCCTCGGGCCGTCGCGCGCTGACCGGTATCGAGGTGCTGCTCCACACCGCTAGCATCGCGCGGGGCAATTCGGGCGGTCCGCTGCTCGATCCGTGCGGGCGGGTGATCGGGGTCAACTCCGCGCTGACCCGTGCCGATGACGGCGATTCGACCTTCGGCTTCGCGATCGCCGACACTGAGTTGATGGCGTTCCTGCGGGCCGCGCAACAGCCTTACACCTCGGTCGGCATGCCCTGCACCTCGATCGAGGAGCGGCTGCGCGAGGATAGCGCGGCGGACGCCCGCGCGCTCGCCGATGCCGCTGCCGCCAAGCGCGAGGCGGCCAATGCCGCCGCGATTCGTCGGGAAGAGGCGCTCGACGCTGCCCGTGCGGGGGCCGAGCGTACGCGTGAGAATGTCATGGCGATCGCCGCGCTGCTGCTGGTCGGCGGCGCGCTGGCGCTCGGCGGGGCGGGGCTGCTCGAATCGCGGGGGCAGCGGCGTCGGGCGATTGGGACCGGCACGGCGGGCGGCGTCGCGATCGTCGCGGCGGTGGTCGTCTTCCTGCTGCGCCCCTCGGGCGAAATCACCCTGCCGCGCGAGACCGCCGCACTGCCCAGCGCGACGCCGCCGGGCAAGGCGCTGGGGCCGATGATCTGCACGCTGCAACCCGATCGCAGCCGGATTACCATCTCGTCGACGGCGGAAACGCGCATCGACTGGGGCGCGAACGGTTGCGCGGACGGCACCACCCAGTTCTTGGAGGGCGAGGGGAGCTGGCAGCGGATCATCGTTCCCGACGAAGAGCCGACGGTGACCGTGGCGCGCTTCGATCCCGTGACGCGCAGCTATACCCAGACGCGCTATCTGCTGCCCGCCGCGACAATGGACGCGATCCGCAAGCTGCACCAGCCGACCACGCCCAAGGGCTGTGTGAAGACCGACACCGCGCTTCAGAATCTGGAAGGCGAACAGGCGCAGATCCGCCAGCAACTGCCGCCGCTCCCCAACGAAAAGCTGGTCTATAGCTGTCGTTCGGCGCGCTGACCGGTCAGCCCTTGCGTCACCGCCTCGATCAGGGCGAGGCGACGGGCCCGTTCGGGCAGGGCGGGGTCGGGCAGGGGAAGGGCGGTGACCATGCGCGCGATCGCGGCGGCTTCTCCTTCTGCCAAAGGCGTGATCCGGGCGGTGGAGAAATGCCCGGCCAGCATCGCCTCATTCTCGTCAAAGGCCAGCCGCGCCGGACCACGTGCCGTCAACGCGATCAACATGGTCCCGAGCGGCGTCGTCACCATCGTCCACCCGATCGCCACCCCGTCCCCGCCGCGTCGCCATTGGCCCGGCGCCATGCCGCGCCGCGCCTCGCTGTCGGCATAGAAGCGGCTGGGAGCGGAATAGCCCGCTTCATAGACCGTCGCCGTCACGCTCCCCTCTTGCCGGAGCGCCTCATCGGCGCGCCGGTTGCGCAGGCTGCGGGCGTAAGCGGCGGGCGTCACGCCAGTCGCGCGCTTGAACAGCCGGTGGAAATGGTGCGGGGCATAGCCGACCGCCTCTGCCAATACGGTCAGCGAGGGGGCGGCATCGCTTCCCTCCAGCAGTGCCACGGCACGTGCCACCGCCTGCCGATCGCGGGTGACCTGATCGGACAGACAACGGAGACAGGCCCGAAAGCCCGCGGCCCGTGCGGCTTCCGGTGTCGGATGAAAGCGGACATGCTCGCGCCGGGGACAGCGTGCGGCGCAACTCGGGCAGCAATAGATGCCGCTCGAGGTTACCGCGACCACGAACCGTCCGTCCGCCGCATGATCGCGCCGAGAAAAGGCGTCCCAGTCCGCATTCTCTTCAGGGCGGACACGATATCGTGACGGACGGGGTGGGACATGAAAGGCACAATCCATTGCCCGGAACCGCCGGGGCGCGCCCATCCTAGCAAAGCCGCTGTGGCATTCATCGCACGGCTTGCGGCCAAAGCGGTTAACTTCGCGTCACCAACCTGTCACAAGATGCGCCACGTCGCTTGCATCGAATGGTTCCCGATGCTAACCGCCCGCCAACCCATCGGAGGCGCGTTTTTCGCGCCCCGTTCCCCATGGGGCCAACCCGTTCGTTGTTCGAGGAATTCGCATCCGTGGAGATGTCCGGCGGTACTATAAG
>Ga0308171_1001109_pt1 | contig 40845 bp, 35 predicted proteins | sample PhyGR1_FD_202135 | JGI IMG/M metagenome (GOLD analysis project Ga0308171, IMG submission 202135) | Phyllosphere microbial communities from UC Gill Tract Community Farm, Albany, California, United States - DLSLSG.R1 | ecosystem: Host-associated > Plants > Phyllosphere > Unclassified | place: USA... | reverse complement strand
AAGCTAGAGCCCGCGCTTTCTCCGTTGATGATTGGCGCCGCATATTGTCCAATGGAAGGGAAGATCAACCCGCTTGTCGCGACGCGACACGTGCATGACGGCGCTGTGGCCGCTGGTGCTCGCGTATTGGACCGCACCGAAGTGCTGTCGATCCGCCGCGAAGGGTCAGGACTTATCATCGAAACCTCTCGGGGACCGCTACGGGCAGGTCGCATCGTGAATGCTGCCGGTGCTTTTGCTTCGCGCGTCGGCGCAATGCTGGGGCTAGACATCCCTGTGTTCGGGGCGCCGCTGCAGATGGTCGTGACCGAGGCTGCTGCGCCAGCTATTTCGCATCTGGTTGCCCATGCCGATCGTCATTTGACGCTCAAGCAGGCTGCCAATGGGAATTTTCTGATCGGCGGTGGTTGGACGGCTGGCCTTGATCCGGTCCACAGCCATCCTCGCCCGATGTTTTCCAGCCTGGAGGGCAATCTTTGGGTGGCGCAGCACGTTGTCCCGGGTCTTAGAAAACTGCATGTCATCCGCAGTTGGGCTGCCATGAACATCAACATCGACGGCGCACCAATCCTTGGAGAGCATCCAGGTGTGCCCGGTTTCTTTAATGCAGTCACATCCAATGGATTTACGCTTGGGCCTCTCATCGGGCAACTCACGGCCAATCTCGTCCTTGGCCGAGACGCCGGGCGCGATTTGTCGGCCTTTTCCATCAACCGCTTTCAGGGAGTTCGATCATGATCGAAATCACCGGCGTTACGAAATACTATGGCAATTTTGCCGTTCTCAAGAATTGCTCAACGAGTGTTTCCAAGGGTGAAGTTGTCGTGGTCTGTGGGCCCTCCGGATCTGGCAAATCGACCCTGATCAAATGTGTCAATGCGCTGGAGCCCATTCAGGAGGGGTCGATCCGAGTGGATGGCATAGAAGTCAATGATCCCGGCACTGACCTTCCTGATCTTCGTTCTCGTGTTGGCATGGTGTTTCAAAACTTTGAACTCTTTGCGCACCTAACAATCGAAGCCAACATCATGCTTGCGCAGCGCATCGTTCTTCATCGCAGCGAGAGCATTGCCAAAAGACGATCTATGGATCTTCTGGATCGCGTGGGGATGACAGGGCACGCCCACAAGTATCCAGGTCAATTGTCCGGCGGACAGCAGCAACGAGTGGCGATAGCCCGTGCGCTTGCCATGAACCCGAAAGCCATGCTGTTCGACGAGCCGACGTCGGCCCTCGATCCCGAAATGATTTCCGAAGTGTTGGATGTAATGACCGACCTTGCCAAAGAAGGCATGACGATGATGGTTGTTACCCATGAGATGGGTTTTGCACGCAAAGTTGCGACACGGATGATCTTCATCGACCAGGGCGAAATTGTCGAGGACCGAGCAACGGAAGATTTCTTTAGCAATCGTCACAATCCGCGCACAGAGGCCTTTCTCAGCAAGATCCTCCATCATTGAGAGTTTAAAATGACCGAATTCGACCTAGTCGTTAAGGGTGGCACCATAGCGACCGCCTCCGACATCTTCAAAGCAGACATAGGCATTATCGGCGGTAAAATCGTCCAGATCGGCGAACAGCTTGATGGCGGTGCCCAGACAATCGACGCCAGCGGCAAATACGTTCTGCCGGGTGGTATTGATAGCCATGTCCATATCTCCCAGCCCTCGGGAGATGGCATCGTCATGGCCGACGATTTCGAAAGCGGTACCCGTTCTGCCCTTTTCGGCGGGAACACCACAATCATGCCTTTCTGTCTGCAGGAAAAAGAACGACCGATGCGAGAGGCTCTGAACGCCTATCACAAGCTCGCTGAAGGCAACTGCTATACCGATGTGAGCTTTCACCTCATCGTCTCGGACCCGACGGACAGTCTCCTCGGGCAGGAGCTTCCGGCTTTGGCTGCTGATGGATATTCTTCCTTTAAAGTCTTCATGACTTATGAGGGGCTTCGGCTCAACGATGCAGAAATTCTGAAGACCCTGGACGTTGCACGTTCGACGGGCGCGACTGTCATGGTCCATTGCGAAAATGAAGATGCTATCCGGTTTCTGATTGCAAGGCATGAGGCGGAGGGTAACGTTGCTCCGCGAGCGCACGCCTCTACACGGCCGGTGGCGGTTGAACGCGAGGCGACACACCGGGCGTTAACACTTGCCGAAATCGTAGATGTGCCCGTTGTCATTGTCCATGTCTCCAACGGCGAAGCGATGGAGGAAATCGCGCGAGCACGATCTCGTGGCCTCAAGGTGGTTGGCGAAACATGTCCTCAATATTTGATGCTGACCGCCGATGATCTAGACGGCATGGATTGGGAAGGCGCGAAATTTGTCTGCTCTCCTCCACCCCGCGATAGGGCTGCTCAGGAAGATTGCTGGAGGGGCATCGAAACCGGCATTTTCGATCTGTTCTCGTCAGATCACTGCCCGTTCCGCTACGATGACGAGCGCGGCAAGCGTAGTCCGAAGGGACTCGAAAGCTTTCGTCACATTCCGAACGGTATTCCCGGTGTCGAAACGCGTTTGCCAATCCTTTTTTCGGAAGGGGTCATGAAGGGGCGCATCGATCTGCCGCGCTTTGTGGCGCTTTCGGCGACCAATCATGCCAAAACCTACGGGCTTTACCCGGAAAAAGGCACGATCTCGATCGGTGCGGATGCAGATATCGCCATTTGGGACCCGACCATCAAACGCACGATACGCCATGCCGACCTGCACGATAGTGCCGATTATTCGCCCTATGAAGGTATCGAGATTACGGGCTGGCCGACCACCGTCATCCTTGGCGGTCGGGTGATGGTTCGTGATGGCGCGCTCGTTGGGAAAAAGGGCGATGGCACCTACCGCTCAGCCCGCACCAAAAGCACCAAAACTATCTAAGCAATTTGGAGACTTGAATTTATGAAACTGAAAATCACTGCCGGCCCGTTCGTTTTCGATGCCGTGCTGGAGACAGAAAAAGCTCCACAGACCTGCAAGGCTTTCATCGAACGTTTGCCCTTTGAAGGCCAGATCGTGCATGTTCGCTGGTCGGGGGAAGGCGTCTGGGTGCCACTTGGGGACTATAATTTCGGCGTCGGCTACGAAAACCACACCAGCCATCCCGCACCCGGTCATATCATCCTTTACCCCGGCGGCATCAGCGAGACGGAGATTTTGCTCGCGTACGGCGGTGTCGATTTCTCTTCCAAGATGGGACAGCTTGCTGGCAACCACTTCATCACCATCACGTCTAACCTCGAGAATTTGGCCGTGCTGGGTAACAAAACACTTTGGGAAGGTGCGCAGCATATTCTGTTCGAACTTGCTTAGGTGTCTTTTGAAGTTGAGACGCGATAGCGAAACGTTGTATTCCTTAGATATTACCGAGACCTCGTAGTCTCTGCTGTCTGGGTGATGGTAGGGTCTGCCCTAGGCCCTCCAACAATCTAATTCGATCAAAGCAGTAGTGGGGAGCGTCTGAAGCGCACCGGGTTTGCCGGAGGCCATTTGGTTTGAGTTATGCGGCCATGGCTGGTTCGTCCAACATGGCGTAGTAGCGTTTGAACCGCACTGGGTTTGCCGGAGGCCATTTCGTTTAAGTTATGCGGCCATAGCTGGTGGGTCCAGCCTGGCGTAATACTGCTCCTCGGCTTCGGCTGGCGGTATGTTGCCTATGGGCTCCAGAAGACGGCGGTTGTTGAACCAATCGACCCATTCGAGTGTGGCGAACTCCACAGCTTCGAAGTTGCGCCATGGTCCTCGCCGATGGATGACCTCTGCCTTGTAAAGACCGTTGATCGTTTCAGCGAGAGCATTATCGTAGCTGTCGCCAACACTTCCGACGGAGGGCTCGATGCCCGCTTCCGCCAGTCGCTCGGAATAGCGAATGGACACGTATTGCACACCCCTATCGGAATGGTGGATGAGCCCACCGTGATGGACGGGCCGCCGATTATGAAGCGCCTGGTCCAAGGCATCGATGACGAAGGCCACGTAGACGAAGCCCTGCCAAGTCGCCACGTAGGTGAAATCGGACAACCACAGCATGTTCGGCGCGGGAGCAAAGAACTGCCGGTTCACGCGGTCGAGTGGGCATGGGGCGGCCTTGTCGCTGATCGTCGTGCGGATCGGCTTGCCACGGATGATGCCCTGCAGTCCCATTGCCCTCATAAGCCGAGCAACAGTGCAGCGGGCGATGTCGAAGCCCTCCCGCTGCAACTGCCGCCAGACCTTGCGCACGCCATAGACCTGGAAGTTCTGCTCGAAGACACGGCGTATCTCGATCTTCAGGCCGATATCGCTGCGGGCGCGGATTGACAGGCGATCCACGTCCAGGCGTTTGGCGACATTCTCGTAGTAGGTTGACGGGGCGATCGGCAGCAATCTGCAGATCGGCTCGACCCCGAACACACCACGGTGTTCGTCGATGAACGAAATCATCGCTTGAAGGGGCGGTCGAGCTCCGCCATCGCGAAATAGGCCGAAGCCTTGCGCAGAATCTCGTTGGCCTGACGAAGCTCGCGGTTCTCCCGCTCAAGAGCCTTCATCTTCTCGGCCACATCGCTCGGCAGGCCTGATCGCTTACCACTGTCGACCTCGGTCTTCTTGACCCACTCGTGCAGGGTGGCTGGCGAGCAGCCAATCTTGGCAGCGATAGATGAAACAGCAGCCCAGCGTGATGGATGCTCGGCTTCGTGGTCCAGCACCATACGAATGGCACGTTGACGGACTTCAGGTGAAAACTTGTTCGTTGTCTTGCTCATGGTGGCTCCACTTTCTCAGAAGTTGGAGCCTCCGGCAAACCCGGCGCGGTTCAAATATTCGTCTTTGCAACCATGCTCTCCGGTTTCAGGTGGAATACCTTGACTAGATGTCCATGGAACCGGCAGCAGGCCAGTCAGCACCTATATGTTGTATATAAAGTAGGATCTACCGGAATGATGCTCGCAAAATCCATTGTGGGTCACGTGCATTAGTGATTCTTTATGCTAGTAAAAAGGGAAGGTTCCGGGCTTGTAGGAGAGTTGATCTATGAAGCAGAATAATGCCGTCTTCGCGAATTTTATTTGCAGGTTTGGCGACAAGGTGCTCTTGGACTACGTAGAGCAGATCGTACTTCCGGCGTTTACGGACGATACCCTAATAAGAATATATGGTGAGACTGAGTACCACTTCTACGAAGTACAGCTCGTAAATTTAGCGAAGCGAGGTGAGGAGCCAATACTTGCTGTCATCGGTCAGTTCATCAAGAACACCTTGCTTACGCGCGTGCAGGTGTTCGACGAGAGTGATGGGTTAGTCCATGATGAGCAGAGTATGCGGTCTGCGCCCTCCGCATTCTTTGTCCTTATTCTGAATAATCATCGACTGATTTATATGCCAGAAACGCCTTATGCGCCAGATCTGGTAGCATTCAAAGGAACCGCTTTAGCTTTTCTCCGTAACAAATGGCACAAGCTGATTGATAACCTATTTGAGGCGTCAAAACATAACAATGAAAAGATCACAAAAGTAGCTCTCCGGAAATCGCATCCCGCTCCTACGTTGGAAGTAGTTCCTTTGACGGACCGACGAAGCTTGGCAGAATTCGTAGAGCGGTACGAAACTCTGCGCCGGATCGATTTCCGACTAATCACGCCAAACGATGAAATTGATGCTTCTGATACGTTAGAGCGTGTAAGGAAGCTGGGGCTTGGGCTTGACGCCACCACTACGAAAGTCATCACTGAGAACAAGGACGGCCTAGATAAGGAGGCTTCATTTGCTGCTGTAGAAGAGGCCACTGCTACGGGAAATCAGGAGGTGATTCTTCGCGGCGTTGACGAAGCTGGAAATTCTCTAAAGGTCGCGAATGACTCTTTCGAGCTGTCTGTACCTATCGTTGACGCGCCGGAAGGATCTGTAGCCAAGGCGAAGCTGTTATTCAAAAAGTACCGCGAACAGGTCGATCAACAGGAAATCAATGCGCCTGGGATGAACAATGCTATCGAGAAAATAAGGCAGTTAGTAGGGCTCTTCTAAGATGACCTGGCAACAGCGACTGAACCAGGAAAAAAGCCTCTTTCAGATCTATAAGATTGCGAGGGTAGTCGCGTTTTCTAAAGGAAACGTCATCGCGGCGGTCTGTGTATTTTTAGTTGCAGTGCTGTTGCTGGGTTCAAACGCATTCACCGGAATGGTCTTTGCATCAATTCCAACACTTCAAAAAGCAATAAATTCTGCAGCAGATACGGGATTCACATTCACATCTACGATGCTTGGCTTCTTGATTTCAGGTTTTGCGATTTTTGCGAGCATATCTAAGCCTGATATTCTAATTATTCTCGCTAGAACCGACTATAAAGACCCGCGTATATCGGAGCTGCAGTTTATATTTTTCAACTTTATACTGGTTTTTATCCATTACATTATTTTTCTGGGTGCGTGTGTTATCATCAAAATTGTCTCTGGTGATTCGGGCCCCCTACCAAAGGCGTTGGAACTGGCGAATGCATACAACGAAGCTATTGGTTGTGCTTTGGCGTCAACGTTGTTAGCTGGACTCTTGTCGTGGCTTGCGTTCGTGACTTTGTTGTTGAAGTCATTCATTTGGAATCTCTATCAATCTGTGCTCATTACGATCCAAATTGAAGATTTGTTGAAGCAGACGCCCAGCAAAGAGAATAGTGGCTCTGAACAAAAAAAGTAGGTCGTCGCTGGCAGACGATAGGCGCGCTTGGGTTGATTGCTTACGCCATTCCATAGAATGCAGACAGATGAAAATCATAGACAACACTTCGCATTTTCTCGGTGACGATCTGAAGGAAACAATGGAGCGAGGATCTCGCGTCAAGATCGCAGCGTCGTGCTTCTCGATCTATGCGTATGAGGCCCTGAAGTCCGAACTGGCAAAGATTGATAGCCTGCTGTTCATTTTCACAGCTCCGACATTCGTGCCCACAGAAGCCACCGATAAACTGCGCAAAGAGAAGCGCGAGTTCTTCATTCCAAAAGCCGGGCGCGAAAGCAGCCTGTACGGCAGCGAATTCGAGATAAAGCTTCGGAACAAGCTGACTCAACGCGCTGTGGCGCGGGAATGCGCAGCGTGGATCCGAAAGAAGGCTCGGTTCAAATCCAACGCGACACAGGCTGCCATGCAGCCGTTTGCTCATGTGGAGAACAACGGTGCCACAGTCGCCTACATGCCGATCAGCGGGTTCACAGCCGTGGATCTCGGCTATCAGAAGGGCAACGCTGTCTCGAACTTCGTGACGCGCATGGATCAGCCGGTCCATGCGAACGTCTACCTCCAGCTTTTTAACCAGATCTGGAACGATGCACACAAACTCCGGGATGTGACCGACGTCGTCTGCGACCACATCGAGTCGGTCTACCAGGAGAACGCCCCTGAGCGCGTCTACTTCCTGATGCTGTACAACATCTTCCGGGAGTTCCTCGAGGATATCGATGAGGACGTTCTGCCAAATGATCTTACCGGCTATAGAGACACCATCGTTTGGAACAAGCTGTTCAACTACCAGCGAGACGCGGCAACGGGGATCATCAACAAGCTCGAAACCTACAACGGTTGCATATTGGCGGACTCTGTTGGTCTGGGCAAAACCTTCACCGCACTGGCTATCGTAAAATACTACGAGCTCCGGAACAAGTCCGTGCTGGTGCTCTGCCCGAAAAAGCTGGCGGATAACTGGCGAAACTACAACACCAATCTTACCACGAACATCTTCGCCAAGGACCGCTTCAACTATGACGTTCTCTGCCATACGGATCTGTCGCGTACGTCGGGCGAATCCTTCGGCACACCGTTGAACCGGGTGAACTGGGGCAACTATGACCTCGTAGTGATCGACGAGTCCCATAACTTTCGGAACAACGACGTCTACAAGGACCGGGAGACGCGATACCAGAAGCTTATGAATACGGTCATCCGCGCCGGGGTTAAGACCAAGGTGCTGATGCTGTCCGCGACGCCGGTGAATAACCGCTTCAACGATCTGCGCAATCAGCTCGCCCTTGCCTATGAGGGACAGTCAGATGCGCTCAGCAAGAGCTTGAAGTCCCAGACCAGCATCGAGGAGATCTTTCGGCGCGCACAGAAGGCGTTCAATAAATGGTCCGCACTGCCACCTACTGAGCGGACTGCAGCATCGATCATGCGCACCCTCGATTTCGATTTTTTCGAGCTTCTGGACGCTGTGACGATCGCCAGGTCACGCAAACATATCGAGACATTTTACGACACCAAGGACATCGGCAAATTTCCGCAGCGCCGGAAGCCTCTTTCTTTCCATTGCCCGATCACACAGCGACCGGATTTGATGGGTCTAAACGACATCTTTGGCCAGTTGTCGCTGCTGAAGCTCGCGGTCTACGCGCCGATCAGCTACATCCTGTCCAGCCGCTTGGCGAAGTACGAAGCGATCTACGACACCCAGGTCGAGGGTGGGCGCGGTAAGCTGCGGCAGGCCGATCGTGAGCGAAGCCTTCAGGCGCTGATGACGACCAATCTGCTGAAGCGCCTGGAAAGCTCGGTAGAAGCCTTCCGGCTTACGCTCCGAGCTCTGGGCGGCAACATCACGCGGGCGCTCGATGCAATTGCGGAATATGAGCGGACCGGGCGCAGCGGCAGTATCAGCGATCGTCTCGAAGACGTGAGTGATTTAGATCTGGAGGATGAGGATCTCGCGGGGCTCGATGAGTTCACCGTCGGCAAGAAGGTTCAGATTAGCCTCGCTGACATGGACCTGCCTTCCTGGAGACATGATCTTGCGGCTGATCGAACCTTGATCGATGAGCTGATTGCTTCGATGGACAAGGTGACGTGTGCGGACGATACCAAGCTTCAGCATTTGATCGCGATCCTGAAACAGAAGGTCGCCGAACCTCTTAACGCGGGTAACCGCAAGGTCATCGTGTTCACTGCTTTCGCTGATACGGCCGATTATCTCTTCAAGAATCTGGCGCCCGTTGCGGAGGGGTTAGGGCTGCAAATGGGGGAGGTGACCGGCTCTGGCCCGCCGAAAACCACGTTGAAGAAATCCTACGACTTCCAGAGCGTCCTCACCCTCTTCTCGCCCCGCTCGAAAGAAAAGTCTGTCGTCCTGCCGGACGAACCCACGGAGCTGGACATCCTGATCGGCACAGACTGCATATCCGAGGGCCAGAACCTGCAGGATTGCGACTTCCTGGTGAACTATGACATCCACTGGAATCCGGTCCGCATCATACAGCGGTTCGGCCGTATCGACCGTATCGGTTCGCCCAACGACCAGATCCAACTTGTCAACTATTGGCCGGACATAACACTCGACGAATACATCAACCTGAAGGAACGCGTCGAGAACCGGATGGTGATAGCCGATGTGACCGCGACGGGCGACGACAACGTCCTGACCGCGAAGTCGAGCGATATCGCCTATCGCAAGGAGCAACTGAAGCGGTTGCAGGACGAGGTCATCGAGCTGGAGGACGTGAAGGCCGGCATCTCGATCACAGATCTGGGGCTGAACGACTTCAGGATGGACCTCCTGAACTACGTCAAGGATCATGGTGACCTCGAAAGCATGCCTTATGGCATGCATGCCGTCGTGCCGGCCGCCCCGGAACTGGGGCTGCGTCCTGGCATGATCTTCGCGCTGAAGAACATCCACGACAGTGTCAATATCAACCAGCAGAACCGCCTGCATCCCTTCTACCTCGTGTACATCGATGACCACGGTGAGATCGTTACGGATCATACGGAGGTGAAACAGTTGCTCGATCTGATCCGCACGAGCTGCAAGGGGCGGTCGGAACCGATCCCGGATGTCTGCCGGCTGTTCAATGAACGGACGGATGATGGGCGACAGATGGGGCGCTATTCCGATCTGCTCAGTCAAGCCATCAGCTCGATGATCGAGGTGAAGGAAGAAAAGGACATCGATAGCCTTTTCAGTGGTGGGCGCACGACGGCGTTGACACATACCATTCAGGGGCTGGATGACTTCGAGCTCATCGCCTTCCTGCGGGTCGAGGAGGCAATAGCCTGATGCTCTACGACTGGCCGCGGGCGACATCCTTCGGGCGTGTGATCCCCAAGAACAAGATCTATGAACACGGGGGCGCCGGCACCGCGCTCAAGGATCTGTTTGTGCGCGAGGTCGATCAGATCATCTGGGCGCACAAGCTGGCGCCGGAAACGATCAACCTGCCAGCCTCGAAGTCTGTCAGCGAGATCCAGGTATTTCGGGTCAGTCAGCGGGAAAGCAGTCTCGATCTGGACGCCCTGCGTGCGATTGATCGCGCCATCCCTTTTCCCTTGCTGCTCGAGCTGACCCATAACGGCAGGATCAAATTCGTGGCAGCCTACAAGCGACCGAGCGAGGCTGACAGCTCCAGATGGGTCCTTGGTGATTACTTCGAGGGAGAATGGCACCCAGAGGAGACGCCGCGCGTCCCGCTCCCGGTGGCGCTGAACATGGGCGCGCTCTATGAACTGCTGCTCAGCCCACTGGTCGAACAGCAGGCGGCCAAGCTGCTTTTTAAGCCTACGGCGGGGTTCGCGGAAGATCCGCAAGCGCCCTTTGGTCCGGTGTCCTCGGACGAACCGATATCGCTCGAAGCAAGGATCGCCCATGCTGAGGCGGTGAAAACGAAGACACGCGAGATCGAGCGTATTAAGACGCGCTTGGCGCGCGAGAAACAATTCAATAAACGTGTCGCCATCAATGCAGAGCTGCGCACCGCCAAGCTGGAGCTGGAGCTGGAGCGGCTGGTAGGCGAGCGTGCGGCAAGCGCACCGAGGACGGAATAAGAGGAAGAGCATGGACAAGCTGAAGATGCACAGCCCGGATCTGACCCAGGGGAACATCGCCCGGATCCGCGACCTGTTTCCCGGCTGCGTAACCGAGGCGCGGGACGCGGTGACCGGCAAACCACGTCTGGCCGTGGACTTCGATCAACTTCGTCAGGAATTGAGCGACAGTATCGTGGAGGGGCCGCAGGAACGCTATCGGCTGGACTGGCCGGGGAAGCGAGAGGCGTTGGCGCTTTCGAATGCTCCAATTGCAAAAACATTCCGCGCGACCGAAAAAGAGAGCGTTAATTTTGAAACGACGAAGAACCTATTCGTTGAAGGAGACAATCTGGATTGTCTCAAGCTTCTTCGCACGTCCATCTTGGGAATGGTGAAGCTTATTTACATTGATCCGCCTTACAATACTGGTGGAAACTTCGTTTATGAAGATAATTTTGCAGAAAACTATGGATCATATTTAGAGAGATCAAATCAAATTTCAGAACTCGGAAAACTTGTGGCAAATACAGAGGCAAACGGACGGTTTCACTCAGATTGGCTCACAATGATGTACTCACGGCTGAGGATTGCTCGTGACCTTCTGCGCGACGATGGCGTGATTTTTATAAGCATAGATGATTGTGAAGTTCATAACCTCAGAAAAATCTGCGACGAAATATTTGGCGGAGAAAACTTCGTTGCACAAAATGTTTGGCAGAAGCGCTACTCTCGGGAGAATAGAGGGATCATCGGCGATGCTCACGAGTATGTGATCGCATACGCAAAAAGCTTAGATGTTTTCAAGGATGTCAGTAACCGGATCGGAGTGACGGAAGCGCAAAAACGAGCGTATAGAAATGATGATGGAGACGAGCGTGGCCCTTGGCGCGCGATACCGATGACTGCGCAAGGGTATCGGCCAAATCAGATGTATGAAATACGTTCACCATCTGGAGCGGTCTTCACGCCTCCGGCCGGGCGATGCTGGAGCATGATTGAGCCAGAGTTTAAGAAACTTGAAGCGGCGGGGAAGATATACTTCGGAAAGAACGGAGATGCACAGCCCGGGGTAATACGATACCTGAGTGAGAGCAAAGGCGTTGTTCCGTGGACATGGTGGCCTCATGATGAAGCAGGCCATACGGACGAGGCCAGAAAGGAAATCAAAGACATTTTCGGGAGCACTGAGGTCTTTGATACACCTAAGCCGGTCAGGCTGATGCGCCGAATCCTGGAAATAGCTACAAACGATGGCGACCTCGTACTCGATTTCTTTTCGGGATCTTCGACCATGGCTCACGCTGTGATGGAGGCATGTGCTGCGGACGGCCAAAACCGGCCATTTATCATGACGCAACTGGCAGAGAAGCTAATCGGCCAGTCTCCTCAAGCGGTGAAGGAGTTTGCAACTGTTGCGGATGTTGGAAAGGAGCGCATTCGTCGCGCTGGAAAGAAAATTCTCCAAGGCGAGTTCCACCCCGATTGGAACCGCGACGTCGGCTTCCGTGTCCTCAAGGTCGATACATCGAACATGAAGGACGTCTACTACCGTCCCGATGAACTCAAGCAGGGCGACCTGCTGGATATGGTCGACAACGTCAAGCAAGACCGCACACCTGAGGACCTGCTATTCCAGGTGCTGGTCGATTGGGGCGTCGACCTTACGCTGCCGATCCGCCGCGAGACAGTGCAGGGCAAGACCGTCTTCTTTGTGGACGATAACGCTCTCGTTGCCTGCTTCGACAAGGGTGTGACGGAAGACCTGGTGAAGGACCTGGCAAAGCGCGAACCGCTCCGAGTCGTCTTCCGCGACAATGGCTTTGCGTCCGATGCAGTCAAGATCAATGTCGAGCAGATTTTCCGCCAGCTTTCCCCGACAACCGACGTCAAGTCGATCTGAGGCCGCGCCATGGATCAAGCCGCGCTTTCCGCCTTGTTGGCCCAGCTCATCTCCCATTGGGAGAGCGAGGTGGTCGAGTTCAAGCGCGGAAAGGATGGGTTTTCGAGCAGCGATCTTGGCAAATATGTCTCGGCGCTGGCAAACGAGGCCAATCTCCGAGGCCGTGAACGCGCATGGCTGGTATTCGGTGTTGACGATAAGACGAGAGTGGTGGTCGGTACATCCTACAAGGAAAAGCCGGACCATCTTCAGGCTGACAAGAAGTCAATCCTTGATGGCACCGGTAGTTTCACCGTTCGCGAAATTCATGTACTGAACCATCCGGATGGCCGGGTGGTTTTTTTTGAAATACCGGCGGCGCCGCGTGGCATGCCGATCAACTGGAACGGCCACTATTTCGGTCGGGCAGGTGAAAGTCTTGTTGCCTTGGGCCAGGACAAGGTGGACGAGATCCGCGCACAGACACTCGCAACGGATTGGACCGCACAGCTTGTCGAGGGAGCGAGCATAGTGGACTTGGACGCCGAGGCGCTGAAGGTTGCGCGCCAACGGTTTGCCACCAAGCATGCAAACCGTTTCAAAACCGAGGACATTGCTGGCTGGACCGATGGAGCCTTCCTGGACCGGGCCAAGCTGACTCAGAATGGCGCGATCACCCGCGCCGCTCTACTGTTGCTCGGCAGGCCCGAATCCGTCTGGAGGCTCAGTCCGCATCCTGCCGAAATTACTTGGAAGCTTGAAGGCGAAGAGCGTGCGTACGAGCACTTCGGTCCACCCTTCCTGCTGGCCACCTCCCAGATATTCAGCCGCATTCGCAACATCCAACTGCGTTTGCTGCCGGAAAATGAACTGCTTCCGCACGAGGTGTCAAAATACGATCAGAGGGTCGTGCTCGAAGCGCTCCACAACTGCATCGCTCATCAGGACTACGCTCGCTCCGCCAGAATTGTTGTTACGGAACGGCTGGACCGGCTTATCCTGGAGAATGAAGGGACCTTCTTCGAAGGGCAGCCGGATGATTATGTTTTGGGAGATCGGGTGCCTCGTCGGTATCGCAACCCCTTTCTGATCAATGCCATGACCGAACTGAACATGATCGATCACATGGGCTATGGCATTCAGGATATCTATCGCCGTCAGCGCGAACGTTTCCTGCCTCTGCCTGACTATGATTTGACGGAACCGGAGGCAGTTCGCCTGATCATCCACGGCCGCGTCGTGGATGAGGCCTACAGCCAGTTGCTGATGCAGCAGACCGGACTGCCGCTAACGGACGTGTTGGCGCTAGATCGGGTTCAGAAGCATCTGCCAATCACCGATGACGCCGTAAGGCATCTCAAGCAGGTGCGCCTGATCGAAGGGCGCAAACCCAATTTCTTCATATCAGCCAAGGTCGCAGATGCGACCTCGCAGAAAGCCCAATACATCAAGTCGCGGGCATTCGACGATTATCATTACGAAGAGATGGTCATCGGATATTTACGAGAGTTCGGACACGCCTCACGTAAGGAGCTGGATGACCTTCTAAGGAAAAAGCTGAGTGATGTGCTTAACGAAACTCAGAAGACGCACAAAATCGGTAATCTTTTGAGTGCTTTACGCAGAAAAGGGCGTATTCGTAATTTCGGTTCGACCGCCTCTCCCGAATGGCGTCTCGTGGAATAAATCACGAACATCCTACGAAAGCTCTACGAGAGTTACGAAAGAAATTCAAGAAAGCCGACGTCCTATGAAGCTCAAGTTCAAGGTTCAGCCATACCAGACCAATGCCGTCGAGGCCGTCGTCGATTGCTTCGAGGGGCAAATCAAATCCGACGCTTTGAGCTACCGGATCGATCCAGGTCGCAAGGCGCAAACGAGCGCTTTCGAGGAGGGGTTCAAGAACGCCGACTTTGCGATCAGCGAGGCACAAATCCTTGAAAACATCCGCAAGGTTCAGCGGCGCCAGAACCTGCCGCTGTCTCAGTCACTGACCGACTTTACCACGTTCAACCCACGCGGCGAGCGCGTCGCCGTCGCCGCCACTTACAAAAGGGATGCCGTCGCGGCAACGCGCGTGCATCTCGACGTCGAGATGGAAACCGGCACGGGCAAGACCTACTGCTATATCAAGACCATTTTTGAGATGAACAAGCGCTACGGCTGGTCAAAGTTCATCATCATGGTGCCTTCGATTGCCATCCGAGAGGGCGTAGCGAAGTCGCTGCAGATTACGGCAGATCACTTCACAGAAAGCTATGGCAAGAAGGCGAGGTTCTTCACCTACAACTCGAAGCGCCTGCATGAGCTGGAGAGCTTCTCGTCCGACGCCGGCATTAATGTAATGATTATCAATATCCAGGCGTTCAATGCGCGTGGAGCCGATAATCGACGTATCTACGATGAGCTGGACGACTTCCAGTCGCGAAGGCCGATCGACGTCATCGCATCGAACCGCCCGATCCTAATCCTCGACGAGCCCCAGAAGATGGAGGGGGCGGCAACTACGGAAGCCCTGCCGAAGTTCAAGCCGCTGATGATCCTGCGGTATTCTGCCACCCACAAGACGCAGCACAACCGCATCCATCGCCTCGACGCGCTCGACGCCTATAACCAGAAGCTGGTGAAGAAGATCGCTGTACGCGGTATCCAGGCACGCGGCCTCGCAGGCACCAATGCCTATCTCTATCTCGAAGGCATCGAGATCTCGAAAAATGCTCCCGTTGCCCGGATCGAGCTGGAGGTGAAGCTGACTTCGGGGGAGATCAAGCGCCAGCTTCGCCGTGTGGAGTTCAAGCACGACCTCTTTACGCTGTCGGGTGAGCTTGATCAGTATCGCGAATTTACCGTCAGCCAGATCGACGCCGTGAGCGAGACCGTTGAATTCACGAACGGTGTCGTCCTCAAGGCGGGTGAACCTAACGGCGACGTCTCAGAACGCGACATTCGCCGCATTCAGATCCGGGAGACGATCAAGGCGCATCTCGAAAAGGAGAAGCAGCTCCATTCCTGCGGCATCAAGGTGCTGTCCTTGTTCTTCATCGACGAGGTGGCGAAGTATCGCGACTATACGCAACCCGACGAGCGGGGCGAGTATGCCCGTGTTTTCGAGGAAGAGTATGCGCTTCTCAAGGCAGAATATCTGTCCGAGCTTGCGATCGACAACGAGGCCTACCGCAAATATCTGGCCGGTATCGACCCTGCGAAGACCCACAACGGCTATTTCTCGATCGACAAGAAAACCAACCGCCTCAAGGACCCCGATGTCGCCAAGACGGGGGACAATAAGGGGCAATCTGAGGATCCGGACGCCTATGACCTCATTCTGAAGGACAAGGAGAGGCTGCTATCGTTTGCAGAGCCGACCCGGTTCATCTTCTCTCACTCCGCGTTGCGTGAGGGCTGGGACAATCCGAACGTCTTCGTGATGTGCATGTTGAAGCACAGCGAGAACCAAATCTCGCGGCGCCAGGAGGTCGGTCGTGGTCTGCGTTTGAGCGTGGACCAGAACGGCGATCGTATGGACAATCCGGTCACTGTGCACGACATCAACGTGCTGACGGTGGTCGCCAGCGAAAGCTACAGGAATTTTGTGGACGCGCTTCAGAAGGAAATGGTCGAAGCGCTGACTCCGCGACCGCGTCAGGCGAACGAGGAGTATTTCAAGGGTAAGCTCATTCAGGCGGATGGCGCGCCGATCGAGGTATCGTCCGACATGGCAGCGGGCATCGAGTTCTATCTCGTGCAAAACGGCTATGTTGACCGCCAGAAGAACATCACTGAAAAGTATCAGAGCGCCCGTGAGAACGGGACGCTGGCTGAGCTACCGGAAGATTTGAAGTCCTACACCGACCAGATCGTGGAACTGATTGACGGCGTCTTCAATGAACGGCAGTTGCCAAAGATGCAGGACGACCGCCGCTCGATGCGCAACCCGCTGAATGAGAACTTCCACCGGAAGGAATTTCAGGAGCTCTGGAGCCGTATCAACCAGAAGGCAGTCTACAAGGTCGAGTTCGAGCCGGCGGAACTGATCCGCAAGAGCATCAGCGCGCTGGACAGCCATCTTCGAGTGACACCGCTGCAATATACGGTCACCGCAGGCATGCAACGAGACGGGTTGACCTATGACGCGGTCGGGGATGGCAAGAGCTTCCGCGAAAACGAGCAGGAGACGTATCAGGCCGAAACGGTGGTCTCGCTCGTCAAGTATGATCTGCTGGCTAAGCTGGCTGAAGTGACGCAGCTCACGAGGCAGACTGTTGCGGAGATCTTGTCCGGCATCGAACCTAGTGTGTTTGGCCAGTTCAAGCAGAACCCGGAGCACTTCATCAGCGAAGCTGCTCGGCTGATCATCGAGCAAAAGGCGACAATGGTCATCGAGCGGCTGACATACGATGCCGTCGCGGAGCGCTACGATGCCGACATTTTTACAGCCAGCCAAACCGTCCAGGACTTTTCGCGAGCCAGCGAAAAACTGAAGAAGCATGTCTACGATTATGCCCTCCTAGATTCAGACACGGAGCGGAAGTTCGTCGAGCAGTTGGACACCAGCAATGAAATCGTCGTCTACGCCAAGCTGCCAAAGGGCTTCGCGATCCCAACACCCGTCGGAGACTACAATCCGGACTGGGCGATCTCGTTCAAGGAAGGGTCTGTTCGCCACATTTACTTCGTCGCCGAGACAAAGGGCACCTTGTCATCCCTGAAGCTGCGCGAGTTCGAGAGCACAAAGATTGAATGCGCTCGGCGGTTCTTCAAAAAAATCGGAAACTCGGTGACGACCGATAGCGTGAAGTATGACGTAGTCACAGACTACTCACGGCTAATGGACGTTGTGAGGAGTGCATGACGTCTGACCCCGACAGAATTGAAGAGCCAGGCTTCTGATACCAGATTACCAGAGCCTCATGTTGCCAGTGTTGCGCCTTGCGGCCGTGTGCGAAACCCGCGTGGCAGACGTTGCCGAGCGTATTGCCGATGAACTGGGAATGACGGTGGAGGAGCGGGACCTGCTTCTCCCCAGTGGACGCCAACGTGTGCTGCATAACCGCATCCACTGGGCGAATTTCTACAGTGAGCGTCCGGTGAGCTGTTTTTGCTGATCGGGCAAATCAGGCGATGTTCTGGCATTAGAACCAGCATTAGTGTTGACATAAATACCAGAGCAAAGAGGTTTCATGGCCCGCATGGAGATCATGTCCGGTACCGAGCGCAGACGGCGCTGGTCGGACGAGGCGAAGCTGAGGATACTGGCGGAAGCTGATGAGCCGGGTGCTCGCATTGGTGACGTGGCGCGCCGGCATGACGTTCATCCTGGCCAGATCCGCTTGTGGCGAAAGTCGTTCAACTATGTTGATCGACCGACGGTGTTCCTTCCAGTGGAAATCGTGGAGGAGTTTGGCGTAAGTCAGGCGTCTACGACGGCAACGAGGCTGGCGATCGTCGAGATCTTGCTTCGAAACGGTCGGAGTTTGAAGGTTCCTGTTGACGTTGAGTTGAAACTGCTCGGCCCGCTCGTCGCTTGCGTGGAGGCGGCATGATCGGGCCGTCAGGGAATGTACAGGTTTATCTGGCCTGCGGAGTGACTGACATGCGTCGCGGTATCGACGGTTTGTCAGCGCTGGTCGAGGGGGTGATCAGACAAGTGCCTGGTTCTGGCGCGATCTTCGGGTTCCGCGGCAGGCGCGCGGACCGAATCAAGCTTTTATGGTGGGACGGCCAAGGCTTTTGCCTGTTTTACAAGGTTTTGGAACGCGGATACTTCCCATGGCCGACGGCCAAAGATGGCGTTGTGCATCTGACGCAGGCTCAGTTGTCGATGCTCGTCGAGGGGATCGACTGGCGACGACCGACATGGACGTCAGCGCCTCATAGCACGGGCTGAAAGCGTTATTTTGCAAGGGTGTCAGGGGTAAAATGCTGGCGCTAAAGGGCCAAATCAGTTACATTTTTTGGTATGGAAACAACGCCGCCACAGGGTCAGGACGAGCTATCTGCACTGCGTGCATTGGTTGCTGAACAGGCGGCGAAACTCGAGCGACAAGACGCGGAAGTTACCAAGCGCGATACCATAATCGACATTTTGCGCGCGCAGTTGGAGTTGCTGCGCCATCGACAGCATGGGGCCTCGTCCGAGAAAATAGACCGCAAGATCGAACAATTCGAACTGATGCTCGAGGAGATTGAAGCGTCCCGCGCCGAGGCTGAGGTTCGCTCTGGAAGGACACCACTGCCGGAGCTGGAAGATGCCTGCGAAAAGCCAAAACGCAGACCTTTGCCGGATGGGCTGCCGACAGAAGAGCGGATCTATCCGGCGCCGTGCAATTGCCCGACCTGCGGCGGGACATCGTTCCTGAAAGCACCTGATAAGGTGGTCCAGGTCATGGAGCATGTGCCGGCATCCGTGAAGATTGTTCGCCATGTCGAAAAGCGCTTCGTTTGCAAGGACTGCGACACTTCGTTGTCTGGCAAGATGCCGACCCTGCCGATCGAGCGCGGCAAACCCGGTCCCGGATTGCTTGCCCATATCATGGTCGCCAAATTCGACGATCACATCCCACCTTACCGACTGTCGGAGATGTACGATCGGCTTGGGATCGATATCTCCCGTTCCGTGATGGCCGACTGGATGGGGCGTGCATCGGCTTTGCTCAGCCCCCTGATTTTGCTGATCAGAGCGCATATCGCGGCCGTCGATCGGATCCATACCGACGACACTCCGGTCGATGTTCTCGACCCTGGACGAGGAAAGACCAGGACCGGGAGGGTCTGGGTCTACGTCTTCGATGGGCGTGGCTATCAAGATCCCAGGCCCGGAGCGATCGCTTATTATTACAGCCCTGACCGCAAGGGGGTTCACCCAGCCGAACATCTTTCCAACTTCAGTGGCGTGATGCACGCGGACGGCTATGCTGGCTACAACAAGCTGTACGGCAATCAGATCATAGAGGCTGCCTGCATGGCGCATGTACGCCGCAAATTCCATGACGTGATCAAACTCAAGCCATCAACGATCGCGCAGGAAGCGCTGTCGCGCATTGGTGCTCTCTACGATATCGAGGATCGTATCCGTGGCATGTTGCCTGACGAGAGGCGGGATTTGCGCCAGCAGCATGCCAAACCCATCCTGGACGAGCTGAAAGAGTGGATTGAGGATGTCCAGACAACACTGCCACAGAAACAGAAGCTGGCGGAAGCGATGCGGTATGCGCTGTCACGATGGGCAGCATTGAGCGTCTATCTTGATGACGGCCGGGTTGAAATCGACAACAACATAGCTGAGCGTGCCATGCGACCACTGGGAATTGGCCGAAAGAACTGGTTATTTGCGGGCTCCGACAAGGGTGGTGAGCGCATCGCAAATATCTTGAGCATCATCGAAACCGCAAAGCTTCATGGCCACAATCCGGAAGCCTATCTGACCGATGTGCTGGCCCGGATCCAGGATCATCCCAAAGACCGACTTGAAAATCTGCTGCCTTGGAACTGGACGCCGGCAAACGCTCGGTGCGAGGCTGCCTGATGGCACGCTCAAGGTTCATTTACACACTCAACCAAGTCGCCGGCATGATCGGCGAGAAGCTCGAACTGATCGAAGAAGTGACGGCCAACTCGGACAACATCTCCGAAGGCGAACTGGTTTACGTCAGCGATGGCACTGAAGATGGCACGAAGGGTCTGACCGAGAACGGCATCAAAGAACTTCAAAGCCTACTTACCGACATCAGGACGTGGGACGGCGGTATCCGCGAGTTCCTCATCGACACACAGTGCGATCCTGAAATAATCGACCGCATTATGGCCGATGAGATGAAGCGCGGCCTTTAGATTCTATCTCGCGACACCCGAAAAATGCTTTCGCCGGACGCTCACGATAGATCCTCACATCCAAAGAACTCGTATGCCCGAAATACCTTACTCAGCACCAGACCCGCCAGATGGGGTCTCCTTGCCGCTTACAAACAGTCTCGTGTCCCTCGCGGTGTAAGCCGAGCCATTGTCCGAGAGATCCTCAATCGCGTGCGGGGCTCGAGTGGCTGCGAACCGGTTCTCGACTGCCTCCAGCATCATGTCGCGCTCTTCATCAGGTCGAAGCAGCTGGGACAAATCGGTGGATACGACCATTGTCGTTGAGGTCTTCTAAGATGCGCGCTGCTTCCGCTGCGGTGAGTTTGAAGTACTGACGTAAAACAGTGCCGATCACGGCGTACTCATTTTTGAGGTTAGTCGCAAAAATACCGGGGTCGTCGCTACCTAAACACACGGTTGGCTTGTTTGACAATTTTGGGCCAGATAGGCCTAGCCATCGGAAGAGATGGTGCTCAGTCATATCTCTGTAGAAGCTAATGCGCAGATTGCTGGTCGGCAGGGTCTCCAATGCAATCCCACGCTCATTAACCAAGCTTAACACTGAATCCTGAAGTGCCGCGCAGGCTTCTGGTGAGATCAACATAGCATCAGTCTCGATTAGTTCGGCAGCTCGTTTGGGTTCAAGCGAGTGGCGAAGATCAAACAACTCAAAGGCTGTATTTGATCGGCCAGCGAACTCCGCAATAAGCCTAAGCTCCACTGCTAACGAAGCATCCACAATCGTATCAGCCATAAATATCGATTCGGCTGCAATACTTTCACCAGTAACTGCCCTACCTAGTGACAAGATGTTACGTTCCACGAGCCGCACCGCTAGAGGGTCCAGCCGGCGCAACTCCCAAGCACGATACAATTGGTCTGGACTACACTCTTTGCCATAAAGCGCATCCGAATGAACGGCGATAATGCTCTCCAAATGCTGCAGCTCCCCAGTAAATCGTCCAAGTGTAGAAAGTCGCCTGTGGGCGAATACTGCGTCGTCAAGGATGTCTATTCGGCTGAGCATTATGCGAGAAGCAGTCCGGGATAGCCACAAATTTGGATCGATCCCTATCGCAGTAGCGTGGCCGATGCGGTCCCCAGGACGGAGATCAAGAAATATAAGTGCCTCAGCGACCGCTCTAACACCAGAGAGTAAGTGGCGAAAGTCTTCGCCCACATGGAAGGTCGCGCGTGGAATTCCTGCAATTCTTGCCATTCGAAATGCTGGGGCAAATGGCTCAGGAGGAGCATGTAATTCATTGGAAGCACCGTCAACGCCTCGGAGCAACGCGCGCACCATCGAACTCCCATCTCTGAGGGTCCGCAGCATACGCGCTTGCTCGTCAAGCGAGATACGCAGATCACTATCGCGGCAGCGGCGAGTGCGATCACGACTTTGGTTAGGTAGTTTTTTGATAAAGTGGGCAACCAGCGAGAACTCGGCGTCGGAGCGCCCGGATTTTTTACATTCTGAACCTACACAGGACTGTCCGAACAGACACGGAGGGGGTTGTCCGTACAGGGGTGCTGCATCAACCAGTGCCTTGCATCCTCGAAAAGCCAAATATCCTTTGACAATTTCGGCAATGAGCTCATTCGTTTTAACCACGGTGTCCTTCGGTGCGAACCTGCCTTCGAGATGGTGGAGGGTTTGAAAAGGCTCGCGAATGTTGAGTTGGCGGAACCGCTGCCCGTAACTCCTTTCAATCCGCTCTCGCGTGCCGAGGAGCGTGTATTTCTGGAACTGGTCGAAACCTTTTTCATCAACTTGCTGTACGGCAAAACGAGCCATTTGCGTGAGAGTCAAGAAGTTGAAGTAGAGGCCGGTACCGAGCGCTTGATGTCCGGTTTCGCATCTTAAAGCATTTAAACATGCGTACAGAAATCCGGCTTCCTCAATAATCGGTCGGAACGCTCCACTACCAAATAGCACTCGCGTTGGGTGGAGACTTAAGGCCGGCCAGCGTGAATACGGCCAATCGGTGTCCTCTCGCTCAAACTCTGCAGCGTCTAGTAAAGCTGAGAGTCCGTTTCCGGGGCGACCGTCTGTCCGCGTGCCAGCAAGGTCGGGTAGCAGCTCCATAACTAGCTGACGGCGTACACGCCGTACAGCGCGTAGCCGCTTATAGAAACCGTGTGGACCAAGTCCCGGCTCGAGTTGCTCATACAGCTCTGCAGAAGGTTCTGGGTTTTTCGCTTGCGCTTCCTTAAGTTCAGAATAAATTCCTGTAGGTGCCGCGCATGCGTCGGGCCACAGCACATCGAGCTCGGTTGATCCGTTGAGGTGCATATGCATCTCGTTAAGACCTTTGCGGGACGTGAGATCTTCCAGGGCTGGATCGGCTGGTCCGATCAAAGCTGTGTCCCCAATCTCTCTTGCAAGGAAAGACCGCGGATCCTCATCCACCTGGGGCCCTCGACCTTCGACTACTAGAAAGGTTACTATAACAGCAAGGGGAGACAGGAAGGGTAGAAGCTCGTGCCACTCACGAAACAGCTCATAACGTATAGCAATACGCCCATCGCGCCGCTCCAAGTAGCGGTCGGAAAGATAACTCAGAACAATCCAAGGCAATTCACCGATCTGCTCAGCGCTGCCCAGTCGGTGCTCAAGATAGCTCTTGTAGACGTGGTCCGGGCGGCCCAGGTCCGTCCGCCGCTCGGCAATGAAGATGCGCCGGCGCGTCTCCTCTATAGTTGGCACCTCCCTCCTGCCCAGCATTGCAAGGCCGTGAGAATCGGTGAATGCACGGCGATAGATTAGAGCAGCCATAACGATTAATTTACCTTGCAGGCTTTACTGGTGTTTTTCCTGTAGCTGTGGATTGAATTGAGTCCTCTGGCATTGAACTCTGCGTCGCTAGCGCCTTTTCGATTTTATCGAGTACTTTCGCGAGCTCCGCCCCTGTCCCCGCAACGTCTTTCTTCGTCCTTCCCTTTCCTTGCAACTGGACGGAGTTTAGAAGGAAGTACAGGCCATCAAACTCCGCAGTCTTACCGTCACGAGTAAATTTAACAGTGTACTGTGGCGGCTCGCCAATTTGCTCATTCGTCGCCGCCTTGTATCGTTTGAAGATCTCCTCTGTCGCATTTTCCCGATCAGTCTTTCCGGAGATGTCAATCTCCTGGCGAGCAAAAAAGTAACCCCACAAGGGGCACCTGAAGATCATTTTGAAAAACTTGATGTTGGGGTTTCCGCTTAAGTCGTCGGCATCATCAATTGCTTTGAGAAGCTGTAAAAAGGGTAGACCGCTTTTGATCGGATTATCTATAGCCTTGGAACCTGGCGAACGATTAACAGCAAGGAGTGCTTCTACCCCAACCGCGTGGAGGAATGCGATAATGGCACGGTGCATCAGCACGCCCAAATAGCGCGTCCGGGTGTGAACCAGCCCCGCCCCAATCTCATCGAACGCGTATGTGAACCTTGTCCATGATCGAGCTAGTGTGATCGGTGCGACCGTGGCTAATTCCTTGTCAGTGGAGAATTTGTCGAGCCATCCCGACAGCATAGCAGCGATCGCTGATACCTCGCGGAGATCTTCATCTTGTTCCCGCTCACCGGCGTCATCTTCGGAACTTTCAGCATCACCATCGGCCTCATCTTGATCGTCTTCGAACAAAGCCCCGGGTGTCGGGTAACTTCGCAGGCCTGCCACAGATCCAATGACCCCACGAAGTCTGTTCATGTCGGCATCTGGGTCACCCGTTCTTTCGGCACCTATGAGCTCGGCGATGGCGGCAATCAACCGCATAACCGAATATACGCCATTTCCCGCACCCTGTCCGCTCACGAGGCGGAGCGCGGGCATCATCGCTGCTGCACGAGCGTCGGCGTCTAGGCCCGATCGGAGGCTCTCGAGAGTGTTGGCAAAGGTTCCGATGAAACCAGCTTCGAGGCCGCGCTTCGATGTGTATGACCAGCCGGCGTTGATCAGCGCTTGGTGAAAGCCCCGCAGGGGAGGGGACAGTGCACCAAGCAAGCGGCCACGATCTTCATCACTTCCGCTCTCGACAGCGTGCTGAAAGACGCCGCGCTTGAACGCCGAACCGCGGATCCCGTATAGATCAAACGCCACCGCATTCGCTTCGCGCAGGCGCGAAGCACCCGGCACTACGGCACCACTCAGCCGGATCCCACGATCGACCTGGCGTCCACGCGCTGCATCCCAGGTTGCGAGGCGGCTCACGAACTGGGTGGAGCGCTCCGCAGCATCTACTTTGAGATGATGTATAAGTGCCGTAACGTTTGATTCAGTTCGGCCTCTTCCCTGCTCACCAGATTGTGAGCTGCCGGGTGCAACAAGCTCGCCCCGATCAACTTTTTCACGGATCGTGCAAATCCTAAGCCAGTAATCGATAGCCGCTCGGGCATTCTCGCGGAACAACCTTGTCAAATGAGCAGCAACACACATGCTGACAAGATCTGCGACTTCACTTGTCCCGTTTGGGTGAAACCGAGAGGTTGTTGACCAAAGGTTTTTGGCAGTCAGCCATTTGCTCAGAGAGGCGAGAACGCGACGCGGATCGGGATCTTCTAAGTCATGTTCTGCCAAATCTAGCGTCATCAACCCGGCTGAGGCGACATTAGTTAGAGCATCAAGCGCTCGTCTTCGAGACTCCATAGACCGCTCACCTGAGCTCTCTTCACTGCATAAATCCCAAGCTCCAGCCAACGCCTGCAAAACGCTGCGTAAAGGCAACCTCAGTAGAGCTCCCCGCACCAAGGCTAGGTCTTCAACAGCATCGATCCCCAAAAGATGTCGCGCGTAGCGCGGTAGAAACTGTTTTTCACTCAAAGATAACTCACGGCTGGACCTTGAAGCGCGGAACGACAGGTTCTGCCTGTCCGAATGGAAGAGCAGTGGCGCTAGCTTCACACGGTTCTCGGGTCGTACAATTTTTACAAGATACTGGTCTTGAAGTCGTCCGACCATGTCAGCAAGTTGATCCGAATAAGAATTCGCTTCACCCACTTTGCTCTCTATCTCGAAAAACTCTTTCGAAATCTGCTTCCATTGCTGTTGACGCACGAGGAGATTGTATAGGCGGAGGTCGCCAGCCATAATAACCTTGAGGAAGGGTGTCGCAAAATATTTACGCAGCGCTTCCATAACCGGCCACCCCCGATCGAACGAAGTGTCGACATCATCGATCGCGAGCACAAAAGCGTCCACGCTAAGAAATGTACATGCCGCCTTAAGGTATCTGTGAAACGCGCGCTCAAAGGAACCTGCACTACGGGCCTTCTCCAGTCCACGTTCAAGTATATAGTCGGCGTCAGCCCAATCCTTACCATGGAGCGCACTGTCCCCGATTCCGTCTAGAAGGGTAAGCCCGGCTGCGAGTTCATGTAGAACCCGCCGAAAGTCCTCATACGCGCCTTTCTTCGTCGACTCGTTGAGGCGGTACGCTCGCTTAACCGCGGTCTCGATCTTCTCGATCACGATGACGACGATATTCTGCTTCGTCTCTATCAAGGTCGGATCAACGATTCCGAGCGGGTAAAGCACCGCGACGTCATTAATCCTCGAAGCATCGGGGAGCACCATTCGATATACTTCGCGCCCCTCCTGAAGAAGACGAAGAATATCCGTGAGAAAGGTCGTCTTACCGTCGCCCCGACGCGCACTCACAAGAATTGCATCGTGACTTCGATGGGTCATGACATCTAATGCTAGAGGCCTGGTGCGGAATGGATCGTCGCGTTCGGACGGTGTATGTGGCTTCTCTACGAGCTTCATCATTACTTGCTGTAGAGCTTCCAGCCGGATGCTGCTTTCAACCGGACCGCCACCATTCGTTATCTCGCGCTCGTTAAAACCAGTTGAATCCAAATCGATTTCGATGCCCGCCGCCATGATCACTCCCTTTCTTCGTTGGCAGACATTACACGCTAAAATTGGCCGCGTCGATGTTGGTTGTGGTCAGGTAGACGCAGAAGAGATTGATTTGTCTCCGGATTTGGCTGTCCACGTTCTTTGATAGAGGAAGACCCCAATTACGAGTCGCGACCTCAAGTACGTGGCTGACTGATTGAAGCCGCTCGTCACTAAAGGAGGCGATGTTTTGCTGGCTCAAGCCGACCAGTGTCCGGTAGGCGAGGCCGGCGCAAAACATCGAGGCGTTTAACTCTTGGACCGAACCGCGCGAGAGGCGAGGCTACCCGCTGATATCGTTGTAGAGGCTGCCCGAGCGTTGTGCTCTCGAGGATCTTTGTGTCCGGTGCTGCACCGAACCTATCAACCTGAGCTTGGATATCACGCGCCCGCTTCTCCGCTTCGATTTTGGTGGCGAATGATTTGCACCGGGCTTCGCGCCACGACGACGAACTTGCCAGCGTCCCATGAGTTTTCTGATCGTCGCCACCATGATCTCCACCAGTGTTAAAGATCCTGCGTAGGATGCCCCCGGAGGGGTGCGAACATTTATCTCGGTATTTCTAGAGCTTGGCCCCAATCAGGCTTGGGATGGCATTTGAATGAGCCCTTCAACACCTTCTGACGTAGGGTTGGCTCGCCCGTTGTCACCGCGCCGCGATGACCTATGCATAAGTCCCCGGGTTTGTGGTGGAGTTGCGTAAGGAAGCAGCCATCGCCGCCAGGGCACTGGAATTTGCGATCCTCACCGCGTCCAGATCTGGCGAGACTTACGGCATGCGTTGATCTGAGATCGACCAATCCGCGGCTATATCGACGGTGCCGACAAATCGAATGAAGGCCGGTCGCGAGCATCGTGTACCGTTTCCAGTCCGCTTTCGTGAAATCCTTGAGGAAGTGGCAATGCTCGGCACGGAGCAGGGAGTCTATGTGTTTCGAGTACACAAGGAGGGGCGGCCATTGTCTGCCATGGTGATGGAAATGACACTGCGCCGGATGAAGGTCGATGTCACTGTGCACGGATTCCGTTCTTCGTTCCGCGGTTGGTGCGGCGAGGTCTTTATATTGCCGCGCGAGATCGCAGAAGCTGCCTTGGGTCATTCGGTAGGCGACCTGACAGAACCTGACTATAGGAGAGGCGATGCATTAGAGAAGCGCCGCGTGCTGATGGAGACGTGGTCGGACTTTTGCGGCGGGCGCATTGAGAGATCGTAGGATTTGAAGGCGTTGGTGCTGATCCTATGTTGCTAAAATGTGGCAGGCGATTTCGGCCGCGAGCATTTTGTCTTCATCACCCAAAAATAGTCTGTGAGGAATCTCTAACGCACATCGACTCTTGATTGCGCCCATGCTCTTTTGCACTTGAGCAAAGCGTTGGGGGATTTTGTGCCGCATCATGTGTTCCTCACCGTCTGTGTGCTGGTTCTTTCGTGCGGTCTCGCTGCGTGCACCACTTCTCGCGAAGCCTTCAAGGCCAATTCTAGATCGATCGACAAGCCAACCTTGTGCCGCACGTTCCTGCAAAGCCAGGATCCACGTTTTCAGCAAGACATTCTCAAGGAATTGAGCGGGCGCGGCGTCAAGGCGTATGACTGTCCGCAGATGGTGCAGAACCAGGGCCAGGCAGCAGCGGCGCTTGTCGCCGTCGCTCTTGTAGGTACCGACGTGGCTGTCTGCGCGAACAATAACTGCAGCGGCGGTGGTTATGCTCCCTCGCGCGCCTATCGCGGCAATTGCCAATATAACTGGCAGCGCGATGCTGCCGGGAATCGATGCGGAAACCGTAGTGCTTGGGCACGACCGGGCGGTTACTAGTAATTAGGAGCCTTGGAAATGAAAACAATATGGATTTTAGCAGCGCTCGCAATTTCAGCGCCAGCGTCAGACGCCTTTGCGTGGGATGGGACGGATAACGAAACAGGGACCAACATTGAAATAGAGAAGGGCAATCTTGTCCGCGAAGGCCGCGATATCGAAATATTCGATCACGAGGACGGCTCCTATAGGGACGTGGAGGTACAGTCGATAAGAAGATCCGGTTCCTCAGTCGAACTTGAAGTCTATGACAATGGAACTGGTCAGTTTCGAACATTCGAGATGGAAGACGATTGAATCGTATTGAAACTGAGAACCGCAATAAAACTTAGTGCCAATGACCTCTTGGGTGGGCGACTTCAATGACGAGCAAATGGTGAGGAACGATCCTTTGAACAATCAACCACCCACTTCAAAAGGAAGCATTTACAAAATCCGAGTATGGGCGGTTGTTGGGCCTCACAACTCCGGGAAAACCTCGGTTATCGGTGCTTTGACTTCTCAGAAAAGTGGACGAGGATTCGCCCGAGACGTTCTTCTTCGGGGCAACGGTTGGCTTTTCATTCACGCATTTTCACGTTCAGTTCAGGAGGCCGGCCGTACCGAGGCGTTGTCAATCCAGAAAATTGAGCAAGCGGCAGCGGCAAGCAATGCACGCAGCCCAATAGCCTATTACAATGTATTGCTAGCGCTCCGCTCGGATCAGTATCGAGGCCTTAATAAAGGGTACGATTACCTCGCCGCCTACGTTAAGGCTGGCTGGGTCCTCGAGTCCGTCATTCTTCTTGAAGACGTCAACGAGTATTACAACTACGCCCGAATGGGTGCGCCGACGGCGTTAATCGAAAACACCGTTGCAAATGCCTCTCACTCTTCGAGGCGCAATTGGGTTTTCGGTGAAGCGCGCAACCATTTTGGTTGGGCGTGACCGACTAAGGCATGGCTAAAGCAATTTGGCAGCAGATGAAAAGCAAATGCGTCTTATTATTTTCCCAGGAGCCCGAAGCATCACACATGTGTTGGGCATGATCTAGAAAAGAGTATAGAGGCAAATCGCTTATTCGAAGCTAAGGCAGATCATAGAATGATGATTATTGATTCAGGTTCGACAAAGAGAAAGGCCCCATTTCTGGGGCCTTGTATCATTCGTCATCGTTGAAACTCATATCTCGGTGAACAGTGAATGAGTCTCTAAAATCTTCTAGAGCACCTCTGTACGCTGCCCTATTTTGTTCCGCCAGGTTACTCAGACGTTCAAGCATCTCATGTTTCTGTGTTTCGCTGGAGGCTGTTTTCTTCTCCTGCTGAGCTTGCATTGTCTTCCCTAACTTAAAGTGGCATTGTGAGTCTAATTGTTACATGTAACCGATAACAAACGTTAAACCGAATGACCATTCACGAGTTCCGAAAAGCCGACATAATTAATCCGGAGTTGTTTTTCGGTATCGTTTCGCCAGTAGGAACAAACATCGATTTGACGATCGATGAACTCCGTCAGAATCTGATTGGGTTCGGTTACGAAGTGTTTCACATCAAAATCTCCGACGACTTCACTAGCCTAGCTAGTATGTTGTCCTACAGTGGCCTCCGGCCTGATAATCGCTTTGAGAGAGTGAGCACATACATAAAGTTTGGTGATTATCTCCGCCAGTCTCTCGGAAACGAGTTTTTGGCAGCCCACGCAATAACCAAAATCACTGAGCGACGTTTTGCCTCAAATACCGGCTCCGAACCTGCACAAAGATATCAAAAAAAAGCTTACATAATAAATCAGCTTAAGACCGAGGGCGAAGTCAGCCTCTTAAGGGAGGTATACGGTCCAAGCTTCTTTCAGGTCTCCGTATATTCAGCCCGTGACGTCAGAGTTGATCATCTTTCTAAAGTGATGGCACAAGGTGATAACACACGCGATCGGCAGAGGTACCGCGCAAAGGCTGAAGAGCTCGTCGTTACGGACGAGGATGAACTTGATCTCCCACATGGGCAAAAAGTTGGCAAAATTTTTCAGCTGGCTGATGTTGTGGTGAATGCCGATAAACACGAGGTCAAAGACGACGTCTCCTACCAAGTGAAGAGATTCGTAGAGCTTTTGTTTGGCCACAACGCCATCTCACCTAATCGGTTAGAGTATGGCATGTATCTCGCGCATTCCGCCGCGCTGCGCAGCCTAGATCTTTCAAGACAAGTGGGCGCAGCGATTTTTCGGAGCACCGGAGAAATTGCGTCCTTTGGTGCTAACGAAGTCCCAAAAGCGAATGGCGGCACGTATTGGTGCGACGACCCGTTCGATGCCAGGGAATACAAATTAAAAGCTGACAGCAATGATGTCAGAAAAAAGGAGTTGTTGGCTGAAGTTCTAGATATCGCCATAGGCGGACGCCAAAACCTGACTGCAGAACAAGAAGAGCGGTTGAAAGCCTCTCAGTTTATGGATGCTCTTGAGTATGGTCGCATAATCCATGCAGAGATGTCCGCCATAACTGATGCAGCCCGTCTCGGAATCAGCCTCGCCGAAGCTACCCTTTACTGCACAACGTTCCCTTGCCACATGTGCTCAAAGCACGTTGTTTCAGCGGGCATCTCGACAGTTGTATTTCTCGAACCTTATCCCAAAAGCCTGACCGCTGACCTCCACTCGGACGCGGTGAAAATCGAAGGCACTAGTCGCGGTATGTACGAAGACTTTCCATCGGTTGAGTTTGTACCTTTTTACGGCATCACACCAAGGCGTTACAGAGAGCTCTTCTATCGTGCGAAGCGCAAAGCTGCGCATACCTTCGTCGATTACAAGAACAATCAACCTCGACCGGTTGTATCCATCATGGCACCTTGGTATGCCGATCGGGAAAGTGAGCTGATAGATATTTACACTTTAAAGCTCAAAGAATATTGAAAGCAGCATTTAGTTTATAGAAATAGCGAAGGCCGTGCCGCAATTTGCAAACTTGCCCTTTGCATACTTGCATTGAAATTTCTTCTTACTCGTCTCGCACTCAATGAACTTGCCTTTTGTGTCGCGACACCTGCGCCGCTTTGGCGTTTGCTTGCTCTGCGACATAGCGCCCGCCGGAATACTTGGGCCAGTCGACACCGTGCACATAGCGGACTATCCACGTATTGACATCGGCACCATCCGCCCGCGCGCAATAGACTACAACGCGGTCGTAGCTCCTACCTGTCGCCGGGCACGTATCGGGCGCGATTTCGTCAGGAAGGCGTCGAGAGCCTTGGCGCTGGCTTGGCCGCATCTGTACGCCTTGCCGGCGGTGTTCTCGCACACCTGGCGGCTCTCTAGTGCATCAATGCCATCGTAGCGGACCCGCACGCCGTTTATCTCGATCGTATCGACGTCGATAATGATGGCCGACCGGTGATATCTCTGGCCAAAGCCCGCGACGGAGTGAGGGCCAGGGTCAGCACGAGCGTGATTGCTTTGATCATGTCTAATTTCGATTCTGTGCAGTTGGGCAGGTAGCGCCCCATTTTGTGGACGATAACTCAAGGGCTGCTGATTGAAAGGCTCTGAAGCGGTTCGGATGGGTAATACACGCGATCACAAAATGATACAGCGAAACCGCCTACTAGCAGTGATTTGCTAGATACCGAATTGAGGTAAACGCGAGGGTGCACCACAAGAAAGGGGAAATTAATCAATAAATTAAAAGCGTAATGGCGGAGATGATGTGATTCGAACCCACTATACCCTTGCAGGTATGCCGTATTTCGAGTTCGATTTAGCAGGCTTATGGTTCTCGTCGGTCAAAGCCCCGTGCCCAACCCCTTCTTCAACGACTGCTCGAGCTGATACGTCCTTCTCTGTTCGGTCGTAAGCGCCCGCTCAACCAGCCGCGCGACGTTCCTAATGCGATCGACGTTTTGAAGCTGATCCTTGCCTAGCCGGAGATCCATCTTTTCCAGCTCCGACCTGTTGTGCGCCCCAAACCGTTTCTCCAGAGCACTGGCAATCGTTGCTGCTTCGGCCAGTGCCTGCTGACCGTCTGGTGTCTTCGTCATCCGCTCGAGGAACTGCGGCTTCTGCTCATGCTCGAGTTGATTGAACGCTTTCAGGATCGCCTCGCTCTTCGGCGACAAACCCGGCACTTCGACGATGTCGCGCTTTTCGCGTTGCCACTTCTCCGACCGGCGCGCTTCGTCCAAACGCCGCTCCCAGGTTTCGGCCGCATGTCCGACATGGCTGGAGAGGCCCTGCGCTCTGCTCAGCGCCTGCTTGCGCTCGGCATTGTCACCGAAGAGGCCACTCTTGCCACGTATGATGCCAAACTGTTCAGGCCGTTTGTTGACCGCTTGGACCAACTCGGCCTTATCGATCTTGTCATCGAGGATGAGGGTCTTGAAGGTCAGCGCAACGTTGAACGGGTCCTGATAGACCGAGCTTGCCATCGACTGAAGATGTTCGATCTCACGCTCCAGATGCGGCATTGCATTGTGCTGCGCGACTTCGTCGATGGTGCGATCGTAATGGGTGATGGTCGCAACGAGCGGGGCAGGGATGTTTTTCTGTTCTATGCGGTCCTGGTTGAGCTGTTCCGGCGTTCGGACGGCACGTTCCTGCTGACGCGCTTTCGCTCCGACCGTGGCGACTTCCAGCTCCTCCGCTCCGCTCGTTCTCGCCTGCAATCCACGCCGTTCGGCAAACACCCGCTCATAATCGAGCGTGGTTTCCTTGACGCCCGAGCGGCCCATGCTGGCGACCATTTCCTTCACGTCTTTCAGCTCATTTCGACCGGCATACAGCGTCACATCCTCACGATGACGGGTCATGGCCACATAGGTCAAATGCCGGTCCATGGTGGAGGATGCCATGACGAATGCGCGATCGACGGTTGCTCCTTGAGCTTTGTGGATGGTGGTGGCGTAGCCATGATCAAAGGATTGGTAATCTTTGACCGGTAAAGCGAGATGGCGGGCATCGTTTGGTCCGCCCGAAGATCCGTCGAGCCGCAGATGTAGTGCGTTCGGCTCGACGGCTTCCACCGTTCCCAGCATGCCATTCTTGACGTCGAGATTGCGATTGTTTTCCAGAAGAACGATGCGATCGCCAGGCGCAAAGGCACGCTTGCCGTTGACGGTCTGATAGACGAGTTCGCGATTTCTTTGATCACGATTATCGTTCGTCTCAACGTTATGCTGACCATCGCCTTTCGCCAGCAATCCTTCCGCCTGAAGTCTTTCGCGAATACCATCATTGATGGCACGGACATCGACCCGCCGATGGGCGAGTGCAATGCGTGACCCCTCCGGGTTCTGTGCCCGATCGGCGAGATAATCGCGGATCAGATCGGCACAGGCCTGTTCCCGATCCTTTGCAAAGCGAATGCTGTCGCGCTCCGCATAATGCTGTAATCCTTCTGCGGTCCGATGCGTGGCAAAGGCAACCGACGCCTCGCGCTGCCAGTCATGCTTCTGCCGGCGAATATCGGTGAGTTCGACGGAGCCGATGCGCTCTGCAATGGCACGGAACGGCGAACCCGCACCGATCGCCTGAAGCTGCTCGTGATCACCAACGAGCACCAGCTTTGCACCGCGCTTTTCGGCCTCCGCAACGAAGCGCGCCAGCTGACGGCTTGCCACCATGCCAGCCTCATCTATGACGAGAATGTCGTTGCGGCCAAGCTCGCTTCTGCCATGGCCCCAGCCATACTCCCAGGATGACAGCGTGCGCGCTGCAATCCCCGACGACGTGGTCAAACCTTCTGCCGCCTTGCCGGCAAGAGCAGCCCCATGAACACGATAGCCTTGAGCTTCCCAGGCGTCGCGCGCGGCAGACAGCATCGTCGATTTGCCCGCCCCGGCAAAGCCTATGACCGCTGCAATCTGTGTCGGTGAGGTGATGTGCCGCACAGCCGTTCTTTGCTCCCTGGTAAGACCTGACCCACCCAGCATCGTATCCTGCCGGCGCAGTGCCTGGTCGATCTTGTTTGTGCCCACGCGATGACTGTTTCGCTCTGCCATGCGCAGGCTGCTGGCCGCCATCGCATGCTCGACATTGATCATCTCGCGCGTGGAGTATTTTGCCAGTTTGCTGTTTTGAGCAGGCATTAGCTCAACGAGCTGGGGTGAGGCCATGACGGCGGCAAAGGCGCGTTGGAAACCGTCATTGTCGTTGATATAGCGGTGGATGGTGCGGGCGATGTCATGACGATCGAAGACGCTTTTCTCGTCGGTCAGAATCCGCAAAACCTCTTCCGGCTTCCTGCGGATCAGATCGGCGTTCTTCTTCGCTGCTTTCTCTTCCAGGCGAGCCCTGGAAACGTCCAGTCCACGCCGTTCCATCTGGCTGGCATGCACACCCATATGCTCGGTTGGTGAGAGCTCCAGTCCACGATCGAGATGCGATCGATGATCGACACGGACATCGAGACCGGCCTCCAACAGATGACGATTGGTATGGTCGGCAAAGGCTTTGCGGATGTCGCGCATCTGCATATGCGAGGTGGGCAGACCGTTTGCCAGCAACCACCTGTTCTCGCGCTCGATCATGGTCTTTTCGCCAAGGCCGTCAGGTGTGACCTCCCTGGTCGTCATCATCACATGCGCATGGACATTGCGGATGTCGCTCTTGCCCTGGGGAACGTGAATGGCGAAGTCGACGGCAGCACCGTATCGGTCGGCGAGATCCTGGGCAAAGGCACGTGCAAGCGACAGGCGGGCATCTGCACTCAGTTCATGCGGAAGGGCGATCTCGAACTCACGGGCAACGCGGGAATCCCGACGACGCTCCGCCCTCTCTGCTGCGTTCCACAGTGCTGAACGATCCAGCGCCCAGTCTGCATCGACATCGTCGGGCAGAACGATCTCGGAATGAACCACACCCTTCTTGGCGGTAAAGTCATGGGTGAGACCATCGCGTTCGTTGGTGAGCAGGCTTGCCGTTCGGTAGGCTATGGCCGCTACGGCACTTCGGCCGCCCGACCGGCTGACCGGCTTTGCGCTGCAATGATAGATCGCCATCATTCCCCCGCGATAAACAAACCCCACAGGCAGACAGTCTCCAACTGCGCCTTGTTCCCTGGCCAAAACGCGCAAACCACGCGCCAAAATGTGCTCAACTCGTAAGTGCGCCCTTGTGCCTTAACCGGGGGTAGCTGTGGGGAGGTCAGTATTCAACTAGCACAAATGCCAGTGGCCAATTTGAAAGGGGTTTCCTTGAATGCCGGGCTTTGACCCATCAACAACAGGGAGAGCAGGCATGCGCAAACCCATCGAACAGCGGATCAGGGAGCTGGAAGAGCAGAAGAAGGCGCTGCAATCGCGGCTCGAGAAGCAGCAGCGGGCAGAGACGACACGGCGCAAGATGCTGCTCGGATCGTTCGTTCTGGAGCGGCTGGAGCAGGAGGGAGATCCCAACCATCGACAGGGAGAGATGGACGGCAAGCAGTTGCGTCAATGGCTGGCTCGCGACTTCCCGGCATATCTCAGTCGCGATGCTGATCGGCTGCTGTTTGTCGACCTGCTTTGGCCGCAGAATGAGACCAATGTGTCGGCGCCACAAGCGCAAGGCAATGGACTGAATGGCGCTGAGGATGGAGGCACACTTGCGCTTCGGGATGACGCGCAACTATCTCCGAGCGAGGAGGGAGGCACCGTGCAGCCATGACGGTCTGGGGCTTCGTGAAAGCAGTCGTGACTGCACCGCTTTTGGCAGCCATCTGTGCAGCAATCGGCTGGGTGAACGCAGGCACCATTATCTTCCTCGACTTCGTGGTGCATTGGGCATTGGGCGCGGAGCAGGGACTGATCAGTCAGGTCTTGTTGGTCGTGGCAAAACACCTGCCGCTTGTCTTCGGTGTGTTCGGATTCATGGGGGCCTTCGTCTCCGAGGTGCCGGTACAATCCGTGTTCGGCACGGCGCGCTGGGCAAGTGCAAAAGACATCGCATCGATGACGGGAAAGGATCGTGCCGGTCTCATCATCGGACGCGATCCGCAGAAGAAGGCTTTGCTTCGCTATGACGGTCCATCGCATCTGATGACAATGGCACCAACCCGCACCGGCAAAGGTGTCGGCACCATCATTCCAAATCTGCTAACGGCGGAACGCTCTATCATCTGCATCGATCCGAAGGGCGAGAATGCAAGGATCACGGCGCGGGCGAGGGAAGGCTTTGGCGGACTGCATGTGCTTGACCCGTTCGGGGTGACGGAACGGCGATCATCCTGCTTCAATCCGTTTGCGCATCTCGATGCAAACGATCTCGATATCGCCGAGCATGCTGGCACGCTTGCCGATGCTCTGGTCTATGACGAACCGGGGAGTTCTGGTGACGCGCACTGGAACGAAGAAGCCAGGGCATTGATTGCCGGTTTGATCATGATGGTGGTCGCAAGCGAGCCACCGCATCGTCGTCATCCGGCAACGCTGCGCGACTATCTGACAAGACCGCCAAAGGCGTTTGCCGACCTTCTGGCGCGGATGCAGGAGAGCAAATGCTGTGACGGTCTGATCGCACGCGCCGCCAACCGGCATTTGGGCAAATCCGATCGCGAGGCATCGGGCGTTCTGTCATCGGCGCAGCGGCACACGCACTTCCTCGACAGTCCACGCATGAAGCGGGTGATGGAGCGATCGGATTTCCAGTTCATCGATCTCAAGCAGAGAACGCAGAGCGTATTTTTGGTGCTGCCACCAGACAGGCTTGGCCCCTATGCACGCTGGCTGCGATTGATGATCAGCCAGAGCCTTACGGAGATGGTAGGGACGCGCAAAGGTCCGTCACCACTCGAAGGCCTTGCCGCATCAGAAGTGACGTCTGCGACATTGGACAAGCAAAAGAAAGTCGTTCCCGCAAACAAGTCCGTGCTGTTCCTGCTCGACGAGTTTGCGAGCCTGGGACGGTTAGATGCTGTCGAGCGTGCCATGGGGCTGATGGCAGGGTATGGTGTGCAACTCTGGCCAATCCTTCAGGACATTCATCAGCTTCGTGCGCTCTATGGCAAAGGCGCCAACACCTTCCTTGCCAATGCCGGCGTGGTGCAGGTGTTTGGTGTGAACGACATCGAGACGGCGGAGCTTGTTGCGCGCTCGATTGGCAAGAGGGATGCGCATTACATGACGGCGTCGCATAGTGAGGGCAAGCAGACGAACTCGGAACACATTGCTGCCCGCAACCTGATCAATGCCGACGAGATCATGCGACTGCCGGACGACAGGATGATTCTTCTTCGGCAGGGTCACTATCCGGCGAAGCTCAGCAAGATCCGGTACTACGAGGACAAGGAGTTCAAAGGATTGTTCGAGCGGATCTGAGGGCGACACCGGTGACAGGCAAAGCGCTGACCTAGCCATCGACATCGAACGTCAACGTGGTTCAGCAAGCAACGAGAACGGGCAATCACTGAGACGGAAGATAGAGGGCGATGATAGAGCCTGTCCTGACGGGAACGCGCTCACACCTAGCGCCGAAGTGAGCGGCAGGACAGGCGCGCGTCTTGCTCTGAAGGTAGAGAGGGAAACACCGGTAACGCTATCAGCGGGCAAGACGTCAGACACTAGAACGAAAGCCGCCTGGATGACGCTAGGCGGCTTTCCGTTGATCAGGGACAAATGGCAATCAGCCTTTGCGATCGAGCTCGCCTTCGACGTTGTCGCGACTGTTGCCAACCGACTTGATCGCATTCTTCACATCGTCTTTTGATACGTGTTCCTTGTTGGCCTCATAGCGGACTTCGTGATCCTGTCCACCAGCCACGCGTGTGCGATCCTGGTTACGGCCTCGTGTTGTCTCAGACATCGGTCTTCTCCTTGTGTTGAGGAAGACTAACCCGGAAGGATTCTGCTGGTTCCAGATAGCGAGCGGCAACGCAATTGCATGCGCTTCAGTTCGTTTGCTCGAGCGGTCTGGAGCATAACGCATGGTCTAGACGCGAAGAACGCTGGGAGAGATCACACCTGCGATGGGCCACATCAGGAACAGGCGTTGGTGCCAGCCACATCTGGACCGCCAAAATTCGACTAGCACTTTTGCCATTTGATGAATGTTACGAAGCGTATAAGGTCCATGGATACCACCAGCGCGATGAGATCGCAGCGATAATTGGAAGCCAGTCAGACCCCGTTCCCATGATGAAATCCTCCCTCGATCATATCCCGCATAGAAAGCAGCGAGAGCTCGCCCGTGCGCTTGAGATCCTGCACGAGGAGTTCGAGGATGCGTTGAACGAAGGCACGGCCGACTTCAAGAAGCGCGGACGCATTCTCAAGATCATCCTGTTCGGATCATATGCCCGCGGCACGTTTGTGGATGAGCCGCACACGATGAAGGGCTATCGCTCGGATTTTGATTTGCTGGTGATCGTCAACAATCGCAAACTGACCGACCACGCGACCTATTGGTACAAGGCAGCCGACCGGATCATTCGTGACAGCTTCATCGAAACGCCGACGCAGTTCATTGTGCATTCGTTGCGCGAAGTGAACACGGAACTGAAGAAGGGGCACTACTTCTTTTCGGACATCCGCAAGGAAGGCATTGTTCTCTACGAACTCGATGACGAGCCGTTGGCTGAGCCAAAGCCTCTGACAGCGGAGGAACGGTTGAGTGTGGCGCGCGAGCATTTTGAGCACCGATACGCGGAGGCGGAGGCTACACTCAAGGGCTCCCACTTTTATCGGGACGCCTCAAAAACGCCGAGTGATGTAATGGCGGGTTGGGCGGCATTCCTTCTTCATCAAACGCTGGAGCAAGCGTATTCAAGTGTTTTGTTGACACTCACGAACTACGGGCCAGCCTCTCACAATGTGAAGTTCCTGCGGTCACTTGCGGAAGAGCAGGATCTGCGCCTGGTGGAAGCCTTTCCGCGAGATCACCATCGGCAGAGAGCCTGGTTTAACACGATCAACGAAGCCTATGTTAAGGCTCGATATTCGAAGCATTTCGAGATCAGCGAAGAGGCTCTGGTCTGGCTTGGTGAGCGGACTGCTCATCTCCTGGAATTGGTAAAAGTTGTCTGTGACGAACATATACAGAAGCTGGAGCGCGATGTCTCGCGCGGGCAGCCGTAGCGTCAAGATTTGATCGTCAGGCTGTTGGCCCTGCCAGTCCACTCTTCAACTTGGCGAGCAACCACAGCTCGCGTCGTCATGGCGTGCTCGCGACCGTCACCGCCCAGTTCGGCATGGTAGACCGCTCCGGGCTGTGGCTTGAGAAAGGGCGAAGTTCTTTCAGATGCGGGGCTTGGGTGCTGGTTCGCGATCTGAATCGCCTGAATTCGGCTCGCCCTTCGGTTCTATCAGGAGAACCTTGACCTCATTCCTTGCGCGGGGTCGATGCACAACGCTTTTGGGGACAACGAAGAGTTCGCCAGCCTTGACGGTGCGAGGCAGCTCTCCTTTAATATCCATTTCCATCTCACCCTCGAGGACGTAGAAGAAATCATCAGTCGTGTCATGCTTATGGAAAGGGTATTCGCCGATATCATACAGCAAGCGCGCGATCACTTGGCGGACAGTATATCGGGGTATGATGTTCTTGGTACTCCCATTTTCCGAGTGAAGCTGAGTGCCTACGTCGTCGAATAGAGTATCAGAGATGTTTCGTGACTCCCTCCGGCCGCGATGACTTCTAACCTCATTGTTTGTGTATCGCATTAATGTAAACTTCGTGCTACATATCGTAGCGATTTGGAGCACGAAGCTAACATGCCAACTCCTCATAACCCTCCCGCCGCTGTACGGCGAGCGTTGCGGAAGCTTGGAGCGGACATCCGTGATGCCCGTCTCAGGAGACGGTTGCCCATGGCGATTGTGGCCGAACGGGCCTTTACGTCCCGCTCCACGCTCCAGCGAGTTGAAGCCGGCGATACAAACGTCAGTATCGGTATTTATGCCGGTGTCCTACACGCCCTTGGCCTGCTTGATGGCCTTGGTCAGATCGCCGACATCAGCAATGACAGCGTGGGGCAATCACTAGCCAGCTCCGACTTGCCGAAGCACGCCCACCCTAAGCGCCCGATCGGATCGTCGCGCGGTGGCTGATTTTGAAGTCCATCTTGATCTCCACGGTCAAACACGGTCGGTTGGGCTGGCCAGAAGCAACCGCGTTCGTGGTTCTGAGACCGTCCTATTCGAATATGACAGTGAGTGGCTTAAAGCCCCAGATCGCTTTTCGCTGGAACCAGCTCTCGCCCTCACTCGTGGTGCCTTCGCGCCGCCTGCTGGCCTCACGACATTCGGTTCCATCGGCGATTCGGCTCCGGATACCTGGGGCCGCCGGCTTATGCAACGATCCGAGCGCCGCATGGCCCAACGCGATGGCCGAGCTGTCCGCACGCTCGCAGAGAGTGATTATCTCCTTGGCGTTGCTGACGAGACCCGCCTTGGTGCACTCCGTTTTCGCCGGGTTGGCGAAGACCAATTCCAGGCGCCAATACTAGCCGGTGTCCCCGCCCTTATCGAACTGGGCCGATTGCTACAGATAACCGAACGTATCTTGCGCGATGAAGAAACCGATGAGGATCTCCAACTCATCTTTGCGCCTGGTTCTTCGCTCGGTGGTGCCAGACCAAAGGCATCGATCATCGACCAGCATGGCCACCTCTCCATCGCCAAATTTCCGAAGGAAACCGACGACTACAGCATCGAGACTTGGGAGGAGATTGCTCTGCGTCTGGCCGGAAACGCTGGTATCGCAACGCCGCAGCA
>Ga0308171_1001108_pt1 | contig 40925 bp, 30 predicted proteins | sample PhyGR1_FD_202135 | JGI IMG/M metagenome (GOLD analysis project Ga0308171, IMG submission 202135) | Phyllosphere microbial communities from UC Gill Tract Community Farm, Albany, California, United States - DLSLSG.R1 | ecosystem: Host-associated > Plants > Phyllosphere > Unclassified | place: USA... | reverse complement strand
TGTGAAAGAAAACCACAAAAACCAAGATGGCCGCCAAGGCTGTCGCCACTCAAAGCAGGAAGGAAACGCAGCATGGGCATCAACCTGAAATCCCTGATCAGCAAACTCAACGAGTCCGCGCGCCTGGCCACGGAACGCGCAGCCACGCTGTGCATGTCGCGCGGCCAGTATGAAGTGGACCTGGAACACCTGTTCCTGGCCCTGCTGGAGCAGCCGCAGTCCGATTTTTGCCTGATCGCGCGACGTAGCGGCATCAGTCTCGACAGTCTGCAGGCTGATCTCGAACGCGAAATCGGCACCTTCAAGAACGGCAATACCCGGACCCCGGTGCTGTCTCCTCATTTGCAAACCTTGTTCGAACATGGCTGGCTGATCGCTTCGCTGGACAGCGGCAATCCCGCCATCCGCAGCGGCCACCTGCTGCTGGCGCTGCTGACCCAGAGCGAGCTGTCGCAACTGGCCTATCGCGGTTCCAAGCTGTTTGCCAAATTCAAGGTCGACGAACTGAAGCATGACCTGCACAAACTCACCGAAGGTTCGGTGGAAGCGCCCGCGATGGCAGTTGCCGGCGGCAAGCCGGGTGAAGAGGACAGCGCAGGCGGCGATCCCGTGGGCGAATTGCAGCAGCGCGCTGTCAGCAAGACCCCGGCGCTGGACCAGTACACCACCCAGCTGACCCAGCGCGCCCGTGACGGCATGATCGACCCGGTCATCGGACGCGATGCCGAGATCCGCCAGGCGGTCGACATCCTGCTGCGCCGCCGCCAGAACAATCCCATCCTGACCGGCGAGGCCGGCGTGGGCAAGACCGCCGTGGTGGAGGGCCTGGCCCTGCGCATCGCCCAGGGCGATGTGCCGCAGCCCTTGCAAGGCGTGGAGATCCATACGCTGGACATGGGCCTGCTGCAGGCCGGTGCCAGCGTCAAGGGCGAGTTCGAGAATCGCCTCAAGAACGTGATCGACGAGGTCAAGAAGAGTCCGCATCCCATCATTCTCTTCATCGACGAGGCGCACACCATGATCGGAGCCGGTGGCCAGGCCGGACAGAACGACGCCGCCAACCTCCTCAAGCCCGCCCTGGCACGTGGCGAGTTGCGCACCATCGCCGCCACGACCTGGAGCGAATACAAGAAGTATTTTGAGAAGGATGCCGCGCTGGCCCGCCGCTTCCAGGTCATCAAGGTCGAGGAGCCGACCGAGGAAGTGGCATGCGCCATGCTGCGGGCAATGGCCCCGCTCATGGAAAAGCACTTTGGCGTGCGCGTGTATGACGAAGCGATCACCGAAGCCGTGCGCCTGTCGCATCGCTACATCAGCGGCCGCCAGCTGCCGGACAAGGCCATCAGCGTGCTCGATACTGCCTGCGCCAAGGTGGCGCTGGGACAGAATGCCACGCCGGCGCTGCTGGAAGGCGTCACGCGGCGCATCGAGCGTCTGGATGCCGAGATCGGCGCACTGCGGCGCGAGAGCGCCAGCGGCTCCGAGCATCAGGCACGATTGGCCGAATTGCTGGCGGAACACGCCGCGGCCCTGGTTGAACAGGCCGATCTGCAGACCCGCTGGGAGCAGGAGCGTGGCTTGAATGAGCGCATCCAGCAGGCGCGTGCCGCCCTGGAAGACGCCAACAAGGAAGGTAGCAACACCGGTGATGCCGATGCTGCGCGCGCCGAACTGAAGCAGTTGCTGGACGAGTTGAAGCAGCATCAGGGGGAGACCCCCATGGTGCCGGTCCAGGTGGATGGCCATGTGGTGGCCGAGATCGTGGCCGGCTGGACCGGCATCCCGCTGGGCAAGATGGTCAAGGATGAGATCAAGACCGTGCTGGGCCTGGACGCCTTGCTGCGCGAGCGCGTGCTCGGGCAGCCGCAGGCGACCTCTGCTGTCGCACAGCGCGTGCGTACCTCGCGCGCCAATCTGGATGATCCGGGCAAGCCCAAGGGCGTGTTCCTGTTCGTCGGACCGTCCGGCGTCGGCAAGACCGAGACTGCGCTGGCACTGGCCGACGTGCTGTATGGCGGCGAGCGCAAGCTGATCACCATCAACATGAGCGAATACCAGGAAGCCCATACCGTCTCTGGCCTCAAGGGTTCGCCGCCGGGTTATGTCGGCTATGGCGAGGGCGGCGTACTGACGGAGGCGGTGCGGCGCAATCCGTATAGCGTGGTGCTGCTCGACGAGGTGGAGAAGGCGCACCCGGATGTGCTGGAATTGTTCTTCCAGGTTTTCGACAAGGGCGTGATGGACGATGGCGAAGGCCGCGAGATCGACTTCAAGAACACCATCATCATCCTCACCAGCAATGTCGCTTCCTCGCAGATGATGCAGGCGTGCCTGAACAAGACTGCGGAAGAGTTGCCCACCCCGGATGAGCTCGATGCGCTGATCCGGCCCCAGCTGGTCAAGGCCTTCAAGCCGGCTTTCCTGGGGCGTCTCAAGGTCATCCCGTATTACCCGATTGCCGACGAGGTGCTGGTCGAGATCATTCATCTCAAGCTGGCGCGCATCGCCAAGCGGATCGCCGGCAACCACAAGGCCGAGTTCAGCTACGACAAGGCGCTGGTCGAAGCCGTGCTCGCGCGCTGCACCGAGGTTGATTCCGGCGCGCGCAATGTGGACAACATCCTCAACGGCAGCCTCTTGCCGGAGATCGCCGAAAGCGTATTGGCGCGCATGGCCGAAGGGCAGGGCATCAGCCGCATCAAGGTCTCGGCCAGCAAGAAGGGCGATTTCAAGTACACCATCCAATAATCTTCACGAAGCGGTCAAGATCATGACGTGTTCCTCTCCACTCCTTCACACGGCAGCGCCCGCTGCTGAGCTTGTCCGATCAACGGCGGGGCAATCATGATTGCCTCGGCCATCGCCGCCCTGGCGGGGGCGTGGAATCAATCCACGCGGGTGATGCGGCTGTACATGGCCGCAGGAGCGGAGCTGGGCGCTGAGACGCTGATGGCCGAGAAATTGCAGGCCGTCGAGCAGATCAGTGCGTTCCAGGAGGAGCGCGGTGCGATGGATGGCAAGGCGGACATCGCCGGTTATCGCCTGCAGCTCTCCTGCCTCAGCCTGAACGCCGGCATTTCCCTGCGCAAGCTGCTGGGGCAGCCGGTGCTGGTTGAGCTGGATACCGATGATGCGCCGCGCGCCTTTCATGGCCACGTCAACGACTGCCGGATGGAAGGCGCGAATGGCGGCATGGCGCGTTACGTGCTGACCATTGAGCCGTGGCTGGCCTTCCTGCGGCATCGGCGCGACAGTGCAGTATTCCAGGACATGACGGTGCCGGACATCATCGAATCCGTCTTCCGTGACTACCAGGGACAAGGCAAGCTGCAGCCCGCCTGGCGACTGGACTTGCAGGATGCCTCGGTCTACCCCAGGCGCAGTCTGGCGACGCAGTACCAGGAGACTGATCTCGCTTTCGTCGAACGCCTGCTGGCCGAGGAAGGCCTGTTCTACTACATCGAGCACACCGGCGACCCGAGCAGCGCCAGCCTGGGAACGCACACTGTGGTCATCGCTGACCACAACGGCAGCTTCAAGCCCAATGCACGTGACCGGATCGCCTTCAGCCAGCCGGGAGCGGTGATGTCGCAGGACAGTATTGACCGCTGGCGCAGCGTGCGCCGCTGGCAGAGCAATGCGGTGGAGATCCTTACCTGGGACTACCGCCAGGCCGCAGTACGGGAGGCCAGCAGCATGAGCAGTACCGGTGGCGATGATGCCCACGGCAGCCAGGGCGAAACACCGGGCGGTCTGGTATTGACCCTGCGCGATGCGCCCGGCGTCTACGCCAACGAGAACCGTGCGCAGGCCGAACGCCAGGCGCGCAATCAGATGCAGGCCATCGAGGCGCGCAATGAAATCTTCACCGGCACGGGCACGGTGCGCAGTCTCAGGCCCGCGACCAGCTTTACCCTCACTGGTCACTACGACCATATCGGTGGCGCGGATGACGAGTTCGCGCTGCTGCGGGTGGTTCACCAGGCGCACAACAATCTGAACGCGGATCTCAAGGCGGAGGCGATGCGTCTGCTGGGCGAAGCCGCACTGGACGAGGGCGCTGGTGCGGGCACTCTGCTCGATGCCGCCTTGCAGCCTGCGCGCGGCGATGCACGGCCGGTTTACCGCAATCGTTTCGAGGCGATCCGCAACAAGATTCCGTATCGTCCTCTGCTGACGGATGCTGAGGGCAAGCGTCTGCATCCCAAGCCGGTGGCGAGCGGCCAGCAGACGGCGGTGGTGGTCGGCGCGCAGGGACAAGCGGTCCACACTGACCGCGATAACCGGGTCCGTGTGCAATTCCATTGGCAGCGCGGCCAGCGCAGCCACAGCGGCTTGAGTTCTCCGGCACCGGAAGGTCACGTTGGCGCGCCAGCCAATGAACAATCTGGCACCTGGGTTCGGGTGCTGGCGGGTATTGCGCCGACGGCGGGCGCCAATTGGGGTGGCCAGGTGGTGCCGCGCGTGGGGCAGGAAGTCCTGATCGATTTCATCGAAGGTGACATCGACCGTCCGGTAGTCATCGGCACGCTGTACAACGGTCGCGGGCAGGACAATGCCCAGGGCAACCAGGCCGGGCAGGGTGCAGGTGCGGCCACCGGCAATGCACCGGCGTGGTTCCCTGGCGATGCGGACGGGCACCAGCATGCGGCGGTGCTCTCCGGTATCAAGACACAGGCATTGGGTGCCAGCCAGAGCGGCGGTGGCGCGTACAACCAATTGGTGTTTGACGATACCCCCGGCCAGTCGCGCGCCTCGCTGCAGCAGCATGCGGATGGCCATGACGGTGCCAGCGAACTGAATCTTGGTCTGCTGCGCCAGCAGACCGACAATCAGCGCTTGGCCACCACTGGTCAGGGCTTCGAGCTGAAGACCCGCTACAGTGCGGCCGTGCGCGGCGGTCAGGGATTGCTGCTGTCGACGGAGAAGAGTTCGGGGGCGCAGCTGGATGTGCGGGGTGCGCTTTCGCAGCTGGCGGACAGCGTCGATAAGCAGAAGCAACTGGCGGAGACCGCCCAGAAGCACAATGCCAAATTCGAGAGCGAGACGGAAGCAGGCAAGTTGCCCGCGGTGGAATCGCTGGCGGAGTCGGTCGAGGTGCTCAAGGCGAGTGCCACGGCTTCATCGGGCAATGGCAGCGGTGGTGAGGGCAGCGAAGCAAGCACAACTGGCGCGACCGCCTTCAGCGCTCCGCAGTTGCAGCTCTCCAGTCCGGCCGGCATCGCGGCGGCAACACCGGCCAGCGCGATTCTGGCAGCCGGGGTGACCAGCAGCGTCACGGCGGGCAAGGACATCAACCAGATTGCCCAGGGCCATCTGCATCATCTGGCCAAGGCAGGGATCAGTCTTTTCACTTACGGCAAAGTCGGTGATGCCAGCAAGCCGGTTCAGGATGCCGGCATGGCGCTGCATGCTGCATCGGGCAAGGTCAGCGTGCAGAGCCAGGCGGGAAAGACCCTCATGACGGCGGCGAAGCAGGTGACGGTGGCCAGCGTGGGGAAGGATGTGCAGATCACGGGCAAGCAGCATGTGCAGTTCAGTGCGCAGGGCGCGTGGCTGAAACTGGAGGGCGGCAACATCGAGGTGCATGGGCCGGGGGCGATGGAGTTCAGGGCTAGTGCCAAGGAGTTGACGGGACCGGCGAGCTCTGGCTCCAGTGCAAGTTTGCCGGTACCTGGACCGTTGGCTGATTGTGAGTATAAGAGCGGGGTGTGAGTATTGCCGATCGTTTCTGAGCAGACCTAAAGAATCCAGTCATGAGTCAAGAAGATATCAACGAAAAAATTCGCGCTGCATTGTTTCAGTTGCGGGAAGTCCATCCGAGTAGCTATATCCATCTACTGTTGGATGGAAATCGTTCCTGCGCTGAGGATGATCCATTGCATTTTCATCGACTTCCCGGAAGGGAAATTCCTATAACACCAGTAATAGTGAAGCGAGCTGATTTTTCGCATGACCCCGCTATTTGCCCCGCGCTCGTGACGCTCTATACACCCGGTGACCGTGGCTACCCTGACGAAGCCTTGCTTGATCTTAGCATTGCTCATGCGTGGCGTCGCCACGCTAGCATTAATGGCACCTATGTATGTGGGTGGTTGGCATCGGAACGTCCGGCTGAAAGCCTAGCGCCACACATCGCCTCAGCCTGTGAATTATTCGACTTGCAGCTAGGCCGTAGAAGAGTTCTACCGTTGTTCGAAACCCACCGTCTGGCGCTTGTGGCTGATGCTGGTAATCATGGTTTTCTACGTCGTTGGCTGGGGCCAATCAGTCATTGGATATGGCTGGATGTGAGCGGTCGCATGCGATCTTTGGCGGCGCACGATCTCGAAATCACTAGCGTCGCAGGCAAGGAAAACCTCGGCCTGTGCGAATGGAAGATGCAGCAAAGTGTTGCTGATGCAAGTCTGATCGTAATGGCAATGCTTGAGGCCAAGCATCCCTTGCCTGCTCAACCTGAAATCGCCCTTAATGCAGCGTTGCAACGCGCGCAGGACATGGGGTTGCAGCGCACCGAAGATTTGGTATTTGCGGTACTGAATGAATTTTCTTTCTCTCCGGATTGGGTGCGGCATCCCGCGTCACAGCGTGCAATCCATCAGGCACTGGAGGGCGAAAGGACATTGAGTGAGCTGATGAGCGAGCTGCCCGATGCGATCCTAGAAGAGATCGCCACGCAAGGCCCTGGCGATGTCGTACAAGGTAAGAATTCTGTATTGAGTTGAATATGGAGATCCAAATGGGCAACGAAGTCACCCAAGTAAAACCTGCCACCGGGGCAGCGATCCTAAGGAAAAATGCTGACACCGCACAGAAGTGCGCACTTGGGTCTGATGGGAAGTGCGGCTTTTGTCAGCGTACCGGCTATCCGATACTGCCGCTTCGCTACGCGGTGAAGCCGTCATTTGTTCCAGGACCGAAGGCAAATCTGCAGTCGTTACCTCAGATGGAGAAATTTGCTAGCCACCCGCTTAAGGGTAATCGCTACACGCTACGTGTCCTGCGCAAGGGCTACGTCCACGTTTACTTGGGAGTCAGGGGGCATTGGCAAACCTACGTTGCGACTGAGGATGGTTTTCTACGCCTCCTGAAAAATCCGGATGAGCCAGATGCCAAGCTTGATCGTCCCATGACGGACGCTTGCAAGCGTGATGGGCATAACATTCCCGCAAGTTTTATCAATATCCCTGACCGATACAAAAAAGTATGGATTGGCTTCGCTGATACGCCTTGGCGCAAGGAGGTACGTAGCGCCTTCGAAGCAAAGCCGGATCGCAGAATGCAGCAGGTCGATATCACGTTGTTGGGAGCCGATCCGTCCAAACATGCAGGAGGGTTAGAACTGTCGGAGGATGGGGTTGCGATTCACGACATCGTCGAAGAATATACGAAAGACGGTGCCGAATACAAAAAACGTCAGAGCTATAACGCAAATATTGTTTCTGCTGAAAAGCCCGATTCTGGGACGTTTCAATGGCAAAGTGTTCATGGTGATTTTCCGCGCATCGATCAGCTTGGGGCGATTGGAGCGCAGGCTGCTTCCTACTATAAGAAAACGAACCGCAAAGTAGCAGCGCTGGCGTTGTTTGATCCTGTAGGCATCGTCCAAGAGATCAACGGCCATGTCGCGCATTTTGTCAAATGCAGGCAAGAATTTGGCGTGTCCGTCATGCGGCCACTGATCGTATCGCAGTCATTGGTGGGCCTGAAGAAGTTCTTCGAGCAGGCCGCAGCTGCCAACCGCGAACAGCAGGAAGCCAAGGAAAAAAAGCCGGACAAGCAATATGAACCGGACTACGAAGCGCTGCCCATGCCCGGAACCGGTGGCATTCCCATCTACCCCTTGAAGCAGACGACGAGAGCTGAACGTGCGAAGCGGGATGCTGATGATGCATGGAAAAGAATTGCAGATCGCTATGATGAAGGTGCGCGGGTAACCTTTGATAAACGCTACGAAAGCGGCATGAAGCAGTACGAGCAGCAGATTGAGCAGCAGGGAGGAGATTGGGCGATATGGGCTGATAGTGAAGATTGGCGCGTGCATTTCAACGATTACGTCACTCGCTATGCAGGTGACTTCAAGTCGTTGCTCGAAATGGTCGCCCTGTCGATATCAGGCGGAACTGGTGAGGATAAGGCCTCTCAGGCCCTCTGGCTAAAATGGTTATCTAGCAAGCCGGATTCTTCTCTTAATCCCGTCTTCAGAGGGTTGTTCGGAGATCGTAAGGAGTTGCTTGCATTTCTGCTGCCAGAAAAGAACTCCCTTAGTACCAATGACAATGAGCTTAATAAGGGGGATAAGCTTTATGACATTGCCAAGAATATCTTGGCCTCCGAGGAGGTCGATGCTCCTGGTAAACTGGAGCAACTAATCGACGGTCGCGCTAAGCAATGGGCCTCCAGCTTGATGGCGACTATTGGAGCCTTGGTAGCCCGTATCGAGAAGAGGCTTTCGCAGGAAGCTTCGATGACGATCAATCGCGCGATGCAAGCCAGCCAGTACTTCTACTCGGGGGTGAGTGTCATCTTTGTCAAAGTGAGGATGACTATTGGGGATTACCTTGGGTTACTGAAAGAGCGTGGTGCAAAAGTAGGTACATCAGCTCGCAAACAGGTCAATTCGCTGCTACTCGCTGGCTTTCTAAGTATCAGAGATCCCAAGGTGCGAGATACACTCATCGACGTGACCATCTGGACCTTGGAAAAAGCTCCAGTAGTAAAGGCGGCCTTGCAAGATGCCATTAAATTCTCCGCGACGACGAGTGTTGAGGGCATCTCTAAATTGAAGATCTCGGCGGTTATGCTGAGCTCCGCGGCTATGAATGAGCTGGAGTTATTGGCTAGCAACGTTCAGCTGAAGTCAAGACAAGCTCGAGCATTTGCCAGCGATCTGCTGAAGCGGAATATGAAAGCCGGTGCAGTTGGGGAGCCTGCATTGGCGGCCGGCGCAGTCTATTTTCAGTACTGGGCACTGAAAGATTCGATGAAGTCCGTAAATGAGAAACTAGGAAAAGAGGCCGGTGAGGCACAGCTCTCATTGTTGTCCGCAGGTATTGGTGTACTTGCCGCTGCCATGGAGTTGCTAGGTGGGACTGCAAAGATCATTGGCGTGAAGCTGCTTGGCGAGGGATTAATTCGTGTTGCTGGCTTTATAGGCATAGCATCCGCTGTAGTTGACAGCTTTCAGGCTGCCTGTGCTGCAATTCGGGTTTATGAAAAAGGGGAAATAAAAGCCTCGGTTTATTATGGAATGGCAGCTATCTCCTTTTTGGGGGGCGCTATCGCGACAGGCGTGGCGCTGGTTTCTTATTCCGCACTTTTGGGGCCGCTGGGCGTGGCAATTGCTTTCGTCGGAGCAGGAATGGTTCTTTTGTGGCTGGCCATGACGGCTGAATCTAGTGCCGCCGAACTCTGGGCAGACAGATGCTATTTCGGGAAAGATCTTAACGGAAAGGGAATATGGAAAGATCGCGAATTCAACGAAGAGATGGCAGCGTTAAATTCAATTATTTCAGGCCTGAAAATTGAGGTTGGAAGCAGAGCAGCCGCGACACGTTGGTTAGGCGATGAAGAATTACGGGGCGATAACGTTAAGCTGAAAATTGTATTTGGGATGTTTGACGAACATAGTTCCGCGTATGAGTGGATCTGGTATGCACGTCATCGCAGAAATGGAAATGTCGAGCTGCAACGAGGGCGTTATGGAAATATTGGGCGGAGCTCGTCTTTGCCGCCAATCAAGACCTCGCGAGATGTTCTGGGATCCGCTTCGTTGGCCGCACAGGTAAGGCCTTCTGGGTCAGGAGTTACGCTTAATACTGTTGAGCTATATGCGAAGTTGGACTCAAGTGAATATGTAGAAACGACTGTGATGGTTAATTTTTGGCCAGACATATTGAACTCAGAAGAATGCCTGGCAGGGACTGTGATTACGGAGGAAATATGAAGAATAAAAGTCGCTTTTCTCCGAGCAATCCTCGCTGGTATGAGGATCTGGTCCCTCGGGCATCGGAGATAAACTTCGAAGAAAATCTGGATAGTCCGCTTCTGGATGAAGATCTCAATCATGTCGATAATAATTATGTAGAGATTTCACGTACATCGTCGGTATTGCGTGGAGGCGGACTCTTCATAGGCTTGATATTCTTTTTGTTTGTCGGCACAGTAATTTTTCCCCTGATCGCTACCATTGGGCTGCGGTTTTTTACCCTCATTCCTCTGTTGGGTGTATTTGCCATCTTGATGTTGCTGGGCACTTCCGTACTGGCATTTTTTTTCATCATCTACGATTGTCGGCTACCCGTAGATACCCCTGTCCGGTTTAATCGCAGGACGCAAAAGATCTATTCCTATGAATACATCGCCTCGCTTTCTTCATTCAAACGTTGGCATAAGGAAGTCAAGGTCTACGACTGGAGCTGCGTCGAGGCGGAAATTGCCAAGTTTTCAGGTTTTTCGGGCAAAGCGTACATCGTTCGGCATGAGCTGCATCTGGTCATATGCAAGCCGGGAACGCATGAGGTCATCGACCGTATTGCCTTGAAGAGAAATGACGTTACCGGCCTCACGCTCTATGAGCGCTGGTCTTACCTTCGACGATTCATGGCGGATGGTGCCCGCAGCCTGCCCAAGCTGCATGTAAGGCAACAGGAAGTAGGATTCATGAACAGCCTGTTCAGCTATATGCCATATCTCTCGCCTACCTATGAAGGCAGGCGATACCGGGAAAAGATGCGTTGGCCGGACTATTGTTTGGCGCTGGTGCTGGTATGGTTTTTCTGGCTCTGGCTTCCGTTGGGCCTATGTCACTACGTTGCCATGCGAGTCGCCCCGTTACCCAAGTGGCCTCCCGACATCGATGCCGAAAGCCGCTCGCTATAGAACTCGCCCGGGATTCTCCAACAAGATGGTTAATGAAATGTATGAAGGAAAGACAGAAAGTCGTGTGGCGTTGATTTCTATGCGCATATTGATGCTGACTCGCATCATCTCACTGGGCATCGCAGGTTGTCACCGCGATGACACCGCGGCAAAGGATGACGCTGTGGCGCCGATATGCTGACGGGGCGACCTGCAATACCTTGCAGATCGGCTCGACCACGTCGGTAGCCCGATAGCGATCGACATAGGTACTTACGACTTCAGTTTGCGGTCGAGCTCCGTCTGCGCGGAAAAACCGCTCGCGGTCTTGAGAATCTCGTTGGCACGATGTGATTCCAGGACTTCGTGCTCCCGTACCTTGATACGTTCACGTTCGTCCGTGCTGACGCCGACCCGCTCGCTACGATCGACCTCGACGCGTTTGACCCAGTCCAGTAGCGTCTGAGGCGTACAGCAGATCATCGGTGCAATCGATTGGTCCGCAGACCACGTGGAGGGATGCTCATCACATTGCGCGCACTGCATACTCTGGTACGTCAGGGAAAAACTTGCTTGATTTCTTGTTCATGGCTCTATTCTCTCAAGAGTTAGAGCCTCTTCAAAATCCGGGGCAGTTCACCATGCTTGCAGCGCTCACCTATAGCGCTCCAATGATAGGTCGCGTGACGGGTTCTGCTGCGATTGCCAATGCTGCAGGCCAAGTTGGCACCAGAGCCGCAGCGCTGATCGGCCAACGAATCCTGTTCATGTCCGTAGGAGCGTGGATATCCGTATTATCTTTTGGTGTACAAATAATTATCTGGGTAATTACTGATGACGCGCTCGAGACGTGGTGCTCACTTTCCGTATTCGGCATAAAAAGAACGGCAAATTCTGCATACGGTGAAATATCTGTACAGCGAAAAGAGCTTGAAAAATCGCTTATTGAGATTGGGGTACTTTAATGACTTCTTTTTTAAGAATGAAAACTGATGAAGACCTGCTTATGGTAAGCGGTGTCATTAAAAATTACGAATGTACCCGAGCTGAGGCTAGCTTCGTACTTACAAGAAACGATCAACGTGTAATGGAGATGTCTGCCGTAGCAAACGCCTTTGCTGGCATGGGTGGCGTAGCGACATCCCAGATGGCGAATGCCTCTAATATTGAAGAGGTGGCAGATTATCTTTCATTTGACATTGATGGAGAAAAGTACAAAGGGTGGGTGTGGAGAAGCCCCTTTGCAGAAGGGGATATGGCTGATGTCATTTATCGCCGAACAATTAATGGCAAAGAGTTGGTCGCGATAGCACGGCCTTCCGACAGGATGATTGCTCTTTATCCGCATTGTAGTCGTGGTGTTTTGGCGCACTGGAGATCAGTGTTGAATGCATGGCTGATATGGGTTGTTTTCCTGATTTCTATAGTTGTTTTTACTTGTCTGGGATTCGTCCTGGGTTTACTGCAGAAATATTTCTGGATATGACTAATTACTACATATTGGCCTTTTTGATCACTTTCTTCTCAGCATTCACTATCAACATGGGATTTAAATTATTACCATTTGCGCGCGTCGCAGAACGTGTTTTTGCAGCGTTGGGCTGGGGAAATCCATCACGAATTGACTTAAAGAAGTCATCAAAAGAAAAGAGAAAAGACGGTGATCCCGGGGAGTATGGAACCTTCTATTTTCGATATTGACTGAGAGTCTTCGCCATCTGCATGAGATCGTTGTGCGAATTCGATTCTTCGTATCTTCTGGTGCATGTCAACCAGATACCACGTTGGCAAGTCACCTTAAACAGATTAAAAAATGACGAATGAAAAGTGCCGTGATCACATTCAATTTCTTTCCTGATGCCACCAATAGTGAGGATTGCCTGGCTAGTACGTTGGTAGCGGAGGAAGTGTGACAACAAGTAATACAAGCCGATTTAATCCGAAAAATCCTCTTTGGTATGAGGACCTCCCTAAGCGCGATTCAGGAATTGACTTTAATGAGCGCTTGGATAGCCCGCTCCTTGATGAGGATCTGAATCACGTCGATGAAAATTACCTGGAGATTTCACGTACATCGTCTGTTATCAGGGGACTAGGTATCTTAGTAGGAGGATTGTTTCTTCTGAGTGTTATTGGCGTATTTATCCCTCTTCTTATTAAGTTGAGGGATGTTTATTTCAACCTCATTCCAGTGCTTGGACTTATTTTTTGCGTCATGCTGGTTGGCGGTATCGTGGCAGCGAGCGTATTCGCTCTGCACGACTGTCGGCTTCCGAGAGACACCCCGATCCGGTTCAATCGAAACACCAGAAAAATATACGTCTACGAATATACGGCGGCATTGCAACGTCTGAAGCGCTGGCGAACGGAAATCAAGATCTATGACTGGGATCAGATCGAGGCGGAAATTACCAAGTCTTCAGTATTTACCGGGAAGACTTACACCGTGCGGCATGAGCTGGTGCTGGTGATCTGTAAAGCAGAAACCAACGAGGTCATTGATCGTATTTCACTCAAGGGTAATGACGTCGGTGTCGAGACCCCGTGTCAACTATGGTCCTATATCCGCCGGTTCATGGCCTACGGCCCGTCCCGTATTCCAGTGCTGATGACACGGGAGCAGAGTGTCGGCTTCGTCAAGAGCCTGTTTCATTTCATGCCTTACCTTTCCCCAACCGAGGAGGGCCGGCGCTTCCGCAGCAAGATGCGGTGGCTGGACTATCCGATCATCTTCCTGACGATCTGGTTTTTCTGGCTCTGGCTGCCGTTGGGCCTGTGTCACTACGTTGCCATGCGATTCGCTCCGTTACCCAAGTGGCCTCCGGACATCGATGCCGAAAGCCGCTCCCTATAGAGCTCGCCCGGAAGTCTCCAACAAGATGGTTAATGAAATGTATGAAGGAAAGACAGAAGGTCGTGTGGTGATGATTTCTATGCGCATATTGATGCTGACTTGCATCATCTCACTGGGTATCGCAGGCTGCCACGGCGATGATGCCACTGCAAAGGATGATACCGTGGCGCGGCTCGTCGAAGCTACACGCAACAATCTGCTGCCAGTGAAAGGCGGCGATTTCCTGATGGGGGATTTCGGTGAGCGGCACTCATCCGAGAGGCTCCCATACACAGTAGAACCCAATGCGCAGCCCTTGCATGAGGTACGGCTCTCAGATTTCTCCATGCTCAAATGGAAGGTCAGCAATGATGAGTACAACGTGTTCGCAAGCCAGAACAACCGGCGCAAGGTAAATGACCGCGAGGCCGATGCCACTTCGGAGAGAATCGCTCGTCTTCCGGATAGCGGACGCTTTCCAGCCATGGTCCTTTGGAAGGAAGCGCAAGATTACTGTGCGTGGCTGGGAGAGAAACTGGGACAAAAGATGAACTTGCCGACGGAAGCTCAGTGGGAATATGCCGCTCGGGATGGTGGCAAGTTCTATATTTTCGCCACAAATGATGGCAGTTTCCGAAACGGGGTGAATGTAATTTCTCATGAACAGGCAGAGGCGATCAGTCAGGATCCATTTTTCCCTGTGCCCGTAGGAAGCGCACCCGCGAATTCGTCGGGGCTGGGCGATTTCGCCAAGAGTGGATTGGAGTGGGTACGAGATTGGTATGACGATAATTACTATGCACACTCCTCGAAGGTCGACCCAGCAGGCCCCGATGCTGGTGATCTCAAAGTCGTGCGTGGCGCTCAAGCCAGCAGCTCAGTGCCAGCAATGACAATGGCGCGCACGGGAAGACGTCCCGATGGCGTCGATGAGAAAGTTGACAAGTTATTCCAGGAGCAGGGATTCAAGCCAATTCGGTTCGGTGCCACTTTCCGCTGCGTTACGCAGCAGTGACTATCCAAGATTCCCGGAAAATCCTTTCCAGTGAGTCCAGCCAGTAATGGTCGCAAGAAGTTGAACTGCATTTATTCACCCTTATTCTTCTGCAGTCGCGAACACCCGCCCCCAACCCTTGTCCAATCCCCTCCAAGGCCCGTCACTTCCAGCACGCGCATGCTGAAACAACGGGGATCATCATGACAAGAAAATAACTGATCGGGATCGTATCGACCATGAAACTGCCCACCCTGAAATCCTTGCTCGGCGTCAAGCCACCCACCTCTGCCGTCGACCCGCTGCTCAAGCCCATCAATGACAACCATCCCGGCGGCGAAGACCTCTCCTTCACCGCCGACCTGGACGCCATTGCCGAGGCACGCCGCTTCGATGATCCGACCCTGGACCAGGGCGAATGGGTCACCGACATCAAGGAAGCCGACTGGATCTTCGTCGAGCAGCGCTGCGCCCAGCTCATCGAAACCCGCAGCAAGGACCTGCGCCTGGCCGTCTGGTACAGCGAAGCGGCCTGCAAGACGCGCGGCCTGCGCGGTCTGGGGGATGGGTTCCTGCTGGTGGCCGGGCTGTTCGACCAGTTCTGGGATCATCTCTATCCGCTGTCGGAAGACGGCGACCACGACCGCCGTGTCGGCAACCTGACCTGGCTGCTGTCGCGCTCGGTGCAGATGTCGCGCGAAATACCCCTGACCGAAGGCCGTGGCAGCGCCTTCTCCCTGCTCGACTTCGACGCCGCCCGCACCCGCGCGGCCAATGCTGAACGGATCGCCAACGAAGGCGGCCAGCCGGAAGAGGGCATCAAGCTGGCCGTCATGGAATCGGCCCGCAAGCGCAGCTCACATGCCTTCTATGAAGCCATGCTGGCCGATACCCAGTACTGCCTGCAATGCCTGGAACAACTGGAAAAATCCGTGGATCAGCGCCTCGGTGTCGATGGTCCCGGCTTCTCCTCCGCCCGCGAAGCGATCACCCTGGTGCACGACACCATCGCCCGCTTCGCAGCAGATACCGGCCTGCGTTCGGTAGCTCCTGCAGAGATCGCCGTGGCCGATGAAAATACGGCTGCAGTGGCCGCGCAATTGAGTGAGCAAGGCAGCCCTGTTGCAGCGCCGGTCCAGCATCAGGGACCGATCCGCACGCGTGCCGAAGCCATTGCCCAACTGCGCGCCGTGGCAGAGTTCTTCCGCCGCACCGAGCCCCACAGCCCGGTCGCGCACCTGGCCGACAAGGCCGCACAATGGGGTGAGATGCCCTTGCACGCTTGGCTCAAAACCGTCATCAAGGACAACGCCGCACTGTCCCACGTCGAAGAACTGCTGGGACTGCAACCGCCGCCACAGGACTGAACATTGCCTGGCGACGCGCCCAAAGAAAAAAGGAACCGCAAAACAAGCGGTTCCTTTTTTTTCATGCCGGGCGAGATTCGCCCGCGTCTTGTCTTACTTGGCAATACGGAATTCGATCCGTCGATTCTTGGCACGCCCTTCAGCCGTATTGTTGGAAGCGACCGGACGATCCGGACCCTGGCCCGAGGTCGTCAGCAGACTTTCATCGACCCCCTTGGCACTCAGGTAGGCCTTGACCGCATCAGCCCGTGCCAGCGACAGCGAAATGTTGCTGGCGCGCAGGCCTTCATTGTCGGTGTTGCCGATGATTTCCACGTGCCGGCCCTTGAGCTTGAGCATGGTCGCAGCGATCTCATCGAGGATGCGTTTGCCTTCGGGCGTCAGGGTGGCCTGTCCGCTTTCGAAGGCCACCACCCGGTTGGCCAGGGCGTTGTCCAGCAGACCCTGCTCCGAAGTGGAGACCCGCAAGCCATTGTTCACGGTATAGGAAGAATTGAGGCTGCTGGCCATGTCGCTGGCGATCTGCTGACGCTGCGCCTCATTGGACACTTCGCCCGAAATGCTGACGCTGGTGCCATCGATCTTCAGCTGGCCACGGCTGACTGCCTTGAGGTTGGGCGAAATCAGCTTCTGCACGTGATTGTTCCAGTTGGCCGGCAGCACCACCTGGCCGACCGCAATCTGATCCACCACGCGGTCAGCGCCATAGACCTCGCGCAGGCGCGCCAGCGCGGCCGCCTTGCTGGCTTCATCGGGGACGGTGCCGGTCACCAGTACCTGGCCCGGTGCGGGCGTGGCGACCGGCGGCGCAACGTTCTGTGCATGAACGACTGAGCAGGCGAGCCAGGCCGCGCTCAACAGTGCCAGCCGGCGGGTTTGGGAAAGAATGTTCGTCTTCAAGATTCAGGCTCCGATGAAAGCTTCGCGGAATGAGGCCAGGGCCGAGGTCAGCGAGAGGTCGGGATGGGCCAGGTAGCTGGACAGTTTCTGGATGCCGTAGTCGCTGCCCACATGTTCTTCCACCCAGTCGGCATCGTCGAAGGGGATGTTGTGCTCGGCACCGGCCTGGATGTCCATCACCGAATGCAAGGTGCGCGGCGAAGCGCCCGAGAAGCCGAGGAACATGGCCGGCTGGTCATCCAGCCGCGTCAGGAACAGCGCCAGCTCGAAATCGGCCCGGGTGAGGAAGGGCGTGATCAGGTGCATCCAGAAACTGGCCACCAGGCTGCGATACATCGGGTCGCGTGGCAGCGGCAGGATCAGGTTCTTGTCCAGACGACTGGAGGTGCTGGCCATGACCGGCTGCAGCAGCAGTCCCAGCGCCAGCAACAACTGGCGCAGATTGCCGGTGAAGCCGGCTTCGGCCAGCATCTGTTGCAGCGAGCCCGTGGTCTGCAGATCCAGGAAGTCGGCAAAGGCCGCGGTGTAGCCGGCGCTGTTGATGTCCAGTTCCAGCGTGGTCGACGCCAGGGTTTGCAGCGGCTGGGCCGGATCGGGTGCCGTCAGTACGCTTTGCGTAAGCGATTCCAGCCGCGACCAGAGACGCGAGAGGATCAGAGGACTGTTGCTGACGAAAGCGACCGGATCCTCGATATCGAAGGCGCTCATCGAAATGAACGGGAAGCGGCGCTGCGACTGGTCGCCGCTGGCACGCAGGTGGCCCGCCACGGCACGGCGGCTGCGTGGTCCCATGACCACGAAGTGCAGCGGCTTGACGCCGTCGTAGATGATCTTCCAGCGCGCATCGCGCGACAGCAGCTCCATGGTCTGCGCCAGCCAGTTGTCCAGCAGCGTGATCAGGGCGGCGTTGTCGGTGGCCTTGATGAAATCCCCGCGCGCCGGAATCTTGCCGAAATAGCCGATCTTGATGGGGGTGCCGGTTGCACTCATTGCTTAGCCCCTGTAGTCATGGATTGAGTTTGCGATTGCACTTGCGCTGCCGGTGCGCCAGCGGGCGCAGTGGCCGGCGCTGGCGTCGGGACCTGCGCCGGGGCAGGCGTCGGCGCTTCCGGTGCGCCGCCAGCGATGGTTTCCGGCAGCTTCAGGCCACGCAGAGCGGCCGTGCCGCGGGCGGCACCGTTGCTGTTGCCGGAGACTTCGGCGCTGCTGATGATCTTGAGGTTCACCACCACCGTCACACCGTCATTGGTCCACGACAGCTCGAAGGCACCGTTGTCCTTGCGCTTGCGCTGGGCCGTGTTGATCAGGCGTTCCAGGCCGAAGCGTCCGGGCTGGTTGGCCACTTCCACCGTGCGGCCGTCATAGGTCACGGCCGTCACCTTGGCACCCGGAGCGCCTTGCGGATTGGGCCACACGAAGTTGGTCCACTGCGCCTGGGTGTTGCGGTAGCGCAGTTGCTGGCCATCGATCTCGATGGTGTACTCCAGCGCGCCCGGTGCCGGCTGGGGCTGGATCTGGAATACCGTCTGCGCTTCTGCAGCACCGCCACCCGCACCAGCACCGCCCGGCGCGCTGATCCAGTCGGCGAAGCTGGTGGTGATGGCCGGCGACAGGGTGATGCCCATGTCGGCCCACTTGCGCGGCGACAGCGTGTCGCCCCGGCGCACCACCAGCGGACCCATGGCCGTGGTCACGAACTTGGAGATCGCACCGTTCTCGCCAAACACGGTTCCGATCTCGCCGCTGTTGGCTTCGATCTTCGAATTGGGCGAGAACGGATACTTGGCGGCCAGGTTGTTCTGGAACGGTTCGTACACCTGAGCACGCCAGATCTTGTTGACTTCGCCTTCGGTCGGACGCACCAGTGCATTGAAGCCCTGCACCAGCGGACGGACCAGCAACGGGCGCAGCGTGGTCTTCTGCTGGTCGTTCAGGCCGGGCAGCATCTCTTCATCGACGAACTTGAGCGAGTCCGACAGTTCCGAGCCATTGCCTTCCAGCGTCTGCTGCATCAGCTGCTTGGCACCGGGGCCGGTGTCGCCCTGGTTCTTGATGGTGTTCAGGCGGGTACGCAGCTTGGAGAGATTCTCCATGTAGCCGCGCATGAGCGAATTGCCCTTGTCCTTGCTCACCACCAGGCGTGCCACGCCGGCGAATTCGCGCCCCACCGGACCCATCGGGATGGCGGTGCTGCCGTCGGTATTGAGCTGGGTCGGTACCGGGGCCGGCGAGCGGCGCAGAATGGTTTCCTTGAACCAGCCCATGAAGCCCTTGCTGGCGTTGGCCAGACCGGCATCGACCAGGGACGGGTTGTCCCACGAGGTTTCGTCGTAGACGGTGTTGATCACCTTGTTGAGCGGCGAGGTCAGCGGGTCGCCCAGACGGTTCATGGCATTGGTGGCGTCGTCCAGGTTGCGCAGTTCGACGATGCTCACACCCTGCAGGAATTTCTGCCACTCGCGTGCATATTCGGTCTTGTACTGCGACACCAGTGCCTTCTGGATCTGCTCGGGACTGCCTTCCAGCGTCAGGTCATCCTTGGTGGAGGTCTTGAGCACCCAGTCGGCGCTCTGCAATTCCTTGTTGGCGGCTTCCTTGAAGGCATCCTGCACGAACTTCTCCCATGCATCGCGAGTGAAGGTGCCGGGGATGGCGTAGCTGCCCATGACCAGTTCCTTGTCCTTGTCGCCGACGATGCGGGCCACGGTCATGGAAGCGAAGCGGGTGGCGGCGCGCGCCTTCACATCGGCATACACGCGTTCACGCGCCGGCATGCCACGCACCACGCGGCGCAGGTTCTCTCGGGTCTGGTCGACCAGGGTCAGCTTGCTTTCCACGGTCGGCCAGGACGGATCATTGATCTGCTCCAGCGAGAAGCTGATCAGGCGTTCGGCGCTGCGGATCATCTGCTCGCGCGGCATGGTGCCGCGGTTGGTCTCCAGCCAGCCACGCCAGAAGCGGGTGATCTGGTCGCTCAGATGGCTGGACTCGGCGCGCGACTTGTCAGACAGCATCAGGTAGGTCTTGAGCGCGTTGTAGGCATCTTCGACGCTGGTGGCCGAGCTGTCCTTGTAGGTGCGCAGGGCATTGGCCGCCTGGGCCGCATTGTCGGCCACCGTCGTCACGCCTCCGGCTTGTGGCGGCTTGGCCATCGGTTCCAGCTTGCCGGAATTGGCGTTGACTTCCATCAGGTAGGTTTCGATGTTGGAGGACACCGGCTTCAACATGATTTCCTTGATGCCGGCAAAGTATTCCTCACGCAGCTTGCGCTCCAGCAGATCGCCCTGGTACAGCCCCAGGCCCACCGAGATCGGGCGGCTGGAACGATAGCGATCCAGCTGCTCGATGCGATCCTGCAGGATCTCCAGCGCTTCGAAGCGCGATTGCAGGTCCAGGCGCTTTTCCTGCAGCTTGACGGCCTTGTCCATGTCGGCCTGCACATTGGCCACCAGCTGGCGATTGCCCATGTAGGACCAGCTCCAGCCGCCCAGCAATGCCCCCAATACGGTCACCGCCGCGAAGAAGGTGACGTAGCGCATGCGGATCTTGTTGCGGCTGGTGTACTGCGCCACCAGCTGCTTGTCCGCGAAGATCACCTGCTTGAACAGGTTGTGCAGGAAGAAACCGTGCTGGGAGAAGATCTCGCGCTGCGGCTTGTGTTCCAGCGTCAGGCCGAAGCGATCGGCGATGCGTTGCGAAGAGGCGCTGACGGTCGCGCCTTCCTGCAGCGCGCTGGTGAAGTAAAAGCCGCGGAAGACCGGCTTGAACTGGAAGGGATTCTCCTCGAACAGCGTGGTCACGAAGGAACGCAGCACACCCTTGATGGACGAGAACTCCAGCGGGAAGGTCAGTACGCCCGGTGCCAGGTTTTCGCCGCGCTTGACGGACATGTTGGCCAGGCTCATTTCCTTGAGGCCGGCATAGAGCTCGTCGAAGCGCTCGTCAAAGAAGCTGCTGACTTCCTGTCCGCTGCGCTTGCGGTCATAAGCGAGCGTCGCGCCCCAGACGCGATCGCGTTCGCCGCGCTCGGTGTCGAGGAAGAATTCGTTGAAGCCGGTGATCAGGTCGGCCTTGGTAAAGACCACATAGACCGGCGCGAACACTTCCAGCTTCTCGGTCAGCTCCTGCACGCGCTGGCGCAGGTTCTTGGCCAGGTTGATGGCGAATTCCGGACGGTTGCCGGTCAGCTCGGCGATGCTCACCGCAATGATGATGCCGTTGATCGGTGCCTGCTTGCGATAGCGCTTGAGCAGGCCGAGGAAGCTGAACCATTCATTTCGGTCTTCTTCGTACACCGAGTAACGCCCGGCGGTATCGAGCAGGATGCCGTCGGTGGTGAAGAACCAGTCACAATTGCGTGTACCCCCCACCCCATGGACGATCTTGCCGCCCTTGTCCGCAAAGGGGAACTGCAGGCCGGAGTTGGCGATGGCGGTACTCTTGCCGGCCGCCGGGTTGCCGATGACCATGTACCAGGGCAATTCATACAGTGCGGCGGCACCGGATTTCTGTCCCAGCTTGGACGTCTTGATGGTGTTGATCGCGTCCAGCATGCGCTGGCGCAGCGCATTCACGTCGTCACGCCGCGCACCGTCGCTGCTGGCGGGGGCGGCTTGCGAGGCTTGCTGTTCCAGCACGTTTTCCAGCTTGCCGGCGGCGCGCCGGACTTTCCAGCGCTTGTAGAGCCAGAAACCCAGCCAGACCAGCAACAGCAGGCCGAGCAGGGCTGCCGCCCAGATCAGGGCCACTTCGAGCTGGTCGGCACCGATGAAGAGGAAGGCCGCCAGGGCGGCGAAGCCGAGGAGGATGAGGACGCGCGTGTCGCTGAGGATGTGCCAGAGTCGTTGCATGATGTGAGCGCTTTGGTGTGGAGTTCTTGTTATACGGTCGCTGAAGCAGTGACGGGGGATGCCGGGGTTGCGGTGGATGCAGCTGAATCGGAAACGGGGGCCGGCGCCGCCGCAATCGCGGGTGCGCGGCTGAGGGCGACTACGGCGCGCTGATGGGCGTCCTCGTTGCAGACGCACAGGCTGGGCTGATCGCTGTCGTCGGTGGCGGCGTGCGCCAGCACCAGTGCCGACAGCGCCGTGGCCAGGCCGGCCGAACCGCAGCTGGCACCCAGCTTCACGCACTGGCTGCCGAGGTCGAGTTCGGGCAGCACGGCGTAACCCAGCTTCATGATTTCATCGGTGCGGCTGGCTCGGTAATCGCCATCGCTGACCAGCAGCGCGAGTTGATCGGGCACGATCGCCGCATCGCGCAGCGCGCCCTGCGCCAGCTGGATCAGCAGGTCACCCGCTACGCGGCGTGCCTGGTCGACGGACTGTTCGTGACGGCCCAGGCTGGCCCGGTGCAGCAGCACCGGATCGGCAGTACCCATGGCCAGTGCCTGGGTGGTATCGGCCAGGATCAGCCCGGCTGCAGCTTCTGCCGGGGATTTGCCGATGCTCTGTGCGCCTTGCAGCAATTGCTTGTCTTGCTGCCACGCTTGCACGATCTCCGGATCCAGATTGGACTGGGCCGCAATGACCATGGCGAGGTAGGACGAGGCAAGGTAAGGGGAGGGCTGCTGCGTACGCGGATCGCGGCTGGTCGCCACAAGACGGTCCAGATGCAGCAGGGGATGCGCATTTTCGCCGGCGGCGGCCGGCAGGACGTTGAGCTTTTCCGGTGGCCAGCCTTGCTGGCAGACTTGTTCACCCAGCCAGCGGGCCGCCTGCATGCGTTGCTCGCCGCTCCAGGTGGGGGGCAGCAGCACCAGCAGATGCAGATGCGGCAAGCCGACTTCCTCCTGGCGATGGCGCGGCGCGTCTTGATATTCTTCCAGCAGGGGATGCCACTGCAGCCGATCGCCCAGCTCCCGGGCGATGTCTGCGGCCAGCGCCAGGCTGCGCCAGTGTGCATTGTCCTGTGGTGTCAGCGCCTGCTCGGGGAAATGCTGCTGCTGCCAGGCCTGGTAGATTTCGCGTGTTTCTTCACCTTGAACATCGGAAATGCGCCCGGCGAGTATGGGCATGCCCTGATCGTTCACCAATTCGCCATCCAGGGGCAGGCGCACCGATTGCGACTTGATCTGTTCGAGCAGGCCGGCGGCATCCGCGCCGAAGGGCGAGCGCAGGGCGGTGGCCACGATGGCCAGGGTCCATTTGCGTTCGGGGGAATGGCCGGGTTCGGTCACGGCTGCTGCCGGGGGCGGTGCGGCGGCAGCAGCGGCGGCCTTGGCAGCAGCAGCTGCGGCCATGGCGCTTCTGCCCTTGGCGATGCCCCACACCAGCAACAGGAAGACGGCCGGCAGCACCAGCAGATAGAGAATGACGTCACCGCCATCCGGCATGTGGTTGGCACCGGACCAATAGGTGATGAACATCACCCAGGTGACCAAGAAGACTGCGACGGTCAACAGACCCCGCTTTATCCATGTGCTCATCAGCGTTCGCTTTCCGGATTCTTTTTGTTGTAGTAAGCCCTGCCCCAGTCGTGATGGGTGGTGTCGCTCAGAGTGTCGTGGTGGCCTGGCCGGCAATGAGCACCGCGCCGCACGCGGTCTTGTCGCCGTCGCGCGCCACCGGTGCGCCGTCCACCACCATGGTGGGATCGCCGCTGACGATGGTGGTGGTGCCATGGCGGGGACAACTGACCTTGTCGCCGATGCGCGCCACCAGCTTGTTGCCGACCAGGGTCTGGCCGGAACCTTCGATGACGCTGCCACCGTGCGAGGTCTTGTCTCCAAGGACGATGATCGGCTTGCTCATGGTGTATCCCCTTGTATTTCTACGATCTGTCTTTCGTCGGACGGCGACGCACAGGGCCGCGTCCAGCTCTATTTCTTCATCACGCCCGGCATGCGGTATTCGGTGTGGCCGAAATCCATCAGCTTCCAGCGGCCGCCCCAAGTCAGACCCACCGACTCGGCGACCTCGCCATAGAGGCGATAGCCTTCCATGGCCCATGGATCCTTTTCGCTGATCACCAGCTTGCCATTGCGCACAAAGGCGCAGTCGCCGGCCAGGCCGTACTGGTGATAACTCTGGAACGCGGCTGCATTGGTGACGTTGCTGCCCATCCCCGCCAGCATGTTCTGGCGCTCCGGACTGCGATAACCCTCGATGAGCGCCATCTCGTAACCATGCTTTTCCTTCATGATCTTGAAGACCAGGAGCAGGCGTTGGGCGTATTCAGGATTGAGCAGTTGCCAGTTGCGGCTGGCGTTGACCAGCATCGGACGGACCTGGATCACCTCAGCAGTGGTAAACATGTCCGGCGGCAAGGGCGGCGGTGGTACGAGTTGCTCACCTTTTAAAAGTTCCGCGATTTGAGAATTGGTTACGCGCTGGGTGTCGTCAAAACCCTGCAGCATCGATTTGCCGCTTAATAGAAATGCAACGATGGCTGGACCAATCAGCAAGACAGCAATCGTTGACACAATTACGTAATTATTGCGCACGTAGTCGACACTCGCTGTCAGGGAACTCCGGACGCTGGATGTGGTCCCTGCAATCACCTCATCGCCTCTTCTGTTCCAGCGTTCCCAGCGGGATCGCAGGCCAGCAAGCCGGGCGTGCAGGAAGCGTAATGTCAGCACTCTGCCGGATGGAAACAGCAGCAGCCACATGGCGAAGCCGGTGATCAGCAGATAGGCGGCGATGAGAAGGAACAGCACGACGAATCCCCTTTTTATTCTGGCCGGCGCTGGGTGGCACTGCGGTGCGGACGCCGACACGTTTCTGGAATTGAGCCGGCGCGTCAGCGAGACCGAGAGCGAGAGCGACTGGCAGGAAACGGAAAATTAATAAAAATCAAACAACTTGTTTCAAGTTGCACAACACAGGAGTACGGCCTTGCAGCCTCCGAACCAAGAGAAACCTGCATCCAGAAGACCGAGCTTGATGCCTGCATCCGACACTTCGTCTGCGGATGAAGTTCGCATCCTCAATTCGATTTCGGATGGAAAGACCAAAGCCCGCAGCAGCACCAGCAGGGAAGCGCGCAAGCCGCGCCGTGTGCTGTTGATCGTGCTGCTGCTGTTGCTGCTGGCAGGTGGCGTCACACTGGCGGCCCTGCGCATGAACAGCCATGACGCCGCGAGCACCCCCGTGCAGGCTGCGGCGGCACCGCCGGTGCCACCTCTGGCTTCTGCCACGCCGACCACCACCCCGGCACCGGCTGCGGCACCTGCCGATACCGCGATCATCAATGACACCAACGCTCCCGCGCCCGATGCGCCGTCATCTTCCACAACGGCAGCGCGTGGACCGGACCAGTTGACTTCCGCGCTGGAGGACGGCGTCAAGCCACCGCCGGCGACGCTGAAGAACGCGCTGGAAGCCAAGCCCGAGAAATCCGACAAGCCCGCCAAGCCAGCCGCCCAGCACGAGGACAAAAAGAAGAAGGCGGCCAAGTCAGAGAACCGCAACGACAGTGATGTCGATCTGATCAAGGCGCTGGTCGCCCGCTCCGGCGAGGTCGAGAAGAAGCGCAACGCCAATGGCAGCAACAATGGCGGCACTGCTGCCAACGCGGGCAATGGCACCAATGCAGATGGCAGTCCGCAGAAGTCGGCCCAGGCGCACGCCAACAACACCAAGTCCAAGGAAGCCCGCAACGTCGACGTGGTGGAACGCAAGAATGGCGAAAGCACCGCCGCGCTGCTGCAGCGCTGCCATGCGCTGGGCTTCGTGGAAGGTGAATTCTGCCGCTGGCGCATCTGCTCGGGCCGTTGGGATAGCGATCCCGCCTGCAAGGTGCCGCAGGCCGATAACTGAACCGGGCTCAGCTTGCGTTGCGCAGTGTGGCCCCTCCTGATCTGAAACGTGTTCCTTATTCTGACCAACCGGTGACCGATGTCTGAGCTGCTGAACCAGCTGGTGCAATTCACCAGCGCGACCCGTCTCTACTGCCTCTCCCTGGGAGAGGGCGTCGCTGCCGGCGACCTGCTGGTGGAGGCCTTCGCCGCCTCGGAAGGCTTGCACGCTGTCGGGGTGCGCGAGGTGATCGCACTGAGCCTGAATGCCGGACTGTCGCTCAACACTCTGATCGGCCAGCGCGCCAGCTTGCAGGTGAGCCTCTCGGATGGCTCCAGCGCCAGTTTCTCGGGGCTGGTGAACGAAGCCGCCAAGCTCGGCAGTGAGGGCGGTTTTGCCCGTTACCGGCTGCGGCTGGTGCCGTGGATCTGGCTTCTCAGCCAATCGCGCAACAGCCGCGTGTGGCAGGACAAGAGCGTCGTCGAGATCATCGAGGATGTCTTCGCTGCTTATACCCCGCATGCCGACTGGCATTGGTCGGACGACGTGATGCCCTTCCTGCAGGACCTGCCACCGCGCAGCTACACGGTGCAGTACCGTGAGAGCGATCTCGACTTCGTGAGCCGCGTGCTGGCGGCCGAGGGTTTGTCGTGGCGTGTCGAGGAATCCGGCGAGGCCAGCGCCGGCCACCGTCTGGTGCTGTTTGCGGATTCGTCCCGCAATACCGCTTTCCCTGAAGACGCCAGCAGTGCTGCCGGCCTTGGCGGGCAGGGTATCCGTTTCCACGCCGGCGGCGCACGCGAGGAGCAGGACAGCATCCAGGCACTGGCTGCGCGCCGCGCCTTGCAACCGGCGTCCTTCACCTTGCTCTCCTACGATGACAAGAGCAAGCAGGCGGTCGCCACCAGCATGCCGACCCGCCATGCGTTCGGCCACCAGGATGCGCCGCGCCTGGAGAGCTATGACAGCCCTGGTCTGTATGCCTATCGCAATGCCGCGGAAGCGGATCGCTACGCCCAGTTGCACCTGGAAGCCAGCGAGGCCCGCAACAAACTGTGGCAGGCACGCAGCACGGTGCGCACGCTGCGTCCGGGCACCCGCTTCACGCTGACGCAGGGGCCGCTGGGCTTGTCTGCAGCGGCCGGCAAAGCACCTGAATACGCCGTATTGTCGGTGGTGAGTGCTGGCGTAAATAATTTACCCAAGGATGCACAGGAAGGGCTGGCCGAATTGTTCGGCCCGCTGCCGCCGCTGCTGGAAGAATGCCTGGCGGCATGCCAGTCCCTGCAACAAACCGTCCAGGGCAGTTTCCAGCCTGATTCAGTGGCCGTGAGTGAGCGTGCCGATCTCGATGCCGTGATCGCCCAGGCCCGCAAGCTCGGCTATGCCAATGCCTTCGAGGCGATCCGTGCCGATGTGGTGTGGCGTCCGGTGCTGGCAGATGGCACCGGCCTGTATCGTCACGCGGGTGCCACCGCGCGAGGCAGCCAGAGTGCCATCGTGGTCGGACCCAACGGCGAGAGCACCGCCAACGGTGCCGATGAAATCCATTGCGACCGCCTGGGCCGGGTTCGCATCCGTTTCCACTGGCAGGGCCGCAACAACGATGCCGCCGCGACCTGCTGGGTGCGCGTGGCGCAGCGCTCGGCCGGTGGCGGCAACGGCATGCAGTTCCTGCCGCGTATCGGGCAGGAGGTGCTGGTGCAGTTTCTGGAAGACGACATCGATCGGCCGGTCATTCTGGGCGCACTCTACAACGGCCAGGGTGAAGGTTCTGCCGCACCCACGCCCGGAGGCGAAGCCGCGCAGGGTGGCGAGCAGGAGCGCAACAAGGTCTTCACCAGTGCCAGTGATCTTTCGCCCAGTGGCCAGGGCAATCTGGCCGGCGGCAATGCGCCGACCTGGCACGGCGGCAGTCAGGATGGCGAAGGCCATCGCAATGCCGCTGCGCAATGGGGCATCCGTTCCAAAGAATTTGGCGGGGCCGGCTACAACCAGTTGCTGTTCGACGATACCGATGCCCAGGGCCGCATTCAGCTCAAGACCTCGCAGGCGGCCTCCGAACTCAATCTCGGGCACCTGATCCACGCGGCGGACAACTATCGCGGCAGCTTCCGTGGTACGGGGGTGGAACTGCGCACCGATGCGTATGGCGCACTACGTGCGGGCAGCGGCATCCTGTTTTCCAGCTACCGGATCGAACATGCTGCGGCCAGCCGCGATCCGGCGGGCGACAACACCGGCGGCATGGCCCTGCTGAAGCAGGCCACGCTGTTGGGCAAGACCTTCAATCAGGCGGCGGTGACCCACAAGACCTTCGCCATGGCCAGTCATGTCGGCCCGGCGCAGGCCAATGCCAGCCTCATCAACGACAATGCCGCGCCCCTCGATGCCATGCGCACGGCGGCCGCCGGCATGGTCGATGTCGCGCCAGACAAGAGCGGCGAGGATGTGGCCGCCGTCAACACGCAGACGGGCGAGGGCAAAGTGCCCCAGAGCACCTCGGCGCTGATCGGCATCGCCGCGAAGGACGGCATGGGCGTGGTCGCGGGCCAGCATCTGCAACTGGCCAATGGCGAGACGGTGAGCCTGCTTTCAGGGCAGGACAGCCAGCATGTCAGTGGCAATCAATTGCGCCTGCGCAGCGGGCAGGCCTTGGGCGTGCTGGCCGGTGCCGTTGCGGCGGGCGAGGGCGGGCAGGGTTTGCAGATGATTGCCGCGCAAAAGAATATTGATGTGCAGGCACAAGCCGATACGCTGGCGGTGCAGGCGCGTGATCAGGTGAGCGTGGTGAGTGCCAATGCCAGTGTGGATTGGGCGGCGGCCAAGAAAATTACCCTGTCTACGGCGGGTGGAGCCAACATCACTATCGAGGGCGGCAATATTGCCGTGCAGTGTCCGGGGAAGCTCACCATTCATGCTGCGCAGAAGCTGTTCCAGGGACCGGTGCGGCAGGAGGTACCGATGCCGGCCATGCCCAATAGCGTTTGCAAGGACTGCATCCTCAATGCGATGAAACAAGGCGCACCGGGAGTGATGGTATGAGTGATGTGCATGATGATCCGCTGGCGCTGTTGCATTGGGCGCAGGCATGTCGTGAACGCGGCCACCATGCCTTCCTTCTGCTCGATACGGCGCAGGCCGAGGCTAGTCATCTCAAGCTGCAGTCCATGCACGTCCCTTATGCCTCGCTGTTCGAGGGCAAGCGCGAAGAAGCCCTGCCTGAGATTGCGCCTCTGCTGCTTCCCCTCTCCGGACTGGATGAGCAGCGCGCGCTTGTGCTTGTGCGCTGGGTTTCGCAGCTGGGCTTTGCCGCACCCTGCCTGAGCTGGTATGAAAGTACGCTTGGCCTGCATGACTTTGCAGCGCATCTGCGCAACTTCCATCACGCGGGCCTGAGCGATGGACAGGCCATGATGATGCGCTGGTATGACACGCGTATCCTGCCGATCTGGATGCAGGCTTTGACCAAGGATCAACTGGCGCTCTTTACCGGCGGCATGTTCAGCCTGGCTTTCGTGGACCGTTTCGGCGAAGCCCGGACGCTCTATCAGAGCGAGCAGGTGCAGCCGCCCAGCCAGGCTTTGCCGTTGGACGCACCGCTGGTGACGCTGGATGACCGTCAGTTCGGGCTGCTGGTGGATGCCGGAGATCTCGATGCCCTGCTCACGCATTTGCGCTTCGTGATCCCTGATGAGACGAATGCATTGCCGCCGCGCACGCTGGTTGAATTCGTCGCCGCCTATCAGCAGCGTGCGCGCGAAGCTGGCGTGGATGATATCGATCGGCAGACGCAGTACGTATTGCTGGCGCTCTACACCAGCGGCGCTGGCGTTGAGCATCCGGCCGTGAAGGCCTTGATGCAGAATCCGCCTGATTCCCTGGCAGGCTATTTCGATGCCTTGCAGGCTATGCCTGAGGAAGTCTGGGAAGCAGGGCCACCTCTTTGGGAGAATGAGCATGTCGCATGAGCACTGGCAGAAGCGGATTGTTTTTCCGCAGTGGGCACTGGTACTGGGAATGGTGTTCCTGCTCGCCATGTCCTGCCCGCGCGCACATGCCCAGACCAATGACGATCTGAAGGCCTTGGTGGCCCATCTGAAGTTCGTCATTCCCGATGAAACGGCATTGGTCGAACCGAAAAAACTGGAACGCTTCGTCGCGCAGTATCAGAAGCGGGCGGTTTCTGCAGGCCTGAAGGATATCGATCGCCAGACCGCCTACGTGCTGCTGGCCTTGTACACCTCGGGCAAGGGTCTCGAACAGCCCGAGTTCAAGCAGGTGATGGCGCATCCGCCGGCTTCGTCGGATGCATTCAGCGATGCTCTCATCGGGCTTCCGCAACGTGTGTACGATAGCGGGCAGCCGTTGTGGGAGAACGCTGCGGATGCGCGGGCTCGATGAAGATTGACTGCGAACGTCTTTTGCATGATCCGTGAATTACTTGGATATTAATAAATAATTTAAATGAAATATCTTTTCAGAATGCCCATGGGCTCTTTTGTACGCCCCATGTTCCTTGCTCTGCTGCTTCTTCTCAATGGATGCGGAGAGCCGCCGGAACGTACAGAGGCGATGGATATGCAGGCCTTCAACCATACCGCTCACGGAATTGAAGACTTTGATGTCACCGTCATCCCCGGGATGCGTTCGGGTGGCGGTTATATTGCTGCGGGATCAGGTGGCGGTGCAGTTTGCTGCATCAGTGTGCCGCATGACTGGAAGCCGGGTCTCATGGCGACCATCCATGTCCGCACTTACAACAGTGCCGGAGAAAAGCAGGAGCCGTCCTGGACTGTGCCGGTCCCGCAATACACACCGGAGAATGCCGGTCACTTTGCGGTGCATTTTCTTCGGAGCGGGCAGGTCAAGGTCTTCGTGACGAATTTGGCGCCATGGCATCCCGACTATCCCCTCAAGGGCGAAGAGGCCCAAATGAAGCCCGCGACCAGCTAGTCCAAGGAAACTGATCATGAGCATGCTGTACACAGGAAAGGCCGTGCCATCGGATGGCAAACGCAAATTCTCAGCCAGGGAGGCTTCGCAGCGTGCCAAGGCACTGGCCTGTTTGCGTGCGCCAGGTAGCACCGCGTGCAAGGGACAGGTATTCGTCGGTTTGTTCTTCGATGGCACCGGCAATAACGACAAGTGGGTCGAAGACAAGCAGACCAAGACGCAGCGAGAGCGCAACAAGCACAGCAATGTCGCGCGCCTCTATGACGCTTACCTCGGTGATACCAGCAACGGCTTTTACAAGATCTACATGCAAGGCGTCGGAACCCCGTTTGCAGAGATCGGCGATGCCAGCAAGTTGGGAACGGATATCGGCGGGAACGCATTTGGCTTCATGGGCGCTGACCGTATCAATTGGGGCGTCACTTATCTGCTTGATGCAATCCACAACTATCTGACAGGAAGCGGTCTCTTCAGCGGTAACGGGCAACGACGCGAACTCGTCAACTTCATGAGTTCTTCCATGCTGGCGGGTGGCAACGCCTATGCAGCGACGGCGGACATGAAAGTCGGACAGTGGAATATCCCCGGCTATCTGCTGAACGCACCGGAGCAGATGCGCCGCGCCGACATCTACAAGCAGATCATCGACAAGCTGGCGGCCGCGGTCAAATCCAGCCAGCGCAAGATCGTGCAGATCAACGTTTCGGTATTCGGCTTTTCCCGAGGAGCGGCTGAGGCTCGTGCGTTCACGCATTGGCTACACGAACTCTTCACACCTTCCGGCGGCGCCTTCGAAATCGCCGGTGTGCCAATTCGCATCGGTTTCCTCGGTATCTTCGATACGGTCGCCTCGGTCGGGATCGGAGATGTAACGCCGATCACCTTCGGCCACATGGCTTGGGCGCACAATACGCAATCCATTCTGCCGGCGGTTGAAGAGTGCGCGCATTTCGTGGCGCTGCACGAACAACGCGCCAGTTTTCCGCTGGAGTCCTCCACAGGGTGGAAGAATGTCGGCTATCCCGGCATGCACTCTGACGTGGGTGGCGGCTATCTGCCGGGGGAGCAGGGCAAATCCATGCCTGACTGGGGCTTGTCACCGCAGCTTTCGCAGATTCCCCTCATTGACATGCACTTTGCCGCACTCAAGGGCGGCGTGCCCTTGCTGACACTGACCGAGCTGGCCAAAGATCCTGCCAGCGCCCGGGGCTTCGCCACCGATGCGCGCCTGGTCAAGGCCTACAACGACTGGCTGGCAGGTAACGGCATCAAGGCCGGCAGCATTCGCGAATTTACGCAGGCCCATACCCGTCAGTATCTTCGGTGGAGAGGATCTCTGCATGAGGGGAAGGGCGGCTTGCTGTTGAGCAAGCGCTTCTATCGGGATGCCGGGACCGCCGACAAGAAGGATCTGCTGGAGGCCGATGTGGAACTCGGGAAAATGATCCGTGACTGGCGTGAGCGTGGCAATCTGGATCTGGATCAGCGCATGGGGCAGATGGCCCGGAAGTATGTGCGCCGTGTCTCGCCGCTGGCGGGCGTCCTGACGGATGCGGCCAAGGAGCGCCTGACTGCGGAAGAGAAAAAATTCTACGACATCATGTGCGCAGGCCCGGTGCCGCCGGCCGCGTCGGTAACGCTCTTCGATGACTATATTCATGATTCCCGCGCCGGCTTCCGGGTGGCGGGCAAGCACGAACCGATTTTCATCACCGGTGGCTATGCCCGCTTCCGTCAGGTATTTCTGCAGGGCGAGGGCGACTCAGCCACGCGCAAGATCGGGGAACTGGTCGAGCGCAAGGTGGGAGAACGTGCTGCGGATATGGCTGAAGACGCGCGTGACATCAAGGATTACACCGTCCGTACCTATGATCGCGCCCGCGATCGCATTGTCAGCGGTTACCATGCCGTCGAGGATGCCGCCGCGCGCGCCAAACGCGAGGTTGAGGACAAGGCACTGGCGGCCAAGCGGGAGATCCAGGAACAGGCTGAAGCGGCCAGGAAGAAATTGCAGGCTGCTGCCGAGGCGGCAAGAGACCAGGCCAGCGCATTGAAAAAGAAAACCATGGCCGAGATCAAGCGCGAAGCCGACGAGGCACAGCGTATCTATGACGCCGCCCAGCGCCACGTCATGAAGAAGTATGAGGAACTGGGTGCGATGTGGCACAGCCTCGTGGATTGACCAGACTCGATCTCCAATTGATCGCCTTTGGAGGTCGCCTGCCTCGCGCAGGCTCTTTCAGGTTTTCTATGCGACTTTGCCTGTTTTCTGTTTTAAGCGTGACGGTCGTCATGATGTGTCATGGGGACGCCCTTGCTTCTGATGAAACTCCGTGGAGCAGGGATTGCGTTGGCCATCTGGAAATTTCCTTGCCGGACAAGGCTGACGTGGCAGCAACTGCATTTGATCAGCTTTTTCAGCCGAAAAGAACGCTTTACAGTGAATTCGAGGATGGTCAGTCAGCTTTTTACAGCAAATATGGCTATGCAGGCCAGATGGAGATCACGCGCCGCCTCTCCTCTGAAGAAAACCAGCGATTCCTTGCAGATGTCAGGAAAACCGTTGGGCAGATCAAGGCGGACGCGGACGGCTACAAAAAAGCAAACGCCGACATGCCGGAAGGTGGTTATGAGCAGTTCGATGTGAAAGAGGGAGACGGCCTGGCAGTGCGCCGCTTCAGATTTTTCTATGCAGCGCGCAGCGTCAAATCCCATGCCTTGCGGTGGGAGCTAAGCACACCCGAAGACCGTATTCCCGAGTTCGTTCAATTCATGAACAAACTGATCAACGCGGTCGAATTGCGTGATAATTTCACCGTGCCGTCAGCTCCCGGACTTTGCATGCCTCATGTGTTCATTCCCATTGATGGTGCCGAGATTTATGGGCATTCAATTGCCACCACGTATCGCCTGAAGAGCCATCCTGACGTCACCGTGCTGCTGGAAGATACCAGCGCCAGACGCCCCTATCCTTCACAAGATCCGGCGAAACTGACCGCGGTCTACAAGTCCAATTTCTTCTGGACCCAGGACTACCGAAGCTATGACTCGATCAAGAATCTGCTGACCTTGCGCCGTTATAACACGATTGATTTCGCCGGGCAGAAAGGTGTCGAATCAATGGTGAGCATGATCCGGAAGGACAAAGTGACGCAGGATTATGGCTATCTTGTGGTTACTGACGGCGATCCGAACGCTGGAACGAAAAAGCCCGAGCTGATGCTCTACGTGATCCGTGACGCCAAGAATGCCGAGAAGCGCGGAATGAAGCCTATCGGTAAAGATGAATTTTTCAAACTGGCCCGAGAGATTGCTGCTTCGGTCAAGCTTCGTCCGTCCCCCTGATTGTCGATCGAGTCCTGCTGCAATTCAGGAAATACCGTTTACAAAGAAGGGCTGGCGGGCTGCTATCGGGATGGAAATTCTCTTTGCTGGTCTTTTAGTTTTTGCGCCTCCATAGAGACAGCATTGCCCTGATATGAAACGCCACTATTTGATTTTCGCTTGCTGCCTCCTTTTTCCGTTATTTAACGGAAGTGCTGCCGCATTCGATGCAAATTAGTGGAGTAAAGACTGCGTGGGATATTTTCAAATCTCCCTTCCTTCTGGTGCCGATGTAGCTGCCACTTCCTTCAAGAAAATGCTGCAACCAAATAATTACTACTATAGCGAATTTGATGACGGAGAGTCTGCTTCCTACAGCAAGTATGAGTATGCGGGTGTGCTACAGATCAGCCGTCGCATGTCCGATGCTGAAGAAGAGATTTATCTGCAAGAGATAAGAAAGACCAGAAGCGGCGCGGTTGAGTTGAATGAGCGCTATCGCAAATTCGATGGCCAGGCGGGCGAAGCCCGCTATGAAGAATTTAAAGCGCCTGTCGGCGAAGGCTGGGCCGTCCGAAACGGCCAGGACGCGTATGTAGGCAGGGTCATTCAGAAACACGCGTTCAGTTGGAACGCGACCGATCCTGAAGGCACAGAAAAGTCACTTTCTGCATTGATGGAAAGAATGCTGGCTGAGGTTGAATATCGTTCCAACTTCTCCCTTCCGAAACGTGCGGGCCTTTGTGCGCCCTATTTATTCATTCCAACCCGGGAGGGGAATGGTGGCGCACATACCATCGCTACCACCTATCGGTTGAAGGCTCACCCAGACGTAACGATCTTGTTGGAAGACGCCACAGCCTTTCCGATTGAACGAGGCCAGGATCCTGCAAAGTTCACAGCAGTGTCCCGTTCCAATTTCTTCTGGACGCAAAATTACACTGATTATGTTTCCATCAGCAATCTCATGACATTGCGACGACATAACACCATCAGCTTTGCTGGTACTAAGGGCGTTGAATCAATGGTGCGAATGATCCGCAAAGACAAGGTAACGGAAGACTTTGGATATCTGGTCATGACGGACGGTGATCCGAAGGCCGGGAACGAGAAGCCAGAACTGATGCTCTACGTGATCCGTGACGCCAAGAATGCCGAGAAGCGCGGCATGCAGCCCATCGGTAAAGATGAATTTTTCAAACTGGCCCGGGAGATTGCAGCTTCGGTCAAACGTCGCGCCATGCCCTGATTCCTCGCCAGGTCACCATCGATAGTTGCACGGTGCATCTTTCTCCCCTCAAGCCATCCTCCCCACCCCCAACCGGAACACGCTCACCGACTCCGCCAGCCTGCGCGCCTGCTCCTTGAGCGCCTCGGTGGCGGCCGCTGCTTCTTCCACCAGCGCCGCATTCTGCTGCGTCACCGTATCCATCTGCGCAATCGCCTGGTTGACCTGTTCGATGCCGGCTTCCTGTTCGCCGCTGGCGGCCGAGATCTCGCTCATGATCTGCGTCACGCTGCGCACGCTCACCACCAGTTCCTCGATGGTCGCGCCGGCATTCCTGACCAGCTGGCTACCGGCTTCTACCTTCTCCACAGAGGTTCCGATGAGGGTCTTGATTTCCTTGGCCGCCGTCGCCGCGCGCTGGGCCAGGCTGCGTACTTCCGACGCTACCACCGCAAAGCCGCGACCCTGCTCGCCGGCACGCGCCGCTTCCACCGCCGCATTGAGCGCGAGGATATTGGTCTGGAAGGCGATGCCATCGATCACGCTGATGATGTCCGCAATCTCGCGCGCGGAGGCCTGGATCTCTTCCATGGTGCTCACCACGTCCGATACCACCAGCCCGCTGCGCGAAGCCACTGCCGACACCGAACCCGCCATCGCATTGGCCTGTCGCGCATGATCGGCATTGCGGCGCACGGTGGAGGTGATCTGTTCCATCGCCGCCGCCGTCTCTTCCAGCGAACTGGCCTGTTGCTCCGTGCGCGCCGACAAGTCGAGATTGCCGCCAGCGATCTGGGTCGAGGCCGTCACGATGGTGTCGCTGCCGGTGCGCACGCCGCCGACCACGCGCTGCAGGCTGCTGTTCATTTCCTTCAAGGCCTGCAGCAGTTCACCGGTCTCATCCTTGCGCCTGACCTCGATACGGCTGCCCAGGTCGCCTGCCGCCACCGTCTTGGCGATGGTGACCGCTTCGGCGATGGGGCGCGTAATGGAGCGGGTGGCAAGCAGCGCCAGCAGCGCGGCCAGCAGCACCACCACCGCGCCTACGCCCAGTTCGACGGCTTCACCGTTGCGGATGGCGCTGGAGATTTCCTGGCCGGTGCCATTGGCGTTCTCGCGCGCAATCGCCAGCAGGCCCGCAAATCCTGCCCCCAGAACCTTGTCTGCGCCACTGATGGAAGCATCGATCTCACTGACCGAGGCTCCGGCCGCCTTCATCCCCTGCGCCTTGGCCACGGCGTCGCGGTAATTGCGTTCGCCCGTGCTGATCTTCTGCAGCAGCTCTTCTTCCTTGGGGTTGTCCACACCCAGCTTGCGGTACTCGCTCATGAGGCGGGCGATGGCATCCATGTCGGCCAGGAAGTGCTTGTCATAGTCCTTGCCGCGCACCACGTAGTTCTTGAAGTTCTGTACGCCCTCGCCCAGCTTGATGTACCCCTGGGTGGCGTAGTCCTGCTTGGTCAGCACCGTGCCGGAAAAATCACCCCAATGCTGGCCGATCCGGGTCAGCGTGAGCAGAGACGCCGTAATGAGTACGCAAGCCAGCAACGTGACCAGCAGGAAGGACCCGCCAAGACGGGTGCCGATTTTCATGCCTGTCCCCTGGAAATTATTTATATGATTTAGTGATTCTGATGGCTGCTGGTCGCGGGGAAAGCCCGATGGAGGAGGGTAAAAACCGTGCAACTCATCATTTGTCATACCAGTGCTGGCATATCGACAAGATGCCTGAAGGCATTCTTTCAACGGCCGCAACAGAGCATTGCCGGATCACCGGTTTTTCCATCGGAAAGGAAACAATAGAATGTCTGCATGGGAATGAAGCACACATAAGCGATACGCATCGTGCAGCATCCGCTTGCATTCCAGGGAGCAGAACATGAACAAGATCTTCACACGCCAACTCGTCCTGGCCGCCACGCTGGCCGTGGCCGGCATCGCAGCGCAGGCAGCCTATGCCGCCGAACCGGCCAAGGCCGAGCCCGCCTCGACCATCAGCATTCCGGCGCAAGCAACGCGGACCGCCGCTGCCGATCAGCAGCAACAGCAAGGACTGACCCGCGCCCAGGTCATCGAAGACCTCAAGCAATACCAGCGCGCACACGCCAACTCCAGCTACGCCGAGCTGGTGTTCCTGCGTTGAGAATGGAATCAGAAATGCCGCTTACTGCGGCAGGAACATCTTCTGCAACAAGCCGATGAGCTGAGCGCGTTCGCCGTCCGAAAGCATCTCGGTGGCCTTGAGCTCCAGCTCGATGGCGGTCTGTTCGGCCTTGGTGCACATGCGCATGCCCGCTGGCGTGAGCGCCAGCACCTGTGAACGGCGATCTTGCGGATTGCGCTGGCGTACTACCAGGCCGCGCTGCTCCAGCTTGTCCAGCAAGGTCGCCAGGTTGGGCGGGGAGACGTTGATCGCCTTGGACAGGCGCTTCTGGTTGATGTTGGGATTGGCCTTCAGCAGGCTCAGCACCGTGAAATCCACTGGCCGCAATTCGAACTTCGCCATCCGTTTTTCAAACAACGGCATGATGGTGATGTAGGCACGGCGGCAGTTGTAGCCGACCAGGCTCAGCAGCAGTTGCTGGTCCAGCGGCGCGCTTGGCGCTGCATCGTCGTCGGAATCGAAATCAGCCGGCTTCTTGGGCAGCATGGTGGTCCAGGTCGGTAGGAAGGGGCGGCAGCCCGGTCGCCAGGCAGCCTTCGATCACGCTGGACAACTGGTGGACTTCCGCAAACACAAAGGCGAAATGATAGCACGCGGCATCCCGCTTGCCGCCGTACCAGGCCGGGTCCGAGGCCATGGCCGAGAGCGCCCGGCGGCCGGCGCGCAGCCACATCCAGCCCAGCGCCACATGGCCGGTCAGGCGCAGCATTTCATCGGCCACGTAGTAGGGCAGTGAGGGTGATTGCACTGCCGCCGTGGCGATGCGCCGGGCGAATCCTTTTAATTTATCCACAGCATTTGCCAGCAATCGGGCCTGATCGCCAAGCAGGGTTCCCTCCTCGATGTCCGCACGCACCAGCGTGAGGAAATCATCCAGCCGCCTCCCTTCATCTCCCAGCACCTTGCGCATCAGGAAGTCGATCGCCTGTATTTCGTTGGTCCCCTCATAGATCATGGTGATGCGGGCATCGCGCATGAATTGTTCGATGCCGGTTTCGACCACATAGCCGTGTCCGCCGAAGACCTGCAGCGCACGGCTGGCGCACTGGAATCCCTGGTCGGTAAGGAAGGCCTTGATGACCGGCGTGATGAATTCCAGCCGTTCATGATGACGGCGGCGCTGGGCCGCATCCGGATCATGCTCGGCCAGGTCCAGCAGGAGCCCGGCCCAGCAAGTCAGCAGGCGCGCGCCCTCGATGCGGCAGCGCTGTTCCATCAGCAGCTTCTGCACGGCAGGGTGGCGCACGATCAGGTCGTTGCCGGATGAGCCCGGTGCGCGCGACTGGCGACGTTCACGCGCATAAGCGCTGGCGCGCTGCCAGGCCGCTTCGGCCAGCCCCAGTCCCTGCGCGCCCACATGCAGACGCGCCGCATTCATCATCACGAACATCGCCGCCAGTCCGCGTCCCGCTTCACCGACCAGCCACGCCTGCGCCTGCTCGAAATGCAGACTGCACGTGGCGCTGCCATGAATGCCCATCTTGTGTTCGATGCCGGTGCAGTGCACGCCATTGCGGCTGCCATCGTCCAGCACGCGCGGCGCCAGGAACAGCGACAGCCCCTTGCTGCCCGGCAGCGCATCCGGCAATCGGGCCAGTACCAGGTGAATGATGTTGGGCGTCAGGTCGTGTTCGCCCCCTGAGATGAAAATCTTGTCGCCGGTGAGGCGATAGCTGCCGTCCTCCTGCGGCACGGCGCGTGTGCGCAACTGTCCCAGGTCGCTGCCGGCCTGCGCTTCCGTCAGGCACATGGTGGCCAGCCATTGGCCGCTGGCGATCTTTTCCAGATAGCGCGCCTGCAGCTCAGGGGAGCCATGCGCCGCCAGGCAGGCATAGGCCCCATGCAGCAAGCCGGGATACATGGTCCAGCCATGATTGGCCGCGCTCAGCATTTCATAGAGCGCGCAGTCCAGCACATGCGGCAAGCCCTGGCCGCCGTGCTCGGGCGCACAGGCCAGGGCCGGCCAGCCGCCCGCGCAGAATTGCGCATAGGCGCGCTCGAATCCGGGGGGCGTTGTGACCGTTCCATTTTCGAGACGGCAACCCTCGCGATCGCCGATACCGTTCAAGGGCGCGACCACGTCAGCGGCAAAGCGTCCGGCTTCTTCCAGCACCTGCATCATCAGTTCGCCATCGATCTCGGCGTGCGCAGGCAAGGCGCGCAAGACCTGCGGGGCCTGCAGCACTTCATTGAGGACAAAGGCGAAGTCGCGCAGCGGGGGCGTGTAGTGCATCGTCATCGGTTGCGTCCATCTCAATTGAGCAGGTAGGCGTCATACACCACCGCATTGCCCAGGCGCATGGCGTAGCCCACGCCCATGGCGCGGTTGAGCCAGTCGTACTTCTTGGAGGCGGTCTCGAAGTTCATGAACAGGCGGAAGGTATAGCGCGAAGGATCGACCGGCTTGCCCTTGGCGACCTCGGCCATCACCTCCGGCGGACCGTAGCGCACGCCACGGGTCTGCAGGTAGACCAGCTCGCCGTCATCGAGCTTGAGCAGGTAGCGGGTATCGATGATGGCCAGGCCATCGGCGGTGACGGTCTGCCAGTCGGCACCGTTGTTGAGGATCTCGCCATTGATGAGCGGTCCCTTGAAACTGCCGCCGGTGATGGGGATGATGCGGCGGCGGCCCAGGTCGGAAGTCTTCCCCAGTTCCCAGATCGGCGCCACCAGATCCACCGAGAAGCGCGCCAGGAAGGCCAGCTTCGGTTGCGGCGGCACCAGCGTGGTGTTGTCGGCGTCACTGGCCGCATGCACCTGGAAGGACAGCGTCAGGGCCGCCAGCAGCAGGAAAATCTTTTTCATCTCGGTCTCCTCGTTCTATGTGTTTTTGACATACCGTGGTGCAGAAAACGTCAAGCCTCAGGAAGCCGCCACCACCTCGGCTTCTGCCTTCTTGCCAAATCCCAGGTAGGCCTGGATCACCTGCGGATCGCCCGCCAGTTTCGCTGACTCGCCCTGCATGGTGACCTTGCCCAGTTCCAGCACATAGCCATAGTCGGCCGTCTGCAAGGCCGCGCGCGCATTCTGTTCCACCAGCAGCACCGAGATACCGGCCGTGCGCAGTTCGGAAACGATATGCAGGATTTCCTTGACGATGCGCGGTGCCAGGCCAAGGCTGGGTTCATCCAGCATCAGCAGTTCCGGCTTGGCCATCATGGCGCGGCCGATGGCCAGCATCTGGCGCTCGCCGCCCGAGAGCGTACCGGCCTGCTGGGCGCGGCGTTCCTTCAAGCGCGGGAACAGCTCGAAGACGGTCGCCAGCTGATCCAGCGGCTGTGCCTGGCGCAAGCGCAGACGGCGAAATCCCCCCAGCAGCAGGTTGTCTTCCACGCTCATGGTAGAGAACAGTTCGCGCCGCTCCGGTACCAGGGCGATGCCCGCCATCACGCGTTGTTCGAGGCTCCAGCGTTCCACCGGCTTGCCTTGATAACGCACCGTGCCCTGCGCCGGCAGCACGCCCATGATGGCGTTGAGCAGCGTGGACTTGCCCGCGCCGTTGGGGCCGATCACGGTGGCGATGCTGCCGCGTTCCAGCTTCAGGTGGATGTCGTGCAG
>Ga0308171_1001107_pt1 | contig 40926 bp, 40 predicted proteins | sample PhyGR1_FD_202135 | JGI IMG/M metagenome (GOLD analysis project Ga0308171, IMG submission 202135) | Phyllosphere microbial communities from UC Gill Tract Community Farm, Albany, California, United States - DLSLSG.R1 | ecosystem: Host-associated > Plants > Phyllosphere > Unclassified | place: USA... | reverse complement strand
TGGAAGTCCGCCGGCGCAATCGCCAGCATCAGGCCGGAGAAGCCGCCGATGGTGAACAGAATCACGAAGGCCACGGCAAACAGCATCGGCGTCTCGAAGGTCAGCGAGCCTTGCCACATGGTGCTGACCCAGTTGAACACCTTCACCCCCGTGGGCACGGCGATCAGCAACGTGGCGTACATAAAGAACAACTCGCCCACCAGCGGAATGCCCACCACGAACATGTGGTGCGCCCACACGATAAACGACAGAAACGCGATGCTCGCCGTGGCGTAGACCATCGAGGTGTAACCGAACAATGGCTTACGCGAGAAGGTCGGGATGATCGAGCTGACGGCGCCGAAGGCCGGCAGGATCATGATGTACACCTCAGGGTGGCCGAAGAACCAGAACACATGCTGGAACAGCACCGGATCACCGCCACCGGCGGCACTGAAGAAGCTGGTGCCGAAGTGGATATCCATCAGCATCATGGTCACGCAGCCCGCCAGCACCGGCATCACCGCAATCAGCAGGAACGCGGTGATCAACCAGGTCCACACGAACAGCGGCATCTTCATCAATGTCATGCCGGGCGCACGCAGGTTGAGGATGGTGGCGACCACGTTGATCGCACCCATGATCGAACTGATGCCCATCAGGTGAATGGCGAAGATGAAGAACGTCACGCTTTCCGGCGCATAGGTCGTGGAGAGCGGCGCGTAGAAGGTCCAGCCGAAATTCGGCCCACCGCCTGGCGTGAACAAGGTCGACACCAACAACAGGAACGCCGCCGGCAACAGCCAGAAACTGAAGTTATTCATGCGCGGCAGGGCCATGTCGGGGGCGCCGATCATTAGCGGGATCATCCAGTTGGCCAGGCCGACAAATGCCGGCATCACCGCGCCGAACACCATGATCAGGCCGTGCATGGTGGTCATCTGGTTGAAGAACGCGGGTTCCACAATTTGCAAACCCGGTTGGAACAACTCGGCGCGAATCACCATGGCGAAGGAGCCGCCCAACAAGAACATGGTGAAGGCAAACCACAGGTACATCGTGCCGATGTCTTTATGGTTGGTGGTCAGCACCCAACGCATCAAACCTTTGGCGGGGCCGTGGGCATGGTCACTGGCGTGGCCATGGTCATCGATCACAGCGCTCATGGCCGTTCTCCTGCAAACGAAGGGGCGGGGCGGTTCAGGGCATTTGCAATGAAAGGAGTCATTTGCTTTCCGCCTGCTTGATGGCCAACACATCTTTAGGCGTGACCATGTCGCCTTTGTTGTTGCCCCAGGCGTTGCGCTCGTAAGTCACTACGGCGGCGATATCCACTTCCGAGAGCTGCTTGCCAAACGCGGCCATCGCGGTTCCCGGCTTACCGTGATACACGATGCTCAGGTGATCGGCCGCAGGCCCCGTGGCGATCTTCGAGCCCTTGAGCGCCGGGAACATCGGCGGCAGGCCCTGGCCCTCGGCCTGGTGGCAGGCCACACAGGTGGTGTGATAGACCTTGTCGCCACGGGCCACCAGCTCGTCGAGGGTCCACTCTTTGGATGTCAGCTCCTTAAGCTTGGCGGCTTCGGCCTTGCGCTCGCCCAGCCAGGTGTCGTAGTCGGCCTTGGACTTGACCTCCACCACGATGGGCATGAAGCCGTGGTCCTTGCCGCACAGCTCGGCGCATTGGCCACGGTAGAGGCCGGGTTTCTCGACGCGGGTCCAGGCTTCGTTGACGAACCCCGGAATGGCATCGCGCTTGACCGCGAAGGCCGGCACCCACCAGGAATGGATCACGTCGGCGGCCGTCACCAGAAAGCGCACCTTGGCGCCCACCGGCAGCACCAGCGGCTGGTCGACTTCCAGCAGATAATGCTCGCCCTTGGTCGCCTGGTTACGGATCTGTTCGGCGGGTGTGGCCAGGTTGCTGAAGAACTCCACATCCTGGCCCAGGTATTTGTAGTGCCATTTCCACTGGTAGCCGGTGACCTGGATATCGATATCCGATTCACTGCTGTCGTAGATATTGATCAGGGTCTTGGTGGCCGGAATGGCCATCGCGATCAGGATCAGCAGAGGGACCACGGTCCAGAGGATTTCCACGGTGGTGCTCTCGTGGAACTTGGCGGCGACCTGCCCGGTGGAGCGGCGGTGGACCATCATCGACCAGAACATGGCGCCGAACACGACGATGCCGATCACCACACAGATCCAGAAAATGGTCATATGCAGGTCGAACACAGCGTGACTGACTTCTGTCGCCCCTGGCGCCATATTCGTGGTCCAAGCGGGAGCGGCTTCCATACTGCTTACAACCGCTTAGCCTTGCCTGCTTATGCAGTCTGGCGTCATCAGCTAATCGCGTACAAATCCGAGTATAGACAGGGTCTGCAACCCCGCAATGTGTAGGGGCAAATGAGCCGCAAAGGCTGGGTGGAAACCCAATGGAAGCGGGGGGCAGAATCGATTTTCCGACGAACGATGGCTATCCGATATAACGCCTGCGTATAACCGTGAAATAATTATGACAAATGCATCTGAGGCTCTCGTCTAAACGAGCTACCTTATGCTCTTTCTTCTTATGCCTGCACTACTGGAGCGTTCATGAACACCGCCGCATTGCGCGAGCAGATTTCCCGTGCCCATCAACACGAGACCGAAACGGGCCAGCTGGGTTGCCAGTTGGAAAAACAATTGCCGCACCTGCATTCGGCCATTTCCCTGGCTGACGGTGATCACGTCGTCATCATGACCCGCTTTGTCACTGCCTACATCGACCTCGTGCCGGACCTGCTGGATGCGGCCAACGAAGTGGCCCGCGAGGCCGGTATCGAAAGTCAGATCAAACCCGTCTTGAAGATCGCCGAGCATTTTTTCCTGCAACCGCCCGCTTTGCTGCAAGGCCACGAAGGGCTCGACGGCCTGCTGGATGAAGCGTACCTGGCCCATCGTCTGGTGGAAGAGGTCAACGACTTGTATATCAAGCACTTTGGCCAGCCATTGATTCCGGTGGATATCACCGTCGCCAACGTGATTGCCCATCAGTTGATCGGCGAGGCATTCGCCAACCAGCTGGATGAGGCCGTACACCACGCCGTGGATGAAATGCTCAACGAGGACAGCTTTGCGCTGGAGTCTGTGGAGACCTATCGCGAGCAGCTCAAAAGCCCGGAAACGGAAGCAGCGTGGAAGCGCTGGCCGTGCCTGTCGCGCCAGCTGGGTGTTGAGCTGGAGCTGGATAAGCCGGGTTGAACTTTCAATCAAATGCGGGAAGGTGGTAGCCCTCTCCCGCATTTGATCCGGCTCCGTCAGCCGATAGAGGGTGCCGAGCCGATCCCCGTCGTCGTCCTGATTCGGCCCTCGAGCCTGCGCTTCAACCCCCGCGCCTCAATCACCAACTTCGACCCTTTGGCCGCATTTGCCCGGCCCCATTCTTCCAGCAACTCCAGGCAGGAATGGTCGATGTAGCTCAGGTTGTTAAGCGGCACATGCACCGTGGTGCCGGTAGGCACGGTCGAGAGCACCTGAGTCAGCGCCGGGACTTTGAGAAACGTCGCCGCGCCAATCAACCGCAGTTCCATCTCGCCGTCCTGAGGCAGATCGATCAGGCTGACTTTCAAGCGCGACGCCTTGAACGCCAGCTTGACCAGGGTCAGCCCGAAGCCCACCAGCACACCCGTCAGCAAGTCGGTGAAGATGATTGCCAGCGCTGTGGCGGCATAGGTGAACATCGGCATCCGTCCGTAGCGCCCCAGCGCCTTGAACGCCTTGACGTCCACCAGCTTGATCCCGGTGTACACCAGCACACCCGCCAGGCTTGCGACCGGAATGCTTTGAAGCACACTCGACAACAGCAGCACAAAACCCAGCAGCCACACGCCGTGGAACATCGCCGACAGCCGCGTGGCAGCGCCTGCTTGGACGTTGGCCGAACTGCGCACAATCACACCGGTCATCGGCAGCGCGCCCACCAGACCACACAGCATGTTGCCTACACCTTGGGCAGATAATTCCTTATCAAAATCGGAACGTTGACCACTGTGCATGCGATCCACAGCCGCCGCGGAGAGCAGGGTTTCGGCGCTGGCAATGAAAGCAACGGCGAACGCGGCGATCAGCAGTTGGGGGTCAGCCAGGTTGAGCAGGTCGCTGGGGCGCAGCCAGTCGATGGCATCGGCGAGGTTCTCCGGCACCTCCACCCGCTTGACCTGCAGCGCCAGCACCAGGCTGGTGACCGTCGCCAGGCCAACACCGAGCAAGGCTCCCGGCACGAATCGTAGTGACTGCGGGCGCAGTTTGTCCCACAGGTACATCACCAGCATGGTGGACAAACCAAGCAGTCCCGCTTGCCAGCCGAGGCCACCGCCAAGGGTGGGGATCGCCTCGGCCAGCGCGGCCGGGAAGCCCGTCAAGTTATCCAACCCTGAAGGCTTGGGCGCGGCGTCGAGCATCACATGGATCTGCGACAGCACAATCAGCACGCCAATTCCCGCCAGCATGCCGTAGACCACCGCCGGTGCGGTCACACGAAACCAGCAGCCCAGGCGCAAACGTCCGGCCACCAGTTGCAGGAAACCCGCCAGCAGCAGGATAGGCCCGAGCATCAGCATGCCGTGCTGGCGCACCAACTCGAACACCAGCACCGCCAAACCCGCCGCCGGACCGCTGACTTGCAACGGCGACCCCGCCAGCCAGCCCACCACCAGGCCACCGATGATGCCGGTGATCAGGCCCTTGGCCGGCGGCATGCCGGACGCAATGGCGATGCCCATGCACAGGGGCAGGGCGACCAGAAACACAACCACCGAAGCGAGCAGCTCCCGTGGCAATACAGCTTTCAATTGAGCAGCACGCATGATGGCTCTCCCGAGGCATTCGCCGGGCGCGGTAAAGCCTGGCTGCGTCCATGGCAGCCACCGCTTTACCCGGCAGGGAAGTGTTTTAGAAGCGCGCTTTAGGCGTCGCGCAAGGGATAGGTCCGGAACCGCTCAACGGTCGGAACGCTGATTGCTCCGCGTCGTACGCGCGAATTTCACTGGTCTCGATGTTGTAAATCCAGCCGTGGATAAACAATTGACCGTTGGCCATGCGCGAGGCCACTGAAGGGTGGGTGCGCAAATGCTGCAACTGGGCGATGACGTTTTCTTCGGTCAGCACCTTCATGCTCTCGCCTTCATTGGCGCAGTCGCAGTTGTCATGAACCATGGCCTTGGCGACCTCGGCGTGCCGCAGCCAAGCCCTGACCGTGGGCATTTTCTCCAAGCTGTCGGGGTTGAGCACCGCGCGCATGGCGCCGCAATCGGAATGCCCACAGACGATGATGTGCTGTACACCCAGGGCAAGCACCGCGTACTCGATCGCCGTGGAAACACCGCCGTTCATCTGCCCGTAAGGGGGCACCACATTACCGACGTTACGGGTAACGAACAGGTCGCCGGGCGAGCTTTGGGTGATCAATTCAGGGACGATGCGCGAGTCCGCGCAGGTGATGAACATCGCTCTTGGGCTCTGGGCCGTGGCGAGTTTCTTGAAGAGTTCTTCCTGCTGAGGGAAGACGTCGTGATGGAAATGCAAAAAACCGTCAACGATATGTTGCAACGCTGCATCGGCGGATTCTGCCACCTGAGGGGCTGATGCCGACGCAGCCAACGGCTGTTTATCCTTGTCACTCATGATTCATCCTCTTAATTAATGCAGGGGAGTTTTCAGGTCAGTTCGACGCCTGGCTAGTGGAATAGTTGTAAACCGCCACGGACTCCAGGGCCGACTCATCAGTCACTCGCTGAACAAGGTAACCATCGAAACTTAACTCAAACTGAATGAACCGCTCTAGATCGCGGGTTTCAGTGATGTCAAAACGCGACTATTCCTACAGGAATGGTGCATTCTTCCCAGTCAGTCTACAACAATGCCATCTGTCGGCCAGGTGGACAGAACGCCTCGCAATCCAGATTGAAGCCTTCCCGACGATCCAGCCCCAAACGCTTGATAGCTTTGCTGAAGCGCTGGGCCAGTAGATCGGCAAACGGCCCTTCACCGCGCATGCGCACGCCGAAACGGCTGTCATACACCTCTCCGCCGCGCACCTGGCGCACCAGGCTCATCACATGGGCCGCGCGCTGCGGATAATGCGCCGCCAGCCATTCTTCGAACAGCGGCGCCACCTCCAACGGCAAGCGCAGCATCATGTAGGCCGCGCTCTGGGCCCCGGCGGCATGGGCTTCGCTCAGCAGGCTTTCCAGCTCGCTGTCGTTGATCATCGGGATCATCGGCGAACACAGCACGCCCACCGGGATCCCCGCCTCACGCATCACCCGAATCCCTCGCAGACGCGCCTTGGGCGCCGCCGTGCGAGGCTCCAGGATGCGCTTGAGCTCGTCGTCCAGGCTGGTGAGGCTGATCATCACCGCCACCAGACGCTGGCGCGCCAACTCGGTGAGCAAGTCCAGATCGCGCAGGATCAGCGAGCCCTTGGTGATGATGGTCACCGGGTGCCGGTATCGCAGCAGCACTTCCAGGATCTGTCGGGTGATGCGGTGCTCGCGCTCGATGGGTTGGTAGGGATCGGTATTGGACCCCAGGTTGATCGGCGCACACACATAGCCCGGTTTCGACAACTGCTGCTCCAGCACCTGGGCGGCATTGTGCTTGGCGATCAGGCGGGTTTCGAAATCCAGCCCTGGGGACATGTCCCAATAGGCATGGCTGGGCCGCGCGTAGCAGTAGATACAGCCGTGCTCGCAGCCACGATAAGGGTTGATCGAGCGGTCGAACGGCAGGTCTGGTGAGTTGTTGCGGGTGATGATGGTCTTGGCCGTCTCGATACGCACTTCGGTGCCCTGGGTCGGCGGTACTTCCTGGTGCCACCCGTCGTCCTCGACCACGCTGACCGTGGGCGCAAAGCGGTTGTGCAGGTTGGTGGCCGTGCCCCGGCCCCGGGGTGGCAGCGCAGTCGACATAAGAACGCCTCGATACTGTTTTTATATACAGTATCGAGGCGCAGGGTGTCTGACCAGTGCCGTTTGGCGGTCAATGCAAGATCAGTGCTTTTTCGTCACCTGCCCCAGGTCATCGCCGGAGGTGGTGCGCATGTCGTCTTTGCGCAGGTCCGCTACGTCGCTGGCTTTGACTGGCCCCCCTTGGTTGCCCCAACTGCCGCGGATAAAGCTCACCACATCCGCCACTTCCTGGTCCGACAGACGCCAGGCGAACGCCGGCATGGTGAAGGTGGACGGTGCCGCGTGGGTGGCCGGTAATGTGCCGCCGTTCAACACGATGTTGATCAGCGACGTCGCATCCGCCGTCTGCAACACCGGGTTGCCCGCCAGCGCCGGGAACACCCGCGTATAACCATGCCCGTCGGTACGGTGGCAGGCCGCGCAGTTGTCGATATACACCGACGCACCCCGCTGGCTGTCGTCGCCTTTCCACAGGGCTTGCGCCACCTGCTTGTCGTACTGGTGCGGCTGATCCTTGGGATCCACCGCCGGTAGACTCTTGAGGTACCGGGCGATAGCGGTCAGGTCGTCTTGCGACAGGTATTGCATGCTGTGCACGACCACATCGCTCATGCCGCCAAACACCGCGCTGCGGTCACTGCGACCGGTCTTGAGGAATTGCACCAGTTGCTCTTCGCTCCAGCTGCCGAGCCCGTCCTTGTGGTCGCCGCGCAGGCTTTTGGCGATCCAACCTTCCAACGGCGCACTGCCGGACAGAAACGCGCTGCCGTCCTGAGCACTCAGGGCTTTTTCCTGCATGGTCAGGGCGCGTGGCGTATGGCATGCGCCACAGTGGCCAAGGCCCTCCACCAGATAGGCGCCGCGACTGATCACCGGGTCGGCCCCCGCTGCAGCCTGATAATCCTCAACGGCCGGCGCAAACACCCAGCGCCACGCCGTCAACGGCCAGCGCATGCTCAAGGGCCAGGGAATATCGCTGTCCTTGTTCGCTTGGGCGACCGGTTCGACGCCTTTCATGAAATATGCGTACAACGCCTGCATATCGCTTTCGCTGACACGAGCGTAAGACGGGTAGGGCATGGCTGGGTAAAGCGTACTACCGCTTTTGGCGACGCCATGGCGTACGGCCTTGTCGAAGTCCTCAAAGCTGTAATCACCCAGGCCGGTCTTGTCCGGGGTGATGTTGGTGGAATAGATCACACCGATGGGGGTTTCCATCGGCAGGCCACCGGCAAAGGGTTTGCCGCCCTTGGCGGTGTGGCAGGCCACGCAGTCACCGGCGCGGGCCAGGTACTCGCCTTGCTTGATCAGGTCGGTTTCAGCGGCGCTGATCGAGCAACTGCTGAGCAGCGCCAAGGTCGCGATAACAAATACTTTCATGGTCATCGCTCCTTATGCCTGAACCAGGGGGCCGGGGTTTTTCAGGTACTGTTCGCGGATCGCTCGGGCCGACCAGTAGGTCAGCGCCGCCACCAGGCCGGTAGGGTTGTAACCCAAGCCTTGTGGGAAAGCGGATGCGCCCGGGACAAACACGTTGTGCACATCCCAGGACTGCAGGTAGCGGTTGACCGCGCTGGTTTTCGGGTCGGTGCCCATGATCGCGCCACCGTTGAGGTGGGTGGTCTGGTAGGACGCGGTATTGAAGTGCTCACCGACCTTCTTGCCCAGCAGAGCGATCGCCTTGGGGTTCATGGCCTGCGCCACCTTGCCCATTTTCTCGACCATGAAGCGGTTCATTTTGATGTCGTTTTCCTGCCAGTCGAATGTCATCCGCAGCAGTGGCAGGCCGTAGGCATCGCGGTATACCGGGTCCAGATCCAGGTAGTTGCCCCGGTAGGATTGATGAGCGCCGTGGGCATCCATTGACACCTGATGGGTGTAGTAATCGGCGGTGGCGCGCTTCCACGCACTGCCCCAGGCTGGGGTGCCCGGCGGGTTGGACGTACCTGCAATTGGTCGGCTGCCGGCCTGGTTGACCCACATTGGCGAACCGCCCACAAAGCCGTGGGGGCCGTGGTCGAAGTTGTCGGCGTTGAAGTCATCGATGGCCACGCCGTTGCCGCCGGCACCGATGAAATTGTTGGTGTGGGTGTCCTTGTCAAAGAACGCTTTGATGGTGGCCATGTTCTGGTAAGCGAAGTTCTTGCCCACCACGCCTTCGCCGCTGATCGGGTCGTAAGGCTTGCCGATACCCGACAACAGCATCAAACGCACGTTGTGGAACTGGAACGCGCCAAGAATCACCAAGTCCGCCGGCTGCTCGCACTCGCGACCCTGGCCGTCGATGTAGGTCACGCCGGTGGCCTTGCTCTTGGTACTGTCGAGATTGACCTTGAGTACGTGGGAATTGGGCCTCAGTTCGAAATTCGGCACCTGCCGCAGCGCCGGCAGGATGTTCACGTTCGGCGACGCCTTGGAGTACATGTAGCACACGTAGCCACTGCAGAAACCGCAGAAGTTGCACGGCCCCATTTGCGCACCGTAGGGGTTGGTATAAGGCCCCGAAGTGTTGGCCGACGGCAGGTTGTAGGGCTTGTAACCTACCTCTGTGGCGGCTTTCTGAAACAGCTGTGCAGAGACGGTATTTTTCTGCGCTTGCAGGGGGAACGGGTTTGAGCGGTCCGGCGCATAAGGGTTGCCGCCGCGCCCTTCGCCCACCAATTGACCTTTGACGGTCCAGGCCTGGCCGGAGGTGCCGAAGACTTTTTCCGCATAGTCGAAGAACGGCTCAAGCTCTTCATAGCTGACGCCGAAGTCCTGGATGGTCATGTCCTTGGGTATGAAGTGCTTGCCGTAGCGCTCTTCGTAGTGGCTGCGCATGCGCAGCTCAATAGGGTCGACGCGAAAATGCACGCCCGACCAGTGCAAGCCCGCACCGCCCACGCCATTACCGGGCAAGAATGCACCGAGCTGCCGATTGGGCAAGGCCACGTCATTCACACTATGGCGAATGGTTACGGTCTCTTTGGAAATGTCCTGGAAGAGTTTTTTACGCACGCTGTAGGTCAGTTCGTCGATGACCTGGGGATAGTTGCCGTCGGGGTAGGTGTCCTGCATCGGGCCGCGCTCCAGCGCAACCACGTTCAGGCCCGCTTCCGTCAGCTCCTTGGCCATGATCGCACCGGTCCAGCCAAAACCTACGATCACTGCATCGACTTTCTTCATGATGGTCGCCACGCTTATGCCCTCTCGCCGCGGATGGAAACTGCCGGGAAGGGGTATTGCTCGTTGCGTTCCACCCAATCCATAAAGTCGGCGCGCGCGCCGGGGAAACCGATCAGGGTCCAGCCGACCATGCCTTTATTGCCCCCGTGAATCGGGTCGCAGAAAAACCCTTCTTTGGTGTTCTGCAGTAACAGGTTGAAGAACATCTTCGCCGGCACCGCATCGAAATGGGCCGACACCTCGCCGCCGCCGGCTTCAAGGCGACGCAGCATATCGTCCTGGGTAGCGCTGTCTTGAGCGGCAAAGGCTTTGCCATTGAATGCCTTCGACCAGGCATCGGTCGCGGCAATGCCCAGGCGATAGATCTCTTTGGGCACCAACTTGCTCTGCCAGCCCATCTCTGGGGCGGCATCGGCGTTGAATGGCCCCTGCATGTACCACAACGCCCCACTGGCATAGGGCGTGTTCATCTGACGGTCGATGTACTCCGGCGCACCCGCTTCAAGGGCGCCGGGACCTTGGGCATCGGCAGGGATCAAGCGCGCGACAGCAGCCTGGATAAAAGCCCATTCCTCAGCCGTGAAGTAGCTTGGTTCGTAGGCTTTTTCGCTAACCGCTGGCTTGGCCGCGCTGGCCTGTGCCGGCTCAGGCGTGGCCATCAGCATCGAACCACCCAGGCCGGTACTGGCAACCGTGACCACCGGGATCAAGGTCAAGGATTTGCGTAAAAAGTCACGCCGGGGGTTGTCTTGATCTTGATCAGACATGGAGCACCTCATCATGTGGTCACGGATTGAACAGCCGCTTCTGGCGAGCGGCTTGAGCGTCTACAGGGCAATTGGATCCAACTGTTTCAGAGAGATAGAACACAGCTGACATGAATAGTTACGAATGATAGCAGGCTAAGCATCGAGGAAAATCGATTCAGCTGAAAATCGCCGGCCACAAAGCCCGCCAAATCACGCTTCTTTGACGACCGACTCACACGGCATTGACCCGACGTCACCCAATCTTACAGCCATTCGCCAGCTCCTTCCGGTTACGTCGACCATGTTGAAACACGCCTTATTTGCGGCTCTCTGCCTCACGCTCGTCAGCCTGTCAGCCCCTACCCCCGTGCAGGCCGATGAGATCATCACTTCCGTGCGCTCACCCGAATGGGCCCAACCGATTGATACCCACTACAACTTGCACCAGATGACCCCCACGTTGTACCGCAGTGGCTTACCGGATAGCGGCGCGCTGCCATTGTTGGAAAAGCTGAAGATCGGCACGGTGATCAATTTCCTACCGGAATCCGACGCCAGTTGGCTTAAAACAGTCGATATCAAACAAGTGCAACTGACTTATCGCACCAATCACGTTGATGATTCAGACGTACTGGCGGCGCTACGCGCCATTCAGCAAGCAGAGAGCAACGGCCCGGTGCTGATGCACTGCAAGCATGGTTCGGACCGTACGGGCTTGATGGCGGCGATGTACCGGGTGGTGATTCAAGGGTGGAGCAAAGAAGACGCGCTGAACGAAATGACCCTGGGTGGATTTGGCACCAGTAATGGGTTCAAAGATGGCGTTCGCTACATGATGCGGGCCGATGTCGACAAATTGCGCACAGCCTTGGCAAACGGAGATTGCAGCACCAGCGCGTTTGCACTGTGTTCGATGAAGGATTGGATCTCCACCTCAAACAAGGAGGGAGCAGATGCAGTAGGGGCGGACGTGATCAAGACAATGCAGCCACGTGAATGACCGCATTGTCTTGAGGCTCTTTGCGAGCCCCCCCGCTCCTACAGGATTGAGGGAGGTTTCTTCAGTCTTTTTTCAGCTTTGGGTTCGGAAAGAACTGCACCGCCTGCACCTTCGGATCCGGCACTTTCAGCGCCGAGGTATTGACCCGCGTACCCAGTTCCTTGGGCACCGACAAGCCTTGATCATTGAGCGTGTCGGTATAGCCGCAGGCCACGCATTCGCGATGGGGCACGTTGTCCTCGGTCCACATTTTCAGCTTGTCCGGCTCGCTGCACGCCGGGCACACAGCCCCGGCGATAAATTGCTTTTTGGTGATTACAGGTCCTTGGCTCATGCTGCTGCGTCCTCGCTCAAGCCGCTGTGACGCAAGAGAGCGTCAATGGAAGGCTCGCGGCCGCGGAAATCGACGAACAGCACCATCGGTGCCTGGGAACCGCCACGCGCCAGGATCGCATCACGGAACGCACGGCCGGTTTCAGCATTGAGCACGCCCTCTTCTTCGAACTTGGAGAAGGCATCCGCCGACAGCACTTCGGCCCATTTGTAGCTGTAGTACCCTGCCGCGTAACCACCGGCGAAGATGTGCGCAAAGCTGTTGGGGAACCGGTTGTAGGCCGGCGGACGCATGACCGAAACCTCGTCGCGTACGCCTTCAAGCACCTGCGCCACGCTACGACCATCGCCATGAGTAGCATGCAGTTCGAAGTCGAACAGCGAGAACTCCAGCTGGCGCACCATCATCAGGCCGGATTGGAAGTTCTTCGCCGCGAGCATTTTTTCCAGCAGGTCCTGGGGCAGCGGCTCGCCGGTTTCATAGTGGCCGGAGATCAGCGCCAGACCTTCCGGCTCCCAGCACCAGTTCTCCATGAACTGGCTCGGCAACTCCACCGCATCCCATGCCACACCGTTGATCCCGGAGACACCAGCGTGGTCGACACGGGTCAGCAGGTGGTGCAGGCCGTGACCGAATTCGTGGAACAACGTGGTGACTTCATCGTGGGTCAGCAGAGCAGGCTTGCCGCTGTCGGCCGGGGTGAAGTTGCACACCAGGTTGGCCACCGGGCTTTGCAGCACGCCATCGATGGTGCGACGACGGTCGCGCGCGCCGTCCATCCAGGCGCCGCCGCGCTTGTTGGCGCGGGCGTACAGGTCGAAGAAGAAGCGTCCGACGTGCTGGCCGTTTTCCTTGATTTCGAACAGGCGAACGTCCGGGTGCCAGGTGTCGAAACCCTTTTGCTCGGCGATCTCAATGCCATACAGGCGCTGCACGATGGCGAACAGGCCGCTCAGCACTTTGTCGATCGGGAAGTAGGCGCGCAGGGCTTCCTGGGACACGCTGTAGCGCTGCTCGCGCAGTTTTTCGCCGTAGTAACCGCTGTCCCAGCTTTGCAAATCGGCACAGCCCTGTTCGGCGGCGTAGGCCCTGAGCTGCTCCAGATCCTGAGCGGCAAACGGCTTACTGCGCTTGGCCAGGTCACGTAGGAAGCTCAGCACTTGGTCGCTGGACTCGGCCATTTTGGTGGCTAGGCTCAGTTCGGAGAACGAGGCGTAGCCCAGCAGGCTGGCCAGTTCCTGACGCAGGTCGAGAATCTGTTCCATCACCGGGCCATTATCGTTCTGACCGGCATTCGGGCCTTGGTCCGACGCACGGGTGCAGTAGGCTGCGTAGATTTCCTCACGCAGGGCGCGGTCCTGGGCGTAGGTCATCACCGCGTAGTAGCTAGGGAACTCCAGGGTGATCAACCAACCTTCGAGGCCCTTGGCCTGGGCGGCGGCGGCCATCTGCGCCTTGGCCGAGTCAGTCAGGCCGGCGAGGGTGGCTTCATCGGTGACGTGCTTGGTCCAAGCCTGCGTGGCGTCGAGCAGTTGGTTGGAAAACTTGCTGCCCAGCTCGGAGAGTTTGCTTTGCACTTCGGCATAACGTTTTTGCTGCTCGGGCGGCAAATCGATACCCGACAGGCGGAAGTCGCGCAGGGAGTGTTCCAGGATAGTTTTTTGCGCCACGTCGAAGCCAGCGGCTTCCGGGCTATTGGCCAAGGCTTCGAAGGCCTGGAACAACTCGCGGTTCTGGCCCATTTCGGTGGAATAAGCACTCAGTGCCGGCAGGCACGCCTCGTAGGCTTCACGCAATTCGGCGCTGTTACACACGGCGTTGAGGTGGCTCACCGGGCTCCAGGCCGCGCCCAGGCGATCATTGAGTTCATCCATGGCCAGGACCAGGCCGGTCCATGTCGGATTTTTCCCCTGGCTTTGCAGGATGCCTTCGATGGCAACGCGGTTGTCGGCGAGGATCTGTTCAATGGCCGGCTGAACGTGCTCGGCACGGATCGCTGAGAACGGCGGCAGGTCGTAGGGCTGCAAAAGAGGGTTGTTCGCGCTCACGGTGGGTACCTTGGCTGGAGAAACATGTAAGAACAAAGATGGGGCCATCTTAATTACAATCAATGCCCAACGCAGCTATCAGCAAAAGAGAGAGAGGCTATCGTGACCCTTCGCACCTATCAGAACCACACGCCAACCCTGGGCACCGGGGCGTTTGTCGATATTTCGGCGGTGGTGATCGGCGATGTCGAAATCGGCCCCGACAGCTCCGTATGGCCGCTGACCGTGATTCGCGGCGACATGCACCGCATCCGTATCGGCGCGCGCACCAGCATCCAAGATGGCTGCGTGCTGCACATCACCCACGCCGGGCCCTTCAACCCCGACGGTTTCCCACTGCTGATCGGCGACGATGTGACCATCGCCCACAAGGTCATGCTGCATGGCTGTACGGTGGGCAACCGTATCCTGATCGGCATGGGCAGCATCGTGATGGACGGCGCAGTGGTGGAGGATGACGTGATCATCGGCGCCGGCAGCCTGGTGCCGCCGGGCAAGACGCTGGAAAGCGGTTTTTTGTATGTGGGCAGCCCGGTGAAACAAATCCGTGCGCTGACTGACAAGGAACGCGCCTTTTTCACCTACAGCGCGGCGAACTACGTGAAGCTCAAAGACCTGCACCTGGCGGAAGGATTCGACCAATGACCCTGCATTACTCCACCGTGCTGTTCGACCTGGATGGCACCCTCACCGACCCGCGCGAAGGCATCACCCGCTCGATCCAGTACGCCCTCGCCAAGTTGGGCATCGATGAACCGGACCTGACCCGCCTGGAACACTTCATTGGCCCGCCGTTGCTGCAAGCCTTTATGCAGTTCTATGACTTCGATGAAGCCAAGGCCTGGGACGCGGTGAATTTCTATCGCGAGCGCTTCAAGGTCACCGGGCTGTACGAAAACCGCGTGTTCGACGGGGTGATGCCGTTGCTGGAGGCACTCAACAGCCAAGGCCGCCAGCTGTACATCGCCACCTCCAAGCCGTGGGAATTTGCCCGGGAGATTGCGCGGCATTTCGACTTTGCCAAGCACTTCAAGGTGATTTACGGCAGCGAGCTCGACGGTACCCGCACAAATAAGGTCGAGCTGATTGCCCACCTGATCAAAGAAGAGGGCCTGGACCCGGCCAACACCCTGATGATTGGCGATCGCAAGCACGACCTGATCGGCGCCCGTAGCAATGGGCTGGATTCGGCGGCGGTGGGGTATGGATTTGGCAGCTTTGAAGAATTGAATGCCGAAGCGCCGACCTGGCATTTCGAGACATTGGCCGCGATGCACGGGGCGTTTTTGCAGCGGCCTTAAAAATCGTCATCGGGGGCAAGCTGTGCAGCGTAAAAAGGTGGGAGGGGGCTTGCCCCCGATGAGGCCCTACAGGCCCACACCCTCCAACTGCCTTAACGCAGCCTTGCGCTGCATCGGCGGCATCTCGCCCATCTTTTCCACTGCGGCGTAGAACTTCAGCCAATCCCCACCTTGCTGGGCAAACAACGCCGCAAACGCCGGCACCCATTGGTCATACAGCCCAAACGGCAGCAGCCGGGCGTTATTCATCGGCTGATTGATCCAGGCGTCATAGCGTTTGTCGCCCGCCCACTGGGTGTCGCGCAGTTGTCGATAGTCATGGCGCAATTGCTCGAACTGCGCCGCCTTGGCCCGGCGCATCACCTCCGGAGCCAAGGGTTGTGCGTAAAGTTTTTCCAGGCGTTGGCGGGTGTCGAGGATCAAGCGGATAAATTGCTCGCGCTGCCGCGCCTGGGTATCGCTGATCGGCCCCAGCCCCCTCGCTGCACGCCATTGGCGCGTGCCTTCTTGCTCGACGAAACTGGCAAACGACTCGTTGAACTCCGTGTCGTCCTTTACATAGAAACGCTGGTGAGCCAATTCATGGAAGATCAACGTGGCCAGCCGCTCATCGCCCCAGTTCATCATCGAGTTCATGATCGGGTCGTCGAACCACCCCAGGGTGGAATAAGCCTCCACGCCGCCGATCGCCACATCCATGCCTTGCAGTTTCAACACTGCCGCCTCGCCGCGTGCGGCGCCCTGGTTGTAATAACCGCGATAGGCCACGCAGCCGGCAATGGGAAAGCAATGGGTCTGAGGCGTCAGAGAAAACTCCTGCGTGGCGAAGACATTCCAGACCACATAGGGACGACCGATGTCCGCGTACAGCCTGTAACTCAGGTTGTCGGGCAAGTGCAGATGGTCGCCGGCGAAGGTGCGTGCCTTCTGCGCTTGTGCCAGGTGTTCGCGCAGCACTTGGGGGCGCGTCGGGTCGGCAATGACTTGGGCCACGGGCTCGCGGGCTCGCAATAACTGCCATTGACCGCTCGCCAACTGGCTGTAGTAAGTGACACTGGAACAACCGCTCAGCAGCACAGTCAACGCCGCAACAACAAAACGCCTGACCATATTCCGACTGCTCCTGGGTAATGTGCGCGCCAGACTAGCGTGCCTGCCGGGAATTTTTCCACGGCCTGAGGTGTTTATACTCAAACCTCATCCTGCATAGAGACTGTGCCATGCGCCCATTGCTGTTTGCCGCCGCTGCCTTACTTCTGAGTGCCTGCACCACAACGCCGGTGCCGTCGGCCGATCCAAAACAGGCATGGGTCGATTTCATCACGCCCACTCCGGGAGCGAAGCTGGTGATGGCACAGCGTCTGGACGGCAAGAATCTCAACGACGGGCGCTACTTCCAAATGCCGCCCGGCGCCCATGAGCTGATGGTGCGTTTTGATTTTGAGGTGCCGGCGGGTGGCGGCCTGGGTGGCCTCAGCCAGATGATGTACCGAACCTGCTTTATGACGTTGCAGTACGACCACTTCCAGGCCGGCCAGCGCTACCTGCTCGAAGGTCGCTCGCTGGCCTTCACGCCCAACATCCGGCTCTACGACTCGGCCCGTCAGTTGCTGGCAGAGGAGCGCAGTGTGAACTGCCTCTAATCAGTCGTTGTTTTTCTGGTAGATGATGCGTTTGGTGCCGTTTTCGCAGCTACCGACGATCATGGCGCTGTCGTGGTTCTTGGCTTCTTCGGCGGTGATGATCTCCAGGGTGTAGGACGGAATCGCCTTAGCCTGGATCTTCACTTCGATCTCTTTCCTGAGTTCTTCACAATCTTTTGGAGCGGCCACAGCCGATGTGGCCAACACACCGCAGATGATCGCCAAGGCAAAACGTTTCATGTTGAAGCTCCCTGAATGCATTGCGCACGAGTGTGCGACTAGGCTGCATAGGGTATAGGACCACAGGTGTGAAACGGGAGTTCTGATTTAACGCAGAACATCGTGGGAGGCAGCTTACGCCCTCCCACGATGGACCTTGTGTCAGTTTACGAGCGTGCCATCCAGGGTGATGGTTGCATTCAACACCTTGGATACCGGGCAACCTTCCTTGGCCTTTTTGCTCAGTTCATCGAACTGGGCCTGGCTGGCGCCTGGGATCTTGGCCTTGAGCGTCAGGTGCACGGCGGTGATCGCAAAGCCACCGTCGACTTGGTCCAAGGTCACGTCTGCCTGGGTGTCGATGCTGTCAGCCTTGAGGCCGGCATCGCCCAGAATCATGGAAAACGCCATGGAGAAACAGCCGGCGTGGGCCGCTCCGATCAACTCTTCGGGGTTGGTGCCCTTGCCGCCTTCAAAACGGGCCTTGAAGCCGTAAGGCGCGTCACGCAGTACGCCGGTTTCGGTGGAAATGGAGCCCACACCTGTCTTCAGATCACCTTCCCAATGCGCGGATGCCTTTTTAACGATACTCATAGCTTTCTCCTCGAACGGTGGTTTTGCTTCAGTAAGGTTCTGAGGATAGAAGCTCTGGCAAAGTTCAGTCATAGGAAAAACCCAGCAATTACGTAGGATTTTTTACGCGCGCTATTGAATCTCGGGTATATGCCCTCATTGCATAGAACATGCACATGAAGCGGCAGGTTTTGGTTCGTCTTAAGAAGCCTGCGCCCCTACTGGAGAAGCAGGCTTATGAAATCGCTGTCCGACATTAAGTTTTCCGCCCTCGACCTGGTGCCCGTGCGGGCCAATGGCAGCCCGGCGCAGTCCTTGCGCAATTCCCTGGACCTGGCTCAGCACCTGGAAAAATTCGGCTACAACCGCTTCTGGGTGGCTGAACACCACAACATGGATGGCATCGCCAGCTCGGCCACTTCAGTATTGCTCGGCTATCTGGCCGGCGGCACCTCGACGATTCGCGTCGGCTCCGGCGGTGTGATGCTACCCAATCACGCGCCGCTGGTGATCGCGGAGCAGTTTGGCACCCTCGAAAGCCTGTATCCCGGGCGCATTGACCTGGGCCTGGGCCGCGCGCCTGGCTCCGACCAGATGACCGCCCGCGCCCTGCGCCGTGAGCGCTCGGGCAGCGCCGATGACTTCCCCGAAGACGTGGCCGAACTGATGGCTTATCTGGGCCCGCGCACGCCAGATCAAAGGGTCATCGCCGTACCCGGCACCGGCACCAACGTACCGGTGTGGCTGCTGGGTTCGAGCCTGTTCAGTGCGCAACTGGCCGGCGAGCGCGGTTTGCCTTACGCCTTCGCCTCCCATTTCGCACCGCGCCTTATGCACGAAGCCATTCGCGTGTACCGCAACCACTTCAAGCCTTCAGCCGTGTTGGACAAACCCTACGTGATGTTGGGCATTCCGCTGGTGGCGGCCGATACCGACGAGCAGGCCGATTACCTGGCGACGTCTGTCTACCAGCGCATCCTCGCCTTGATGCGCGGCCAGAGCCTGGTGCAGCGCCCACCAGTGAAAACCATGGACGGCCTGTGGTTGCCCCATGAAAAGGACGCAGTCGGCAGTTTCCTCGGCCTGGCCATGGTGGGCAGCCCGGCGAAGATCCGCGCCAAACTTGAGGTGCTGATCGAACAGACCGGCGCGGACGAGTTGATCTTCACCTGCGACCTGTACGAACACGCCGACCGGATTCATTCCTACGAGTTGCTGGCGCAGCTGATGAAGGGCTGACCGAAGCCCAGGCGAAAAAAAACCGACGCACCCGCGTCGGTTTTTTATGTCTGCAACACGGGGTTAGCCGCGTTTGTAGACGATTTCCTTGGTACCGCCTTCGCAACTACCGACCACTTGGGCGTCGGTCGAAGCGCCTTTGTCGACGATTTCCAGCGAATAGCCCGAAGCACCTTTGGCGTCGATTTTCGCGGCAATTTCGCTTTTGAGCTCTTCACACGGCTTACCCGCGGCCAGTGCGGAGCCTGCAATGCTCAACAAACCTACTGCTAACAGGAGCTTCTTCATCCGTTACTTCCTTGCGCTGATCGAAATGGACGTGCCGATGCAATGGCATCGGCACCCGAACGGTGTAGCGCAGGTTATGGCAATCGGCCAGTCAGCAAGTTCAACTCACGGGATCAACTGCTGGCAATTCGGAATCCCACTTTCAACGTCACCTGGTAATGGGCCACCTTGCCGTTTTCGATATGGCCACGGGTTTCGGTGACTTCGAACCACTCCAGATGCTTGAGGCTCTTGTTCGCTTCGGCGATGGCATTGTTGATTGCGTCTTCAATGCTGGTGGTGGACGAACCCACCAATTCGACTTTCTTGTACGTGTGATGATCGCTCATGGTGTTTCTCCTAAGGGTGGTTTATGCAGCCTAGCAGTCAATCTTCGTACTGCTTCTGGCGGCCGTTCCCACCCGAAAGTTCAGATTTACTGCACTTTCTGCAAACCCCGCAGTCGGTATCTACACACGCCACTCAATCACTTCAGGAGAGTCCACATGGCCAACACTTCTTTACGCAAAGCGTCGCTGGAAAGCATGGAAGCCGAGATTTCGAGCCTGCTCAAGTCCCTTGAAAGTCTCAAGGACGATGCGTCCGATGAGTCGCGCAAAACCTTGAAGGCCCTGAAAAGCAATGCCGAGAACGCGCTCAAGCATTCCCGTCATCTGATCACCGACGCCTACGAAGAAAGCAAAGTCAAACTGCGCGAAACCGGCGTGGCGACTCGCGATTACGCACAAGAACACCCATGGACCACCGCCGGCGTCGCCGTTGGCGCACTGGGCCTGCTGGCGGCTTACCTGCTGTGCAAGCGCGGTGACTAAACCGGTTGGCGCGACAGCTCAGCCTTGAGCCATTGCGCCAATTGCCGAGCGCGCCCATCCGCGGCGCGCTTGGGTAGCCACAACGCCAGGTGCGCCGGGGTTTCGCTGAAACCCCACGGCGCCACCAGGCGACTGGCCCGCAGATCCTCTGCCACTAATGGCTCCGGCGCGATCGCCACGCCCAGCCCGGCCACTGCCGCCTCCAGCAAATAATACAAATGCTCAAAGCCTTGCCCGTGCTTTAACGCCGCCGGTGCGATGCCATATTGCTGTGCCCAGCTGGGCCAAGCCTGGGGACGTGAAGTGGTGTGCAACAGCGCCTCGCCACACAACGCCGAGGCGGGCGCCTGGCGCAAACGCTCGTAGCCGCTGAAGCGCGGGCTCATTACCGGCCCGATACGTTCACTGGCCAACTCGTACACTTGCATATCCGCCGGCCATGGCGGTTCGGCGAACACCAGCAAGGCATCCAGCCCAGGCCGACGCGGGTCCAGATCGCCATCGCCCGCCGAAAGATGCAGGCGCAGGTCCGGCAGATCGGCATTCAGCCGGCCCAGTCGCGGGATCAACCAGCGCGCGAGCAAGCTGCCTGAGCAACCGAGCACAAATGGGGCATCCACGCTGCTCTGAGTAAGTTCGGCACACACATCCCTCAAGCGCTCGAACGCCTCGCCGCTGGCATCCCGCAGCCGTACCCCGGCATCTGTGAGTTTAAGGCCACGACCCTCTTTGACGAACAGGCTGACGCCCAGGTGTTCTTCGAGCACCTTCAACTGGCGACTTACTGCGCCGTGGGTCACATGCAGTTGCTCAGCGGCCTGGCTGACGCTGTTAAGACGCGCGGTGGCTTCGAATGCGCGCAAGGCATTGAGAGGCGGGAGGTCTCGGCTCATCTGTGAGTTTTCCTGACAGGTTGCGGCGATCTTATCGGTTTTCAGCATCGAATGTGAGGGGTAGAGTGGCCCTCATTGCTTCCCACACGAATTCTTTCCTGGAGCGTCCCATGACTCAGTCCCAGACCGATCTACGCAACGGCCCAGACGCCAGCGGCCTGTTTGGCACCTTCGGCGGCCGCTACGTCGCTGAAACCCTGATGCCGTTGATCCTCGACCTGGCCCGCGAATACGAAGCGGCCAAGATCGATCCGGCATTCAACGAGGAATTGGCTTACTTCCAGCGCGACTACGTCGGTCGCCCAAGCCCGCTGTATTTCGCCGAACGCCTGACCGAATACTGCGGCGGCGCCAAGATCTACCTCAAGCGCGAAGAGCTGAACCACACCGGCGCGCATAAGATCAACAACTGCATCGGCCAGATCCTGCTGGCGCGACGCATGGGCAAAAAACGCATCATCGCCGAGACCGGCGCTGGCATGCACGGCGTGGCCACTGCCACCGTGGCTGCGCGTTTCGGCCTGCAATGCGTGATCTACATGGGCACCACCGACATCGAGCGCCAGCAGGCCAACGTGTTCCGCATGAAGCTACTGGGCGCTGAAGTGATCCCAGTAGTCGCCGGCACCGGCACTCTGAAAGATGCGATGAACGAAGCCCTGCGCGACTGGGTCACCAACGTCGACAGCACCTTCTACCTGATCGGCACCGTGGCCGGCCCGCATCCGTACCCGGCGATGGTGCGCGACTTCCAGGCCGTGATCGGCAAGGAAACCCGCACCCAGCTGCAAGCCCAGGAAGGCCGCCTGCCGGACAGCCTGGTGGCGTGCATCGGCGGTGGTTCCAACGCCATGGGCCTGTTCCACCCATTCCTGGACGACAAGAGCGTGGAAATCATCGGCGTCGAAGCGGCCGGCCACGGCATTGAGACCGGCAAGCACGCCGCCAGCCTCAACGGCGGCGTACCGGGCGTACTGCACGGCAACCGCACCTTCCTGTTGCAGGACGACGACGGCCAGATCATCGACGCCCACTCGATTTCCGCCGGCCTGGACTACCCCGGCATCGGCCCGGAACACGCGTGGTTGCATGATATCGGCCGCGTCCAGTACACCTCGGTGACCGACCACGAAGCCCTCGATGCTTTCCACAAATGCTGCCGTCTGGAAGGGATTATTCCTGCACTTGAGAGCGCCCATGCCCTGGCCGAAGTCTTCAAGCGCGCACCGACGCTGCCAAAGGATCACCTGATGGTGGTCAACCTGTCCGGCCGTGGCGACAAAGACATGCAGACCGTGATGCACCACATGGAACAGTCTCAGCAGGAGAAACACTAAATGAGCCGCCTGCAAACCCGCTTTGCGCAACTCAAGGAACAAAATCGTGCCGCCCTGGTGACCTTCGTCACCGCCGGCGACCCCGGCTATGACGCCTCCCTGGCGATCCTCAAGGGCTTGCCGGCTGCCGGTGCCGACGTGATCGAGCTGGGCATGCCCTTCACCGACCCAATGGCCGACGGCCCGGCCATTCAACTGGCCAACATCCGCGCGCTGGCCGCCAAGCAGAACCTGGCGAAAACCCTGCAGATGGTTCGCGAGTTCCGCAAGGACAACAACGAAACACCGCTGGTGTTGATGGGCTACTTCAACCCGATCCACAAATACGGCGTGCCCGCTTTTATCGACGATGCCAAAGCCGCCGGTGTGGACGGTTTGATCGTGGTCGACATGCCACCTGAGCACAACGGCGAGCTGTGCGACCCGGCCCAGGCCGCAGGCATGGATTTTATCCGCCTGACCACGCCGACCACTGATGACGCGCGCCTGCCGACCGTACTCAACGGCAGTTCCGGGTTTGTGTATTACGTGTCGGTGGCCGGTGTGACTGGCGCCGGCGCCGCCACCTTGGAACACGTCGAAGAAGCCGTCACGCGTCTGCGTCGGCACACCGATCTGCCGATCAGCATCGGTTTCGGTATTCGTACGCCGGAACAGGCCGCCGCAATTGCACGGCTGGCGGACGGTGTGGTGGTGGGCTCGGCGTTGATCGATCACATCGCCAATGCCAGCAGTGACCAGCAGGCTATCGACGGCGTGCTCAGCCACTGCGCAGCATTGTCGGAAGGTGTACGCAACGCTCGTAAGTAAAGGCCTCAGGCTCCCGACTGATCTAGGCTAGGCTGAAGGTGGGCATTGCGCCCCACCTTCAACGCACTTCTTGCCTATTGCTGTCTAACCACCTCTGCAAGCCCCACCGTTCTTGCTCCGTCGGTCGTTAAGTTAGTTGCATCAGAAGTCATCATTGTCTCCTTGGAGTACATCATGGCATTTGATCTCGTCCCACCTTCAGACTCGCGTCACTCCACCTTGCAAAAAGGCTTCAACCTGCGCTGGCCAAAAGGCAACGTTCAGGGCGAGTCGTCGCCCGACGGCGCCAACCTGATATACCTGTGTCACACCCCCCAGGACATCATCGACGCCGCCGCCCAGGCATTGGCGATGCCCAACGGCCGCATCACCGTGCGCAGCGGCGGCCACTGTTACGAGGGCTTCGTCTCCAACGTGATGCCCAATGCGCCTGGCGAGGCATTATCGATTTTGGATGTAGGCCAAATGAACCAAGTGGCCTACGACCCCAACGGGCAGATTGGCTCAGTGCTGGTGCCCGACTCGCCCTACCGCTACAGCGTGCGCCTGGAACCCGGTTGCCAGAATTGGGACACCAGCGTCGCGCTGTACAAGCTGGCGGGCAAAGCCTTGCCGAGCGGTTCCTGTTATTCGGTGGGGCTCGGCGGGCATATCTGCGGCGGCGGTTACGGGTTGCTATCGCGCAAATACGGGCTGGTCTGCGACTGGCTGGACGGTGTGGATATCCTGGTGGCCGATGCCACCGGCACAGGCCTTGAACCGGTGCATGTGTCCCGCGACAGCAGCGATAGTGATGAGCTGGATTTGTTCGCGGCCTGCTGCGGTGCCGGTGGCGGCCAGTTCGGCATCATCACCAGTTACTACTTCAAGGCGCTGCCGCCAGCACCGAGGGAAGTGCTTTGGCTGCCGTTGGAATGGGATTTGAACGAACTGGACCGCACCAAGCTCGGCGGGCTGCTGGACGCTTATCAGCTCTGGTTTGCAAGCCATCAGGCAGACCCAAGCACCTGGGGCCTGGCCACTAAGCTGGAGATGCGTCACGCCAATACCGGCAATGTCACTCTAGGCATTCATTACGTCGACAAGGATGGCCAACTCGATGACCTCGCGCCCTTTGACGACTTTGTCAGCAGCATGCTCGCTGCGGTCGGCGGGAGTGCACGGGAATCATTGTTGCCGTTTCATGTGGTGCACCAGCCCAGCGGCATGAATAAGGGCCGCCACATCACCTCCCTGCGCACCGCCCATGACGCCGCCAGGCGCCTGGACTGGCTGTACGCCACGCAATCGCTCAACGGGTCCGGCGACAATCAGCGCGGTCGCTATAAATCGGCGTATCAGAAAGGCGCGTTCACGCTAAAGGTCAAGGACGCGATCTGGAACACTATGAAATGGCCCGACCCAGCGCAATACCTGACCCAGAGCCTGATCCAGATCCAATCGTTTGGCGGGCGCATCAACGAAATGGAGGCTCCGATCCTGGCGCAGACCTCCGCCGCCCAGCGTTCCTCGTACCTCAAATGGCAACCGCAGTGCTATTGGCATTCGGCGGACGATGCAGTGGACCAGGCCCATGCCAACTGGATTCGCGGACTTTTTAAAGCGGCGTTCAGCACCGGCGTGCCGGACGATGCGCAATTCGAGGGCTGCTACATCAACTACCCGGACTTGGATATGACCTACATTGGCGGCGACCCGGCCAATGCCAAGAACCCGTCGTGGTATGGAATTTTCTTCCCCAACCCCCTCATCGAGAGCCGTCTGCGTAGAACCAAGCAACGCTGGGACCCATTGAATGTGTTCCGCAACGAAATGTCGGTGCCACTCCCGTAACGACCGGCGCCTCTGAGGCAACAACCCCGCTGGCGAGGGCATTGCGCCCTCGCCAGCGGGTGGCTGGTTTACAGCTCGATGCGCTCAACCTTGCCTACCAGCAGCACGTAGGACAACGCCCCCAGCAACGCCAGCAGCGCGATGTAGGTGATCGCCGGCGCAAACGAATCGCCGCTGGCCAGGAAACCGATGACGATTGGCGTGGTAATCGCCGCCAGGTTGCCGATGAAGTTGAACACCCCGCCGGTCAGGCCCAACAAGCGCGCCGGGGCGAGGGTCGAGACCAGCGACCAAGTGATCGAAGCCAGCCCGTTGCCGAAGAACGCCACGGCCAGGAAGGCGATGACCAACGGAGTCGATTCGACGAAGTTGGCGCCGATGATCGCCGTGGAGATCAGCAGGCCGCTGATGATCGGCAACTTGCGCGCAAACCCCACGCTCGCGCCGCGCCGGATCAGCCAGTCGGAAAACAGCCCGGAACACAGCACCCCAACGAATGCCGCAAGGAATGGCAGCGACGCGAGCATGCCGGACTTGATGAAGTCCATGCCGCGGTACTTCACCAGATACGTCGGGAACCACGTCAGGAAGAACCACAGCGTGGAGTTCAGGCAGAACTGCCCGAGGTAGATCCCCCACAGTTTGCGCTTGCTCAGGACAATACCCAGGTCGACCCAGCTGAACGGCGTCTTGGTCTTGGCCGCTTGGGTGCTGAGGTCCACCAGCCCACCACCGTCGCGGATCAGGTCGATTTCGGCCTGGTTGATACCTTTGAAGTCACGCGGCTCGCGGTACACCGCGTACCAGATCGCCGCCCACAGAATGCCGACGCCACCGGTCACCACAAACACCATGTGCCAGCCATAGTGATGCTGCAGCCAGGCCAGCACCGGCGTCAGGAATGCCAGCCCGACGAATTGCCCGGAGGTGTAAAAGCCAATGGCGGTGGCGCGTTCACGCTCGGGAAACCAACTGGTGACCACGCGGCTGTTAATCGGATAGGCCGGCGCTTCCAACGCACCGACCGCCATGCGCAGCACAAACAGCGCAATAAAGCTGGCGGCAAACCCGAGCATCACCGTGGCGATGGACCACAGCAGCAGGGCAGCAGTGTAGAGAATGCGCGGCGGCACCCGGTCCACCAGCCAGCCGCCGGGGATTTGCATGGCCGCGTAGGTCCAGCCGAAGGCCGAGAAAATCAGGCCGACGTGCACCGGGTCGATACCCAGGTCACTGGTCAGGGCCGGCGCTGCAATCGACAGATTGCTGCGGTCCAGGTAGTTGATCACCACGGTGATAAACAGCAGCACCATGATGAAGAAACGCTTTCGGCTAGGCGTGACTAAAGGAGCCTGCCCGGTCAAGGATTCAGGTTGCATGGGGGGAGTCTCTTCTTATGTTTATTGAGGACAAGTCTTACTGAAGAAACCGGATTGAATGTGGGAGGGGAGGTTGCCGCCGATAGCTGAGTGTCAGTCGACAGCGTCAGTGGCAGGGCCATCGCAATCGGGGGCAAGCCCCCTTCCACATTTTTTACCGGGTATCTTCAGGTGAGCATCACCACTCGGCGAAGCTGCCGTCGGCGTGGCGCCAGATCGGGTTGCGCCAGCGGTGGCCGATGGCCGCGCGCTCGATCACGTATTCCTCGTTGATCTCGATGCCCAGGCCCGGGCCGTTAGGGATCTTGACGAAGCCCTGCTCATAGTCGAACACGCCGGGGTCACGCACGTAGTCGAGCAAGTCGTTGCTCTCGTTGTAGTGGATCCCCAGGCTTTGCTCCTGGATAAACGCGTTGTAGCAGGCCGCATCCAGTTGCAGGCACGCCGCCAGCGCAATCGGGCCCAGCGGGCAGTGCAGGGCCAGCGCTACGTCGTAGGCTTCGGCCATGTTGGCGATCTTGCGGGTTTCGGTGATGCCGCCGGCGTGGGAGGCGTCCGGCTGGATGATGTCGACATAACCTTCGCTGAGCACGCGCTTGAAATCCCAACGCGAGAACAGGCGCTCGCCCAGGGCGATCGGGGTGCTGGTCAACGGCGCCAGTTCCTTGAGCGCTTCGTAGTTTTCGCTGAGTACGGGCTCTTCGATAAACATCAGCTTGTACGGGTCCAGCTCTTTCATCAGCACCTTGGCCATCGGCTTGTGCACGCGGCCGTGGAAGTCGACGCCGATGCCGACGTTGGGGCCGACCGCATCACGCACGGCGGCGACGTTGGCCAGGGCCAGGTCGACTTTTTCGAAGCTGTCGAGGAATTGCAGCTCTTCGGTGCCGTTCATTTTCACCGCAGTGAAACCACGCGCCACGGCGTCTTTGGCCGCGCGGGCAGTATCAGCGGGGCGGTCGCCGCCGATCCATGAATACACGCGGATTTTGTCGCGCACCTGGCCGCCCAGCAGATCGCTGACGGAAACGCCTAGGGCCTTGCCCTTGATGTCCCACAGCGCCTGGTCGATACCGGCGAGGGCGCTCATGTGCACCGCGCCGCCACGGTAGAAACCGCCGCGGTAGAGCACGGTCCAGATGTCTTCGATGTTGCGTGGGTCTTTACCGATCAGGTAGTCGGACAGTTCTTCAACGGCAGCAGCCACGGTGTGGGCGCGGCCTTCGACCACAGGCTCACCCCAGCCGGTCACGCCCTGGTCGGTTTCGACCTTCAGGAAGCACCAGCGCGGCGGGACGATAAAGGTCGTCAGTTTGGTGATTTTCATCTGTTATCTCTCTTGTAGATGCAGCGCCAGGGGCGCGGAACTTGAATTCAGCTCAGGGCTTTCCAGGCGGCGACATAAGCCTGGGCGCGGCTCGCTACCTGATCCACTGTCATACCCGGTTTGAACAACCCGGAACCCAGCCCGAACCCCTTGGCGCCGGCGTCGGTGAACACCTGCATGTTGTCCGGGGTAATGCCGCCCACCGGCAGCAACAACGTGCCCGCCGGCAATACCGCCAACCACGCCTTGATCACCGCCGGGCCCATTTGCTCGGCCGGGAACAGCTTCAACACGTCGGCGCCTTCGGCCAGTGCGGCAAAGGCCTCGGTGGGCGTGGCCACACCCGGCGACAGGTACAGGCCCGCCGCTTTGGCAGCACGCAACACCTTGGCGTCACTGTGGGGCATGACGATCACTTGGCCACCGGCGGCTTTCACCTGCTCGACCTGCTCGGGCGTCAACACCGTGCCGGCACCGATCAGGCAATCGGCTGGCAAGCTGTCACGCAGGATGCGGATGCTGGTGTAAGGGTCCGGTGAATTAAGGGGTACTTCGATCACGCGAAAGCCGGCCTGGTACAGCACCTGGCCGACCGCCTGGGCTTCCTCCGGGCGCAGGCCACGCAGGATGGCGATCAAACCGTTTTGTGCGAGTGCTTGCTTGAGCATGTCAGGCCTCCGTTGCAGGTTGAGTGAGCCCGGCCGCCAGCGCCAATTGCCACAGGCCGCGCTCGGTGGCTTCTTCGGCCAGGCTGACATGGGCAAAGCCGCAGAGGGCGAGGGCGCGTTGGTAGCGCGCGCATAAAGGGCCGGCGCCGACCAGGATGATCGGGGTGTGCCGAGCGCGCTCAGGCAGACCGGCCAGCTCATGACCGATCATCAGACCGGACAGGTAGTCCGCTTGCTGGTCGGGCGCGAGTTCGGCGGTCAGGCCCAGAGTGCGAGCGCTGAACAGCGTCGACAGCACGCCGCGCTGGCCATCCTGAGAGCGCGCCACTTGCACGCCGCGTTCAAAGGCTTCGGCCTGGAAATGTTCGCAAGGCTGTTGCGTACGCCCCAGAATGCTGTGCTTGCTGAGGATCGCGAACACTTCACCGGTCATAAAGGTGTCGAAATGGGTGATGCAGCCACCGACCACCTCGACCCACTTGGAGTGGCTGCCCGGCAGGCCGATCAAGACTTCACCGCCGGCAGGCCGGTTGTGCAGCACGCCGAGCACCTGGGTTTCTTCGCCGCGCATTACGTTGGGCAAGCGGCCTTGCTCGATCACGCCGGGCACGATATGTACCGCCACGCCACGCAGGCTGCGTACGGTGTGCAAGGCTTTGCCGAGACTGGCGACGTCCACCGGCGTATTGCGGTATGCCGCTTCGCTCCAGCCCTGAGCGCTGCCCACCATGCCGCAGGCAATCACCGGCAGGTGTGGCTCGGCGTCGAGCCAATCTCCACACGCTGCGTCGAACGCCAACTCAAAACCATCGCTGCAGCGCACGCCGGCAATGTCGCGCGGTTCGCTGGGCAGATGCATGATGCCCGACGCCAGCGAGCGTTGTTCCAGCACCACGCCTGCGGGGCCGAGTTTGTAAGCACGAAGGGAGCTGGTCCCCCAGTCGAGCGCGATCAATTGCGCCTGCATCGCTTCACCTGAAATGTGTGGGTGCTGAAATAAGCAGATGGGCGACTATAAACCTATGCCGTGAAATATCTCAATATATAAATGGCTATCCCACATAGTGGGAGATAGACAAGCAAAGTCCTACGTGTCATCGGGAATGTGCGGACTTGCGTCTCGCAAGAAGAGGTTAAAAAACCGACAGATCCAGCTCGCGCATTGCACCCATCCAGATCGCGTAGTCGGTGTGGTCCTTCAACTCATCGCCGGTATCGGGGTGCAGAAACACCACCAGTCCGTTTCGATGCAGCGCCAGCCACGGCAGCATTACGCCGATGTACTCAGCGTCGAAGGCCAGTTGGCAGCTCCAGTCCGGGTGCGGGCCTACGGGGCGCTCATGCACACGGCCCATGCGTATCGGGAACAGCTTGGCCGCGTCCTCGCACAAGGCGCGCGCTTGTTCGAGCGTGCTGGCATCAAAGTAGATATGAGCGTGATAACCCTTGATACGGTGCATGACCGGCTCCGATGGGGATGTGCGCCAGATGCTAGACCGCAATCGAGGGCAGGGCCAGTCCGGTCAGCGATTGCGCGCTGCTGGCTTGTTCGGCCACCAGCCAATCGACGAAGCGCTCCACCAGTTGCCCACGCCGTTTGCGCTGAGGTTGCACCACGTAATAGCCGAAACGGGAGATCACCGTGTCGCTGAACGGACGGCACAGCCAGTTCTGTTCCAGCAGGTTATCCACCAGATGACGCCAGCCAATGGCCACGCCTTGGCCGGCAATCGCCGCCTGGATGAGCAAGGTGTAATTGTCGAAGCGCAATTGGCCGGGGGTCGGTGCGGCGCTGAGGCCCAATTCGCGGAACACGCCGCTCCAATCGAACCACTGGCTGTTGTTTTCCTGGCGCAGGTGCAGCAGGGGGCAGTCGGGCAAGTCCTGCACGGTCAAGGCTTTGTCCTGGCCCTTGAGCCATTGCGGGCTGCACACGGGGAAAACCTCCTCGTTGAACAACCACAGACTGTCGCCCTGCTTGAACCGGCCATCGCCGAACAACACCGCCACGTCGATATCGCTGCGCAAGGTGGCGTGGTTGCGTTCGCTGGTCACCAGGCTTACATCCACCTGCGGGTTGGCCTGGTGGAATCGATGCAGGCGCGGCATCAGCCAGTAAGCGGCGAAAGCAAAGTCGGTGGCCACTTGCAGCACTTCGTGCTGGCTGTGCTGGGTGATCGTACTCAGGCCTTGGTTGATGGCCTGCAGGCCGCCTTGGACGTGTTCGAACAGCAGCGCGCCAGCGTCGGTCAGTTCAATGCCACGGTAGATGCGGTCGAACAGGCGAATCGCCAATTGTTCTTCCAGGCGCTTGATCTGCTGGCTGATGGCCGGCTGGGTGGTGCCCAGCTCCATGGCGGCGGCGGTAAAACTACGGTGGCGCGCGGCGGCTTCAAATGCGCGCAGCAGGTCCAGTGACAGATCTCCCAGGGCTTCATACATAAGCTGTTCTTATCCTAGACATTGCTTTTCATGGGCTTTACCCCATTTTTCATGGGCTGCATGCTCATTGGCATAAACACCGCCTATGGAATGCCGATAACCCATGAAGCGCAAGAACATTCTTTTTATCATGGCCGATCAAATGGCCGCGCCGCTGCTGCCGTTCTACGGTGCCTCGCCGATCAAGTTGCCCAACCTCAGCCGTCTCGCCGCCCAGGGCGTGGTGTTCGACGCCGCTTATTGCAACAGCCCGCTGTGTGCGCCCTCGCGTTTCACCTTGGTCAGCGGCCAGTTGCCGAGCAAGATCGGCGCCTACGACAATGCAGCGGATTTCCCCGCCGATGTACCGACCTATTCCCATTACCTACGCCGCCTCGGCTACCGCACTGCGCTGTCGGGCAAGATGCACTTCTGCGGCCCCGACCAATTGCACGGCTACGAAGAACGCCTGACCAGCGACATCTACCCCGCCGACTATGGCTGGGCGGTGAACTGGGACGAGCCGGACGTGCGCCCCAGCTGGTATCACAACATGTCCTCAGTGCTGCAAGCCGGCCCGTGCGTGCGTACCAACCAGCTGGATTTTGACGAAGAAGTGGTGTTCAAAGCCCAGCAATACCTGTTCGACCATATCCGCGAAGACGGCGACCAACCGTTCTGCCTCACCGTGTCGATGACCCATCCCCACGACCCGTACACCATTCCCAAGCCGTTCTGGGATTTGTACGACGACAGCGATATCCCCTTGCCCGCCACACCGGCCCAAGGCGACCTCGATCCGCATTCCCAACGCTTGCTCAAGGTCTATGACCTGTGGGGCAAGCCGCTGCCTGTGGATAAGATCCGCGACGCCCGCCGCGCCTACTTCGGTGCGTGCAGTTACATCGACAGCAACATCGGCAAACTTCTGCAAACCCTGGAAGACACCGGTCTGGCCGACGACACCCTGATCGTGTTCTCCGGCGACCACGGCGACATGCTCGGCGAGCGCGGCCTCTGGTACAAAATGCACTGGTTTGAAATGGCCGCCCGCGTGCCGCTGCTGGTATACGCGCCGGGGCAATTCGCGGCGGGCCGGGTGAGCGCTGCGGTGTCCACCGCCGACCTGCTGCCGACCCTGGTGGAACTGGCCGGTGGCGAACTGGACCCACGCCTGCCGCTGGACGGCCGCTCGCTGGTTCCGCATCTGCAAGGGCAGGGCGGCCATGACGAGGTATTCGGCGAGTACATGGCCGAAGGCACCATCAGCCCGCTGATGATGATCCGCCGGGGCGCCTACAAATTCATCTACAGCGAGGACGACCCTTGCCTGCTGTTCGATGTACACAACGACCCGCACGAGCGGGAAGACCTCAGCCAGTCACCGGAACACCGGCCACTGTTCGAGGCGTTTTTGCAGGAAGCGCGGGCTAAATGGGACATCCCGGCGATCCACCAGCAGGTGCTCGCCAGCCAACGCCGTCGTCGCCTGGTGTTCGAGGCGCTGACCCACGGCAAGCTGAAGAGCTGGGATCACCAGCCACTGGTCGACGCCAGTCAGCAGTACATGCGCAACCATATCGACCTCGACGACCTGGAGCGCAAGGCACGTTATCCACAACCCTGCCAACACTAATAAAACTGAGGGAAGGCCATGCAAAAGTTAACGGTAGTACTGAGCATCCTGGCGCTGACCAGCGCCAACGTGTACGCAGACACCAGTTGCGAGACGGTGAAGATGGCCGACCCAGGCTGGAGCGACATCGCCGCGACCAATGCCATCACCGGTTTTCTGCTGACGGGCATGGGCTACAAACCCAAGGTCGATACCCTGGCCGTGCCGATCACGTTCGGCGGGCTCAAGGACGGCCAGGTGGATGTGTTCATGGGCAACTGGATGCCGGCACAGCAAGGCTTCTACGACAAATTCGTGGCCAATGGCGACGTGGTGCAACTGGCGAAAAATCTCGACGGCACCGAGTTCACCCTCGCCGTGCCGGACTACGTATGGGATGCCGGCGTGCATAGCTTTGCTGACCTGAACAAATTTGCCGACAAGTTCGACAAGAAGATCTACGGCATCGGCTCCGGCGCACCGGCCAATATCTCGCTGCAAGAGATCATCAAGAAGAATGACTTCGACCTGGGCCAGTGGAAGCTGATCGAATCCAGCGAACAGGCGATGTTGGCCGAAGTGTCGCGAGCGGTGAAAAAACAGCGTTTCGTCACCTTCCTGGGCTGGACCCCGCACCCGATGAACGTGCAACTGAAAATGCACTACCTCAAGGGCGGCGAGAAGTACTTCGGTGACACCGGCAGCGTCTACACCCTGACACGCAAAGGTTATGCACAGGCCTGCCCGAACGTAGGAAAACTGCTGACCAACTTGAGTTTTACCCAAGAGATGGAGAACAGCATTATGGCCGAGGTCGCCAACAACAAAGTCAGCAATGCCGACGCGGCGAAGGCGTGGATCAAGGCGAACCCAGCGGTACTGGACAAGTGGCTCGACGGCGTAAAAACCCTGGATGGTCAGGAGGCATTGCCGGCGGTAAAAGCCAAACTCTAAAGGCTGACATTGTGGGAGGGCGCCCTCCCACAAACTTCGGTGTGTACTGATACCCTGATTCAAACCTTTTCAACCGAGTTATAAATGCCCCGGCTCAACCGCCACACTCTCTTGCCTTTCCTCAGTTGGCTGCCGCGCCAGACCCGCGCCAGCGTGGGCCGCGATGCAATAGTCGGCCTCAGCGGCGCGGTGTTGGCGTTGCCGCAGTCGATTGCCTACGCGCTGATCGCCGGCCTCCCACCGGAATACGGGCTGTACGCCGCGATCATCCCGGTGCTGATCGCCTGCCTGTGGGGTTCGTCGTGGCACTTGATCTGCGGCCCGACCGCCGCGATTTCCATTGTGCTCTACGCCAGTGTCAGCCCTCTGGCCGTGCCCGGATCACAGGACTACATCACCTTGATCCTGTTGCTCACCTGTATAGCCGGCGTTTTCCAGTGGTTGCTGGGCATGCTGCGCTTCGGCGCGCTGGTCAATTTCGTCTCCCATTCGGTGGTGCTGGGGTTCACCCTGGGCGCCGCGGTGGTGATCGCGCTGGGGCAACTGCCAAATTTGCTGGGGCTGGATTTGCCCAGCCAGGCCACGGCGATTAACAGCCTGCTGGCGCTGATCGAGCACCGCGGCGAATGGGACCACGCCTCGCTCGCCCTGGGCGTCGGCACATTGCTGGCAGGGGCGCTGCTCAAATACTGGAAACCGCGCTGGCCGACGCTGTTGATCGCCCTGGCCCTCAGTAGCCTGGTGGCCTGGCTGTGGCCGGCCATGTTCGGGCAGGTGGCGCGGGTCAGTTCATTCGTGGGCAAATTGCCGCCGTTCAGCCCGTTGCCGATGGACCTGGACACGATTCTGCGCCTGCTCCCCAGCGCCGTGGCGGTGGGCATGCTGGGGCTGGTGACCAGCCTGTCGATTGCGCGCTCGCTGTCGGCCCGCTCGCAACAGTTGCTCGATGCGAATCAGGAAATTCGCGCGCAGGGACTCTCCAACATCATCGGCGGATTTTTCTCCGGATACCTGTCAGCCGGGTCCTTTACCCGTTCCGGGCTCAGTTATGAAGCCGGCGCCTGCTCACCGCTGGCTGGGGTGTTTTCCGCATTGTGGGTGGCACTGTTCGCGCTGTTTGGCGCGGCATTGATCTCACAAATCCCGATCCCGAGCATGGCCGCCAGCATCCTCCTGATCAGTTGGGGCCTGGTGGATCATCGCGGTATTCGCGCATTGTTCCGAGTCAGCCGCGCCGAATTTGCGGTGATGGGCCTGACCTGCGTGGCCACCTTGCTGCTGGAGCTGCAAACGGCGATTTATGCCGGCGTGCTGGCCTCGTTGTTTTTCTACCTCAAGCGCACCTCGCAGCCGCGCGTCCACCATTGGCGCGACGGTGACGAGGATGTGCTGCGCGTCGGCGGCTCGATCTTTTTCGGCGCCAGCCACTACCTGCAAGCGCGCTTGCAACGCTTACAGGGCGAACGCGTGGTCATCGAGGCGCAGCAGATCAACTTTATCGACTATTCCGGGGTGGAGATGCTGCACCAGGAAGCGCGGCGTTTACGCAGGTTGGGGCGCAGCCTGACGTTGCGTCGGGCCAGGCCGCAGGTGGTCGAGGAACTGAAGAAGCTGGAAGGGGCCGACCACTGCCCCATCCATTTCGAAGACTGACCAGAGGGGCGTCAGGCCAACTGTCGACGCAACTCAGCCAGCACCGGGGCCGATGCCGGGCGCACGTCACGCCACAGGAAGAACGCTTCAGCCGCCTGTTCCACCAGCATGCCCAAGCCATCCATCGAGACGGCGGCGCCGTGCTGCGTGGCCCAGCGGCAGAAGGGGGTAGGGTCCTTGGCGTACATCATGTCGTAGCAAAAAGTCCTACCCGGTTCGATCAGGCTGCTGGCAATCGGCGGTACATCGCCTGACAAACTGGCGGAGGTGGCGTTGATAATGACGTCCACTGGCTCACGCAGCCAATCAAAACCACTGGCCGACACTGGGCCCAGGTCATCGAACAACTCGGCGAGCCGTTCGGCTTTTTCCACCGTGCGGTTGGCAATGATCAGCGAAGCCGGGTGTTCGGCCAGCAACGGTTCCAGCGCCCCACGCACCGCGCCGCCGGCGCCCAGGAGCAGGATGCGTTTACCGTTGAGGCTCAACCCGGCATTGACCGTCAGGTCACGCACCAGCCCGGCGCCGTCGGTGTTATCGCCCAGCAGGGTGCCATCGGCGAGTTTGCTCAAGGTGTTCACCGCACCGGCGCGCTTGGCGCGTTCGGTGAGGGTGTCGGCCAGGCGATAAGCGTCTTCCTTGAACGGCACGGTGACATTGGCGCCACGGCCCTGTTGAAAAAACTCACGGGCACAGCCGGTAAAGTCCTCCAGCGGTGCAAGCAACGTGCTGTAGTCCAACTGTTCGCCGGTCTGCTCGGCGAACATCCGGTGAATCAGCGGGGATTTGCTGTGGCCGATGGGGTTGCCGAAGACGACGTAGCGATCCATCAGTTCGCCGCCTTGGGGGCCGCGATGCCGAGCCAGTCGCGGTCCTGCAGGAAGTAATCGGTCAGACGCGCTTCTTCGCTGCCGGCCTCGGCTTTCCAGTCATAGCTCCAGCGCACTTGCGGCGGCAGCGACATCAGGATCGACTCAGTACGGCCACCCGATTGCAGGCCAAACAAGGTGCCACGGTCGTAGACCAGGTTGAACTCGACGTAGCGGCCACGACGGAACTCCTGGAACTCGCGTTGTTGCTCGGTATAAGCCATGGCCTTGCGGCGCTGCACGATCGGCAGGTAGGCATCGATATAGGCGTCGCCGATGGCGCGAATAAAGGCGAAACAGGTGTCGAAGCCCCACTCGTTCAAGTCATCGAAGAACAGGCCGCCGATGCCACGCGGTTCGTTGCGGTGCTTGATGTGGAAGTAGGTGTCGCACCAGGCTTTGTAACGCGCGTAGACGTCGGGGCCGAACGGCGCACACGCCTGCTCGGCCACACGGTGCCAGTGGATGCAGTCTTCTTCGTTGGCGTAATAAGGGGTGAGGTCGAAGCCACCGCCAAACCACCACACCGCTTCTTCGCCTTCTTTTTCAGCAATGAAAAAACGCACGTTGGCGTGGGACGTCGGCACATAGGGGTTGTGCGGGTGAATCACCAGTGACACGCCCAGCGCTTCAAACCCGCGACCGGCCAACTCTGGGCGATGGGCGCTGGCGGACGGTGGGAGGCCGCTGCCGAACACGTGGGAAAAGTTAACGCCGCCTTTTTCGATCACCGTCCCGTTCGCGATCACACGGGTGCGACCGCCGCCGCCGGCAGGCCGGGTCCAGGCGTCTTCGATAAAGCGAGTGTCCGTCTCGAAGGTTTCCAGGGCGCTGCAAATGCGGTCTTGCAGGTCAAGCAGGTAGGCCTTTACAGCCTCGGTGCGGGTAGTCATGGCATCACCTTGAATCGGGCAAAGCTACGCGAGGCCATCAGGCGTCGGCGGCAAATGGGCGCACAGGATACCACCGCGCTTAATGAGCACTGCACTTAGGTGCGCCGCAGTTGACGAAGATCAAGCATAGGAGTCCGATAGGGGCCTTCGTGAAAACGACCCAAGGAGAAGTGCAGATGGCCAAGCGTATCCAGTTCAGTGCCCATGGCGGCCCCGAAGTACTTGAATATGTGGACTACACGCCGGCGGAACCGGGCCCACAGCAGGTTCGCGTACGTAATGAGGCGATAGGCCTGAACTTCATCGACACCTATTTCCGCAGCGGCCTCTACGCACCGCCATCCCTGCCATCGGGGCTGGGCGCAGAAGGGGCCGGCGTGGTGGATGCAGTGGGCAGCGAGGTCACGCAATTCAAGGTCGGCGATCGCGTCGCCTACGGCAGCGGCCCGTTGGGCGCCTATAGCCAGTTGCATGTGCTGCCTGCCGCCAACTTGGTGCACTTGCCCGACGACATCAGCTTCGAACAAGCCGCCGGGGCCATGCTCAAGGGTCTGACGGTGCAGTACCTGCTGCGCCAGACCTATGAATTGAAGGGTGGTGAAACCATCCTGTTCCATGCCGCCGCCGGTGGCGTGGGCTCGCTGGCCTGCCAATGGGCCAAGGCCCTGGGCGTTAAGTTGATCGGTACGGTAAGTTCGCCGGAGAAAGCCGCATTGGCCAAATCCCTCGGCGCGTGGGAAACCATCGACTACAGCAAGGAAGATGTCGCACAGCGCGTGCTGGAATTGACCGACGGCAAAAAAGTCCCGGTGGTGTATGACGGCGTCGGCAAGGACACCTGGCTGACCTCGCTGGACAGCGCCGCACCACGTGGGCTGGTGGTGAGCTTCGGCAACGCATCGGGCGCGGTGGATGGGGTAAACCTGGGGATTCTGGCGGCGAAAGGTTCGCTGTATGTCACCCGGCCAACCCTGGCGACCTACGCCAACAGTCCACAAAACTTGCAGGCAATGGCTGACGATCTGTTCTCGATGATCCAAAGCGGCAAGGTACGCATCGATATCAACCAGCGGTATGCGCTGGCCGAGGCTGCCAAGGCGCAGACCGAGCTGTCGGGGCGGCGTACAACGGGGTCGACCATCCTGTTGCCTTGACGGGCTGAGGTGCCTGGGCTGGTTGGCCTGCTTAACAGGCCAACCGGAACCAGCGCCGTCGCCCCAGGGTAGGTGCGGGGATCAAGACGGGCGGACCACCTTGCCCGTCGCCAGGTCGCGAATCAGGCTCGGGTTCTTGCGCCCGCCCAGGGCACCACCCAACACCAGGTCTAGCTGGCCACGGAAGTACTGCTCCACGCGAATCCGCGTGCGCGCGGCCGGGCGGCCCTGGGGGTTGGCGGAGGTGGAAATCAGCGGCCCCACCAGTGCGCACAAATCCCGTACCAGCGGATGATCGCTTACCCGCAACGCCACCGTGTCGTGCACGCCGGTGACCCATTCCGGCAACAGATCCTGATGCGGCACCAGCCAGGTATTGGGCCCGGGCCAGGTACTGGCCATGCGCTCGATCCAGGCCTGCGGGAAGTCTTCGAACAGAAAATCGAACTGGCGGATGTTGTCCGCCACCAGGATCAGGCCTTTGTCCACCGAGCGATTCTTGATCGCCAGCAGCCGATCCACCGCCTCTTCGTTCCAAGGGTCGCAGCCCAGGCCCCAGACCGCCTCGGTCGGATAGGCAATCACCGCGCCTGCGCGAACCTCTTGTGCGGCTTTCAGCACACGCCACCTGTTGACCATGGTTTAACTCTCCGGACTAAAGCTGTGCGCAGTTTACCCATCTTCTTTGCAAAACCTAGCAGCACAAAAACCTAGCCACGCGCCAGCCAGCGCCCGCCCTCGCAGATGACCTGGCCTTCCAGCTCCAGCTCGGTCAGCGTCGCCAGCACTTGGGATAATGTGCGCCCGCTGGCAATGGCCAACCCCTCGCTGGTCTGGGGCGCAGCGTGCAGCAGTGCGACCAGCGGATGAGTGACCGGGATCGGCGCCGGCTGTGATAACGCCTGCCAGCCACGCAAGCCTTCCAGAATATGCTCGATGGTTTCCACCAGCACCGCACCCTCGCGGATCAACTGATGGCAGCCCTTGGCGCCAGGGTGATGGATGGAGCCGGGGATTGCGTACACCTCACGGCCCTGTTCGGCCGCCAGTTTGGCCGTAATCAGCGAACCGCTGGCCATGCTGGCTTCCACCACCAGTACGCCCAAGGACAGGCCACTGATGATCCGGTTACGCCGTGGAAAGTTGGCAGCCTGGGGTGCGGCATCCAGCGGAAACTCAGAAACCACCGCGCTGCCTTGAGCAATCATCGCCGCGGCAAGGCGCCGATGACGTTGTGGATAAAAATTTTCCAGTCCCGTGCCCAGCACGCCGATTGTCTGACCGCCCACCTCCAGCGCAGCCTGATGCGCCGCGCCGTCGATACCCAAGGCCAAGCCACTGGTGATGACAAACCCGGCGCCCGCCAGGCTGCGGGAAAACGCAGCGGCGGTATCCATGCCTGGGCGGGACGCGCGACGACTGCCGACCACCGCCAACTGCGGTTTTTCCAGAATGCCAGGGTCGCCGGCGATGAATAACAACGGCGGCGCATCATCGATCTGGGCCAGCAGTGCCGGGTATTCAGGCTGATCCCACATCAACAAATGCTGGGCCGGATGCTCAAGCCACGCCAATGCCGCGCTGGCACCGTCGCGGATGTCCTGGCTTCGCCGTGCCTCGGCGCTGATGGCCGGCAAGCCCAGAGATCGCCAGGCACTGGCAGGGGCGCTGATGGCTTTGGAGGCGCAACCGAACGCCTCAATCAACAAACGGAAACGCTTCGGACCCAGCTCCGGCAGCCTGTGCAGCCGTAGGCGAGCCTCCAGTTCTGACGGGGAAATTTCATGGCTATTAATCGGATTCATCTGATCATCCTTGACCGGAACAAGCTGTGGATAAGTCTGTTGCTAACTTATTTAGCAGGCTACTTATTGGCTTTGACGGGCAGTCTCGAAACGGTCCATCACCGCCAATGAGTGTGAAGCGCTAAGCACTAGGCCAAAGCTGAGCTTTTCATAGGTGCGAAACACCAGCAGGGTGCCGGCGGGTTCATCGGGAAGCGTTACCGGGGAGTCACTCAGGGGGTCCCTGACGGTGGCACCGGCTTTGATGACGGTCAGCAACTGGCCTTCGACCAAGCCATCGCGACGACCTTTGTCCAGAGTGACGGCGTCGAGTACCCCAATCTGGGTGACGCCTCGGGGGACATCGATGATGCGCCCTTCGATAAACGCCGCATTCAGCGGTACTTTGAGCCTTGCCAGGTCCACCGCAGGCTCGGCACGCAGCAAGCGATCACCGGGGCGTACCTCTTGGGTCACCCGTTGCAGCGCCAGGGTGCTCAGATCACCAGCGTAGATAAATCGAGCAGTGCCGATATCGTCGGCATTGACGCCCAGCAATTCTTGGGTGGCAGGGTCAGTGTAAAGCTTGCCGCGCCGCACCACGGCGTAGGCGGGCTGGGCGGGATCCAAAACGCCACGGGCATGCACACGCTCACCGTTGGCGCCCATGACCCGACCGTTGTCGGCCGCGATAATGTAAGGCGCTGTGTCCAGATCCTCGGGTTTATCCAGAATGCGGTTGTGCAGCAGAAAGCGTTGGATGGCCTGTTGCGTCGATGGATCGAGAGGCTGGTCTGGCCGCGGCAATAACGCCATGGCAAACGGCGCCCACAGCAGCAAGACGAGTAGCGATTTCCTCATGGGGTCAATCTCCTTTATTATGTGCGTTCGCGTGAAATGCCTTGGCCTTCGCGGCTTTCGAGCGTTTCACACCGGCCGTATGGGTCCATCCCACCGCCGATTTGCCTTTACCTCACATGTGCAGCAATTACGCTTATGGCTATTTTGAACATCCTCGAATTTCCCGACT